>Ga0302314_10006106_pt1 | contig 21873 bp, 19 predicted proteins | sample III_Palsa_N2_3_FD_200533 | JGI IMG/M metagenome (GOLD analysis project Ga0302314, IMG submission 200533) | Peat permafrost microbial communities from Stordalen Mire near Abisko, Sweden - III_Palsa_N2_3 | ecosystem: Environmental > Terrestrial > Soil > Palsa > Peat permafrost | place: Sweden...
ACCATCACCCCCGTGAGGCCAGTGTTAGGAACGTCGTGACCCGCATTGTCTGCCGCCAGTTGTCGCCCGCGATCGCTGACCTGAACGCCAACATCGCCGCAACCACAGCGGCCATCCGTGAGTCGGTCGCGGCCGGCGCGCGCATCGTGCTGGTGCCCGAGCTCGCGTTGTCGGGATACATGCTGGATTCGGTCGAGGAGGCGCGCTCGGTCGCGATTTCGGCATCCCACCCGGTGTTCGCGGAGTGGGCGACTGCCGTCGCCGAGGTCGACGGCGTTGCCATCGGCGGATTCACCGAACTCGGCGACGACGGGCTGGTCTACAACAGCGCCGCGGTCGTTGATGCGACGGGAGTCCTCGCCGTCTATCGCAAGGTCCACCTGTGGGATAAAGAGAAGCTGCTCTTCACTCCGGGCTCGAGCGAGCCGCCCGTCGTCGACACCCCGGTGGGCCGCATCGGTGTCGTGATCTGCTTCGACCTCGAGTTTCCCGAGTTCCCGCGAAGCCTCGCGCTGCGCGGCGCCGAACTCATCGCCGCGCCGACCAACTGGCCGAAGGAGACCGTTCCGGAGGGCGAGCGCGTTCCCGAGGTCACCGTCGCCATGGCAGCCGCCTACAGCAACCATGTCGCGATCGCCGCGTGCGACCGCGCGGGAATGGAGCGCGGACAGGACTGGAACGCCGCCAGCTGCATCGTGGATGAACACGGCTGGGTCATCGCCACGGCCGACGACAACGGCGTCGTCACCGCCGACCTCGACCTGAACCTGTCGCACGACAAGACCATGAGCGAGATGGTCGACGTGTTCGGCGACCGTCGCCCCGAACTGTACGGCGCACTCACCGCCCCCAAAGCCTGAACTGCCCTTCCCCACCACCCCCTAAGGAGACGCACGTGAGTGCAACAAAAACCGAGCCACGAAGCGGTGGCCTCGAAGTCCGTTCCATCGACTATGTGCCCAAGAGTGAACGACACGGCAAGGTCTGGCATATCGGACCGCTGTGGTTCATGAGCAACGCCCAGATCGCGACGCTCGCGGTGGGTACCACCAGCTTCCTGTTCGGCGGAAACCTGGTGTGGTCCATCATCGCGATCGCGCTCGGACTGATCATCGGCACCATCTTCATGGCCGCGCACTCCTCGCAGGGCCCGAAGCTCGGCCTGCCGCAGATGGTGCAGTCGCGGCCGCAGTTCGGCTACATCGGCGCGCTGCTGGTCTGGCTGTTCGCGTTCCTGCAATACGCCGGATTCAACATCTTCAATACGGCACTGGCCGGCGAGGCGATCGGCACGGCGGTGCACACGCCGACAACGTTCGGCTTCAACGCATTCTGGATGATCGTCGTGACCATCATCGGCGCCATCGTCGCGCTCTTCGGCTACGACCTCATCCACCGGATGGAGCGTTACCTGGTCTACCTGACGATCATCGTCATGGCCCTGGTTACGATCGCGGCGCTGGTGCATCTGCCCATCCCGGCGGGCGCCTTCAACCTCGGGCACTTCTCGGTCGTGCCGTTCTTCGCGCAGCTGGGTGTCGCAGCCGGTTACCAGATCTCCTGGGCCATCTACGTTTCGGACTACTCGCGTTACCTGCCCGCGAACACCCCGACCTCGCGCACGTTCCGCTGGACCTTCTGGGGCAGCGCGATCGGAGGAGCCTGGATCATGTGGCTCGGTGCCTACCTGGCCGCGGCCGTCAAGGGCTTCAATGCGGATGACCCGGTGGCCGGCATCTACAAGGTGTCGGACGACCTGTTCGGTGGCTTCGGCATAATCGCTCTCATCGTCTTCTCGCTCGGCCTGATCGCGGTCATCGTGCTCAACATGTACGGGGGGTCGCTGACTCTGATCTCGTCGGTCGACAGCTTCAAGAAGGTAAGGCCGACCCTGCGCATCCGTGTGGTCACTGTCGTGATCACCGCGGTGCTCTCGGGCGTTCTCGCCATCTTCGTCACGGGAAGCTTCGCCAGCTTCTTCTTCGAGTTCCTCGAGCTGGTGCTGTACTTCTTCATCCCGTGGACCGCGGTCAACCTGACGGACTACTTCATCGTGCGTCGTGGCCATTACGCGATTGCGGAGATCTTCAAGCCGCGCGGTATCTACCGTCGTTGGGGCTGGCAGGGCATCACCGCCTATGTCATCGGCTTCATCTGCATGACGCCGTTCTTCGACCTGGGCACTTTCTACACTGGCTTCATCTCGAAGGCCATGGGCGGCGTCGACATCTCGCTGTTCATCGGGCTGCCGATCTCGGCCGTCCTGTACTGGCTCTTCACCCGTGGACTCGACCTGAAGTCCGAGCGCGACCTGGCGGATGCACAGGCCGCCGCGCTCGAGCAGACCGACAACGAGCGCGAGGACCTCGCGGGCGTCGTCGTCGACTAACCGCACAGCACGCCCGAGGGGCGTCGATCGGTCGTTCCCGAGAGGGCCAGACGACCGACCGGCGCCCCTGCGCCGTTAGCTGCGCGTCAGTGCGTAAGGAGCGCCTTGAGAAAGATGACCACCGCGCCCAGCAGGGCAGTGCCCACGGCGCCGGCCAGGCGGATGGGCCAGGCATTGCCGCGATGCGTGAAGACCAGCCACCCCAGCACCGCGAGCACCAGCACGGCGACGGCCAGCGCGCCGTAGTAGGCGATGTATTCGGTGAGGCCGCCGAACGTTCCGACGAGCAGCAGGACCAGGGGCAGGATGGCCGCGACCAGCAGCCCCGACGAATGCGCCATCGCGTGGCCGATGACCGTGCGCATCGGGGTCGGCGGGTTCGTCACGGCGTGGTCTCCGGCGACCGCCTCGCTCAGCACGTGCGCAATCCAGACCATCACGATGGTCGAGAGCGTGAGCACGAAGACCTCGAAGTCCGAGTCGTGGTCGTCGGCCGCCGCAATCACTGCGGCGACGATGATCGTGCCGTAGATCGTCGGCGGCCGCACCAGGAACCACCAGCGGCTCTCCGAGGCAGCGGTGGCCTTCATCGCGCGGGTTTTTCGGGGGGCCACAGCCATACCTGCATTATGCCCGGCCTGCCGAACTCCGCACCGGGATGCCCTGGATTGGAGGAATTCACAGCCCCAGCGACATACCGCCCGGTTTGCTGTGTGTTTTGTCACAAATCTCAGAATGTCCCCCGAAGGGGCGTCATAGCGATCGCCCGGCCCGGTCTCCCTGTATGAGGAGCAGTGCTGGCACTGCTTCACCTGGGATCAAGGAGGATCAAAATGAAGCTCAACAAGTTGACCGGAAGCCACGCGGGACGCATCGTACTCACGGCGGTGCCGGTGGCGGTCGTCGCCACGCTTCTTATGGGAGGGGTCGCGAACGGCGCTGTGCCCGTCTCATTCGCGGTTTCGGGGAGCCAGTTCCAGATCAGCGCATCGCAGCTGAACGGCACGTCCTTCTCGCAGTACGCGGGAGTCACTACCGACACGGCCGGCGGGCAGCACCAGGTCGCAATCGCGAACATCGGCCAGGCGAGCCTCGCCAACCTCTGCCAGTCGGTCGTCACCGACACCCCGCTGGGCAAGGTCGGGATGCTGATCACTGCGGGCGGAGGCGGAACGCCCGCCACGGCGACGGGGCTGCAGATCGGAATGACCGACCTCAAGGGTGACGCGACCTTCAACAACATTCGCATCGGCGTCGATGCCTCGCACGTGAACACGACGGCCAAGGGCACGGCGGGCGACTTCGCCCAGGATGCCGACTCCATCAAGATCAGCGGGCTCGAGCAGACCGCGTGGTCCACCACCGCCTCCGTGTTCACCCTCAACGGCATGCACGTGCAGCTGACCGACGGCAGCAAGGGGTGCTTCTGATGAGCATCGGAAACGTCGCGGATCACCTGCTGAATGCGCGCTCCTACCGCAAGCCGGGGCCGATCATCGAAGAGGAGCACCGCGTTGCAGCCGTCGGCTGGATGCGTGAGCGCCCCTTCGTCGGAAGCGTGCTGACCATACTGGCCGGGGTCGAGATGTTCTTCTCGGGCCAGCTCGACATCGGCCACATCCACGTGACCGTAGGTATCGAGGGGTTCCAGGCCACGGTCATCCCGATCGCCCTGGTGCTGCTCGGACTGTTGGCCATGTTCATGCCGCAGCACCGGATCTTCTACGGCATCATCACGCTTGTCGTGGCGGTGTACTCGCTGATCGGCGTGAACCTGGGCGGGTTCATCCTGGGCATGCTGCTGGGCTCGGTCGGCGGCATCCTCACGGTGTCGTGGATGCAGAAGAAAGTGCCCGCGGAGCCGCGCCCTTTAGACGCGCGCCGATAAGCGGCGCGGTAATACTCTGCTTCGTCGCGGCGAGCCTGGGGATCGGCGCGGCGAGGGTACCTTCGTCGGAACCTGAGGCGCTGTGCATTCCGCTTCTCATGAACTGCACGACGAGTCCCAGTCCGACGCCCACCCCCACACCGACGAAGTCGCCGACGAACCCGATCGGCGGAGTCGTCGGGGGCCTGCTCGGCGGAGCGTCCGGTGCGAACGGTTCCACGATCGCGCCGCTCGACATACTGGCCGATCCGGATGCCCCGGTAATGACCCTCCCCGCCGCCCAGCTCAGCGGATCGTCGCTGTCGTTCACGGGCCTGCAGTCGGTGACACTGGTGACCATCCCGCTGGCGAACGGCAACCAGGTTCCGGTGATCAAGCTCGTCGCCGACAGCATCACGATCGACGGCTTCGTACTCGATGTTCGGCGGTCGACTGGCCCGTCGCTGGTGACAACGGCGGGGCAGATGGTGGTGAGCGGCCACGTCGTCGCCTACCTCGACTCCGTCACGGGTGAGACGCTCGGTGGTCTCGGCCTGACACTCGGAACGGATGCCACTCCGCCGCCGAGCAGCGAACTGCCGAGCCAGCTGCTGCGGGTCGACCTGGGGCTCGTCGGCATCGACGCCCAGCACATCAGCTTCACGAACCAGGAGCAACAGCTTCACGGTTGACACAGGTGTCAGTGCCGGCCATCCGAGAAAGACCTGGTGCGGGAGATTCGGGTACTCCCGCACCAGGCATCGCACCAGTGGCGTAGCGGCCGCGCTACACCGTTTCGACTGAAATAACACCCCATTGCCGGTGTGATCGCTCGAGTGTTGCCTCGATCTATGACAACTTCCAGCCCGACCCCCGCACCCCTCACCGCCGTCGCCCTCGTCTGCACGCTCAAGCCCGCGCCCGCCGCGTCGAGCAGCGAACTGATGGCGAGCCAGCTCCTGGCCGAGCTCGCGAAGCACGACGTCAGCGGCACCTCGCTGCGTGTCGTCGACTTCGATGTGCGGCCGGGCGTCGAAACCGACATGGGTGCCGGTGACGAGTGGCCGGCCATCCGGTCGCGGGTGCTGGGTGCCGACATTCTGGTGCTCGTGACGCCCACCTGGATGGGGCATCCGTCCAGTGTCGCGAACCGGGTGCTGGAGCGGCTGGATGCCGAGCTGTCGGAGACGGACGAGAACGGCCGGCCCGACGTGGCCGGCAAGGTCGCGATCGTCGGCGTCGTCGGCAACGAGGATGGCGCGCACCAGATCGTTGCCGAACTGTTCCAGGCGCTCAACGACGTCGGGTTCAGCATCCCGTCGCAGGGCTCGACCTACTGGAACGGCGAGGCGATGGCGAAGGTCGACTACCAGGACCTGACGAAGACGCCGAAAACCGTGGCCGCAGCGACGAAGATGGCCGCCCTCAATGCCGCCCATCTCGCACGGCTCATCAAGGCCAGCCCCTTTTCCTAGGGGTGGGCTTCCTGGGGGCGGGCTACCTAGGGGTGGGCTACCCAGGGGTGGCTCCTAGGGGTGGGCTACCCAGTGGTGGGCGGAGATGAGTGAAGACGGGCGGGGTTAGGACTCCATCCGCCCCGCAGTTTCTCCCTCCACGACGTGGGTGGCCAGCACCTGGTCGCCCGTGAACAGGAGTGAACGCTCGTCGTCGCGCAGGCAGGGCGAGCCCGGCGTGTGGCCGGGAGTCGCCAAGCCGATGTGGTCCGGATGAAGGTGGGTCGCCGTGATCGATCGATCCTCGCGGGCGCTCGTGCCCAGTTCGGCGAGCGCAGAGAGCAGCCGTAGCGCCCAGACGTCGACGCGAGCCTGATCCAGGCCGGGAGTGGTTCTCGCCTTCGTCGCCTCGAACAGGCTGGGACTGGCTGGGACAGGCTGGGACTGGTTGGGACCGGCTCGGACCGGTTGGGACCGGTTGGGTGCATCGTTTCCTCGGTCGGAACGCTGTGTCAGCGACGGTTCTGGTGTTAGGATAAGTGACTCTTCGTTAGGCGATTCGGTCTTACTCCGCTGAGCCGACCCAGCCTCGCAGCACAGCACAGCCAGCCAGCCAGCCAGCCAGCCAGCAAGCAAGCAAGCAAGCCAGAGAAAGCAGCCTCTCATGCCAAAGTCCACCAACCGGGTGTTCGTCGTCGGCGTCGGAATGACCAAATTCGAGAAGCCCGGTCGCCGCGAGGGCTGGGACTACCCGCAGATGGCGAAGGAGTCGGGCACGAATGCGCTCGAGGATGCCGGTATCGAGTTCGCCGAGATCGACGAGGCCTACGTCGGGTATGTCTACGGCGAGTCCACAGCCGGCGAACGGGCCGTGTACGAGCTCGGCATGACGGGCATCCCGATCTCGAATGTGAACAACAACTGCTCCACCGGCTCGACCGCCCTCTACCTCGCTGCCCGTGCCATCCGCGGCGGGCTGGCCGACGCGGTGCTGGCACTCGGCTTCGAGAAGATGCAGCCCGGCTCGCTCGCCCTCGACACCTATCCCGACCGCGAGGCGCCGCTGCTCAAGCACATGCAGGCGCTCGAGGAGTCGTCTCCGATGGTGTTCCCTCCGGCGGCGTGGATGTTCGGATCCGCGGGCGCCGAGCACATGCGCAGGTACGGTTCGACGCCCGAGCACTTCGCCAGGATCGCCGAGAAGAACCACCGTCACTCGACCAACAACCCGTATGCCCAGTTTCAGCAGGAGTACACGCTCGACCAGATCAAAGACGACAAGATGATCTACGAGCCGATGCTGCTGACCCGGCTGCAGTGCTCGCCCACTTCGGACGGCTCTGCCGCGGCCATCGTGGTGAGCGAGGAATTCGTGTTGAAGCACAACCTCGAGGGGCAGGCGATCGAGATCGTCGGGCAGTCGATGGTCACCGACATGAATTCCACCTTCGACACCCACACCGCACGCGACCTGGTCGGTGCCGACATGAGCACGAAGGCGGCGGCTGCGGTCTACGAGCAGTCCGGACTCACCCCCGACGACATCGATGTGATCGAGCTGCACGACTGCTTCTCGGCCAACGAGCTGCTCACCTATGAGGCGCTCGGCCTGGCTGAGGTCGGCGAAGGCCACCACCTGGTCGACTCCGGCGACACCACCTACGGCGGCAAGTGGGTCGTCAACCCGTCCGGCGGGCTCATCTCCAAGGGCCACCCGCTGGGAGCCACCGGGCTCGCCCAATGCGCCGAACTCAACTGGCAGCTGCGCGGTCTCTCCGACAAACGCCAGGTCGAGGGCGCGAAGGCGGCACTGCAGCACAACATCGGCCTGGGCGGCGCCGCGGTGGTCACCGCCTACCGCCCCGCCGAACGTTAGCGAAGGCTGCTAGGCCGAGACGGTCGCCTCGGTGCGGCGAAGGTCGTACTTGAGAACCTTGCCCTGCGCAGACAGTGGCAGCGCATCCACGAAACTGATGCTGCGGGGAATCTTGTAGCCGGCGATATCTTCGCGAGCGAGCGCCTGGATCTCGTCGAGCGTCACGGTCCGGCCGGGCTGAAGCACGACGACGGCGTGCACGCGCTCGCCCCACTTCTCGTCGGGCAGACCGATGACGGCGACAGCGGCGACCGCCGGATGCTTGGACAGCACGCTCTCCACCTCGACCGAGTACACGTTCTCGCCGCCAGTGATGACCATGTCTTTGATGCGGTCGACGACGAACACGTAGCCGTCCTCGTCCATGTATCCGCCGTCGCCGGTGTGCATCCAGCCGCCTTTGAGGGCCTCCGCCGTTTCGACCGGACGTTTCCAGTAGCCGACCATCGTGGCGCCACCGCGCGCCTGGATCTCACCGACCGTGCCGCGCGGCACCTCGATATCGTTCTGGTCGGCAACGCGCACCTCGACGTGCGCCGCAGCACGACCGGCTGACCGCCGACGCACCGGATGGTCGTGATCGGCCCAGAGCAGCATCGTCGCGACCGGCGCAAGCTCGCTCATGCCGTAGGCCTGCAGGAAGGTCGCGTTCGGGAACATGGCTCGGGCGCGCAGCTGCAACCCCTCGGTCATCGGCGATGCGCCGTAGACGATGTGCTTCATCGTGCTGAGGTCTGCCGCAGCCGCGGCGGGAGAGTCGACCAGCATCTGCACCATCGTCGGTACCAGCAGGACGTCTGTCGTGCCGTGGTCGGCCATCGCCTGGATCACGCCGGCCGGCGTGAACGATCCGACGAAGACGTGACTCGAACCCAGGATGACGCCGCCCACCCAGAAGGCTCCGTCGGCGAGATGGAACATGGGCGCGATGTGCAGGAGCCGGCCGTCGTTCGACAGGAACTCGCCCGACGCGATGGAGCCGTACCCCGACACCATGAGGTTGTCGTGAGTGAGCACGACACCTTTCGGTGCGCCGGTCGTGCCGCCCGTGTAGTAGACGCCGTAGATCTCCGCACCGCCGCGGTGCACATCCTCGACCGGTTCAGCCGAGTCGATCAGCTCGTTGAAGTCCAGCATGCCGGGCAGCGTGGTCTTCTCTCCGACATGGATGACCGTGGTGAGCCGCGGTGCGAGCTGCTGCACGTCGGGCATCAGGTCGACGAACGCGTCGTCGACGATCATGATCGATACCCCGACCTCGATGATGGACTGCGCGATCTCGGATGCGCTCCAGCGATAGTTCACCGGAACGACCACGCCGCCACCCCACGGCACGGCCAGGAGGGACTCGTGGAAGTAGTCCGAGTTGAGTGACGTGATCGCGACCGGGTCGCCATCCTTCATGCCCAGCTTCTGGAGCGCGCCGGCGAGGCGAGCGATGCGGTCCGCCGATTCGGCGAAGGTTCGGCTGCGGTCTCCGCAAATCGTAGCGACACCGTCGGGCGTCAACTGGAGCGCACGGTGCAGGGGCTGGGTGATTTCCATTGCTGACTCTCTTCTTTGAGATGTGGAGCTCTTTGAGATGTGGAACTCTTTGAGATCGGGAACTGGGAGGTCGTGCTGGCTAGCCGAGTTTCATCGAACGCCCGATGAGGTCTTTCATGATTTCGGTGCTGCCGGCGTAGATGCGCTGTACGCGTGCGTCGAGGTAGAGCTGCGAGATCGGGTACTCGCTCATATAGCCGTATCCGCCGTGCAGCTGGACGCCGGAGTCGACCGCTCGGCCGTACATCTCGGTCGTCCACCATTTCGCCTTGGCCGCATCGACAGGGCTCAGGTCACCCTCGTTGAGCGCAAGAACGCAGCGATCGACGTAGGCCTGCGCTATGTCGATCTCGGTCGACATCTGGGCGAGCACGAAGCGGGTGTTCTGCAGCGAACCGATGGGGCTGCCGAACGCCTTGCGCTCCCGCACATAGGCGGTTGTCAGTTCGAGCGCGACGGCCGCTCCCGCCACAGCGGCCGCGGCGCACGAGATTCGTTCCTGCGCAAGGTTGCGGCTGAGACCGAGGAAGCCGTCGCCCTCAGCACCGAGCACGTTGGCGCCGGGCACGCGCACGTCCGTGAACGAGAGTTCGGCGGTGTCCTGCGCGTGCAGGCCCATCTTGTCGAGTTTGCGTCCCCGCTCGAACCCCTTCATCCCGCGCTCCACCACGAGCAGGCTGAGCCCCTTGTGACGATCCGGCCCGGTGCGCACGGCGACTACGACAAGATCCGCGTTGATGCCGTTAGTGATGAAGGTTTTTGCGCCGTTGACGATCCAGTCGTCGCCGTCGCGCACTGCCGTGGTGGAGATCCCCGCAAGATCGGAGCCCGTGCCCGGTTCCGTCATCGCGATAGCCGCAATCGTCTCGCCCGCGGCGATCCCGGGAAGCCAGCGCGCCTTCTGTTCGTCGGTTCCCATACCTACGAGGTAGGGGATCACGATGTCGACGACGAGCCCGGGGCCGAGCAAAGCCGGCGCGACGTGGGCTCGAGCCGCTTCCTCGGCCAGGATCAGGTTGAACCGGAAGTCGTCGACTCCTGCACCGCCGAACTGCTCCGGCACCCCGAAGCCCAGGGCTCCGAGTTCGCCGAGTTGGGTGAAAACCTCACGGGGGACGATGCCCGCGCGTGACCACTCGTCATAGCACGGCACGACCCGGTTCTCGACGTACGACCGGATCGACTGGCGATACAGCTCATGGTCCTCGGTGTAGAAATCTCGACGCATATCGGTTCCCTAGATGAAGAAGCCACCGCCGCAGACGATGGTCTGCGCGCTGATGTAGTCGGATTCGGGCAGGCAGAACAGGTAGACGGCGCCCGCCGCATCGGTCGGCGTTCCTGCGCGGCCCAGCGGGATCATCTGCTCGGTCATGGCGACGAGCTGTTCGCTCATGCCGACCTTGATCGAGTTGCCGGCAATGTCGATGTGGTCCTTCTCGGGTGACGTGTCAGTAAGGCGGGTCTTGATGAAGCCGAAAGCGACAGCATTCACGGTGACGTTGTAGCGGCCCCACTCTTTCGCAAGGGTCTTCGTCAGCCCGACGATGCCCGCCTTCGCCGTCGAGTAGTTGACCTGGCCGGCGTTGCCGCCGAGGCCTGCGATCGACGAGATATTGACGACCTTGCGCGCGGCTGCGGTGCCGTCCTTCTCCGCCTCGGCCTTCGCAAGGCGGGAGATCACCGGCTGCGCCGCCCGAAGGATGCGAAACGGCGCCTTAAGGTGCACGTCGAGGATGGCGTCCCACTGGTCATCCGTCATCTTCTGGATGACACTGTCCCAGGTGTAGCCCGCGTTGTTGACGATGATGTCGAGGCCCCCGAACTCGTCGACAGCGGTGGCGACGAAGCGCTCTGGGAAGTCGGCGTCGGTGACACTGCCGATGCACGCGACGGCCTTGCCACCCGCGGCCAGCACGTCGGCGACGGTCTGCTTCGCCGGCTCCTCGTCCAAGTCGTTGATGACGACGCTCGCCCCTTCGCTCGCAAGCTTCAGCGCTATCTCCCGCCCGATGCCCCGGCCGGAGCCGGATACGAGAGCGACCTTGCCGTCAAGAGTTCCCATTGAGTCTGTCGGTTCTTTCTGTTCACTGGATCGTCGTCAGGCGATCGCGACCACGGCGTGGCCGGAGAGAGTTACGGTGCCGTCGGAGAGGGTCACCGAGAGTTCGAGGGTGGCGAGCGTCTCGCCATCCCGTTCGTCGATCGCGAGCACGGTGCCTCGGCAGGTCGGCTGGCCGTGCACCGGCGTGATCGCACTGAATCGCACCTCGTACGAGCGGATGCGCTCCTGCGGCACCCAGTCGGTGAGCAGCCGGCCAAGGTAGGCCATCGACAGCATGCCCTGGGCGAAGACGTCGGGCAGCCCCGCCGACTTCGCCACGTCGATGTCGAGGTGGATGGAGTTGTGGTCGCCGGAGCTGCCGGCGAAGAGGGCCAGGGTCGTTCGACTGATCGGGGGCGCCTCGAGCGCAGGCAACTCGGTGCCCACTGTGGCTTCGGCGAGCGCGATCATGCCGCAACCTCCAATTCCGGATGACGCACGATGATGGTTTCGAGCAGGGTGGCAACGGGGTCGCCACCACGAGTGACCTCGGACTCGAGCACGATGAACTCGAGTGCCCCGCCCTTCTTCTGCGTGACATCCGCGATCCTGGATCGCAGCAGCAGCTCGTCGCCGGCGAACGCCATGCGGTGGTAGGTGAACTTCTGGGTGCCGTGCAGCACGTACCGAAAGTCGACGCCCAGGTCGAGCAGCCAGCGGAACGGGTCGGGCGCATCGAGTTTCAGCCCGAACAGGAAGGTCGGCGGCACCGGCAGGTCGGGGTATCCGGCGTCCGCGGCAGCCGACCGGTCGGTGTACACGGCGCTGTCCTGGCCGATGGCCTCCGCGAAGAAACGAAGGCGTCCGGCCTCGACGGTGGACCGCACGGGCGCCAGCTCGAAACCGATCGCGCTCTCGGGAACGCTCATCGCGCCTCACCCGCCGCAGGAACATCCTTGTTCACTCGAACTCCACTCCACTGTCACTAACCGCAATTCACTTAGCGGGGATAACATAGCACCTCGGAGCGTGGATATCGACAGAGGCCGACTAAACGCCGAGCAGGGAGTCGGCGATTCGCCGCAGCAGGCCTTCGAAGCCGGGCAGGGCGCGAAGGTGCGGGGTCTGAACCGCGTCGTTCACCACGATGAGCACGGCCTGCACCCGGATTCGCGCGGCAACTGCGCTGTCGGATGAGAACTGGCGGCGCAGTTCGACCCAGGTGTCGATGTACTCGCGCTGTGTGCGCACGGCGCTCCCCCGGTCGGCGTCCGGAAGCACGTCCATCTCAGAGATGAGCGTTCGCGGAACGTAGCGATCGCGGTTCGCAATGGCGGAGTAGGAGTCGACGAGACGGGCCAGTTTGACGGATGCCGGCGCGTCGGTCGACAGCACGCGCTCGGTATCCACGCGCAGGAGCTGGCCGGCGCGGTCGATCGCGGCGGCGAGGATGGCGGCCTTGCTCGGGAAATGCGCGTACACACTCGGTCCGGCGATGCCGACCGCCTCGGCGATGTCATCCACGCCGACCGCGCTGAACCCGCGCTCGGCGAAGAGCTCGGTGGCCACGGTGATCAACTGTTCGCGACGCGACGACGGAGGCTCGATCTCCGCAGCCGGCTGCACGACATCCGGAATGTCCGACAACGGAACGAACGTGACGGTGGCGATGAGGTCGACCATCAGCGCCACGAACTCCGCGCGCGGAAGGGTGAGCGAATGGAACCCGATGCTGACCAGTACCCCGAAACAACACCACGCCAGCGCATCGGTCTGCACGGAGTCGAGCTCGGGACGGGCGGCGCCGATGAACGACGCCAGCAGCCCAGTCGTCGAACGAAGATCGTCGCGCAGCTCCCGCTGGAGCCTGTCATCGAGATTTCGCGAATCGCGCTGGTAGAGCACGCCGATCTCGCGATGGTCGAGGGCGCATTCGGCGAGCTGGGTGAACACGGTGGCCAACTCGTCGGGATCGGCGGCATTCGTCGCCCTGAAATTCTCGAGCAGGCGCGTGTAGGGTGCCAGGCCAGTGCGAATGGCCTCGGCCAGGATGTCGGCCTTGCCCGGAAAGTGCCGGTAGATCGCGGACGGCCCTACGTTCGTCGCCGCCGCGATGTCGCTCATCGAGACGCGGGCATAGCCGTCGCGGTAGAACAGCTTCGTCGCGGCATCCAGCGTTATCGCCCGTCGATTGCGCGGGCGGGTGCGTCGCGCCGGGGCATCCGGTGAAGCCGTCATGGAGGGCAAATCCTCAAAGATCCGTCACGGCGATTGCCGCTCTGGGCATCCTATCCAGCGCACGGTTCCACCCTCGTGATCAGCGCGATCACGTTGCAGAGGGATCACCGGCGCCTCATCCATGCCTGGCGTTCGGGCGCCGCGGGTCCGTCACCACCTCGCTTGTCGTGTCGAAGACCATGGTCGAACGACGCTCGAGGGCGTACGTGCTCCAGGGCAGGGCTGTCCCAGCGGAACTCTTACAGCCAGGTCGGCACCGATGGCACCGCCCTCGGCCGCGCCTCGACCAATCTGAGCGTGGGCATGCGGAAGCCCCAGTCGGTCCAGACCGCCTCGACGAGGGCGAGGAAGTTCGTAATGCGGCGCGGACCAGTGCGATAGGAATTCTGGATGCCCCGTCCCGCGCCCATCAGTCGTTTGAACAAGCCGCCGAGCTACTTCGCTGCGCGTCGAGTGAACCGCATACCCTCGGCAGCGTCGACCGTGCCGACCGGCGCCAGTAGCGACCGGCACAGGGTGGACTGGCACCGGGTGGACCGGCACCGGGTGTGGACCGGCACCGGGCTAGGCCGGTCCTCGTGTGCGCGTGGGCCTGGCCGCGCGATCAGGCGGCTGGGCCGGGTGCGGTGTTGGTGTTGGTTTGGGGGTTGGTGTTGTAGTGGAGTTTGCCGGGACTGGTCCAGCGCAGGGAGCCGCCGCCGAGTTGTTGGACCTTCCAGGTGCCGGCGGTTTTGAGGGCGTGGTGGCCGGGGCAGAGGTGGGCGAGGTTGTCGTGGTTGGTTGGTCCGTTCAACGCCCAGTCGTTCGTGTGGTCGAGTTCGGAGGGCCCGGCGCGTCGGTTGCAGTTGGGGAACCGACAGGTGCCGTCTCTGACACGTAGCCAGGTTCGCAGGTCTTTGGGGACCCGATAGGTGGTGCGGTCGAAAGAGAGCACGACGCCGGTGACGGGGTCGGTGATCACCCGGCGCAGTGTCGGTGCGCAGGACGCGATCTGCCTGGCGGTTTGCGGGTCGATTGGCCCATAACCCTCGACGGTAGCTGTTTCGGTCGCGCCCGGTACTGTGCTGCCCGGCTCCGCCCGGCGGTCGAGGAGGGTGAGGGCGGGGACGGTGACGAGCACTGTGGGGCGGATGCTGCGGAACCGGTGCGCGACCCCGTCGCCAAACCCTGCGGTGGTGTGCGGAAGCCCATCGCAATCAACCAGAGCGGCATCGAGAGGGGCGCTGTCGAGGAGGAGGTCGCTGAAGACGTCGGTTTTGAGTTGGGTGAGGGTGCGGGTTTCGCCGTCGACCTGCAGGGTGCGGGCGATGGTGGTGAGCCGGTCGTCGATCGCTACGCCGAGGACGGCGTCGAGGTGGGCGCCGATGAAGGTCATGCCGTCTTGTTCGGGGACCAGCTCGATGCCGCGCTGCTCGAGGGCCGCGGTGTGGCGGGGGGTCATGGTTTCAGGGTTCAGGCGTTCCCGGGTGCGCCGCACCGTGTGTTCGAACCGGGTCGGGGTGGTGTTCTGCGCAATGGGGAGCATGCGGGTTTCCAGTTCCCGCCGGGCCTCGGGGTCGAGACCGTAGCTCTGGTCGACGAGTATTTGCGAGTGCCGGAACGACAGCCGCCCCTCACCCAGGGCGGCCAGGGTGGCGGGGAGGTCGCCCACCAAAGCCTGCCCGGTGCGGATCAGGCGCTCGGCGGTGCGGTCCGGTAGGCGCAACGCGGCCGCGATCTCGCTCACGAACGCGCGCCGCGCCAGGTCGATCGAGGACGGCGTCGGGTTACCGGCCGGTGGGTCGTTGGCGATCGCGTCACTGTACTTACGGGCCCGTTCGATCGCCCGGGTGCGGCGTGCGGTCGCGACAGCGATGCGGTGTTCGGCCTCGACGACGTCGTCGACCAGGGACCCGAGCTGGTCGAAGCGGTCACCGAAAAACCCGTCGGGATCTCCCCAGCCCGAGGGCACGAACGCCACATCCATGCCACTACGTCCCATGCAACAATGCTGCACCACACCACCGACATTCACGGGCACGCGAAGACAGAATGTGGACACCCGCCACGCATTTCGCTCCCTGCAGGAGAGGAGGCGAAATGTCAACGACTGCTACGACACTCGCGCGCGTAAGTGAATGGACGTTAGGATGGAGGCCTCAACGGAGAGTCGAAGGTGCGCATGAAGCTCGAAACCTGGACCCAGGGTGACGGTCCCAGAACGGCGGCTCTCGTCCACGGTGCGTCGATGGGCGGCGAGGTCTGGCGCGATCTCGGGCGCATCCTCGTCGACGATTACGACCTGAAACTCATCCTTCTCGACCAGCGCGGCCACGGTCGAAGTCCCCGATCGAAGGACTACCGAGTGTCGGATTTCGCCGCCGACCTGGTCGAGACCCTGCCGACCGGCCTCGACTTTCTCATCGGCCAGTCGCTTGGCGGCGTCTGCGCCGCCTGGGCATCGGCCGCGCTGAAGCCCAAACGCTACATCGGCCTCGACCCCGCCTTCACCGCGAGCGCGGGCGCCGCACTCATGCTGCGCTACCTCGGCCCGCTGCAGCCCAGAATGCCGGACTGGCTGCTGCATCGCCTGGGCTCGCCCGTGAAGGGCTCGGCGCCCGACACTCTCGAACGGTTCCACGTCATGTGGAGCCAGTTTGACGCGTCGATGATGCGCCAGCTCGTGAAGTCCGGCCGCGCCACGCCTTTCCCGGTGGGGCCACCCGCCGTACCGTCGACGATCGTGCTCGCCGATCCCAGCTTCGTCATCTCGCCGACCATGGCCGACGAATTCCGGGCTGCGGGGTGGGATGTGCGCCTGAAGCCGGGCGGCCAACACGACCTGCACCTGCAGGACCCGCGCGGGGTCGCGGAGATGCTCGACGACGTTCTCAGGCAGTAGCGTCGCTCAGGATTTAGGGCCGCTCAGGCGGTTGCCTCGAGCGCGAGCGCGATGTCGGCGCGTACGAGCGCCTCGTTCACGTGCGTGCCGACATCCATGCCGTTGCCCACCGCCGTCGCCACCTTGAGCGAGGGATTGACGACGTTACCCACGGCCCAGACGCCGGCGGCGCTGGTCGCGCCACGGGCATCCACGCGCACAAACCGGCCGGCGGGCGTCTCGTGCAGTTCGGCTCCCAATTCTCGAAGCAGACGGTCGTTGGGTATGGCGCGCGGTGCCGTGAAGACAATGTCGAACTCCGCAGGTCCTGCGGAGGTCTCGAGCGCGACGCCATCGCCGGCGCGTTCGATGTGCATGACGGCTCCGTCGACGGTGCGGATGCCCCGGGCTGCGAACTCCGCGAGGTCGACACCGCTGGGGTGTACGACGTCGTTGGTGAAGACCGTCACCGCATCCGACCACTGGCGCAGCAGGTTCGCCTGGAAGACGCTCTTCGGCCCCGTGCCCAGAATGGCTATACGCTTGCCACGCACTTCCCAGCCGTCGCAGTATGGGCAGATCACGACGGCACTGCCCCACAGCCCGGCCACTCCCGGCACGGCCGGCAGCTCGTCGACAACGCCTGTCGCCGCGATCACCGTGCGCGAATCGAGACGCTCCCCGGATGCGGTGAGCAGTTTGACGAGGTCGCCGCGCCGCGTCGCCGACACCACTTCGTCAGCTCGAAACTCTCCGCCGAACCGAACGATCTCGGCGCGGGCGCGTTCAAGCATCGACGCCGGGGACTCGCCGTCGAATCCCGGCACTCCGTGCGAATGCGCCGCCACCAGGTTGCGCTGGTCGCCCCCGTCGATGACCAGCGTGCGTCGGAGCGCGCGCGAAAGCGTCAACGCTGCCGCGAGCCCAGCGCTGCCGCCGCCGACGACGACGGCATCCCACGTCGCCGGCATCTATGCCTTGTTCAGCTCGACGACCGCCGCAGTGCCGTACGCGCAGATCTCGATGTAGGCGCCGATGGCATTGGCGTCGAAGCGCATGGCGAGAATCGCGTTGCCGCCCCGCGCCTCCGCTTCGACAGCCATACGGTTCATCACCTCTGCGCGGCTGTCGTGCATAGTGCGGGTGTACTCCGGCAGCTCACCGCCGCCGATCGCGCGGAGGCTTGCGGTGATGCCCGCACCGAAGTTCAGCGCTCGCACAGTGAGGCCCATCACCTCGCCCAGCGACTGGGTGATCGTGTAGCCGGGCAGGTCGTTCGTGGTCACGATGATCATGCCACCATCGTGACACGAACGCGGTGCACTCGGCCTGTGGATCGGCTGCACCAGTTCACGATCCGGTTGCCAATCGTTAACGCGCCGACCCTAGCGTCGTTACGGCGCCGATCGGCCGTGTCGATCGCCCGTCCTTCCCGCAGAGCAATCTTCCCCCGCAGAGCATTGGGAGCATCGTGGCCACCTTCAGCAACTCATCCAACGGCTCGGGATTTCGGCGCACGCTCGCCGTCGCGACCGCCGCCCTGCTCGGCGCGGCGGGCCTTGTCGCGCTGGGCAGCGCATCCGCGGGAGCCGTCAGCGCTTTCGCCCCCGGCGACGTCGTCGTCTATCGCGTCGGCGACGGCACTGCCGCGCTCGGCAGCGGGGCAACGGCGGTCTTCCTCGACGAGTATTCCCCCACCGGCGCTCTCGTGCAGTCGGTTCCGATGCCCACCGCGGCGTCGACCGGCGGAGCGGCGCTGACCGCCAGTGGGAGCGCGACATCCGAGGGCCTGCTCACCCTGTCGGGCGATGGGCGCTACCTGATGGTGCCGGGCTATGACGCCCCGGTCGGCACCGCCAAGATCTCGAGCTCGGCGTCGACCGCGATCCCCCGCACAGTCGGTCGAGTGGATGCGCTCGGCAACGTCGACACAACGACCGGCCTCACGGACGCAGCGACCGGCAACAACCCGCGTTCAGCCACAAGCAGCAATGGCACCGACATCTGGTTCGGCGGCGCCGCAGGGGGCGCGCGTTACACGACCCTCGGCTCGACGACCTCCACCGAGCTCGACTCCGGAACGTTCAAGAACGTGCGCGAGGTGCAGGTCGTCGATGGCCAGCTCTACACGTCGGCCGACCCGACCAAGGCCGGCGCGACGATTGCCACCATCGGGTCCGGGCTTCCGACCACGACGGGTCAGCCGGTGACCAACCTTCCGTTCGCGCCGGCACCGGGTGACCCGTACGGGTACTCGCTGCTCACCCTCGGCAACGGACCGGCGCCCGACACCCTGTATGAGGCCGACTTCACCAACGGCCTGGTCGTGAAGTACGGACTGATCGCCGGCACCTGGACTGCCGAGGGCTCAGTGTCCGTTCCGAATGTCGCGGGCCTCACGGCCGACGACAGCAGCGGAACAGTCAACGTGTTCGCAACCAGCGCCGGCTCAGCCGGCACGTCTGGTGTGCTCGAGAAAATCACCGATACCTCCGGCGTCGGCGGAACGTTGACTGGCACCGCGACGGTCATCGCCACCCTGCCGGCGAATGAGGCGGCGCGCGGCGTGGCATTCGCACCCGGCACAGTGATCGGCAGCGGTGGCGGCATCACGCCGCCCGTGATCAATCCGACCATCACGACCTCGCAGGCGGGCCTTCCTGCCGCACTCGGCGACTCCGCCAACGAAACCCTCGGAATCACGGTGGGAGATGCCGCTCCGGGTATCACCGCCGACCAGTTGACTGTCGCCGCGACATCCTCGAACCCCGCGGTCGTGCCCGACTCGGCGATTTCGATCACCGGCACCGGTGCGGCCCGCACTATCACGGTTACCCCCGCCGCCGTCGGCAAGTCGACCATCACGCTCAGGGTGCAGGCGCCCGACGGCACAAGCGGGTCCACCCAGTTCGTCTACGGGGCATCCGCCGATCTCGACAGCGCGCTGCCGACCGGCGAATCGGATCTGCATTACTACTCCGGCGCCGCCAACGCCTCGGCGGCCGTCGACGTCGGAGACGGGTACGCGGTCGTCGGCGATGACGAGTCGAACGTGCTGCGGTTGTACAACCTGAATGTCTCGAGCGCACCGGTCGCCAGCTTCGATTTCACCTCCCAGCTGCCGTTCGGAACATCCGAGATCGACATTGAGGCGGCATCCCGCGAGGGCGACGTCATCTACTGGGAGGGCTCGATGAGCACCTCGTCCAGCGGCAACCTCGCGCCGTCGCGCAGCACCGTGTTCGCGACCCAGGTCAGCGGATCGGGCGCGAACACCACGCTCACCTACCTGGGCAGCTACACGGGGCTGCTGGGCGACCTGATCGCCTGGGACCAGGGCAACGGAAACGTGCTCGGCCTCGCCGCATCCGCAGCAGCCGGCACCGACGGGCACGAGTCCGACGCGCTCAACGTGGAGGGCATGGAATTCGCCGGCCCGACGAGTTCCACCGCCTACCTTGCGTTCCGCGCGCCGCTCGAGCCGACGACGAACCGCCACCTTGCGATGCTGATCCCGGTGACGAACTTCACGTCGCTCGAGTCCGGAAACCCTGGCACGACGCACGCCACTTTCGGCGCCCCGATCTACTTCGATCTCGGTGGTCTGGGAGTGCGCGACATCAAGGAGAACGCGGACGGCCAGTACCTCATCGTTGCGGGGACCGCGGATGACTCGAACTCCGGGTTCGTGCTGTACGAGTGGGATGGCAACCCGGCCCACGCACCGCGCCAGACCGGCGTGACGCTTCCCCAGCTGCCGACCGCGACGAACCTCGGTGCATGGGAGACGATCGTGTCGGTTCCCGACCCGCTCGCGTCTGGAGCGACCGTGAAGCTGATCCAGGACGACGGCGACGTCGACTGGTACAACACCGGGCTCACGTCCAAGACCGGCGAGCAGACCGACCTGCAGAAAGACCTCAGCCTCGACTTCACCTACGCTCCACCGGCGCCGCTGACAACCTCGACGGTCGTCACGACGAGCGCAAGCCCGGCGACCCCCGGCACTGCGGTGAGACTGACCGCCACCGTGACCGGGCCGACGAACGAGGCCGCGCCGGCAGGCAGCGTTACGTTCACGGTGGTCGGTAACGATGGCTCCTCCGCGCTGTGCACCGGTTCGAACACGGTGGCACTGGTCGGCTCCACGGCGACCTGCACGCTGGCGGCCGGCCAGCTGCGGGCATCCGGCGTCAGCTACGCGGTCACCGCGAATTACGCGGGCACCGCCGACTTCGCGGCGAGTTCGGCTGGGCTGACCCAGGCGGTCACGGCGATCAAGACCACGACAGCGGCGGCCTCGCTGACCCTGCTGCCCACGACCGCTCGCCCCGTCACAGTGCTGGCCGCGGTGCTGCCTGCGAAGCTGACCCTGCCGCTCCTGAGCGGTGCCGCAACGATCACCGTGACGAACGCCTCGGGCGCCGTGCTGTACCGCGACTCGGCAAGCCTGCCGAAGCTGCTTTCGGCCGCCGAGTTCACCGTGCCCGGGGGCACTCTTTCGGTCGGCACCTCGACCATCACCGTGAGCTACCCGGGCGACGAGTACTACGGCCCGAGCACGTACAGCTTCGCCGTGAAGCTGGCGCGGTAGGTTATCCAGCGCCGCGGCGCTCCATGCACACTGGGTGAACAAGCAGTAGAACTCCTTGTTGACCCACGAAAGGGGGGCGTAGTCTCTCGGGCACCACTCGCGCTACTGGGAAAGCTAAGGGAGATACCACCATGTCCAAACCAACCATCGTTCTCGTCCACGGAGCCTGGGCCGACGGATCGAGCTGGAACGCCGTCTCCAAGGAATTGCAGTCCCAGGGCTTCACCGTGTTGACCCCGCCGAATCTCCTGCACGGTGTCGCCAGTGATGCCGCGTACCTGACCGCGTTCCTGAAGGAGCGCACCTCCGGTCCGGTCGTGCTGGTCGGGCACTCGTACGGCGGCTTCGTGATCACCAACGGCGGCGATGTCGACAACGTGAAGGCTCTCGTCTACATCGATGGCTTCGCCCCGGATGAGGGAGAGACCGTGTTCGGCATCCTCGGCCCCTCCGGATCCGCGCTTGCGGTGCCGGACCCGACCACCGTGCTGGACCTCATCCCCTACCCCGGCGCACCCGAGGGCGACGTTGAGGCCTTCCTCAAGCCCGAAACCGTGCACAACTTCTTCGCCCAGGACCTGCCCGAAGACGATCGCCTGCTGATCATCGCGTCGCAGCGGCCGATCACGCTGGGCGCCAACACGACGCCGTCGGGAGCACCGGCCTGGAAGGGTCGCCCGGTCTGGGCTGTCATCGGAACCCAGGATTACGTCATTCCGGCGGAGGCGCTGCGATCGATGGCGGAGCGTGCGGGCGCGACAATCACCTTCGCTGAAGGTGCCTCGCATGTCTCCATGGTTTCGCAGCCGGATGTCGCGATCGCCGCGATCCTGGCCGCAGTGGATTCCGTCGCGGCCGTCGGCGCCAGCGCCTGATCGACGGGGGGGGTCTCGATACGCGCGCCAGAGCGCGCTACTCGACCACCGGGCAGCCCCGGTGGTCGAGTAGCACGAGCCGACGAAGGAGGCCCGGGCGTATCGAGACCCGCGGTTGCCCGGTGGTCGAG
>Ga0302314_10006108_pt1 | contig 21865 bp, 17 predicted proteins | sample III_Palsa_N2_3_FD_200533 | JGI IMG/M metagenome (GOLD analysis project Ga0302314, IMG submission 200533) | Peat permafrost microbial communities from Stordalen Mire near Abisko, Sweden - III_Palsa_N2_3 | ecosystem: Environmental > Terrestrial > Soil > Palsa > Peat permafrost | place: Sweden...
GTGGCGAACCCGTCGGCCCGCGCATCGCTTCAGTGGTCATACGCACGCGGCGGGCCCACGGTTCACGGCCGGATCGCCCAACGGAGCGATCGACAGACCGCCCTTCCTGCAATCGGTCTGAGCTCTCGTCACCAGCGTCCTCAACGGCACTGTCGCCTGCGGGGCGACCGGCGTTCACTGTGATCCGGCCAGGTCGGCGCGGCAGGCGATGACGGCGAGCCGGACCCGGTCCCGGGCCCGATACGGAGGTGCCGGGCGATCACGCGCCGGAGCGCCCCTCGGCCACGAGGAGGAGTGCCTCGCGCTCGCGGTTGGTGACAGTCGTGAGACCGGGGCGCTGAGCTCCGGATCGTTGCCGAGAACTACACTTCGCCCAGTGAACGAACTGATATTTGCGTCCGGCGAGCACTACCGACAAGCGATGGCGGTGGCCTGCGTCGCGGTCTTCGCCGTACTCGGGGTGGGCGGCTCGCGCCTTCTCGAGCCGCAGTGCGGCAGTGCTGCCTACGCGTCGTCCTTCGGTGCGGCGGCGTTGCTCACCCTGTACCTCTGGGTCACCCGCGTGGGCACCACCACCGTCACCGCGACCGGGTTGGCCGTCGAGCGGGGACGATTGCTGAAGCGGTCGATCCCGTGGGCGAAGGTCGCTTCCATCGATGTGGCCGACCGGTACCGGGGCACCAACTGGCAGGCCGTCAAGGTCACCCTCGCCAATGGGCACAAGGTATGGCTCCCAGGGCTGGAGAACAGCATCCGCTCCGAGGACCCCGAGTTCTTCGACAAGTTCGACCGGATCGTGAAGCGCTGGGAGCAGCGGCCCTGAACCTGCCCAGGGGCACCGTCCGGGTATGGTGCGCACATGTCGAAGTCAACGTTCTGGGTCCCCGCGGCTGCCGGACTCGCGGCCGGCGTCGTGGTGACACGGCACGCCCACCGCGCGCCGTCATCACCGCTCTGGGCGAAGCCGCTGCCGGGCACCCGGCTGCGGACGGCGGACCTGCCGGTGGGCGGAACGGTCGCCCTGGTCGCGGCTGGGCTGCTCAAGATCGCAGGTCGCCACGGCGCAGCCGTCGCCACGGCGGGCCTGGCCCTGGGTGCGGCGCTGGGCGCCCTGGGCACAGGGATCGCCGAGCCCCTCCCGCGCAACCCGCCGAGCGACCGCGACTAGCGCGGCACGGACGGCATCGAGGCGACCCGGCGGGAGAGGCGCTGCCCGCACCGCGCGCCGGTGCCGCCGACCTGCCCTCGGGGCGGGGCGGCGGCACCGGCGGGGCCCGTCGGTCGCGGGATCAGCCCACGGTGAGGGTGAGCGGCCCGGCGAGTGCGGTGTAGCCGTTGTCGTAGAGGTACCAGACGGCGTAGGTCCCGGGGCCGGACAGGCTGCTGGTGGCGAAGTTCAGACTGCCGCTGCTGGTGGGGGCGTACTGCCAGGTCAGCGAGGACTTGGAGCCCGGGGTCACGCCGGTGGGGTAGATGCCGATCCAGTTGTCCGAGTTGGCGGAGGTCGGCGGGGTCGAGTACTGGAAGGTGACGGTCGCGCCGTTGGCCACGGTCGGGGTGCCGGTGGTCAGCGTGCTCGTGGGCGCGGGCGCGGTGCTGGGGACGAAGGCGTCGTTCAGCGGGGTGGCGTAGGTGTCGTTGGCGGTGATGCCGGGCAGGCCGAGCGCGGCCTCGATGGTGCGGCCGGTGCTGTAGTGGTCGTAGCGGCTCTGGCTGACGGTGCCGGCCGGGACGGTGCCCTGCGAGCCGTCGACGATGGCGAGCACGTGGTTGTCGGGCTCGCTGCTGTCCTCGTCCCAGGTGACGATCAGCAGGGACTTCTGCGTGGTCCAGGCGGGGGAGGCCATGATCGGCGCCAGGGTCTGCTGGAGCCAGCCGTCCTGGGTCTTGAGGCTGGTGGCGCTGCCGTTGCCGGAGGACTCGCCGTCGTAGTAGTCGTCCGCCGCGATCCAGGAGAAGTTCGGGGTGGTGGCCGCGCTCTTCAGGTCGGTGGTCAGCTGGCCGGTGTCGAACAGGTGCGCCGCGCACCGGCTCGCGTTGCCACTGACGTCGGTGTAGTTGAAGAACGGCGCGTCGTCGGGCTCGTAGTAGGAGTCGTACTGGGTGGTGGTGTTGCAGGGCGTGCCCATGCCCTGTTCGTAGGCCTTCCAGGTCTTGCCGGACGCCTCGACCTCGTCGCCCAGGTTGGTGCCCGGGTCGTTGATGTTCGGGTAGTAGGTGGCGCCGGTGGTGTAGGTGTCGCCGCCCGCGACGGCCAGGTAGTTCTCGTCACTGGGGTGGTACACCGCGTGGTAGTCGGCCATGGTCGCGCCCTGCGCCATCAGGCTGTGCAGGTAGGGCGTGTCCGCCGGGTCGTTCATGACCTGGTTGTAGTCGGTGTTCTCCATCATCACCATGAACACGTGGGCGTAGGAGGGCACCGCGGAGACCGGCGGGGTGAGGACGGCAGCCGTGACGGGCGTGTCCAGGGTCAGCGAGAGGTTGTCCAGGTAGCCGGCCTCGCTGGAACTGTCCAGGAACTGCGCCTTGACCAGGATCGAGCGGGTGCCCGCGGGGACCGTCCCGGTGGCGCTGCGGGCCAGGAACGAGGTGGCGTCGGAGCGGTTCGCCGCGGAGACGGTGGGCAGGTCCGCGGTGGTCCCGAGCTGCTGTCCGGCGCTGTTCAGGAACTGCAGCGAGACCTGGACGTAGCCCGCATAGACGGTCCAGCCGCCGAGCCAGCCGGACAGGTTGTAGGTCACCGCGCCGCCGTCGATGGCCGTCGCGGCGGAGGAGACGTTGACGGTCTGCTGCATGGCGCCGTCGCCCTGGTCGCCGGGGGCGAAGAACGCGGTGCCGGGCGCGGGGCTGGAGGGGTAGCTGAAACTGCCGGCCGTGTAGCAGATGACGTCCGGACTGCCCGAGAGCACGGTCCAGCCCGGGATCGTCGTCGCCGCCGTCCAGTCCTTGGTGCAGTAGCCGGCCTCGGCGCCGCCGTTGACGATCAGGTTTCCACTGGTGGCGGCCGCCGTTGCGGCCGGCGCTGCCACCAGCAGGGCGCCGATCAGTGCCAGCACACTGCCCAGCACCCTCCAGAGCGTTCTCATGGCCACTGCTTCACTCCCGTCGTAACGAATTGTCGTGTGCGGGTCATTGGTAGCAGTGTTGGCCGTCGGCACTGAGAACGCCAGGCGTCGGCGGACCTACGGCAGATGTCCGGAAGATGGCCGTTGCGAGGGCGACGTCAGCTCCGGCGATGCCGTCGACGGACCCGGCTCAGGAGGTCGTCGCGGGAACGAGATGGTCGAGTCCCTGGGCGCTGCCCGTCGCGGCCTCGATCGAGCGCGGCAGCATGACGCTCTCGTAGGCGCGGACGGCGTCGTCGACGCTGGATTCGGTGACGAGGGCGTGGGCGAGGTCGGAGCCGTCGAGCATGGCGAGATTGGCGCCCAGGCCGACCGGGGGCATCAGGTGTGCGGCGTCGCCGAGCAGCGTGACCCCGGGAACGTGATCCCAGGTGTGCTCGGCGGGCAGGACGAACAGCGAGCGGTTGACGAATGCGCTGTCGTTGTTGCGGAGGATGCAGCGCAGGCTCTCGTCCCAGCCGTCGAGAGCCTGCAGCAGGTGCGACCGCACGGCCGGCTCGTCGCCGAGGTCGATGCCGGCCGTCAGGTACCAGTCCTGCGGCGCGCGCAGCGCGATGTAGGCGCGGATGTGGCCGTTGCTGTTGCGTTGCGCGACCAGCGACCTGCCGGCGCCCTTGACCAGCATCGATCCGTTGCCGACCAGTCGCGCCAGGTCGGGGTGGCGGGTGTCGCAGTGGTCGAACCCGGTCTCGACGAAGGTGATGCCGGTGTAGGCGGGTACGGCGTGCGACAGCGCCGGGCGGACACGCGACCAGGCGCCGTCGGCACCGACCACCAGGTCGAAGTCCTCGGCGCTGCCGTCACCGAAGAGCAGCCGACAGGTGCCGTCCGGGAACGGAGTGACCGCGCTGACGGCGTGGTCCCACCGCATCGTGCCCTCGGCGAGTGAGTCCAGGAGCAGGCCGCGCAGTTGGCCGCGGTCGATCTCCGGTCGGCCACTGTCGGCGGAGGGAACCTGATGTGCCAGGGGGAGGGCGCTGGCGAAGTCGAGCACACGCCACTCGTCCCCTTCCGGGCGGGAGAGGGCGTGGAAGCGGTCGAGGAGCCCCGCCGCCCGCAGGGCGGCCTGGCCGGTGTCGGCATGCAGGTCGAGGGTGCCGCCCTGCGGGCGGGCGTCGGCGGAGGCCTCGCGCTCGAACACGGTGACCGAGCGGCCGTGCCGCTGCAGGACTCGGGCGCAGGTGAGGCCGCCGAGGCCGGCACCGACAATCGCAATGCGGGGAGCACGGGCAGAGTTCATGGGGGGTGTCCCTAGGTAGGTGGTGAGCCGCCGGCAGATCCGGCCTCCACCAAGAAAGCACACTCGCCAAATAAGTGCAATGACTACACTTTCAAAGTCGCTGCACCTTGAGGTACGGTGTACGAGTGACCGAACCGACCGGGCGCCGCGAGCGCAAGAAGGCCCAGACCCGCCAGTCCCTGGCCGACGCCGCACTCGAACTCTTCCTCGACCGCGGCTACGACCAGGTCGGCGTCAAGGACGTCGCCGACGCCGCCGACGTCTCGGTGACCACCCTGTTCAAGCACTTCTCCGGCAAGGAAGCGCTGGTCTTCGACCAGGACGACGACCTGGAGGCGGCGCTCGTCGCCGCCGTGCGCGACCGCACCCCGGGCCGGTCGATCCCGCAGGCGCTGCGCGAGCACATCCTGCTGAAGCAGAGTCAGCTCGCCGTCCATGCCGAGGACCCGCGATTCGCCGACTTCACGCGGCTGGTGGAGGAGACCCCGGCGCTGCGCGACTACGCCCACCGGATGTGGACGCGCCACGAAGCGGCTCTGACGCGGGCCGTCGCCGAGGCTGTCGGCGCCCCCGAGGGCGACGTCAGCTGCGCCGCCCTGGCCCGTTTCGCCCTTGAGGCCCGCAGCCTCATCCTCCGGCACAGCGAACCGCGCCGTGCCGCCGACGAGGTGTTCGCCCTGCTCGAACACGGCTGGGCGGCCTCCCACCCGGAGGGCTGACCCGTCCGCTCCACGCCGGGTTTTCGGTGGTCGGCCCCGTTTCCCGGAGCCCGCCCGTGGCGCTCTACCCCGCCACCCGCGCCCGCGCCTACCCTGGTGCTGTGACCTCGCCAGCACGCTCCGCCGCGACCACGACGTACCGCCGGGCCGACGCGCCCGGCGCCTGGCCGGGGCTCGGGCACCTGCCCGCGCTGGTCCGGGATCCGGCGGGGTTCCTGGGCCGGTTGCCGGAGTTGGGCGACCTGGTGGAGATCCGACTGGGGCCGACCCGGCTGGTGGTTCCCAGCCATCCGGAGCTGCTGCGTCAGGTGTACGCGGACGACCGGACCTTCGACAAGGGCGGGCCGCTCTACCAGCGGTTCCGGCGGGTGCTCGGCAACGGTCTCGCCACCTGCGCCCACGCCGACCACCGGCGCCAGCGGCGGATGCTGCAACCGGAGTTCCGCCCCGAGCGGGTGGCCGAGTACGCCGCCGTGATGACCAGGGAGGCAGCCGTGCTGGCCGACTCCTGGCAGCCCGGCGAAACGGTGGAGGTCTTTCCCGCCTGCTACCGCTTCGGGCTGCGCGTGGTGGCGCGCACCCTGCTGGGCACCGAGGTGCCGGACGCGCTGGCCGACCGGCTGCAGCAGGCCTTCGCGACCGCGTTCGACGGGGCGCTGCGGCGGGTGATGCTGCTGCCTCCGGGGCGCGGCTACCGGGTGGCGGTGCGCACCCTGGCGGGCACCGTGGCCGAACTGGTGCGCGAGTACCGCGCCGGCGCCCCCGGACGCGAGGACCTGCTGGCCGGCCTGCTGGCCGCGCGGGACGAGGACGGTTCCGCACTCTCCGACGCCGAGCTGCACGACCAGGTGGTGACCCTGCTCCTGGCCGGCGCCGAGACCACCGCCTCCCAACTCTCGTGGACACTGCGCCTGCTGATGACGCATCCCGAGGTACTGGCCACCCTCCAGGCGGAACTCGACGCGGTGCTGCCGGGGGCTCGCCCCGCCCAGTGGGCTGACCTGCCCCATCTTCCCTACACCGCACGGGTGCTGACCGAGTCGCTGCGCCGGCGTCCGCCCGGCTGGGTGCTGCTGCGCACCTGCACCCGCGAGGTCGAACTGGGCGGGCGCACCCTGACCCCCGGCAGCCAGGTGCTGCTCAGTCCCTACGTCGCCCACCACAATCCGCGGATCTTCGCCGATCCTGACCGCTTCGACCCGGACCGCTGGCTGCCCGAGCGGGCCGCCGAGCTGCCCCGCTGGGGATTCGCGGGGTTCTCGAACGGGCCGCGCCAGTGCATCGGCGCCGACTTCGCCCGGGCCGAGGCGGCGATCGCGCTGGCCACCGTGCTGGCCCGCTGGCACCCCGCCCCGGTGCCGGGCGACCCGCTCGACGACCGCCCGGCGCGGCTGTCCACCGTGCTGCAACCGCGCCGGCTGCGGCTGCGCGCGCTCAGCCGGTAGCGCTCACGCGCCGGCGGGCGCGGGGTCGGTGGTGCGGCCCCTGCCACCTGCGGGGCAGGAAGCGGGGGCCACGGTCACCGCCGCGGTCGTTCGGATCACACCTTGTCGGCCGCGATCATCAGGTACTGGAAGCTTCCCTCCTGGTAGCCGGTGAGGAACGGCGACTCGATGCCGGTCGCCACCGAGGAGCCGGCGCGCAGCTCCCAGTAGGGAATGGTCGCGGCGGTCAGGTCGACCACGCTGATGGGGACCAGGTTGTTGGCCGCCATCGCGGCGAAGTACTCGCTGCGCGGGTGGATGTCGCAGATGTAGTGCGCATCGATCTGGCTGACCGCCCGGGACGGCTGGCGGCCGTGGACGTCGTTGTAGCAGCCGGTGATGGTGACGTAGCGTCCGCCCGGCGCCAGGACCCGGGCGTGCTCCGCGAAGAGCTTGTGCAGGTCCACGTACATGGTGCTCTCGTTGTTCCAGATCGCCCGGAACGTGGCGTCGGCGAAGCCGTTGTCCAGCATGTTCCGGAAGTGGAAGGCCACCTTGTCGGCCACGCCCCGCTCCCGGGCCTGGTTGTTGGCGAACTTCACCTGCTCCTCGGAGATGGAGATGCCGTCGACCTGGCAGCCGAACCGGAGGTTGGCCACGAAGCTGGTGCCGCCGCGGCCCGAGCCGGCGTCCAGGATCCGGTCCTCCGCGGCGAGGGCGCCGAGCTGGTCCACCAGGAAGTCGGCCTGGGCGGCCTCCAGCCGGTGCATCTCCCTGATGGTCCGCTCGTCGCGGGTGGCCTCGGGGCCTTCGAACACGGACCCGTCGACGTCGCCGATGCCGTAGTGGTGGTGGTAGGTGCCGGAGACGTCGCCGAGGCGCAGGTTGACGGGGTCCTTCTCCTTGTTCCAGTAGTCCGCCACGGACTGCTGGTACTTGGTGGCGAGGACCGGGGCGGGGGCGTCGAGCATCGTCATCTGGTCAGTTCCCTTGGGTTCGGTTGTAGCGGGGGCTTCCGGCGTGCCACTCCTTGTTGCCGCCGAGCCAGGCCCACAGCGCCCCGAGGTAGCGGGTCAGGACCGGGTCCCCGGCCAGGCTGAGGACGGCCGCGGAGGCCTCGTAGGAGCGCACGAGTTCGTCGTGGATGTCGGCGGAGCGCCGGATCGCCTGCTCCAGGGAGCAGCCGTCCTCGGCCATGAGCACCGTGGGCAGGTTGTACTCCAGCCCCTGGGCGCCGCCCTCCTTGTGCATCGAGTAGACGTCGTTGAGCAGCACTGATGCGAGGGCGGCCTGGAGCGTGGCGTTGCGGACGTCGCGGCGTCCGTAGACCTCGGCGGGTACCTCGTACCCGCCGACGGAGTCGACCAGCGTCATGCACGGCAGGAAGCTGTTCATCTGACGGTTGGCCAGGTACTCCCAGACCGGTGGCGGGGTGCCGTCGATGCGCCATCCGGCCTCGGCGTCCATGCCGAGGAACAGACCGGCCAGCTCCTGCCTGAGCCGGTTGATCTGCGCTCCGCCCGCGTACTCCGCCAGCTGCTCGACGGACTGGTGCAGGGCGTGCCACACCGGTTGCTCGCGAATGGCGCGTCGGTACTGCTCCCGGTAGCGGAGCGGCATCCGGGCCGGGTCGATCGCCGACTGGGAGAGCATCAGCTCGGGGCCCAGCCGCTGGGGCCGGCCGCCGGTGGCGGCCGTGTCGCAGAAGTAGTCGTCGACGGCGAACTCCGCCGCCATGCACCGGCCTGCGGCCAGCAGTCGGTCGGGGTCGTCGGTGTCGGGGTGGGTCAGCATCAGCAGCCGGCCGAAGTCCGCCCTGCGGAACTCCTCGATCCGGCCCTCGTAGATGCCCATCTGCTCGGCCCACTGGACCAGGCGTTCGTTGACCTCCTCGCCGAGCGCGGGGTCGTCGCGCAGGGCCGGCGGGCAGTAGAGCTCGGGCACGGCGCCCGCGCCGCGGGGCGTCGCCGCCGCTGCGGGCGTTGCCGTCCCCGGGGCGGCGGGGTCGGCCCGGGGACGCCGCAGGTCGGCGATCCGGGCCGCCGAGGTGCCGAGCCCGGTGGGGCCGGTCGGCAGCCGCCGCGCTGCTCGGGCGGCGGGTGGTCGTGGATCCGGCATCGGGTCCTCCTGTCCTGGGGCGGTGGCGGTCAGGACCGGGGAGCGGCGATGTCGACGTTCTCCAGGATGCCGACGGCATCCTGGACCAGGACCGCCACCGAGTAGTAGGCGGTCACCAGGTAGCGGATGAGCGCGGTGTCGTCGATGCCCATGAAGCGGACGTTCAGGCTGGGCTCGTACTCGTCCGGGAGGCCGGTCTGGTGCAGCCCGACCACGCCCTGCCGGTCCTCCCCGGTGCGCATCGCGAGGATCGAGGAGGTGTGCCCGTCGGTGACCGGGATCTTGCCGCAGGGGAAGATCGGCACGCCCCTCCAGGAGGGGATGCTGTGGCCGCCGACATCGGTGCTGCCGGGGTTGATGCCGCGCTTGTTGCACTCGCGGAAGAACGCCGCGATCGCCTTGGGGTGGGCGAGGAACAGGTCGGTGCCGCGGCGCATCGACAGCAGGTCGTCCATGTCGTCCGGGGTCGGCGGGCCCGACCAGGTGTTGATCCGCTGGTCGTAGTCGGCGTTGTGCAGCAGGCCGAACTCCCGGTTGTTCAGCAGCTCCCACTCCTGGCGCTCGCGGATCTCCTCGACCGTCAGCCGGAGCTGCTGCTCCAGCTGGTTCATCGGGTCGTTGTAGAGGTCGGCGACGCGGGAGTGGACGCGGAGGACGGTCTGCGTCAGCGACAGCTCGTACTCGCGGGGCGTGAGGTCGTACTCCACGAAGGAGCTGGGGATCTCGTGCTCGCCCTCGTGGCCGGCGGAGACGGCGACCTCCACCTCGCCCTTGGAGTTGACCTTGCGTGAGGAGGCCGCGAGGAAACGGCCGATGTGCCCGCGCAGCGCCTCCGAGCGGTCGAGCAGCTCGGTCAGGGACTGCCAGGGCAGCACCATGACGGTTCCGGCGGTGGTGGCCGTGACCGTGGCGGTCCACAGCGGATCGCTCTGCAGCAGGGCCTCGTCGCCCAGGTGGTCGCCGTCGCTCAGCACCCCGTGGATCGTGCGGTCGCCGTACTTCCCGGTCGAGCTCCGCTCGATGCGACCGTGGGCGACGATGAAGACCTCCTCGACGGGGTGGCCCTCCTCCACGATCACCTCGCCGCTGCGGAAGTCGCGGGCAGTGAACCGGCCGGCCAGCTCGCTGAGCAGCGCGTCGTCGTCGAGACCGCGCAGCACCGGGATCTCGCGGAGGGTCTCGGGCACGATCGCCACGTCGTCCGCACCGGCCTGGACGAAGCCGACCCGGCCCCGGCCCACGGCCAGCGAGAGCCGCCGGTTGACCCGGTAGGTGCCGCCGTTGACCTGCACCCAGGGGAGCCGGCGCAGCAGCCAGCGCGAAGTGATGCCGCGCATCTGCGGGGCGGACTTGGTGGTGGTCGCCAGGTTGCGGGCGGCGGCGGTGCTCAGGCTGGACCAGGGTCGGCCCTGGAAGGCGGACATGTCTGTCTCGGTCGACATCGGTGATCTCCGTCAGCGCATGGGGAAGCCGGGCACGACTGCCCGAAGGAGGGTGGACGAGAATGCTCCCGCTGCGAATCGCCGCAGGGAGACGAGGTACGGGGTACCGGAGGAGGAGGGATTCTCGGCGGTGGTCCATGCCGATCCGGTGGCTCGGGAGGTGTTCCCGATCAACGTGAGCAGACGCTAGCAAGGTCGAACACCGGCGAATGTCCGTGCGACATGAATGCGCCAATTGTGTGCGCCGGCGGCACCGCCCGTCCCATGGTCGAAATGCCTGCTCAGAGTGGAAGTTGGTCGGCGGCAGCCCCGCGCGGGCTCGCATCGCCGCTGCCCGGGTGCCGGGATCGCAATGTGGCTCAAGGCCGTGCCATGGTGCGGACGCCTGCTTGACCGCAGGGGCATCCCGTCATGGCTCCACCGCAGCACGTCCGCCGCACGGGGAGTGGTGACGGTCGGTCACTTCCAGCCGCAGGCAGGGGATCACGGCGTCGGGCCGGCAGCTTTCCAGATCTTCGGGAACGGGTAATTTTCCTTGTCGGTGTGCAGTCAAGAAGCCTCGAGTGGCTGTAGGGTTCCCCTGCCCTGGTACGCCGAGGCCGAGCGTTGTGCGGTGTGGCCCCGGCTGCCCATCTTGCAAAGGAGCCCTCACATATGGTCAGGCAATGGTCTATAGCTGTGGCGGGGCTGGCGCTGGGTTCGCTGGCGCTCGCCGGGCCGGCGACGACGGCCGGCACGACGCACCATGCTGCTGCGCCGACAGCGAAGTCCCGCGCGTTCTCGCCCGGCGGCCTGTTCGAGCCGGCCCCGGGAACCCACCCCAGCGCCGTCGACGGCCGCGTCATCAACTACTCGAACAACTGGTCCGGGTACGCGGTCACGGGCAGCACCTTCACCACGGCGACGGCGAGTTGGGTGCAGAACGCGATCACCTGCAGCAGCGGTGACGGCGAGACGGACATGTCCCCGTGGGTCGGTATCGACGGCTTCAGCTCCAGCACCGTGGAACAGACCGGAAGCTCCGGTGACTGCGACGGATCCACGCCCGACTACTACGCCTGGTACGAGATGTACCCGGCGAACGTGATCATCATCAACAAGACGGTCAAGCCCGGTGACGAGTTCACCGGCACCGTGACCCACACCTCGGGCACCAAGTACACCCTGGTGCTGAAGGACCTCACTCAGGGCTGGACCAACTCCGTCACCAAGTCGCTCTCGGCCGACGACTCCTCGGCCGAGGCCGTGATGGAGATGGCGGCCAACAACCTGACCAAGTTCGGCACGGACCCCTTCACCTCGTTCACGGTGGACGGCAAGGCCGTCGGTTCCTACACCGGCTCCCCCTACACCATCGAGCAGATGGAGATCGAGAACGGCAGCACGCTCTGCGACTCGACCTCCAGCCTCGCCAACAACGAGAACTTCACCACCACGTGGCTGAACGCCTGCTTATCCGCTGAACGGGATGCGCGGCAACGATCGTTGCCGCGCACCCCGCCTCAGCCGAGTGCCCGGTCGAGGTTGAAGGCGGCGCTGATCAGCGAGAGGTGGGTGAAGGCCTGCGGGAAGTTGCCGAGCTGCTCGCCGGTCGGGCCGATCTCCTCGGCGAACAGACCGAGGTGGTTCGCGTAGGTGAGCATCTTCTCGAAGGCGAGCCGGGCCTCCTCCAGCCGGCCCGCGCGGGCCAGCGCCTCGACGTACCAGAAGGAGCAGATCGAGAAGGTTCCCTCCGGTCCGTGCAGGCCGTCGGAGCCGGCGGTCGGGTCGTAGCGGTAGACCAGCGAGTCGGAGACCAGGTCCGCGGTGAGGGCGTCCAGGGTGGAGAGCCACTTGGGGTCGGTGGGCGAGATGAACTTGGCCATCGGCATCATCAGCAGCGAGGCGTCCAGGACGTCGCCGTCCAGGGCCTGGACGAAGGCGCCCCGCTCGGCCGACCAGCCGCGGCTCATGATCTGCCGGTAGATCGCGTCACGGGACTGCCGCCAGCGGGGCAGGTCGGCCGGCAGGCCGCGGCGGTTCGCCATCCGCATCGCCCGCTCCAGTGCCACCCAGCACATCAGCCGCGAGTACACGAGGTCCCTGCGGCCCGCGCGGGTCTCCCAGATTCCCTCGTCGGGCTGGTCCCAGTGGCCGCAGACCCAGTCCGCCATCGCGCCGACCTCGTCCCAGCGGGCGCTGCTGATCGGTTTCCCCCACTTGTCGTAGAGGTAGATCGAGTCGATCAGCGCTCCGTAGATGTCCAGCTGGAGCTGGCCGGTGGCGGCGTTGCCGACCCGGACCGGAGCCGAGCCGAGGTAGCCCTCCAGGTGCGGCAGCTCGTACTCGGGCAGGTCCCTGCGGCCGTCGATCCCGTACATGATCTGCAACGGGCTGGTCGCACCGGTGCCGCAGCTGAGGCCGCGCTCGCAGAGGAAGCCCATGAACGCCTCGGCCTCCGAGGTGAAGCCCAGGCGCATCATGGCGTAGACACAGAAGGCGGCGTCTCGGACCCAGACGTACCGGTAGTCCCAGTTGCGCTCGCCGCCGATCTGCTCCGGCAGGCTGGTGGTCGGTGCGGCCACGATCGCCCCGGTCGGCGCGTAGGTGAGCAGCTTCAGCACCAGCGCGGAGCGGTGCACCATCTCCCGCCAGCGCCCGTGGTACTGCGATCCGGCCAGCCAGTGGCGCCAGAACCGGACGGTCGCCTCGGCCTGCTCCTGAGCCTCGGCGCGCAGGCACGACCGGGTCGGGACGTCGTCGTCGATCCGGTCGAGGGCGAACACGTTGGACTCGCCCTCGACGAGCTTGAAGTGCGACCACACGTCCAGGCCGTCGCTCTCCAGGGGGGCGGTGGAGGTCAGCGCCAGGGTCAGCGACGGGGAGCGGAACACCGCCGCATCGCCTTCGAGGCGCGTGGTGTGCGCCTCGGCTCCGTAGCCGAAGCGGGGGGCGATCCGCGCCCTGAACGGGAGCGTTCCGCGGACGCAGACCACCCGCCGGATCAGCCGGTGCCGGGCTGCCTCGCGCGACTCGTCGACCACCGGCATGAAGTCCTGGATCTCGGCCACTCCGTCCGCCGCGAAGAACCGCGTGATCAGCACGTTGGTGTCAGGGAAGTAGAACTGCCGGGTGCGCGTCGGGACCTCGGCGGCCAACTCGAAGGAGCCGCCCTTGTCGGCGTCGAGGATGGCCCCGAACACGCTGGGTGAGTCGAAGCGCGGACAGCAGTACCAGTCGATGGTGCCGTCCGTGCCGACCAGGGCGGTCGTCCGAAGATCGCCGATCAGGCCGTGCTCGGCGATCGGTGGGTAGCGGCCGCTGTCGGCCTGCTCGAAACCAGTCGTGTCGAACGCCATGCCGGCCTCCTGCCGCTGCGGCGCGGGTCCGGAGCAGGACCCCCGGAGAAGGACCTCCGCCTTTCATGCTAGATCGCCGGCCGGGACGGGGCTCCGGCGAAGCCGCGAGCGAGCCTCGACGCCTGTGCCCTCGGAAGGCGGACTACCGATCCGCACGCAGCTGTACCGCGCCGATCCGCAGGCAGAAGCGGGCGCCGCCGCCGACGGCCGCCTCGGCGGTGAGCGTGGCGTGGTGGGCCTGGGCGATCTGCTGGGCCATGGCCAGGCCCAGCCCCGATCCGGGAAGGGCCCGGGCCGTGGTGGCGCGGTAGAAGCGGTCGAAGACATGGGGCAGGTCCTCGGGCGCGATGCCGGGGCCGTGGTCGCGGATGGTCAGCTCCAGCAAGGGCGGGGCCGTCCCGTCCCGGCGGACCAGGGACAGCTCCACTGGGCCGCCGGGCGGGCTGAACTTGGCCGCGTTGTCCAGCAGGTTGGCCAGCAGCCGGGACAGCCGCGCCGGGACTCCCTCGACCGCGCAGTCCGGCGCCAGCTCGGCGGTGAAGGTGATGGCGGGCCAGTGGTGCCGGGCCGAGTCCAGGCACTGCCGGGCCAGCAGGTCGAGCCGGACCGTCTCCAGCAGCGGGGCGGGTTCCTCCTCACGGGCCAGCTCGATCAGATCGTTCACCAGTGAGGTGATCTCGCGGATCTGGCGCTGCAGGGCGGTGGACGCGCGGATGAGCTGTTCCGGGGTCAGCCGGTCGGCGCGGGCCAGCAGTTCGGCGTTGGTGCGCAGCGCCGTCAGCGGGGTCCGCAGTTCGTGGGAGGCGTCGGCGACCAGCCGGCGGCGGGCCGTCACCGACTGCTCCAGCTCGCCGAGCATGGTGTTGAAGCTGGTGGCCAGGCGGGTGATCTCGTCCTCGCGGTGCTGCGCGGACGCGGGGAGCCGGACCCGCTGCTTCGGGTCGCGGGTGGCGGCGATGCGCTCGGCGGTCGCGGTGAGCCGGGCGACCGGGCGCAGGCCGGTCCGGGAGACCGCGTAGCCGAGGACCGCCGCCAGCAGTACGCCCAGCGCGCCGATGACGGACATCAGCTCCGCCGCCTGGGTGACGCCCTGCTGCACGGTGTCGGAGCGGACGGCGACCTGGACCGCCTTGCCCTCGCCGAAGGAGGTGGTGAGTATCCGGGCCGGATGGCCGTCGACGCTGATGTTGCTGTAGTAGCCGTTGCGCTCACCGGCTGCGACCGCGCGGGTGGCGTCGGTCACCGGGAGCAGGTAGGGGGCCGAGGGATCGTCGGACCGGTCGGCCGGGACGATCTGCGAGCAGGCGGGGGCGGCCAGGTAGACGCATTCGCCGGACACCGTGCCCGGAGCCGAGCCGTGGTTCAACTGCTGCACCACTGTGGCCTGCTGGCCCAGCTGCAGGTCCAACTGGTGTCCCAGCTCGTGCCGGACGACGACGAAGGCCGCGGCGGTGACGCCGATGGCGACCAGGGTGACGGCGAGGGTGCAGGCCAGGGCGAGCCGGGTGCGCAGGGTGCGGCGGGCGAACCGGCCGACGCCGAACCGGGTCGCAGGGGGAGTCACGCGTTGCTCAGTCGGTAGCCCACGCCATGGCTGGTGTGCAGGATCCGGGGCTCGCCGCCGGCCTCCAGCTTCCGCCGCAGGTAGCCGATGTAGACGGCGAGCGAGTTGGAGTCGGGGCCGAAGTCGCCGCTCCACACCCGCTCCAGGATCAGCTCCCTGGGCAGCACCTGGTCCGGGTGGCGCAGCAGCAGTTCGAGCAGCGCCGCCTCGGTGCGGGTGAACTCCAGTCGGCGGCCGGAGCGGTCGCCGGTCCTGGTCGCCGGGTCGAAGCGCAGGTCGCCGAGGGACAGCAGGGCGTCCGGCTCGGCCGGCGCCGAGCGGCGCAGCAGGGCGCGCAACCGCGCCAGCAGCTCGTCCAGGGCGAAGGGCTTCGTCAGGTAGTCGTCGGCCCCGGCGTCCAGCCCTTCCACCCGGTCGGTGACCGAGTCGCGGGCGGTGAGCACCAGGATGGGCACCCGGTCGCCCAGGTCGCGCAGCCGACGGCAGACCGCGAGGCCGTCCAGGGTGGGCATCATCACGTCCAGCACCAGGGCGTCGGGCTGCCAGCCGCCGACCTCGGCCAGGGCGGCGAGCCCGTCGGCGGCGGTGCGCACGGCGTAGCCCTCGACGGTGAGGCCGTCGGCGAGGGCGGCGCTCACCTCCGGGTCGTCGTCCACCACGAGGACGCGAGTAGCTGTTGGCATGGGTCCATCGTGGCAAATGTCCGTCTTAGAACGTTCTTAGGGGGGTTCGCCACGCTGGCCGACATGCAGACAGCAGCGGAACACGACAGGCAGGAAGGGCCCCGGGGGCTCTCGGTGGTGATCGGGGCCGGGGGCACCGGCGGGCACATCTACCCGGGTCTGGCCCTGGCCGAGGCACTGCGCCGACTCGAACCGAGAGCGGTGATCTCCTTCGTGGGGACCGAACGCGGCCTGGAGACCCGGCTGATCCCCGAAGCCGGCTACCGGCTGCACACCGTCGACATGATCCCCTTCGACCCGGCGCTAGGGCTGCGCCGCTTCCTGCTCCCGGCCGATCTGCTGCGCTCCGGGCTGCAGGTCCGTGAGCTGCTGCGCCGCCAGGGCGCACAGGTCGCGGTGGGCATGGGCGGCTACCCCAGCGCCCCGGTGATCCTCGGCGCCCGGCTCGCCCGGCTGCCCAGCGTCGTCCACGAGTCCAATGCCGTGCCCGGCCGGGCCAACCGCTTCGCCGCACGGCTCACCCCCCATGTCTGCCTGGCCTTCGACCGCACCCGTGAGCACCTGCCCCGGGCCTCGGCGGCCGAGACCGTGGGGATGCCGCTGATGGGCGCGCTCGCCGGAATGGACCGGGCCGCGCTGCGGGTCGGGGCACGGAGGGCCCTGGGGATCGCACCGGGCGTCCGGCTGGTGCTGGTCAACGGCGGCAGCCTGGGCGCGGCGCGGCTCACCGGGGCGGCGCTCGGCCTGGCCGAGCGCTGGAGCGGACGCGAGGATGTCCGGCTGCTGGTCAAGACCGGTCCGGCCGCCCTGGACGGCGCCCGCGCCCGGCTGGCGTCCGGCGGCGGTGGCCGGGTCGCCACCGCGGTCCCGTACCTGGACCGGATGGACCTCGCCTACGCCGCCGCCGACCTGGTGGTCTGCCGGGCGGGCTCCGCCACCGTCGCCGAGCTGGCGACCCTGGGGGTCCCGGCCGTACTGGTGCCCTATCCGCACGCGCCCGGCGACCACCAGACCCACAACGCGCGGGTGCTCTCCGACGCGGGGGCGGCGCTGCTGCTGCCCGATGCCGGGACCACCGCCGACAGCCTGGCCGACCTGATCGAGCCGCTGCTGGGCGACCCGCTGCGGCTCGGGGCGATGGGGAGGGCCGCCGAGCCCGGCACCCACGCCCGGGCGGCCGAACTGCTGGCCAGGCGCGTCCTGCAGGTGGCCGGACGAAGCGTCAGCACAACCACGGAGACAGAGGAGTTGGCAGCATGAGTGACATCCGACAGGGCCGGCAGGACTGGAGTGGGAGCCGGGTACTGGTCACCGGTGCGGAGGGCTTCATCGGCAGCACCCTGGTCGACCTGCTGGTGGCACGGGGCGCGGAGGTCCGCGCGCTGGTCCACTACAAGCCCTATGCCGAGAAGGGGTTCCTGGCCGGCTACCTCGGCGGCGGGCAGGTCGAGATGGCGGCGGGCGACGTCCGCGACGCCGGACGCGTCCACGACGTGGTGGCCGACTGCGACACGGTGTTCCACCTGGCCGCCCTGATCGGCATCCCGTACAGCTACCAGGCCCCCGAGGCCTATGTGCAGACCAATGTGACGGGCACTCAGAACGTGGCCGCCGCCTGTGTGCGGCACGGCGCACGGCTCGTCCACACCTCCACCAGCGAGGTCTACGGGACGGCGATCACCGCGCCGATCACCGAGCAGCACCCGCTGCAGCCGCAGTCGCCGTACTCCGCCTCGAAGATCGGCGCGGACATGATGGCGCTGTCGTACCACCACGCGTTCGAGCTGCCGGTAACCGTGGTCAGGCCCTTCAACACCTACGGCCCCCGGCAGTCCGCCCGCGCCGTGATCCCCACCATCCTCGCCCAACTGCACTCCGGCGCCCGGCAGATCAAACTCGGCTCGCTCACCCCGACGCGTGACTTCACCTTCGTCACCGACACCGCCGAAGGCTTCCTGGCGGCCGCCCGAGCGGACCGCACCCTCGGCGAGGTGATCAACCTGGGCACCGGCACCGAGGTCTCCGTCGGCGACCTCGCCCGGGCGCTGGTCACCGCCACCGGCGTGGACGCCGAGGTGGTCGTCGACCCCTCGCGGCTGCGCCCCGTCGGCAGCGAGGTGCAGCGGCTGCTCTCCGACAACAGCCGGGCCCGCGAGCTGGCCGGCTGGACGCCGGAGGTCGGCCTCGCCGAAGGGCTGCGCCGGACCTCCGACTGGGTGCGGGACAACCTGCGCCTGTTCGCCCCCGGCCGGTACCAGGTCTGAACCGGACTCCGACGCGGGGACCGAGGTGCTTCTGGCCCGTGCACCCGGTCCCGGCGCGCCGCCGTCGGCCTCGCCCAGGCCAGGGGTACCTTGCCGGTGTGCGGGGTGGCCCGCAGGGTCGTCATCGGGGGTACGAGAAGGAAAGGCGTATGTCCGCGACGACGCGGCGCAGGTTGCTCGGGACCGTGGGCGCGGCTGCGGCCACGGCACTGCTTCCGCCCGGCGTCCAGCGCGCGGTGGCCGCCGGAGCGCCCAGCTGCGGTTCGATCCGCGATGTGGAGCACGTGGTCCTGCTGATGCAGGAGAACCGGTCCTTCGACCACTATTTCGGCACACTGCCCGGGGTACGCGGCTTCGACGACCCGGAGGCGATCTGCCTGGACACCGGTCGGTCGGTCTTCCACCAGCCCGACCGGGTCCACCCGGACGGATACGTGCTGCCGTTCCACCTGGACACGCGCACCAGCCGGGCCCAGGCACTGCCGTCCATGAGCCATGCCTGGGAGGTCCAGCACCAGGCCTGGAACCGGGGGCGGATGGACCAGTGGCTGGCTGCGCACCGGGCTGCCGACGGCGCCAACGGCCCCTACGCCATGGGCTACTACACCCGCCAGGACATCCCCTTCCACTACGCCCTCGCCGAGACCTTCACCATCTGCGACAACTACTTCTCATCGGTGCTGGGCCCCACGATCCCGAACCGGCTCTACTGGATGACGGGAACCATCGACGCAGCGGCGACCAACGGCGGCCCGGTCATCGGAGCACCGCCGAGGCAGCCGCTGACCTGGACCACGTACCCCGAGCGGCTGGAGGCGGCCGGGGTGAGCTGGAAGGTCTACCAGGAAACCTCCGCCTACGGCTTCGACGTGCTGTCCCACTTCGCGGGCTTCCAGCGCGCCGAGCCCGGCGATCCGCTCCACGACAAGGGCCTCAGGGCGGAGCCGGGCGGCACGTTCGAGGACGACGTGCGCAACGACCGGCTCCCCGCGGTGTCCTGGATCCTGCCCAGGGGATGACAGTCGGAGCACCCCGCCGCCCTGCCCGCCGCCGGCGCGCTCTTCGTCGCCTCGAAGATCAACGCGATTGCTGCCAACCCGGAGGTCTGGGCGAAGACCGTCTTCATCCTCAACTACGACGAGAACGACGGCCTGTTCGACCATGTTCCACCGCCGGTGCCCGGCCCGGGAACTGATGGCGAAGCTGTCGACGGCCTGCCGGTCGGCGCGGGATTCCGGGTGCCGTGCATCATCGTCTCGCCCTGGACGGTGGGCGGCTGGGTCGCCTCCGAGGCCTTCGACCACACCTCGGTGCTGCAGTTCCTGGAGCGGTTCACCGGCGTCCCCGAGACCAACATCACCGACTGGCGCAGGGACACCTTCGGGGATCTGACCTCCGCCTTCCAGTTCCGGCAGGGCAGACGGGACCCGCCACCCCTGCCGGACGCCGACCGTCAGTTCGAGCTGGCCGAGCTGCAGGTGGAGACCCTGCCCGCGCCACCGCTGCCCGGGACCCCGCAGCGCCCTCCCCATCAGGAGCGGGGCAAGGACCAGCCGCTCTTGACCAGCCGCACGTGAGAGGAGCAGCCAGGTGGAGCCGCCTCCGCCCTGCCGCCCCGGCCGCCGAGCGGTCCTGGGCCTGCTGGGGGCGGCGATCACCGTGGCCGCCGGCTCGCACCCCGCTGCTGCGGCCGCGGGCACCGCCCGGGCCGTCGGGCAGCACCACGCGGCCGGTGGTGTCGGCAAGCGACAGATGCGGGGCCTCTGGATCACGAGCCTGGACAACATCGACTGGCCCAGGCACCGCGGGCTGAGCGCGGAGCGGCTCCGGGCAGACTTCACCACGCTGCTCGACGAGGCCCGGGCGGTCGGCTTCAACGCGGTGTTCGTGCAGGTCCGCCCGACCGCCGATGCCCTGTGGCCCTCGCCCTTCGAGCCGTGGTCGCAGTGGCTGACGGGTACTCAGGGCAAGGATCCGGGCTGGGATCCGCTGGAGTTCATGGTCGGCGCGGCGCACGAACGCGGCCTGGCGTTCCACGCCTGGTTCAACCCGTTCCGGGTGGCCATCCAGCCGCATCTCGCCAAGCTGCTCCCCAGCCACCCCGCCCGCCGCAACCGGGACTGGGCCGTCGTCTACAACGGCGAGATCTACTACAACCCCGGGATCCCCGAGGTCCGCGCCTTCGTCCAGCAGGCCGTCATGGACGCCGTCCAGCGCTACGACATCGACGGTGTCCACATCGACGACTACTTCTACCCCTACCCGAGCCACGCCGGTACGGAGTTCCCCGACGACGCGGCTTTCGCCGCCCACGGGCGCGGGTTCACCGACCGCGCCGCCTGGCGTCGTGACAATGTCGACCTGATGGTCCAGCAGTTGCGCGACCTGGTGCGCGCCGCGCGCCCGGAGGCGGCCTACGGCATCAGCCCGTTCGGCGTCTGGCGCAACCGCACCAGCGACCCGGCCGGGTCCGCCACCATGGCGCTGCAGTCCTACGACGCCCAGTTCAGCGACTCCCGCGCCTGGGTCCGCAACGGCTGGGTCGACTACATCGCGCCGCAGCTCTACTGGTACATCGGCCTGGCCAACTCCGACTACGCGGTCCTGGCCCCCTGGTGGGCCGAGCAGACCGCCGGCACCGACACCCAGCTGTGGATCGGCCAGTCCGCGTCCCGCCCCGGCGCCCCCGACCGCCCGGCGGCCTGGCAGGACCCGGCCGAGCTCTCCCGCCATCTCGCCCTCGACGCCACCCTGCCGGCCATCGGCGGTGACCTCTTCTTCAGCGCCCGAAGCGTCCGCGTCGACCGGATCGGCGCCATCAGGAGACTGGCCGCCGACCACTGGCGCCGCCCGGTGCTGAGCCCCCTCCTGCCCCGCCTCGCCCACGGCGTCCCACCCGGTTCGCCCGCCCTGCACTCCGCGGCCGATCGGCGCTCGCTGCGGATCACGCCCGCGGATCCGACCGGACGCGGCGGGCCGTTCCAGTACGCCGTCTACCGCTACGCCGAGGACCCCGGGCCGCTGCCGTCACCCGATCCGGCCCGGCTGACCGCCCTGTTGCCCGCCCTCACCGTCGACCGCTACCTGCTGCCGCCCGACACCCCCGGCTCCTGGTACACCGTCACTGCGGTCGACCGGGCAGGACGGGAGGGCCCGGCCGGCCCGGCCGTGTGGGTGCCCTCCGGGTGACCCTGCCGACCGAGCCACCCGAATGGCCGCAGCTGCCGCCCGGCGCGGCGCACCCCGGCGGGCGCCGCGGCCGACATCCTGGGCTCCATGACCTCCAGCACCCGGGGCGACGGCCCCGCAGCCGAGCCCGGACCGGAAAGCGGTCCGACACTCCCCGGCGCCCCTGCCCGGTCGGGTTCGCACACCCGGCGACGGACCCTCCTGTCCGGCCTCGCGGTGCTGGGCTCCGCCGCGCTGACCGGCACCGCCCGGCCGGTGGCGCCGGCCCGGCCCCGGGCACGGAACCAGGCGCAGGGGGATCACCGGCGGCCGCCCGTCGGGGATTCCCGCAGCGGTGGCACCGGCTGCCCGGGACACGAGCTGCGCGGCGTGTGGATCGCATCGGTCCGCAACATGGACTGGCCGGCCCGACCGGGGCTGCCCGCCGAGCGGTTGCGGGCCGATTTCCTCGCCCACCTGGACCGCGCGCGGGCGCTCGGTCTGAATGCGGTGTTCGTGCAGATCCGCCCCACGGCCGACGCCTTCTGGCCCTCGGCCTTCGAGCCGTGGTCGCAGTGGCTGACCGGCACCCAGGGCCGGGACCCCGGATGGGACCCACTGGCGTTCATGGTCCGGGCCGCCCATGAACGGGATCTGGCCTTCCACGCCTGGTTCAACCCCTACCGGGTGTCGATCCAGCCCGACCCCGCCCTGCTGGTGGCGGACCACCCCGCGCGCCGCCATCCGCACTGGGCCGTCAGCTACGCCGGACAGATCTGC
>Ga0302314_10006110_pt1 | contig 21857 bp, 19 predicted proteins | sample III_Palsa_N2_3_FD_200533 | JGI IMG/M metagenome (GOLD analysis project Ga0302314, IMG submission 200533) | Peat permafrost microbial communities from Stordalen Mire near Abisko, Sweden - III_Palsa_N2_3 | ecosystem: Environmental > Terrestrial > Soil > Palsa > Peat permafrost | place: Sweden...
CGGCAGGTTGCCGTCGAGACTGTTGCCCAGGGCCCGGTAGATGGTGCGGACCAGCGGCGCCCGGTCCAGCGACGCCCGGGCGAATATCTCCTTGCTGTCCTGGATGCTCGCCCCGGCGAAGATCCGTCCCTCCCGGACGAGCATCAGCCGTTCGTCGCTGAGCTCGGCGAACCCGAGCATGACCAGCGCGTCCACCAAAGGCAGCAGCTCATCGACCTCAAGACCCAGGCTGTCGGCCAGGTCGGGCAGGTCGGCCGCGCCATCGTGACGGCCCAGCAGGATTTCGGCGAGACCAGACAGCCCGTCTACGGTGGCTAGCGGCAGCGGGGAGTCGCCGACCGACCCGGCCCGCGCACCGCCGGTGTGCGCGGCGGGCTCCGCGGGCACGCTGTCGCGGTGCGTCATCAGGCGGTAGATCTCGTCGACGAGCGCGTCGAAGTCCGGCGTTCGCCTGAGCCTCGGGCGAGGGAGCGGATTGGGCATGTCGGCCCTGATCCGGCCCGGATTCGTGCCAAGCACAAGGATCCGGTCGGCCAGCAGCACCGCCTCCTCGATGTTGTGCGTGACCATGACCATGGTCTTGGTCGGGAACCGCTGCCCCTCCCAGAGCTCAAGCAGCTCGCCGCGCAGGTTCTCCGAGGTGAGCACGTCCAGCGCGCTGAACGGCTCGTCCATGAGCAGCGCCGCGGGCTCCACCACCAGGGCGCGGGCGAAGCCGACGCGCTGGCGCATACCGCCAGAAAGCTCCTTGGGATAGGCGCCCTCGTAGCCGTCGAGGCCGACCAGGTCGATGGCCCGCAGCGCCCGCTCGGATCGCGGTCCCGGCGGCACCTTCCGCGCCTCCAGGCCGATCTCGACGTTCTGCTGCACGGTGAGCCACGGCAGCAGCGCGAAGGTCTGGAACACCATCGTGGTGTCCCGGTTGGTGCCGACCAGCCGCTGGCCACGGAACAAGACCTCGCCCTCGGTCGGCGCCATCAGGCCGGCGATGCACCGCAGCAGGGTGGACTTGCCGCTGCCGCTGCGGCCGAGCAGCGCGACGAACTCGCCCTCGGCGACATCGAGGTTGATGCCTTCGAGCACCGGCACCGGATGCCCGTCCGGACCGGAGAATGACTTGCTTAGCCCCCGGACGCTGATCAGCGGGCCGGGCCGGGCCGGCTCGCTCATGCGAGCGCGAATTTCGACTCGGCGATGGCGTACAGCCGCCGCCACAGCAGCGCGTTTATTCCGGTCACGTAGACGCACATGACCAGGATCCCCGCGAGGAGCTGGTGGTAGTTACCGTTCGAGGTCGCCTCGGTGATGAGGGTGCCCAGGCCGCTGGCCGCCAGGACGCGGCCCTTGTAGGTGACGATCTCGGCCACGATGGTGGCGTTCCACGCGCCGCCGGCCGCGGTGATCGCGCCGGTGACGTAGGCGGGGAACACGGCCGGGATGATCATCCGCCGCCAGCGTTCCCAGCCGTGCACGTCGAGGTTGTCCATGGCTTCCTTCAGGTCAGAAGGAACGGCGCTGGCTCCCGCGATCACGTTGAACAAGATGTACCACTGGGTGCCCAGCGCCATCAGCAGGACGCTGCCGTAATTCAGGCTGAGCCCGATGTCCAGGAAGAAAGCGATCGCGAACGGGAAGATGAAATTCGCGGGAAAACTCGCCAGCACCTGGACGACCGGCTGCATGAACTGGGCGACGCGGGGGTTAAAGCCGATCCAGACGCCGACCGGCACCCAGATCGCCGACGACACCGCCACTACCACGGCGACCCGCAGGAAGGTATAGACGCCGAGGAGGAACGCGTGCCCGAAGATGCCCAGGCCCGCCCGCCCCCCGGCAATGTAGTCCAGCATGAGGTACATGCCCCAGCCGAGCGCGACCACGACGGCGACCGTGAAGGCGGTGTCGCCGGCCCGGCGCCGCGCGGCGTGACTGACCAGGCTGCGGTCGTCGACGCCGGTGGCCGCGCCCATCAGCTGGTTGACGGGCCGGGCCAGGGCGCGCCGGGCCCGCCCGGCCAGGGCCGGCCAGCTGGATCGCCGCAGCACGTTAAGGACGATCGAGCGGGCCTTGGCGCTCCCCTCGGTCTGCTCGATCCGGAACCGCTCCACGAAGGCCACCAGCGGCCGCCAGAAGAAGAAGTTGACCGCCAGGATCATGATGATCATGGTGAGGATGCCCCAGGCGACGTGCCCGAGCTCCCCCTGCCGCACGGCCTCGCCGACGTAAGAGCCGACCCCGGGCAGCGTGTAACTGTGGTTGCCGACCGTGATCAGCTCGGAGGCGGTGAGGAAGAACCAGCTGCCGCCGAAGCTCATCATGCCGTTCCACACCAGCCCGATCGCCCCGCCGGGAACGTCGATGCTCCAGAACCGCTTCCACCGCGACAGCCCCATGAGCCGGCTCGCCTCGTCCAGCTCGGCGGACTGCGTGACGAGGGAGTGGTAGAAGGAGAACGTGATGTTCCACGCCTGAGAGGTGAAGACGGCGAAAACCGACGCGGCCTCCAGGCCGAGCTCGGAGCCGGGGAACAAGGCAATGAAGAACGTCACCGTGATGGCGAGGAAGCCGAGCACCGGGACCGACTGCAGGATATCGAGCGCCGGGATCAGGATCCGCCGGGCGCGCCTGCTCCGCGCGGCCGCCAGGGCGTAGCCGAGGGCGAACGCGTAGGCGAAAAACAGCGCGATGAACATGCGCAGCAAGCTGCGGGCCGCGTAGTAGGGCAGCTGCGACGGCGAGGTGTCGAACGGGAGCACGTGGCTGGGGTGGTACGGGACATGGGCGCTCGCGCCTACCCGCACGACGGCGTAAAGCAGCAAGAACACGCCGGCCCCGACGAGTACGTCGACCGGCCGGAACCGGAACCGCCGCAGCGTATCGCGGCTAGGGAAGGTGGGCGAGACCGCCATGCGGTCGCTCCGCTCGGCGCGGCTGCGTTGCCATGGCACCATGATGCAGGATGCAGCCGGATCCGAGAGCACCGCGTCCTGGTGCCGGTCAGCGTTCCAGCAGGAGGCGGAGGGTGCGGGCGTTCCGTACGGCGTTCGCGTCACCGTCGTTGTTGAAGTAGGCGAACACGTCGTGTCCGGCCGCGCGCCATTCCCTGATCCGGTCCGCCCACCACATCAGGTCGGCGTCGCGGTAGGAGCCGGCGTACAGGTGATCATGATCCGGGCCGTGCAGCCGGAGGTAGACAAAGTCCGCGGTGGCCCGCAGGACGCACGGCAGGTTCGCGCCGCTCATCACGCAGTAGGCGGCGCCGTGCGCGGCGAGCAGCGCGAAGACGTCATCGCAGTGCCAGCTGGGGTGGCGGAATTCCACCGCGACCCTGATCCAGCCCGGGACCAGCCGCAGGAAGTAGGCCAGCCGCGCGTCGTCGCGCTCGTGCCCGGGCGCGAGCTGGACCAGCAGCACCGCTCGCTTGTCACCGAGCTCGTGCCAGCCCGACTCGATGCGCGGCACCCAGGGTTCGGGCCCGTACAGCCTGCGCCCGTGGGTGAGGCCCCGCGGCGCCTTGACCGACAGGGCGAAGCCGTCAGGGAGCCGGCGCCGCCAGGAGCCGAACGTGGCCGGCCGGGGCCAGCGGTAGAAGCTGGCGTTGAGCTCGGCGGTGTCGAAGGCGGCCGCGTAGCGGGCGAGCCGGTCCCGGGCCGCAAGCCCGGCCGGGTACAGCTCGGGCTCCCAGTGGTCATAGCTCCACCCGGAGGTACCGATCCTGATGACCATGATGCTTTCCAGTAAACCGCCGATGCAGGCGCCCTGCGGCCGGTCAGCTGAGCGCGGTCATGCTGACCCCCACCGTCACCCGCTGCCCTTACCCAGCCGTCGCCATGCTCAGAGCATCCGCTTTTGCCCGGAATTGGGCGGTAACGTCCCTCGTGGGATGAATAGCCGCTAAAGTGAAAGCTGCATCCTGCGGGGGGACACGAGGGGGAAGTTTAGGATGTTGCTCAAGTTCAATATTTACGATCTTTTCTTCCTGTCTTTCGTCCAGCTCGTGTTGTCGACCATACTCGTGCTGAGTCCGGCGCGCGGCATGGGCGCGCGCTTTCGCTGGACTGGCTCGAGGATCACCGAGCTCTTCGTCGGCGGGGTGGGGGCGGTCGCGCTCTCGGCCGCGGCCTGCGTGCTCACCCACGAACTCTGGGGCTTGCCGATCGACGGCCTCGAGACGGCCGCGTTCCTGCTGGTGGTCACCTCGGTCGTCGTGATGGCGCTGCAGCCGACCACCAACTTCGTCGGCCAGGTGTTCTACGCCTCGTACCTCGCGGCGTCCCTCACCTTCATCGTCTACGCGGCCTTCATCGCCGTCGTCGCCACGCATTCGATCCTGGAGATGCTGACGGCTTCCCTGGTGATCCTGCTCGACGGGGCAGCGTTCGTGGTGTGGATCTCGAACATCAACTACGTGAGCGACGTGTTGTGCCGCACCCGCCGGGGCCGGCCGCTGCCCAAGGCCGACCCGGACTACAAGCCCTTCGTGTCGCTGCACATCCCGGCCTACAACGAGCCCCCCGAGCTGCTTATCGAGACGATCAAGGCGGTCGAGCGGATCGACTACCCGAACTTCGAAGTGGTCGTCATCGACAACAACACCTCCGATCCGGCCGTGTGGGGCCCGGTGGAGGAGTACTGCCGGGGTCGTGAGCGCGTCCGCTTCGTCCACGTCGCCCCCTGGCCGGGATACAAGGCGGGCGCCTGCAACCTCGTGCTGCGCCGCTACACCGACCCGCGCGCCGAGATCATCGGCCTGGTCGACGCCGACGATATCGTCCTGCCGCACTATCTGCGCGAGACCGCCGGCTACTTCTCCGACCCGAGCCTGGGCTTCCTGCAGACCTTCGAGGGCAACCGCGAGTTCCAGGGCAGCAACTACTACACCGCCTGCGTGGATTCGTTCCAGGCCTTCTACCTGTCGGTCATGTCCTCCCGCAACGAGCGCGACACAGTTCCTTTCGTCGGAACGATGGGGCTTTTTCGCCGCAGCGCGCTGACTGCCGTAGGTGGCTGGAACGAATGGTGCATCTGCGAAGACACCGAGGCCTCGCTCCGGGTGCTCAGGGACGGCTGGTCCGGGCTGTACATTCCGCGCTGCTTCGGCCGGGGCGTCGTGCCGCCCAGCTTCAAGGGGATGCTCACCCAGCGTCACCGCTGGTGCTTCGGCGGCATGCAGATCATGCGGCTGCACTGGCGGAGCCTGATGCCGTGGGACCGCTCGCCGGACAACCATCTCACCAGCGCGCAGCGCCGCGACTACCTGATGGCGTCGGTCGGGTGGTTCCGGGACGTGCTCATGCTGGCCTTCAGCCTGCTGCTGATCGTGATCACCGGTTTGCTGGTCGCGGATTCCCACTTCGCCGTCTCCCCGATGGACGGCAACCGGTCGCTGCTGCCGCTCTCGCTCATCCTCATCGCCACGATCTGCATGTTGTGGACGCTGCGCCTCTGGACGACCATGTCGTTTCGCCGGGCCCTGCTATCGCTCGTCATCAGCCTGTCGGTCACCTGGGTGGTCGCCCTCGGCTGCCTCGAAGGGATGGCACGACGAGACGCGGTCTTCCTGCGGACCTCCAAGGTGGCCGGCCGCCGCCGCATCCGCACGGCGCTCCGGCTGACCCGGGTGGAGACAACCCTCGCCGTCGCCATGTACGTCGGCGCCGGATTCCTCGCCGCCACGCACCACCAGCCGTGGCTGCTCATCGTCATCATCGTCCTCCAGGCCACGGTTTACCTCTGCGGTCCGATCGCGTCGGTGTGGAACCTGTGGGCGGTGGGAGTTGAAGCTCCGGAGTACCTGCAGCGCTTCGAGAAACGACGCCTGCGGGCGGAGCGCCGGCGGCGGTCCTGGGCCCGGCTGCCCCGGCCTGCCGCGGCCGGCGCCGCCCTGACGGCCCTGTGCGCCGGGGGGGTGGCGAGCGCCTTCCTGGCTCCGGTGCCGCTGCTGCACACGGCCGTAATACGGCCAGCCGAGTCCCCGCAGTCGCTGCTGGCCGGCTCGGCGAGCACCCAGGTCTACGTCAAGCTGGGCTCGGCGACCTCCGGGGCGGACCGCGCGTATTACTTCATCACCTCGGTGAACCTGTCGACCGCGTCGGCCCGGGCCAAGCTCAGGTTCAACACCTCCTCGCTCCCGCTGCTCGGCGAGGTCCTCGAGGCGGCCGCGGCCGGCGGGCAGATCTCACACGTCAGCCTGGCCTTCCGCACGCCCGGGCTGAACGGCCGGCCGACCACCGAGTTCGTGGACACGTTCGGCGCGGCCTCCGTCGCCGCCTTCAAGGAAAATCTGTCCGGCACGCCCGCGGGCACCGTCTCGCTCGCGCTTCCCGCCGTGAGCCACGTGGTCGCCGCGCCGGATTCGCTGCAGCGCGCCGGCCCGTTCGCCGGGCCCTCCGGCCCGGTGCTGGCGACGAAGGTGTACGTGAACATGGGGACCGGGGCGCCTTCTTATCCGGTGACGGCCGTCCAGCTCTCCCAGGCGGCGGCGGGTGCTCCCCTCGACCTTCGCTTCAGCACGCCGTCGCTGCCGCTGCTCGACGGGATATTCCGGGACCAGGGGAACGCTGTCACCATCCCCGTGTTCACGCTCACGGTCCGTTCCGGGGAAAATGGTCATCCTTTCGCCACGGCGCTGACGCGCACCTTTACCGGGCTGAGCGTCGGGTCCTTCGCCGAGAACCTGTCGGGGTCGCTGTCGGGCACCGCCACGCTCGTCGTCCCGCCGCGGTAGCGGCACCGCACGCTCGTCGTCCCGCCGCGTCAGGGCGCGGTCAGTTGCTGCATCATCCCGGCGGCATCCATGACGCCCCAGTGTTCGATCAGCGCGCCGTTGCCGACGCGGAAGTAGTCGCAGACGCCTTACTTCGTCGGTGGCACCTTGAGGCGACCGTAGCAGCAGTATCGCTAGAAGTCTAGCAATCAGAGTTCGAGCTAAACTGCTGCGATGCCCGACATCTCGACCATCCGGGTGCCCGCCGACTTCGAGCTTGAGTTCCCGGGCGCCAGCCGATCAGCCAGCGAAGTCGCGGTGAACCTGGCCCGGGCTCAGATGGGGCTCATCGCCGAGATCGAACGACCGCCGCGCGAGGCGCACGGCCTGTCCGCAAGCGCGTTCCAGACCCTCGCCATCCTCGACGGCGCCGGCGAGCCCCTCCCCGGGCACGTCATCGCCGAGCGACTGCTCGTCAGCAGCGCCAGCATGACCTCGCTGGCCGACACCCTCGAACGCCGCGGCCTGGTCGAACGTCGCCCCCACCCCACGGACCGGCGTAAGGTCCTGATTCACCTCACGGCCGACGGGCAGCGGGTAGTCGATCAGCAGTTGCCGGCCATCCACGCGGTCATCGCCCAGGCGATCAGCACCCTGGCCGAGTCCGACCGCGAACACCTGCTCACGTCGCTGACGACGATCCGGGCCCGGCTGAGCCTGATAGCGGGCCAGCCACTGCCGCCCGCGAGACCCCGCCAGAAGCGCCGGGTGGAAAGGGCCGACCGGTCCGCGCGATGACGGGCTAGCGGGCCGGGCTCACAACCTGCCGAGGAACACATGGCCGTGGCGCACGACGATGGCGATTCCCTCGCCGACGATGGACGACCCGGAGATGGGCCCGAAGACCCGCGAGTCACAGGAGCCCGAGCGGTTGTCGCCCAGCACGAAGTACTGGTTCTGGGTGAGGGTGGTGCTGGAGATCGGCCTCGAGCCGACCGGGCCGGAACGGGGGGCGTACCATCCCCGTTCGCTCAGCGGCCGCCCGTCGACGAAGATCGTGTTGCCGATGGACCAGATGGTCTGGCCGGGTAGCGCCACGACCCGGAGCACGAGGTCACCGCCGCCCCCGACGACGGTGCAGGGCAGGAAGCGCGGGGGCCGGAAGACGACGATCTGGCCGGCCTGGATGGGGCCCTCAAGCAGGCCCGACTTGTCGACGAGGATCCGGTCGCCCGCCTGGAGGGTGGGCGACATCGCCGCACCGGGCACCGAGAAAGACTGGACGGCGAAGGCCGGGACGAGCCAGGCCGCGAGCGCCGCCACGACGAGGAGAACGGCCATCTTGGCCAGGAACGGGCCGTGGCGGCGGCGGCGCCGCTGGCGGTCCGGCCGGAACGGCGCCGCGGAAACGTAATCCGTCGGATCGGTGCTGAGACCCCGGAGGCGGTAGTCGAGTTCTTGCGGCGGCCGAACGGCGGCCGCTCGAGGGACGGCGGCCACGCCGCGACCTGGCCGGCCGGGGTCCACGACGGCGCTGGGAGCCGGGCGGTGCTCCGGGCGCTCCGGCGGGCTCATCGTGAACCTCGCCTGCTGGATGCGGCCACGAGGAACCGGTGCACCCCTTCGGTCTCGCTCTCGGCGAGCTCGCCGAAGACGACGCCGAAGTGCGTGCCGGCTCTGATGCTGCGATTCCAGCTGATCCGGCTGGCCACGTCGAGGCAGATCCGCGATGTGGTCACCTCGGCTTCCAGCAGGAACGGCCGGCCGAGCGGCGCGCCCGGCGCGAGCATCCGGGGCGCCTCGGGCAGCACGCACTGCACCCCGCCCTCGCTCAGATCGACGAGGCCGACGGAAATGGTGGCACCCCCCCAGAGGATGTGGGCCCGGCCGTCGACGGGCACCCGCACCTGGCGCCGGCGTTCGGTCGCCACCCACCCGAGGCCGTTCGCCGGGCCGGCCGCCCGGCTGTGGCCGTTGGCGGCTGGTGCATGGACGCCGTTGCCTGGGCCTCCTCCGGCGAACGCGCCCCCCGCGTGCCCGTTGGCTTGCGCGGCGCCCGGTACTCCGATCTTCGGCTGGGACGATCGGAGACGACGGAGGCGGCGAGGCGAGACGCGCTTTCTCCCGACCGACTCGAGGCCGTAGGCACGCCGCTCGACGGGCGACAGGTCGGACCAGTTCGCCGGCATCCGCCGGATGAACGACGGTACCCCTTCGGCTGCCTCAGCGCTGAGTTGCCTGCCCCAGCCCAGCGCCACCGAGGCCGCCTGGGCGAAGCTCACCTTCACGGCGCTCGGATGGTAGGGCAGATCGAACAGGCCCGGGTCATCGAGCCAGTCGGGGCTGCCGGCCGTGATCGCCTGGGCGACATCCGGCCAGCGCACTCTCGCGAGAAGGTACGGGGCGGCGCGGTCGGTGAGCACGAGGTACGCGATCTCGCCCGGGCCCGCTACGACCGGGCCCGCTACCACTGGGCCGGCTACCACTGGGCCGGGTATTCCTGCACACCTGCGACAACCATCTGCCTGCCCCCCCACACGCTGCGGCACCTCTCCCCTTGATGCCTGCTAGCGGTAGTCAGGCTAGCATGGCATTTGGGGCAATTTATCCGCTTTATGCCGCTTCATCCAGTGTTAACGCAGAGTTGACATTCACCCTCATGGTTTGCGGTCTAATCGTTCTGCCTGCGAGTTCATGGCGGTGGCCTGGACAGGACGTGCGCTTCGGCGGTCTCATGGGGGCAATGTGACAGCCGGGACCAAAGGTAAGCGTAGAAATCTACAGTGTCCGCCGTTGCGGGGGAAGCCCGACCGCTGGCGGCTCGCGAGGAGACATAGACGGGTATGACACCGACCCCGGACCGCGCCAGCCGGCTCAGGCGCCGGGCGATGCTCGGCCTGGCCGCCCTCGCGTTCAGCGCCGCTGTCGCGGTTGGCACCGCCTGGCTGCTGGCTGGCGGCGGAGCGGACCCCGCCAGCCGGACGGCCGCACCGGGCCAGCCGGCCGCACCGGGTCAGCCGGCCGCACCTGGCCAGCCGGGTTTCGGGCCGAACGTCTACGTTTTCAGCCCGGGCATGCCGCAGAGCCGCATCCAGGCCAGGGTCAACTCGATCGCCAGCCGGCAGGCCGGCAACCAGTTCGGCGCCCAGCGCTACGCGCTGCTGTTCGAACCGGGCACCTACGGCTCAGCCGCGGACCCGCTGTTCCTCCAGGTCGGCTACTACACCAGCGTGGCCGGCCTCGGGGCCTCCCCGGGCGACGTCCTCATCAACGGCGCGGTCGATTCCTTCAACCAGTGCTCCCCGCCCGCGAGCAGCAACTGCACCGCGCTGGATAACTTCTGGCGCTCGCTGTCGAACCTGACGATCAACTTCCCGGCGCCGCGGAGCGGCGCACCATGCCGGCAAACGGCGGAATTCTGGGCGACGTCCCAGGCGTCACCCGTGCGGCGAGTCGAGTTCAGCGGGTTGACCTCGCTGATGGACTACTGCTCGAAGCCGGGCTACGCCAGCGGCGGCTTCATCGCCGACTCGGCGTTCTCCGGCCGCCCCGTGCTCAGCGGCAGCCAGCAGCAGTTCCTCGTCCGGAACAGCACTCTCGACGGCTGGAGCAACGGCTTGTGGAATCAGGTCTTCGCCGGTGACGTGGGGGCGCCCGCGCAGAACTTCGGTTCGGGCGGGCCGTACACGACCCTGGCGGCCAGCCCGGTCACCGCGGAAGAGCCGTTCCTGCAGGTGGACTCGGGCGGGAACTACAGCGTGTTCGTGCCGGCGGTGCAGCACGGCTCGGTGGGACCGTCCTGGGCCAGCGGCCTCACGCCGGGCCGCGCCGTCGGAATCCGGCGGTTCTTCATCGCCACCCCGAGCGACCCGGTGCCGGTGATCAACGCGGCGCTGGCCCGGGGGCAGGATCTGATCCTCACCCCCGGCGTCTACCACCTGCACCAGACCATTGAGATCACCCGGCCGGACACGGTGGTGCTCGGCCTCGGCTTCCCCACCATGGTGCCGGCGAACGGCATCGTCTCGATGCGGGTCGCCAGCGTTCCCGGCGTGAAGCTGTCCGGGATGATCTTCGATGCCGGGCCGGTGAACTCCCCGATGCTGCTGCAGGTGGGCAGCCGGCCCGGGCCCGGCGACCCGGCGGACCCCACCCTGGTACAGGACGTGTTCTTCCGCATCGGCGGCGCCGCGCCTGGCCGGGCGACCACCAGCCTGGTGGTCAACAGCTCCCAGGTCATCCTCGACGACATCTGGGCCTGGCGGGCCGACCATGGCCAGGGGGTCGGCTGGACCGACAACGTCGGGGACACCGGCGTGGTCGTCAACGGGCAAAACGTGACCGCCTACGGGCTATTCGTCGAGCACTACGAGAAGGACGAGGTGATCTGGAACGGGGCAAACGGCACGGACATCTTCTTCCAGAACGAGATGCCGTATGACCCCCCGAGCCAGGCCGCCTGGATGGCCGGTCCCGCCACCGACGGCTACCCCGCGTTCCTGATCACTGGTCACGCGGCCGGCTTCCAGGGGTACGGGATGGGCAGTTACAGCTACTTCAACCAGGGCGTTCCGATCTTGGCCAGCAACGCGTTCCAGACCGCCAATCCCCCCGGAAGCGAACTGCACGACCTGCTCACGATCTTCCTTAGTACCAGCGGGTCCGGCGGTATTGATCATGTGGTGAACGGCACGGGCAGATCGTCCACGATCACCAACCCCGATTCCGCGGTGAACGTGATCCGCTATCCGTGACGCGCCGGCCTGGCGTGATCGATCATGAAACGTCGCGCTCCTGGCCGGTTTCCGGCGGGCGGTCCGGCGGTACGCTCGCGTCGAGAAGCGCGGTCGAGCCGGCCGGGCGGGTCACGGCGTCCTGGGTCCGCTGCCGCAGGCGCTCGAGCGCCTCGCCGTCGCCAAGCGGGACGGTGGCCTCCAGGCGGGTGCTCGCCCGCACCTCGGGCAGGTCCATGACCGCGTCGACCAGGCTTGCCCGGCTGCCCGGCGGGATGTGCCCGGACGCGGCGTGCAGCGAGGTCCGCGCGGGTGCTGCCCTTGCCCGGGACCGCACGGATGAAACGGGGTCGCCACGCCTTAATCCACAGCGCGTCCACGGCAGGTCCGGCATCGCTGGCCTCGCCGCGGAGTACCGTGATCGGTGGCAGAACGCGAGGATGCCGGGCCGGCACCGCGGGGGCGGGGGTGGGATGGATTGAGACTGCGCGCAGGCGTGGCCGGCCTGGCCATCACCGTCCTTGGCAGCTGCGGCTGCGCCGCGGCCGGAAGCTCATCTGCGCCGGTAGCGCAGGGGCCCACGACCCCGGCGTCAAGCGCGGCTCCGGCCACACCCGCGGCGGGACCATCCGCAGCGGGGGCATCCGCGGCGGCAGCATCCGCGGCGGCAGCATCGGCGGCGGGACCGCTTGCGCGCCCGGCATCTTCGGCGGCGGGACCGCTTGCAGGCCCGGCATCTTCGGCGGCGGGATCTGGGGCTGTGCCGTCTGCGCCCGCGGCATCGGCGGCAACGTCGGTGGCCGGGGGGACCGTCAGCCAGCTTGTCACGGTGACAGCAGCGTCCTACGGGGCGACGCGGGCGGAGCTCACCGCCTACCGGCGGGAGGGCGGGCGATGGTACCGGGTCTTCGGGCCGCGGGTCGCGTGGATCGGCCGTAATGGGATGGCGCCGCCCGGCGCCAAGCGGGAAGGTGACGGCCGCACTCCTTCCGGGACGTTCGGCTTCGGGTTCTTCTTCGGGGTCGAGCCTGATCCGGGGGTGCGGTTTCCGTACCGGAGGGTGGGCGGGTCCGACTTCTGGGACGATGACCCGTCGAGCCCGCTCTACAACGAGTGGGTGGATGACCGGGACGCGAACCCTGGCGCCGATCCCGAGCCGATGGACGTCTCCGCTTACGACTACGGCGCCGTTATCGGGTACGACACGGCCCGGACGCCCGGGCTCGGCAGCGCGATCTTCCTGCACATCAACATTGGCACGCCGACGGCGGGCTGCGTGACGTTGCCGGCGGGCGACTTGCTGGAGATCCTGCGCTGGCTTAACCCGGCCGCATCGCCGCGGATCGCGATGAGGGTCGCCGCGCCCGCCAAGGGCGCCGAGACAGCCGGCGGGCAGGTGGCCGAGACGGCCGACGGGCACATGTGAGCGCGGCGGCTCCCCGCCGATTCCGCTAAGCGAATTGGTCTCCTACGGCGTAGTCCGGCGAAATTTCGTGCCGCAATTATTGATAGTTTGCGTGAGGGCGATCACGCATCATCGTGGTTCGGTACCGGCGCTCGTCATCTGCTCCATATCGGTTCTGTCATGCCCCAGGGGCCATGCCAGTCCCGGGCGTCACACATCCTGCTGCTCAAGAGCAGGCTTTCGCGGATAATTCGGTTTCCTGCAACCCGCCCCACCCACGCAAATGCCTCAAAAACCAGCATTTCACCAGCTCGCGTAGGGGACCCGCATTATCGTGGATCACTACCGTCTGCACAAGACGGTAGCGATCCACAATGACGCCTTTGCCGGTTTGGCGGCCGGTGATTGGCATCCTCGGTCGGCATGATCGGCACGAAATTCACCTTTTGCCCGAATTGAAGCGGGCCGGGACGTTTATCGTGCGTCACCACCACCCGTGGGAGGGAGTTGGTGACACACAATAAACGCTTCGGGGTTGCCGGTTTGTAGGATGATGGCCGGGCGGGTTTTTGCGTATCGGAGGCACGCTTCCAGGTGGGTGACTCACGCTCGGGCAGGAGTTCGTGCTGAAGCTGACGGAACTCAGCGGCCAGCTCTGCGCTCCCGGCCCGGATTGAGAGCAGGAGGCGAACCCGGGCGGTCGAGAGCGAACGGCACCCCGATCGTCATCTCGGCCGCGGTGTCGGGCAGCACCTGTCAGGAGTGGAAGTTCAGCAGCGCGGGGAACGGCCACTACACCATCACCAACGTCGGCAGCGGGACGGTCCTGGACTCGGTGGACTGCGACACCGGGGACGGCGCCGCCCTGGACCTGTACGCCTCGCTCGGCAACATCTGCCAGGAGTGGGACCTCACCCCGGCGGGCAGCCACTACACCGTCAGCGGCGTCAACAGCGGCGACGTCCTCGACGTGGAGGACTGCGAGACCGCCAACGGGACCACGGTCCGCCAGTGGGCCCAGCTCGGCAACACCTGCCAGCAATGGGACTTCACGCCAGCGTCGTGACAAGCTATGGCGCATAAGCGCAGGGCGCGGCCTCCGCGCCGTGGCGCGCCATGACGGAACGGATCGATGCTGAGGAGCAGGCCATGACGGAAGGTCCCGGTAGCGGCGAGCGCAGGATCGTCGTCGGCGTGGACGGATCAGGGCATTCTCTGGACGCTCTGAGGTGGGCCGCTCACTTCGCGGCGGTCTTCGGCGCGGGGCTGGATGCCGTGGCGACCTGGCAGTACCCGCAGTCGTTTGGCTGGGCTGGCGTCGCGCCAGAGTGGAACCCTAGCCAGGACATGGCGAAGGTTCTCGATGACGCCGTGCTGGCCGTGTTCGGTGATCAGCTGCCGGAGGGCCTGCGGTTGCTAGTACAGGAGGGGGGTGCCGCCAAGGTGCTTCTCGATGCTGGCGAGGGTGCCGTCATGCTCGTCGTCGGCAGCCGCGGCCACGGAGGTTTCGCCGGGCTTTTGCTGGGCTCGGTGAGCGCGAACGTGGCCGAGCATGCGTCCTGCCCGGTATTCATCGTTCACGGCGACCAGGGGCCGCCCCCAGCTCGGCGCGGATCGGCGTAAGTAGGCTGGCGGCATGCGCATCGTGATCGCGGGCGGGCACGGGAAAATCGGGCTCCTGCTTGCGCGCCTGCTGGCCGAGCGCGGCGACCAGGCCCTGGGGCTGATCAGGAATCCGGCCCAGGTCGCCGAGGTACGCGAGGCCGGCGCCGAAGCTGTCGTCTGCGACCTGGAGACGGCCTCCGCCGACGATGTCGCGGCGCTGCTGTCCGGGGCCGACGCGGTGGTGTTCGCGGCCGGCGCTGGTCCGGGAAGCGGCGCTGCCCGGAAGGACTCCGTCGACCGGGCGGCCAGCGTGCTGATGGCCGACGCCGCCGAACGGGCTGGGGTACGCAGGTTCGTGCAGGTCTCCTCGATGGGAGCCGGCGCGCCGCCGCGACCCGGCACTGATGAGGTCTGGGCCGCCTACATCACGGCGAAGACCGCCGCCGAGGACGATTTGCGCGGCCGGGACCTGGACTGGACCATCCTGCGCCCCGGCGGCCTGACCGACGCTCCCGCCGCCGGCAGGATCCGGCTCGCGCCCCCGCCGACCCCCGGTGGCAAGGTCCCCCGCGCCGACGTCGCCGCGGTCATCGCTGCCCTGCTTGACGAACCCGGTACCCGGCACCAGACCCTGGAGCTGGCCGGCGGAGACACCCCGGTCGTCGCGGCCGTGCACAGTATTTCCTAGCCGGACAGATTTCCTGGCAGGACAGGCTTCGAGGCCATCTGCTCGTGGGCTAAACTCGCGTGAGTCGGAGCGGCTGAGGTGTGCTTGGGTGCTCGGGGTCGTGCCGTTCCGAATGTTCCCCGGTACCTGGCGGCACAGCTGCTAAAATGACCGCTTAAGGCTAGTGACCAGCATCAATGCGGGTGAGCTTGGCTGAGTCATCTGGTGGGAGGGCAGCGTTGGGCCAGCGCACGCTATCCGGCCTCGCGAAAGCCTTCAGGCGGGACCGGACCACCTTCCAGCCGGGTACCGATCCGCAGGAGGCTTTCCGGCGGGGCACCTTGCTCGGGCAGCAGGGCGACGTCGAGGGAGCGCGGTCGGCCTATCAGCAGGCGATCGACTCCGGGGACGCCGAGCAGGCCCCGGCGGCCGGGTTCCAGCTCGGCCTCCTGCTGGGTCAGCATGACGACATCGACGGCGCCAGGGAGGCCTACCGGCGGGCGGCTAACTCCGGCCACCCCGAGTACGGGCCGAAGGCGGCACGCAACCTCGGGCACCTGTACAAGCGCCAGAGCCGGGGGCGCCAGGCGATCGCGGCCTACGAGGTCGCTATCGGGTACGGTCACCCGGACGTCACCCCCTGGGCGATGCTCTATCTCGGAAACCTTTTCCTGCACCTCGGGAACCTGCCCGACGCGCGAGCCAGCTACCAAAACGCCGTTGATTCCGGCCACCCGAAAGCCGGCCCGCAAGCCGCCCGGCACCTGGCCGATCTGGCCTGACCGATCTGGCCCGACCGATCTGGCCTGACCGATCTGGCCTGGCCGAGGCGCCGCCACGGGGCGGAGGAGACCGGCCGTCATATCATCTGGCCGCATTACCGATCCCGCTAACCTTTGACAGTCCGGGTGAGGATTTCGCGCGGACGACTTCAGGAGGTGAATAGTGACGCTGGCGATTTTCCGGCGGTGGCCGCGGCTGCGGCTCAAGATCATCGCACCCGTGCTCATTCCAGCAGGCCGCGCTGAGCAGTACCCGACGCTCGCGGCCGATCTCGCGGTCATCGACGAGATCGTGGTTCCCGCGTTCAGCAGTTACGACCTTGATGCGCAGCGTGCGCAGAACACCTACCGCCGCCAGCAGGTGACACTCATCGGCGTCAGCGCTCTGACCAGCGGATTCGGTGCTGTCCAAGCCGCTCTGGGCCATGACGCGTGGCCCGGCATCGTGGTCGGCGCGCTCGGGGCGTTCTCGGCCGGGACGGCGGCCCTGGCCCAGGAACGCCGGGCGCAACGTACCTATCTCGACAACCGCACGAAGGCAGAACGCCTCAGGGCCGAAGCATTCGCGTATCTCGCCGAACTGACGGCTTTCTCGGGTCCTGACCGGCGGACGAGGCTCGTCCAGTCGGTGGCGAATGTGGCTCAGGGCAAGGAGCCGGAGTGACGGACAGAAACGCGGAATTCGCCGCGCTCTACACCGAAGACCGGCTCCTGGACCAGCTTAAGTTCTATAGCAAGCGGCGCGTCGAGGCCGAAAGCGCCCGCGATCAAGCGATCGTCGCGAAGGCAGTGCTACTCGGGCTAGCCGCGGTGGCTGGCGTGGTGGGCGCCGCTTATCCCGATGTCCGTTCGGCCATGGCCATTGCGGCCGCTTTCCTGGCCGCACTCGCCACCGCGCTGACCGCATATCAGTCCCTCTACGCCTTCCCCCAGATCGCCAAGCTGTATAAGGACGCCGAGGTCTCCCTGACCGCGCTGCGCGCGTTCGGCCTCGGCCCTGAACTGGGAGCCAGCGAGCTTCGCGCCCGGGTGGAGACCATCGAGACCGTCTTCACATCGGAAAACGGCCAATGGGGTCAGCTCGCTCAGGACAGCCACGCCGGGACGGAGTGAGCTCGTCCGAGGCAGGGCACAGGCGCCCGGCGCGACGGCGGGTAGGTGCTAGTCGTCGATGAGGCCACCGGCTTAGGCTGGTGACGAGCTAGCGACCCGGGGATGCGGGCGTCCGGGCCGCGGGAGGTGGGGACCGGTGCCAGATCCGATCGCGTTCATGGTGATGCCTTTCGGCCACCGGCCCACCGGCCGCAGCGAGGCCGACGTTCCCGCCGAGGTTGACTTTGACCTGTTGTGGTTCGGTGTCTACCGTCCGGTCCTTCAGCGTCTGGGCTACCGGCCGGTGCGGGCCGATGCCGATGTGGGATCTCTGATCATCAAAGAGATGATTCAGCGTCTGGTGCTTGGCGACATCGTGGTCGCGGATCTCACCTTGCCCAATGCCAATGTCTACTACGAGGTCGGGGTCCGCCACGCGGCCAGGAAAACCGGGTGCATCCTGACCGCCGCGGACTGGGCGAAGCCAGTCTTTGACCTGGCCCAGATGCGGCAGGTGCGGTTTCCGCTGGCGGACGGCCTGGTCGGTGAGCCTGCGGCCATCACGGCCCGTGCGCATCTGAAAAAGGGCCTGGGGCCGCTGGTGGAAGCGGTCTCCCCGGTTTTTGAAAGTATGCCGGGCTACCCTAGTCCTTCCGATCCGGAGCGGCTCTCGGCTCTGGCGGACCTGGCCGATGAACTGATGGCGTTCGACGTCGATGTCCGCGAGGCTTACCTGGCTCCCGAAGCGGACCGCCGGGCGCTCGCCCTTAAAGTGCTGGCGCGGCACGGGCACAAGCGGGCCGTGCGCGAGGCAGACGCCCTGCTGCTGCTGCGGATGCTTCGTGACCTCGTGGGCTGGGGAGCGGTTCTCGAGTTCATCGGGACCTTGCCCAAGTACCTCGCTCATCAAGCGCAGGTCATGGAGCTGGAGTATCTGGCGATCGCGAAGACGGGAACGCCAGGCGCAGCGATCAAAGCCGTCGCCCGGCTGGAAACGCTCATCGCCACGTACGGGGAAACCTCGGAACGCCTCGGGCTGCTCGGCGGCCGCTACAAGCAGCTCGCCAGCGAGGCCTCGGATGAAGCCGAGCGCCGCCGGTATCTGGACCGGGCGATCAGCAGCTATGAGCGTGGCATGATGGCCGACCTCAACGACTACTATCCCACCAGCAACCTGCCGCGGCTGTACCGGCGCCGGGGCCGCGAGGGCGACGAGGTACGGGCCGCTGAGGCACAGGTCATCACCATGGCCGCATGCCGCCGGGCGCTGGCGAGGCAGACCACAGATGAGTGGGTACGCCCGACGCTGCTCGGATTGGCTTTTGATCGCGGGGACGTCGCCGAGGCGCAGCGGCTGCTTTCCGAGGTGGCCACGGAAGGACCGGCGGCATGGAAGATCGAGATTACCCTGGCCGACCTGCAGGGGTCCGTTGACGACCACGCCGACGAGAAGGTCCGCCGGCAATTGAACGGGGTCCTGACGGCGTTGAAAGAGCTCCTTCCGCCGGCTTCGGCGGCTTCTGGCGATGAAAAGGAGTCACGGCCGTGAGCGGAATAGCGGGCGGCATAGCCGTACCGCCTTTCGCGCGGGTGGGCCAGCCCGCCGGCCTTTCCGCGGCTCTTCGTGCCCTGGATATCGGGGTGCGCCGCCCGGTACTCGTGCTGGTCGGCGGGGCGGGCGGCATGACGCGGGAGCACATGGCGGCCATGGCTCAGGTCATGGACCGCATTATCCCCGCGCTGGATGGCTGGGGCGCGGCGATCGTGGACGGCGGTACCGACTCTGGCGTCATGAGGGTCGTGGGCCGAGCTCACCACGCCGCCGGAGCACGCTTCCCGCTCGTCGGCGTGGCCGCCGAAGGCACGGTCATTCTCCCAGGCACTCCGGCCGCACCTGATGCCGCCGCGCTGGAACCGCATCACACCCAGGTGGTCCTGGTGCCGGGCAAGGCATGGGGCGATGAGGCACCCTGGCTGGGCCGCGTCGGGACGGCTATTGCCGACGGCCAGCCGTCGCTAACCCTCGTCGTCAATGGCGGCGAGATCACCTATGACGACATCGATCACAGCCTCAAGTCAGACCGGCCCGTGATCATCCTGGCGGGAACGGGACGCACCGCGGACACCATTGCCGACGCTGCGGGCGGCCAGGCCACGGACCCGAGAGCGGCGCGAGTCGCGGCCTCCCGACGTGTTCAGATAGTGTCCTCCGGCGATTGGCCCGCTCTCTACCGCGCCATCAAATCAATTCTGGCCCCCGCCGGGTAAGATCACCGTCGACGATTGGCTCACCTGAATGACGCGCAAAACGGGGCCGGGCCGCCCGCCATCGGGTCCTTGACCGGTTATGCGCGCCCTGGAATACTCGCCTTGCGGTCTCATTCCCCGTAGCCTGGCGTCCGAGCCACCGGCACGCCGGGGTCGAGACTGGGGGAGGGCCGATGGAGATCTTTCTTTCCTACGCGCGGCCGGACCAGTCCAGGGCCGACTCGATAGCGCAGCGATTGCGGCAAGCAGGAAACAATGTCTGGCTTGACCGGGACCTGACCGGCGGACAGAGCTGGTGGGACGGGATACTCAGGCAGCTTCGCCGATGCGACGTCGCGGTGACGGTCGTATCGCGGGCCTCGCTGCGATCTCAGACCTGCATTCGCGAGCGCCAGTACGCCGGGCGCCTGGGCAAGCCGATTCTCCCCCTCGCCGTCGAGCCGGTCGGCCCGGAATTGCTGCCCACCGACCTGGCGCGGCTCCAGGTCATTGATTACTGCCAGCCAGACGAAGCAGCCGCCTTTGCGCTGCTCGGCGCGATCATGCGGCTTCCTCAGCAGAGCCCCCTCCCGGATCCGCTCCCCCAGACGCCCCCGGTGCCCACGTCGCCCCTGGGCCCGGTCGCCGAGCAGCTTTCCGCCCGGTCGCTGACTCAGGACCAGCAGCTCGCGATCATCGGCAGGCTGGAGAGCGCGCTTGATCCATCGGCCGACCCGAACGACAGGCCCATCGCGCTCGACCTGCTGAGCCGGCTGGAGCGGCGCACTGACCTGCTCGAAGCCGTCGACAGGCGGATCCGCACCCTGCGCGCCGGGCCGGGCACCGAGGCGCCCAGAACCCCACAGTGGACGCCGGACCCGCCATCGACCTCGGCAGGCTCGGGGTCCGCGGGGGGCGGCCAGGGCGGAGGCGGCTTTTCCTGGGCGGGCACTCAAACAGGCGGTGCCAGCCGTCAGCAAAGCGGCGGTGGGCGGCAAGACGCGGGCGGTGGGCGGCAAGACGCGGGCAGTGGGCGGCAGAACGCGGGCGGTGGGAGGCAGAACGCGGGCGGTGTGCGGCAGCAAACCGGTGGTGTGCGGCAGAACGCCGGTGGTGTGCGGCAGCAAAGCAGCGGGGCCGCGGATGTCTCGCCGCACTGGGTGATGGCCATCGTGGCCGCGATCTGCTTGTTCCCGCTGGGCCTGCCGGCGGTCTTCTACGCATCGCGGGCGCGGACCAGCCTGGACGCTGGTGACCTGGCCAGGGCGCACAAGTCCGCCACCATCGTCAAGATCTTTTTCTGGGTTACCGTCGCGATCTGGGTGATCGTCGCCGCGACCCGGGCGTAGCCGTCATCAGCTACTCACGACTGAGCCTGATGAAGGAATCCCTCGGGGCCGTGAGCTGATCTTTCCACGCCCCGGCGGAAAGTGCGTCGCGCATGACGAGCGGGTGATCGAGGCTGCACAAGAACCCGGCGCGATCACCGGCGTTCAGAGTCAATTGCTCCACTGGGCTCGTGTAGCTGGAGTGGCTGTTGAACCTGAGCTGGATCTGGTGGGGTCCCGGGGACACGTGGAATTCACGACGCTGCCCCTGCCAGATCCGGCCCACCTTCTCGCCGTCGATGAGAACCAGCCATCCGTTGAGTTTGGATTGCAGCTCACCCATTTGCCTGCTGATAGCTATCACCGCGGTGGCGGCACCTTTGTCCTGCTTGCGGACACGCTGGGGGGGCACTCCGGCCCCGCGGCCGGAGGGCTGCGGATCCGGCGGCGGGCCGGGGTCGGCGGGCGGGGACTGGACGCGCTCCTGGCCGGCGGTCTTCAGCTGTGCTCTGATTTTCTCGATCTGCCGCGCCGCGGCGGCGAAAAGATCGGGTCGCTCATCCAGCTGGCGAAGCAGTTCCATGGCGGTCGGCGCGTCATGGGGGTCGGCCGCGGGGCCGAGCGCCGCCTCAAGCCGTCCGATGATGGCGAGCTGGTCATCCAGGCTGAGGGTAGGTTCGGCCAGGCGATCGACGAGACTACCGAAAGGCGAGGTCGGCACGGGAGGCGTGGCCGGGAGCGGATACGGCAGCTCGCCCGGCGCGGGCAGCGCGAGGATCGCGCCGATCAATTCGAACGCGGCGGCCTCGCTGGGCTGGGAGTAATCAATGGTCTGGATCCTGGCTATATCGGCCGGCAGCATCTCGGCAGTAATGGACTCGAGCGTCAACGGCAGGATCGCCTTACCCAGTTTCCCAGCGTACTCACGCTCGGACCGGCAAGCGGCAGACTTTATGGCAGCTCTGGATATCACCACAACGACCGCGTCGCAGGTCCGAAGCTGATCGAGAATTCGATCCCACCAGGCCTGGCCGCCGACCAGGTCGCTGTCCAGCCAGACGGTAATTCCCGCCTGCCTGAGCCGTAGGGTCAGCGATTCCGCGCGAGTCCGGTCAGGTCTGGCGTAAGAGATAAAAAGCTGCATTGGCCCCCCTCGACCCTGAGACTCCCGACTAGAAGTCCCCTATGCAACGTTTGTTCCGGAGCGTCTCGAAACCCAGGCTAGCATTCACGCCTCCGGCTCCAGCGGGCCGGGACGGAGGGTCACGGCGCGGCCGACGGGGAAGAAGCCG
>Ga0302314_10006112_pt1 | contig 21854 bp, 14 predicted proteins | sample III_Palsa_N2_3_FD_200533 | JGI IMG/M metagenome (GOLD analysis project Ga0302314, IMG submission 200533) | Peat permafrost microbial communities from Stordalen Mire near Abisko, Sweden - III_Palsa_N2_3 | ecosystem: Environmental > Terrestrial > Soil > Palsa > Peat permafrost | place: Sweden...
CTGGTGGATCTGGGCCTTCCGCCGCTGGATATTGGCCTGGCGCACGGCCGCCCGGTGCCGCGCCGCCTCGGCCCGACGCGCCGCCGCCGCGGCGGCCTCCCGATCGGTGCGAGCCAAATAATCCTGCTCGATCTGTTCCTGCAGCGCCAAGGTCTGGCGCACGGCCTGGGCGGCGCGGGAGAAATCCAGCTGGAAACTCTTGGCAATCTGATCGCGGGCACCGGTCGGATCGGGGGCCATGCCGCGTTCGCGCTCAGCCTGCTCGACGATCCGCTGTTTTGCCGCCGTGGCGGCCGCCATGCCGAGTTCGGCCAATTCCTGCAGCATCGCCAGGCGCTGCTCGACCCGTCGCCCGAGCGCGCAATGCGGGCAGGCTTCCGGCTGATCCGGGGCAGGATCGCTCGGGGCCGGGTCGGCAAAGGCGGTGGTGGGGTTCGGGCTCATAACGGATACAAGAGAACATAAAGAGCGCACGCAGTCAAGCGTCACTTCCTGCTTCGTTCAAAATTTGACACTGCCGCGTTGCAGCAGGGTCCCGCACCGGACACCTGGGGACAGGGACGCAATACGAAATTCAGAACACGGATGTCACGGATGCCAGCGGATGTGCGCGGATGGGTAGCTCGTCATTCTGGTCCCGAGCACCGACAGCCGTCGATTGTCGATCAGGTCATCCGTGCAAATCCGCCGACTTCCGTTAAATCCGCGTTCCTATTTCCCCGATCCCGCCGACAGCTGGCGTGGCCACCATAGTCTCGACGCAGCTCTTGCCAAGTGGTGCGGCGCGGCCGGAGTTACGGTGAAAATGTCGCGTGCCGGCCTTGAAATATCACACAGAGTGTGACACATATTGAAGCGGGAGAGGCGGCCTGTTGCAGATCTTCAAGAATAAATGGTTCGCCCGCTTTGCGGCAGCAGAGGACATCGACGATACAGCCCTATGCAAGGCGATCCAGGATGCCGAAAAGGGTCTGATTGATGCCGATCTGGGCGGAGGCGTGATAAAACAACGGATAGCGCGCGATGGAGAGGGGGCATCGGGCGGCTTCCGTTCGATCGTTTTCTATATGCGCGGCAAGAGAGCATTCTTCGTGTTCGGCTTCCCGAAAAGCCGAAAAGCCAACATCAAAGATGACGAATTGAAACAATTCAAGAAACTGGCGAAGTCCATGCTCGCAATGAGCGATCAAGAGATTGATGCGATGCTGAAAGTTAGGTCTTTAGAGAAGGTGGTTTGCAATGGCTAAGCGGAAGTACAAGAGCGACGCCTTGGCCGCTATCCACGAGACGGCCGACGGTCTGCATGAGGTTGGCGCGATCGATAAGCGCACGATGCGCGAATTCGACGAGGCATGCCTTGTTCCTTTGCCCGACTATACAGGGCAGCAGATCAGAGAGCTGCGAGAGCGTGAGAACGTATCCCAGCCCGTCTTCGCGCACTACCTGGCCGTTTCGAAGAATGTGGTCAGCGATTGGGAACGAGGCGTCAAGAAGCCGGCCGGCCCGACAAAGCGGCTGCTTTCGATCATCGAGAAGCGCGGTCTCGCTGCACTGGTTGCATAGCAATAGGGGTCTGACCCCTATTTCTCGTGACCCCTATTTCTCGGCAACGTGCGGGATGACGTAGGGTTTTGTGCAGTGTCACGGTAACCGCAGGTCATTCGAATATCCGCTAAGAATCTCTTTATCTAGAAATTCAAGCCTTTTCTTCAATCCATTCGCGTTTTCGGTGGTTGGCGGAGCATTTACTGGGATAAGATCAGATATAGACTCCCCCGCCAATACTGCGTCAACCCACTTGTTCATTTCTCCTATGTACGAATCTAACGCGCAAGCAGGATTCGGCGCCCCGTCTGTCACTAAATAAGCCGGCGGGATATCACCAACAATGACCCACAGTAGTGGGTCTATATTTTTTGAAGTTGGGACAATTTCAAATAGAAATACAGCAATTATATCTGCGGCGCCAATCCCAAAGTATGCCTTGTTTATCTTTGCACACCATTTGAATGACTCTATAAAATCTTCAGCCCTCACGTAAAGGCCGTGCAATTGTTCGGTTTCTTCGGGATCCTCCCCCTCAATCGTATCGATAGGGATGAGCCTAGAATAATCTATTTTCATGGTAGTTTCCAACGCCTGCTAGCCCAACGTTTAAAGTCACCGTTGTCTATATGATCTTGCATATGATAATAACAATCCGGGACAGACCACGATTGATTCGCCATGACCTCCCTCCGGAAAATGCTCCAGGAACGGGGCGAACTACGGTGCGTTACTCCACGCCGCCATCGTCACCACCCACCCCCTATGGCAACGCCACCCCAATTGCCACCGGCACCGTAATCCGGCTCGGAGGAAAAAAGGGGACAGACCACGATTTTCAGATTGCTCCGGAGGAAGACCGAGCCGGATTGTGCTGGCGCGTGACTGTCAATATCGTGACCCCTATTCTCCATGCCCCTATGCCAGGCGGGAAGCAACTGAGACCCCCGCTCCAGATTGAGGGCCCTTTGCGTCATGCCGTCCTCGCCCCTTGATCGCGCCCGGGCTCCCGGTCACCATGGCGCCGGCTCCGAGCGTTCCAGGTGAACCCATGCTGCGACTGTTCCTGTCGGTCGATATCGCCGGGTCGACGGCCTATAAGGCCAAGTTCGCCAACCTGCAGAATGTCGGCTGGCTGCGCGTCTTCGAGACTTTTTTCCAGATCTTTCCGATCGTGCTGATCGGCCAGGTGGCCCGCGAGTTCCTCGAGGCCGAGGCGTTGCCGGTCGTGAATGTCTGGAAGGTGCTGGGCGACGAGATGATCTTCACCAACGAGCCCCAATCGGCCCGCGAGGCGGCACTTCTGCTGCACGCAGTGTTCAGGGCGATGGTCCGCTACGAGGCGGAGCATTTCGGCGGCTTCCAGCTTCATCTCAAGGCGACCGCCTGGTTCGCTGCCTTCCCCAGGCCGAATATCGAGGTCGAGATCCCCGAGATGTCGCGGGGCGATACCGCCCGCTATATCGACTATCTCGGCCCGGATATCGATCTCGGCTTCCGCATCGCCCATTTTGCCCAGCCTTCGGCGATCGCGGTGTCGCTCGATCTGCTCGAGGCCATCCTGCCCGAGCAGGCCGGCTTCGCGTTTTTCCGCGGCGATGACGAAATCCTGGCCGGCATGAATTCCGGCCGGCCCTATCCGATCATCTGGGCCCGCCCGGCCGGCGCGGCTTTCGCGCTCGAGGACGCGGCCGGATCATACCAGCGGATCGCCGCCGCAATAGCGGCCGGACCGGTCGCGCCGGAGGCATTGCAGGCGGTCGTCGAAACGACGCGCCACGATTCCGCTGGATCGGTCAGCCAGCCGGCAACGCCTTCGCCACAGCCTGGGCGGCGGCGGTGAATTTCGCCGGTTCGTAACTCTCTTGCTTCTGGGTCGCGGCGTAGCACTGGTCGAGCGCCGATTTGAGTGCGGTGAATTGGGCAGCATCGATGAGATGGCTGGTTTCGAGCGTGTCGATGATCGAGGCGAAAGCCATGGTCGCCTGCTCGGCCACGGCATAATCGGCGGCATCGCCCGCTTGCAGTGCCACGACGAGGCCGGCCAGCAGCGCTTTCAGGTCGTCACGGCTGAAATCATGGGCGTCGAGAAGATCGCCCAGGCGATGCGCCGTCGCCGCCAGGCGATTGGCCAGGGCATGCGGGTCGCCCTGGCCTTCGGCCAGTGCCCGCTGCAACAGCGTCATGTCGCGCTCGAGTTCGGCGGCGTCGTCCGGCGCCAGGCGATGCGCCAGGACACGCAGCATCACCGCATTGGCGTCGTTGACATGCGGCACGCCGGGGCTGAGCCCGACGCTGGCGCGTTTCTGCCAGCGCAACGCGCTTTCGGGATGATGACAGGAATCGCAGTCGAAGAAGACCAGCTCCGGAAAGACGCCGTCGCCGCGATGGCGCGGATCGGCGAGCGAGATCATCAGCCGCTCGAATTGCAGCGCCTGGCCGACCGCCCAGATCTGGATGCCCGTGGCGGCGCGCTTGCGCCGGCGATAGAGATCGTCGACCAGGAAATGCGCCGGCTGGATCTGGCTGAAGGTTTCAAGCTCGAAGGCGAGGCGCGGATGGCCGGCGCCCATGATCCGATGGGTGACGAAGCGGTTCTCGTCGCCCTCGTGGCAGGACAGGCAGAGCCTGGCCCGGTCGCGCGGCCGGTCGGTCGGATAGAGCCCGTCCTCGGCGACCAGCGTGTCATGGGCGACCTTGCCGCTGGCATGGGGTCCGAGCCAGCGCTCGGCGGCGCCATGGCAGGCTTCGCAGCCGACGCCGTCGCTCAGCTGGAACTGCACGCCGCGCCGGTCGGCCGGGACATTATCGGCATGGCAATCGAGGCAGATCTTGGCGGTCTCGGCATTGGGCAGGCCGAGATTGCGGGCGATCCGCTCGCCGAGATCGCTTTCGAGCGCCAGGAAGGCCTTGGCGTGCTTGTCGTGGCGCTGCCAGGTCAGATACTCGTTCTGCTGGACATCGGTGGTTTTCTTTGTCTGAACCGAGCCGTGGCACGGGCTGCCGGCGCAGCTGGCGACCCCGAGATGCAGCGCGTCGGTCGGCGGCGATGCGGTCTCGGCGCCTGTGGTGTGGCCCGCGGCCAGCAGCAGGCCGAGCAGGAGGAGAGCCAAGCGCCGGGTCACGGCAAGGCCTCGAGACGACGCTTCACCGCCGGCCGCTCGGCGCTGTCCGCCGGCAGCAAGCCGATCAGCCGCGTCCAGTACACTGTCGCCCGATGCCGGTCGCCATGCTGGGCGGCGGCGAGGCCGAGATACCACAGCGCATCCGCCTGGTTGGGATCGAGCGTGTTAATCTGCCCCATCACCGTGATCAGCTCGGGCGGCAAGACTTCGTTCTGCAGTGCCGAAGTGAGCAGATCGGCATAGGCCACGAGCAAGTCGCGATTGCCATGGATCCGTGTCGTCGCCTGCTTCAAGGCGGCGCGGGCCGCATCGTCCCGGCCGAGCAGGCGGTCGTCATGGGCCAGGGTCAGCCAACTCTTCGGATCGTCCGGGGCCTTGTCGAGCAGCTGCGTCAGGCGGGTGATTTCCGCTTCGAGCCCGTCGCCTACGGCAGGCGCCGTTCGCGCCCGGGCCGCCGCGGCCTTGTCCGGCTCGCCCAGCACGTCATAGGCATGCGCCAGCCGTTCCCAGCCGGCCGCGTCCTCTGGATGGTCCTGCAGGCGGGTCGCGAGTTTGTCGACCATGCCGCGGATCATCGCCTGCCGGTCTTCCGGCGACATTCCGGCGGCGTCCGCCATATCGGCCGCACTCGGCCCCGGCGATGCGGCTGTGGCAACGGCGGCCGCCGCCGCGGGCGCGGCCCCGAGTTCACCCAGCGCATCGATCACGCCCTGGCGCCAGGGCGCGTCCGCGGCGCTGTCGTCGAGCAGCGCCTGCATGGCGCTCCGGGCCTTGGCGGTATCGCCCTGCTGCGCCAGGCCGAGGGCGCTATAATAGCGGGCGCGCGGGTCCCGGCCGGCGCGGGCGAATTCGGCGCCAGCCGCCGGGGTCACATTACCCTCGGCCTCGAGCACCAGGATCTCGCCGAGCTGGGCATGAAGGCCGCTATCCTCGGGCTTGAGTGCCAGCGCCTTGGCCATGGCGGCACGCGCCTCAGGGTAGCGTTCGAGCTGGCCATAGGTCCGTGCCAGCAGGACCCAGCCATCGACATCGCCGGGCCGGCTTTCGAGCTCGGCGGCGAGGGTATCGGCGCCCTTGGTCAGATCGTCGCTCGAATGCGGTCCTGCCGCCGGAGCCACAGCCGGGTGCCCAGCTTGGTAATAGTAGGCGGCGGCGCCGAAGGGCAGGGCCACGGCCAGCACCGCCGCCAGGTAGAAGCGATAGGCCGGCACCGGCGCCCCATTGCCCGAGCGCAGCAGGAAGTACAGCACCAGAGCGACGGCGAAGAGCAGCGCCAATCCGACGGAAATCGCGATTGCCGGGCTCATGGCCCGCGCCCCGCCGGCGGCATGCAGCGCTCGATGCTCATCAAGGGACCGTCAGACCGAGGAAAGACTTCAGTATCCGGTCTAAGGCGCCGGAGTACAGAGATTTTTCGGGTTTTGCCGCCTGGCCAAATGCAGTAGTTAGGATGGGTCGTCGAGACGATTTCCCCATTTGCGGGCGGACCAGGTGCAGCACGTCGAGATCGCGATCATCGGCTCCGGTCCGGGCGGGCTTTCCGCCGCGGTGACCGCGGCGAAGAACGGCCTGTCGCATCTCCTGCTCGAACGCGCACCGCACCCGACCGACACCATCGTCAAGTACCAGAAGGGCAAGGCGGTGATGGCGCACCCGCTGCACCTGCCCCTGGTTGCCGATCTGCCCTTCGAGGCCGGCAGCCGCGAAGCCGTGCTCGCGGCCTGGTCCAGCCGGGCGGCCGCTATCGGCATCAATCTGCGCTGCAATGCCGAGGTCAAGGCGATCACCGGGGCCCGCGGCGGCTTCACCGTGGCGATCGACGGACAGGAGCCGATCGGCGCCAGCCAGATCGTGCTGGCGATCGGGCTGCAGGGCAATCTGCGCCGACTCGCGGTCCCGGGCGGCGAGCGCGGCTTCGTCCAGTATCAGCTCGACGACCCGGACGAGTACCGCAACGAGCGCATCCTGGTGATCGGCGCCGGCGATTCGGCCATCGAGAATGCGCTCGCCCTGTCGCGGCACAACAGCGTCTCGATCGTCAATCGCGCCGCCGAATTCCTGCGCGCCCAGCCCGACAATCTCAGGGCCATCGAGCGGGCGATCCGGCTGGGCACCATCCGCTGCCACTCGAGCGCCCGGCCGATCCGGGTCGAGGACCAGGCAATCGTGCTGATGACACCAGAAGGCGAATTCGTGGTGCCCTGCGATCGGGTGATCGCCCGGCTCGGCGCCATCCCGCCGCGCGGCTTCGTCGAAAGCTGCGGCATCCGCTTTCCCAGCGAGGATGCGAGCGCCGTGCCGGATCTGTCCTCGACCTATGAGTCGAACGTCCCGGGCATCTATGTCGTCGGCGCGCTGGCCGGCTACGCGCTGATCAAGCAGGCGATCAACCAGGGCCGCGAGGTCGTCGAGCATCTGGCCGGCAATGCGGTCGAGCCGGCCGATCAGAAGCTGCTGGTCGACCGCCTGGCCGGCGCCTATCCGGGGCTCGCCGTCGACGAGGTGCTGACGCGGGTGTGGGACGGCCTGCCGATGTTCTATGGCCTGACCACGCTGCAGCTGCGCGAATTGATGCTCAACAGCGTGCTGCACCGCTTTCCGGCCGGCAGCACGGTGTTCCACAAGGGCGACTACACCAACTCGCTCTACAGCATCATCGAGGGCAGCGTCCGGGTCGACCGCGGCGCGGAAGCGGACGGGCCGGCCATTACCATCGGGCCGGGGCGGTTCTTCGGCGAATTGGCGCTGCTGTCCGGCCGGCGCCGTTCCGCCACGATCCTGGCCGAGACCGAGGTGCTGGCGCTCGAGACACCGCGCCGCTGGGTGCTGCGGCTGCAATCCTCGATCCGCTCGGTCAAGGCCGCACTCGACCGCGTGGCGCTGCGGCGGATCATCCATAACAGCCTGGGTCCCGACCGGCCGGCGACGGTCTTCGAGGCGGTCATCGACGCCGCCGAACTCTGCGGCCTCGATCCGCATGAGGCGGCGATCACCGAAGGCGATGCCTGCGACGCGCTCTATATCGTCCAGCGCGGGGCCATGACGGTGACCAAGGAGATCGACGGCGCCCGGGTCTCGCTCGGCTTCGTCCCCGCCGGCCAGATCTTCGGCGAGCGCGGGCTGCTCGATCCGGCGGCCCGGCGCGCCGCGACGGTGCGCGCCGCCGTTGCCTCGGAGGTGATCCGCATCGGGGCCGAGCCGATCCGGCGGCTGATGGCGGCGGAGCCGGGGGTGCGCGCGATCTTCCAGGCCGCGGTCCAGCAGCAATTCGACGCCTCGGTCAAAAGCACGCTCCTGCGCGGCCTGCCCGAACGCCGGGGTGCCGTCGATGACGAAGTGATCCCGTTCCTCGTGGCGCAAGGCATCGGCGAGGCGACCAATGCGCTGATCATCGACGAGGCGCTGTGCATCGGCTGCGACAATTGCGAGACGGCCTGTGCCGCGACCCATGGCGGCATCACCCGGCTGCACCGCGAGGCCGGCGCCAGCTTCGCCTCGGTCAAGGTGCCGATTGCCTGCCGGCATTGCGAACGGCCGCATTGCATGGGCGATTGCCCGGTCAATGCCATCACCCGCGCGCCCTCGGGCGAGGTCATGATCGATGCGACCTGCATCGGCTGCGGCAATTGCGTGCGCGACTGCCCGTATGAGGTAATCGTGCTGGCCGAACCGATGGTCCCGGTCGTGGGCCCGTGGGATTGGCTCAGGCGCAGCCTCGGCTTGGCGCCGCTGTTTGCGCCGGCCGCCGCCCCTGGCGCCGGGCCCAGGCTCGCGGTCAAATGCGACCTATGCAAGGATGTCGGCGGCGGCCCGGCCTGTGTCCGCGCTTGTCCAACCGGGGCCGCGGCGCGATTGGCTCCGGAGGAATATCTGGGGCTGGTCCGGGATGGCAAGCTGCCGAACCGGCATGGCCGCCGATGAGCGAAGCGCCGCCGATCGAGATCCACACTCCGGTGCTGGCCTATGGCAGAGGGCGCTGGGCCTGGCGTGCCGCCCTGGTCGCGCTGGCATCGGTGCTGCTCTATTTGTTCGATCGGCCGGACGAGCCGCCCAATGGCGGCACGGCGCTCGGCTATACGCTGGGTGTGGTCGGGCTCGGCCTCGTCTGCTGGCTGGCCTGGTTCGGCATCCGCAAACGGCAATTCGGCCCGGGCGGGCGACCGCTCGAGGCCTGGCTCTCGGCCCATATCTATCTAGGCCTGGCGCTGCTGGTGGTGGCGACGCTCCATACCGGCTTTCACTGGCACGGCAATATCCACACGCTGGGCTTCGGGCTGATGGTGCTGGTGATCGCGAGCGGCGGCTTCGGGCTGCTGGCCTATCTGCGCTACCCGGCGCTGGCCGCGGCCAATCTCGACGGCGCCGACCGGCGCAAGCTCGTGGCCGGGATTGTGGCGCTCGATCTCGATTGCCGGGAGAGATCGCTGAGCTTCGACGATCGCGCCGTAGCACTGGTCCGCGCCGCGACCGAGATGCCGCGGCTGGCGCCCCGCTGGGGCGACTTCATCCGCCGCGACCCGGTGCTGGGCGGGCCGACCGAGGCCGCCATCGCTTATCTGCGTGGTACCTTGCTGGGCGAGGCGGCGCTGCCGCCCGATGCGGTGCTGCCGCTGGTGCTGGCGCTCACCCAGCGCGCCACACTGATCGAGCGCGCGCGCCGCGATTTCCGCTATCGCCTGCTGCTGACCGCCTGGCGCTCGGTGCATCTCGTGCTCAGCATCGGGCTGCTCGTGGCGCTGATCAGCCACGTCGTCATCGTGTTCTATTATCGGTAGCGCGATGCCGATCCTGATCCGCTTCCGACCGCGCCCGGGCATGGACATCGATCCGGCGCTGGATCGCCGTTTCGACGCGGATGAGGTCCGGATCGGTCGTTCGCCCGAGAGCGACCTGGTGCTGCGCGATGAGGCGCTGCGCTTTCATCACGCCGTCATCAGCCAAAGCGATACCGGGATTCGGATCCGCGCCGTCGGGCAGGAACGCGACGAGATTGCGCTCGATGCTGTCGGCGATAGTGTCGTCCTGGGCAGCCATAGCCTGACCCTGGCGCCGCCCGATGCCGAAGGACCGGTCCTCGTGATCGAGCCTTGCGCCGGCGGCGAAGATGCGGCGACGCTATCGGCCCGCTATCTGGCCGGCCTCGAGCTGCCGCGCCTGGCGGTGCGGCGCTGGGCCTGGGGGCTTGCCCTAGCGGTGTTGGTGCTGGGTTTTCTGGTGCCGCTGGCATCGACGCTGCTGCCCTCCAGCCGCGGTCTCATTGCCGCCGCCCCGGCGGCGTTGCGACCGAGCATCCTCTGGCAGGTCGGCACGATGTCGAGTGCCCATGCCGGCTTCGGCACCGAGTGCCGATCTTGCCACGAGACGCCTTTCGTGCCGGTCCGGAGCAGTGCCTGCCTGGCCTGCCATGCCGGGACCGGCCAGCATGTCGATCCGCATCGCGTGCCGGGCATGGATTTGGCCGAGACACGCTGCGAGACCTGCCATCACGAGCATAAGGGTGCGGTCCAGGCGATCCGCGAGGACCAGGGCTTCTGCGTCTCCTGCCACGGCGCGATCCGGCGGCAATTCCCGGCCTCCACGCTGGCCGATATCAGTGATTTCGGCCGGGATCATCCGGAGTTTGCGCCGACCATCGTCACCGATGCGGCGACCGGAGCGACCAGCCGGATCCGGCTCGGCACACCAGGGCCCTGGCCGGATCACGGCAATCTGCGCTTTACCCATGCCCAGCATCTGGCCGCCTCCGGAATCAAGGGCCCGGACGGCAATCGCGTGCTGACCTGTCCGGATTGCCACCGCCCCGATGCCAGCGGCGCCCAGATGCAGCCGGTCAAGATGGAACGCGATTGCCTCGCCTGCCATCAGCTGCAATTCGAGCCGAGCCACCCCGAATGGCATCTGCCCCATGGCCAGCCGGAAGAGGTGGCGAGCCGGCTGCTGGGCTTCTACGGCAGTGCCGTGCTGGCCGGAGAGCGTTTCGATCCGGTCCGCGATGCTCTGTTCGCCCGGCCCGGTGAAGCGCCGACGCCGGCCGAACTGCCCCAGGCGGCGGCGCATAGTGCGGCCGCGGCGGCCATGGCCTCGTCGATCGCGCGGGCGGCCTGCGGCGAATGCCACGCCACCGTAGCACCGGCACCGGGCGCCGATCCGCTCGCTTGGACCGTGCCGCCGGTCCATGTGCCCGCGAGCTTCCTGCCGCTGGCCCGGTTCGACCACGCCAAGCACACCAGCGTCGCCTGCCAGAATTGCCATGCTTCGGAGACCAGCGATGGCGGGCCGGAAGCGCTGCTGCCGGGCATTTCGATCTGCCGGCAATGCCACGCCGGTGCCGCCGGCGACGGCCAGAAAATCGCCTCGCCCTGCGTCTCCTGCCATGTGTATCATCACGCCGAATTGGCGATTTCGGCTCCGGGAGGTGTGCCAAAATGACCAGGGCGGAACGGCTGTTCGGATCGATCGTGCTGATCTTTCTGTTCCTCGCTGCCGTTCCGGCCCGGGCCGATACCCAGTCCCTGGACCCGCAGGATGTCGGCCAGGTCGTCAGCCGCGCGGTGCAGGAAGCCGCCGCCCGGCATCAGCCGGCGACCATCGCGGTGCTCGATCGGCTCGGCGGCGTACTCGCCCTTTATCGCATGGCCGGCGCCAACCCCTCGCCGGTCGGATCGGGCTTCGTCCAGGTCGAGGTCAATCCGAACGGACCGAATACCGGGCTGAACGGCGCCTATGTGCCCGATACGGCGGCGGCGATCAGCAAGGCGATCACCGCCGCTGATCTCTCGACCTCGCATGGCAATGCGTTTTCGACCCGCACCGTCAGCCAGATCATCCAAGACCATTTCGATCCGGGCCAGGCGAACACGCCCTCGGGCCCGCTTTTCGGGCTGCAATTCAGCCAGCTCTCCTGCTCCGATGTGAATGTCCATGCCGATCCGGCCGTGCCGGCCAGCCTGACGCTCGGGCCGCATCGCGCGCCGCTGGGCTTCGCCGGAGCGCCGGGCGGTTTCCCGCTCTACAAGAATGGCGAGATGGTCGGCGCAGTCGGCGTGGCAGCGACACCGACTTACGGGCTCGACCTCGACATTCATACCAATGACGGCAATGTCGACGAGATCATCGCTCTGGCCGCGACGATCGGGCTCGACGCGCCGACCGCGTTACGGGCCGACCAGATCACCATCGGCGGCTTGCTGCTGCGCTATTCCGATGCCACGCCGGCCGAATTCCGCAGCAATCCCGGAAGCGCCCCACCCTTTTCGGCGATAGCACCCTCGGTCGGGGCACTCACCGATGTCAGAGGCTACTACCAGGCGAGCGACGGGCTGCGCCAGGGCGTGGTCTACGGCACGCCGGAATCCGGGCTGCGCCCCGACACCTCGGGCATCTACAGTACGGTGACGCCGCCGCAGATCCTGGTCGACGCCAATAATGCGCCGCGCTTTCCGCCGCGCGCAGGGGCGGGTGCGCAGGCGCTCAGCGCGGCCGAGACCACGGCGATATTGCGCGCGGCCTATCAGGTGACGCTGCAGACCCGTTCGGCGATCCGCCAGCCGCCGGGCAGTGTGGCGACCGAGAACATCAGCGTAGTCGACGTGGCCGGTGATATCCTGGGCTTCATCGCGACGCCCGACACGCTGGGCGACGGTGCCGATGTCGCAAACCAGAAGGCGCGCAGTGCGGTCTATATGTCGCGCGCCGATACGGCGTCGACTCTCTTCGCCGAGCCGACGCTGCGCCGCTATCTGAGCGCGGCGCAAAGCTTCTATGGATCCGGCGCTCTCGACGGCGGCGTCGCCTTCAGTACGCGGGCCTTGGGGCTGCTGTCGCGCCCGACCTATCCGGACGGCATCGCCGGCACGCCGAACGGCCCGTTCAGCCTGCCGGCCACGAATGCTACGCCCTTCTCGACCGGGCTGCAGCTCGATCTGGTCGAGGGCAATATCCTGCAGCATGTCGCCTATATCTTGGGCCAGGGGCCGGATACGCCGGTGCCCTGCACGCGCCCGGCGCCCCCTATGCGCGCCAGTCGACAAGTGCCGGTTTTGCGCGATGGGTTGCAGATCTTCGGCGGCGGCTTCCCGATCTATCGCGACGGCGTGCTGGTCGGCGGCGTCGGCGTCTCCGGCGATGGCGTAAACCAGGACGATCTCGTCGCCTTCCTCGGCCTGGCGAATGCCGCGGCAGAGTTACAGACCGGCATCGGCAACGCGCCGCCCGGCATCCGGGCCGACCAGCTCGTCGCCTATGGCACACGGGTGCGTTATGTGGTCTGTCCGGTGGCACCCTTCATCGGTTCCAGCACGCAGAATCCGTGTCTCGGCAAGTGATGTTCCGCACCGTCGCGCTGGCCTGCCTGGCCGGGCTCGTGCCGCTACAAGCCGCGGCGCAGGACGACAATTTCCGCCGGCCGGGTGAGCCGGCACCGGAAGCGGCACCGCCCGCCGACAGCACTGCCGTGCCGCCGCCGCCGGGCGATGCCGAGTACCAGATGGTGCCGGTGCCCGATCGCAGCCGCATCATCGACGCGCTGGGCGGCAAGGACAATCCGCTCAACCCCTACCAGCAAAGTACCATCAAGGGCGATCGGCCGGTCTTCGACGATTGGTATGTCCAATTGAGCGCCGTGCTCGACAGCGTGGTCGAGCCGCGCTCGGTGCCGGTGCCGACCGATATCACCACGGCCAACCAGACCGGCGAAAACGACAGTTTCGGCCGGCCCCGACAAGTTGCCATCGCCGAGACCTTCATTCCGACCCTGTCGATCATCAAGGGCGACACCACCTTCAAGCCGCCCGATTTCGAGTTCCGTTTCACCCCGGCGGTCAATTACAACTTCACCCAGGTCGAAGAGGACGGGCTGATCAATATCGACCCGAACCGCGGCGAGGTGCGCAACGACAGCTTCGTCGGCATCCAGGAAGCCTTCATCGAGACGCATCTGCGCGACGTCTCGGCGCGCTATGATTTCGATTCGGTGCGGGCTGGGGTCCAGCCCTTCAATGCCGATTTCCGCGGCTTCCTGTTCCAGGACGACCAGCTCGGCCTGCGCTTCTTCGGCGACCGCGACAATAACCGCTTCCAGTACAATCTCGCAATCTTCCGCCAGATCGAGAAGGACACCAATAGCGGGCTCAACGATCTGAGCCAGCCGCTCCGGCGCGACACCATCGCGATCGCCAATCTCTATATCCAGGATCTGCCGATCCAGGGCTTCACCAGCGAATTCAGCGTGGTGCAGAACATCGACCGCGAGAGCGCCTTCTACTACGACAAGGACGGGTTCCTGACCCGGCCGGCGGCGATCGGGGCCGAGAATCCGCATAAATACAACGTCACCTATCTTGGCTTTAACGGCGACGGGCATTTCGGCCCGATCAACCTGACCCATTCCTTCTATTACGCGCTCGGCAATGACGATCTGAGCGAGTTCAGCCAGCAGAAAGCGCTGATCCGCGCCTGGTTCTTCGCGGCCGAGCCCTCGATTGATTTCGATTGGCTGCGGCTGCGCGGCTCCTTCGCCTATGCCAGCGGCGATCACGATCCCTATGGCCGGACCGAGAGCGGCTTCGACGCCATCCAGGAAAACCCGCAATTCGCCGGCGCCGATACCAGCTATTGGATCCGCCAGGCGATCCCGCTGATCGGCGGCGGCGGCGTCTCGCTATCCGGGCGCAACGCGCTGCTGCCGGCGCTGCGTTCCTCGGAGGATGAGGGGCAGTCGAATTTCATCAATCCGGGACTGGTGCTGATCGGCGCCGGTGCGGATGTCGACATCCTGCCCGAGCTGCGCTTTGCCGCGAACCTCAACCATCTGAATTTCCAGGATACCGCGGTGCTGGAGGCGCTGCGCGAGCAGAGCCCGATCCATAACGAGATCGGCTGGGACCTGTCCGGTGCCTTCACCTGGCGGCCCTTCGACACCCAGAACGTGGTGCTGCGGCTCTCGGCTGCCATGCTGCTGCCGGGGCGCGGCTTCGACGACCTCTATACCAGCGAGCCGGCCAATCATTATTACTATTCGATGCTGTCCAACATCGTGCTGCGGTACTGAAGCGGATCCAGATTGACCTTGCGCGCTACCGCATGATCTTTCCATGGCCGAACGCGAAACACGGAGAGGGGCGACACGGCCTGGTTCAGCAAGTTCTTTCGAGGCAAGCCGCCGGCGGTGCTGCCGACGGCACCGGAAGCTGCCCCGGGCGCCGCTGCCGAACGGGCGGAGCCTGCTCATCCCCCCGACTGCGCCGGTGCGACGATCGCGCTCCGTCAGGGCGCCCCCGACTTCGACTTGTTCATCGCTAAGAACACGCTCGAGCGCGGAGAGGATCTCCCGCACGGCGCGCTGCACCTGGCCTGCCTCCTCGCGGCCAACCCCGCTCAGCCGGAATGGCGCGCCCTTGTCCCCCGCTATGTCGAAGCAGCCGGCCCGGCCCTCGACGGGCTTCTGCCGAAGGGCGACAAACGCTACGCTTCGAGCGAGGCCTTGCGCGCCTGCTTCTGGCATTTTCAGGGCCGGACCGCCGACGCGGTCTCACGCCTCGTCGAGGTGTCGAAGGCGCTGGGCGATGCCCGATACCTCCATGCCTGGGCGTTGGAGTGGCTGGAGCCGGACGGAGCGATCGAAGCGCTGCCCGAGCAGAGCGGCATGGTGCTCTTCGTTACCGTCCTCAATCAAAGTCCGGAAGCCCATCTCGCGCCCGCCCGAAGGCTGCGCCTGCTGCGGCGCTGGGCGGCGCTGGGCGGCGCTGGCGCAACGTGCAATGCGGTTCTATCCGGCCAGCGGGATGCGGATCATGCTCGAAGCCGGCTTGCTGCGGAAATCGGGGCAGTTCGATCAGGCGCTGTCCGTCACCGGCCCGCTCGAAGCCGCGACCGAGTTTACCCATGCCGTCGCGATCGGCCTGATCCTCCGTCGCAAGGGGCAGTACGGCGAGTCCGAACGGGCGCTTGCCCGCGCCGTCGAGATCAAACCCGAGGAGGTCAGCGGCTATCTGGAGGCCGGCGACACCTGCTTCGAAGGGCAGCTCTGGCAAAACGCCTTATCGTGGTACGAGCGCGCGCTGCAGCTCGAGGCGCACCAGATTTGGGCTGAGCCTTCCGCGTGGTATTGCCGCTGGAAGCTGACCGGTGACACTGCGTGGATGACCCAGGTCATCGATAGCGCCACAGCGGGCAATGGCCGGGCCAACCAACTCTGGTTCGTCGCTGCCGGCGCATTGCCGGAATCAGGCGACGCCACCGCCGCAACCCTGCGGCAGATCCGGGACGCCTGGCGCAAGGCGCCGCCAGCGACGGTCAATCCCGGCGGCACGATCAATATTCGACTCTCGACCCTCGAAGCGCCAAGCAACCGCCTGGCCGTCGCACTGGAGATCGCCTCGTTCGGACAGAACGCCAGGCTCGACGTGACGGTCGAGTCGATCCCCGATCGGGATCCACGCGAGCCAGTGGCAGCGGTCGACTACCTGCTCTGGCACTACGAGGACACTGACCCTGTCCCCGCCTTGCCGCCGCCGCCGAACGATGTCGCCGAGCGAATCGCCGCGCTCGCGGCCCAGCCCTATGATCCGGAGGCAAACTGGGCACAGGCGAGCTATGTCGCCGAAGCACTGGGTGTCGCCGAAATCGAGACCATCCTCGCCGTCATGATCCACCCTCCGCCGGTCCTCGACGGCAGCCACGCCTTGGCCTGGCTGCCGCGTGCGCAGCTTGCGGCCGCGCAGGTTCTCGCCTGGATCGACGAGGGCTGGGACGGCTCGGCGCGGCGGAAAGCCTTGCTCTCCCTCCTCTACGGGCCGTTCGACTGGACGACGGGCGCCGCAATCCGCGTGCTTGCCCGCATCGCCATCGAGGAAAAAGACTATGCCCTCCAGATCCACCAATGCTTCGAGGTGCTGGAGCGCCACCTGCCGACCCAGGGGCATTGGGACTGGGTGCAGATCCTCTACCAGGAGTGGCGCACGATTCCGTTCCTGTTCGACCAGGAACGGGACGAGATGAAGCGCAAGGAGCTGGCTGTGTCAGGTCAGAGCTGACTGGATCAATTCGGTGGCTACATACTTGTCATTATCCGCAAATCTGCGTGATCTTCGGATCATGATCCGGCCGCGGCGATGCAGGTCGGGGGCCGCCGGAGCGGGGATTTTCCATCGCTGGCGGCCAAGTCTGCGCTAATATTGGGCCACAATGGAGGCCATGCCATGCCGAACACTGCCGCGTCACTCTACGAAGATGATTTCCATGCCTGGGCGAGCGAGCAGGCCGCGCTCTTGCGCGCCGGAAAATTGTCGACGGCGGATATCGAGCACATTGCCGAAGAGATCGAGAGCATGGGCAAGACCGAGAAGCGGGAATTGGTCAGCCGCCTCAAGGTGCTCCTGCTGCATCTGCTGAAATGGCAGTTCCAGCCGCTCCTGCGCGGACCGTCGTGGCGGGCGACGATCCGGATCCAGCGGCGGGATCTGGCCGATCACCTCGCCGATAATCCGAGCCTGAAAGCGTATCTGCCGGAGGCTACCGCCCGGGCCTATGGCAATGCGGTGATCGCGGCCGGGGCCGAAACCGGCTTGACGGAGGCGACATTTCCACCCGCTTGCCCGTGGTCGTTCGAGCAACTGACGGATGAGGGCTTTTGGCCGGAAGCAAGTTGATTTGCCAAGAATGCGGCGAACGAGCCAGGGTTTCGAGTTCGGCGCGGGCTGGTGATCATGCGCCGGGAAAGTCGAGTGACCTCGTATTGCCGATCCGCAGATTTACGCAGATGGGATTCCGCAGCTGATCTGCGTAAATCTGCGTCATCTGCGGATAACGTTTCGACCGCCACGGCGCGGGTTGGCGGCAAGTTAAGTATTGTGTCCCCGTATTGCCCGACATCACAAAGGGTGTCGGTCTGGCCCCTCACCCGGCTCGCTCCCGCTCGCCACCCTCTCCCGCCAAGCGGGCGAGGGTTTCTGCAGTCATCTGTGGCGCGACCAGGTCTATCTTGCTTAGAGCGACACCCAGAGTTGAACGAATCGCATTCCGCGCCCGTCATTGCGAGCGGAGCGAAGCAATCCAGCGCCGCCGCACTGAAGGCTGGATTGCTTCGCTCCGCTCGCAATGACGCTCTTAATTTTGGGCGTTGCTTAAGTATTGTGCCCCCGTATTGCCGCCGGCTCGTGTTCCTGGCCCTCCTGGTGATTGCCGGGCCAGCTCTGGCCGCCGCGCCGCCGGCGCCGCTTTTCGAGACGCCGGCGCTGGCCGCAGCCCAAAGCACCGGATGCGTCAGTTGTCACACCGCGAGCGACGCGGCGACCATGCATACGGCACCCGGGGTGACGCTTGGCTGTGCCGATTGTCATGGCGGCGATCCGGCGGTGTTGCGGCCGGCCGGGGCCCCGGCCGCTGCCGATCCGGCCTATCGGGCGGCGATGGCGCGTGCCCATGTGTTGCCGCGCTTCGCCGATGCCTGGCCCGGCAGCGCCAAGCCCAAGGAAAGCTATACGCTGCTCAACCAGGAAAGCCCGGAATTCATCCGCTTCGTCAATCCGAGCGATTACCGGGTCGCCGATCTGGCTTGCGGCGCCTGCCATGCATCGGTCATCCGGGCGGCCGAACGTTCGCTGATGTCGACCTCGGCCATGTTTCTCGAAGGGGCGGCCTATAATAATGGCGTGCTGCCGTTCAAGCGTTCCATGCTGGGCGAGGCTTATACCAAGACGGGCGAGCCGGCCGAGCTCATGAGCCCGGTCGTGCCCGATGCCAACATGCTGGCCCACGGCATCCTGCCCTCGACCCTGCCGATGCCGCGCTGGGAAGTGGTGCCGCCCGGCGATATCTTCCGCGTGTTCGAGCGCGGCGGCAGGGTGATCAACTCGCAATTCGCCGAGCTGGGCAGTCCCGATACCGGCGGCGATCTGGAACGGCTGGACGAGCCCGGCCGGCCCGATATCCGGCAATCCAATCGCGGCTCCGGCACCGGGCTGCGCATCGCCGTGCCGGTGCTGAATTTGCACAAGACCCGGCTCAACGACCCGCATATGTGGTTCCTCGGCACCGAGGACCAGCCGGGCGATTATCGCAGCTCGGGCTGTGCCGGCTGCCATGTGATCTATGCCAATGACCGCGACCCGGCGCATTCCGGGCCCTATGCCGGCTTCGGCCATGACGGCATGTCCGCCGAGGCCGATCCCACGATCCCCAAAGGTGAGAGTGGTCACCCGATCGCCCATCGCTTCACCCGGGCGATTTCGACCAGCCAATGCATGGTCTGCCACATGCATCAGCCCAACATCTTCCTGAACAGCTTCCTCGGCTACACCATGTGGGATTACGAGGCCGATGCGCCCGCCATGTGGCCGAAGCAGCAGAAATATCCGAGTGCGGCGGAAATCCGGGCCGTGCTCGACCGCAATCCCGAGGGGGCGGCACCGCGCGGCAACTGGGCCGATCCAGGTTTCCTCGGCAAGGTCGCCGATCTCAATCCGACACTGCACGACACGCAATTTGCCGATTACCACGGCCATGGCTGGAATTTCCGCGCCGTGTTCAAGCATGACCGCAAGGGCAATCTGCTCGATGCCGAGGGCAATATCGTGTCCTTCGACGATCCGCAGAAATTCCAGAAGGCCGTGCATCTGGCCTCGATCCATATGGAAAAGGGCATGAACTGCGTCGATTGCCATTTCAGCCAGGATGCCCATGGCAATGGCTACCTCTATGGCGAGGTCTCGGCCGCGATCGAGATCCAATGCGTGGATTGCCACGGCACGGTCGATCGCTATCCCACACTGAAGACCAGTGGACCGGCCGCACCACCGGGCGGGCATGATCTGGCCAGCCTGCGCAACGAGGATGGCTCGCTGCGCTTCGAATGGCGCGGCGACAAGCTGTTCCAGCGCTCGGCCGTCACCCCTGGCCTCGAATGGGAGGTGCATCTGGTCAAGGATTCGGTCGACCCGGCCAACCCGCATTACAACGCCAAGGCGGCGCGGGCGAAGCTGATGGCGCTGGGCATTTCGATGCGCTGGGGGCCGGGCATCGCCCCCGCCGATCGGGCGCATAAGAATGACGAGATGATGTGCATCACCTGCCACACCTCGTGGACCACCAGCTGTTCGGGCTGCCATCTGCCGATCGAGGCCAATTGGAAGAGTGCGATCAACCATTACGAGGGTGGTGAGCGGCGCAATTACGCGACCTATAATCCCCAGGTCGCGCGCGACGACATGTTCTTCCTTGGCCGCAACTCGACCACCAAGGGCAATGTCATCGCCCCGGTGCGCTCGTCCTCGGCGCTGGTGCTGTCCTCGACCAATATCAACCGCGACCGGATCTATATCCAGCAGGCGCCGATCGCCGCCAGCGGCTTCTCGTCCCAGGCCTTCGCCCCGCATTATCCGCACACCGAGCGGACGGTCGAAACCAAAACCTGCAGCGACTGCCATTTGGCCGATGCCGGCGACAACAATGCGATCATGGCGCAGCTGCTGCTGCAGGGCACCAATTTCGTGAATTTCGTCGGCTTCAACGCCTGGCTCGGCGAGACGAAGGGCGTCGAGGCGGTCCAGGTCACCGAATGGGACGAGCCGCAGGCGGTGATCGGCAGCTATCTGCACCGCTATGCCTACCCGGATTTCTACCAGGCGCACCTGGCGCGCGGCCGCGAACTGACCCAGGCGCAGCACCATGACGGCGCCGCGACGCGCTGCCTGCAGCTGCGCGGCGAGTATCTCTATAGCGCCGCCGGCGCCGACGGGCTGCGCGTCTATGACGTCGCCTCGATCGCCAACAAGGATGTCTCGGAACGGATCATTACGTCGCCGGTCTCGCCGCTCGGCCAGGACACCCATGTCCCCTCCAAGAACGCGACCTGCGTGGCGCTGCCGACCGACCAGCCGATCGCACCCGGGCGCAACACGGCCGCGTTGCGGGCCGACAATCAGGAACAGCCCTTCCATCCGATCTATCACTACGCCTTCGTCACCGATGCCGTCGAAGGGCTGATCGCGGTCGATATCGACACGCTCAGCGATGGCGAGCCGCGCAACAACTACCTTGCGCGCGCCTTGACCTGGAACCCGGATGGCGTGCTCGACGGCGCGCGGCACCTGACCATCGCCGGTTCGGTCTTCTATGTCTCGACGCCGCGGGCCGTGATCGTGCTCGATATGGACGACCCGCTGCAGCCGCGTCTCATGGCCACGCTGCCCTTCGACGATGTCCGGGCGACGGCGTTGCAATTCCGCTATTTGTTCGTGCTCGACCGCGGCGGCCTGCATGTTGTCGACGCGACCCATCCCGACCAGCCGCACCTCGTGCCGGGTGCTGCGGTGCCGCTCCGGGATGCCAGGCGGATCTATGTCGCGCGCAGCTTCGCCTATGTCGCCGATGGCGCCGATGGTCTGGCGATCATCGATGTCGAGCGGCCCGAAGCACCGCATCTCTACCAGATGTTCAATGCCGGCGGGGCGATCAAGGATGCTACCGACGTCGTGGTCGGCGCGACCAACGCCTCGCTCTTCGCCTATGTCGCGGATGGCGTCGAGGGGCTGAAGGTGATCCAGCTGTTCTCGCCCGAAACCCAGCCCGGCTTCTACGGCTTCAGCCCGGATCCAAAGCCCGAATTGATCGCCTGGCGCAAGACCGCGACACCGGCTTTGGCCCTGTCGAAGGACCTCGACCGCGATCGCGCCGTCGACGAGACCGGCAATCAGATTGCCGTCTTCGGCCGGCTCGGCTCACGGCCCTTCACGCTGCCGGAAATGCAGAAGCTCTATCTCGACGCCGCGGGGCGGCCCTGGACCGTGACCGACCAGCTGCAGCCGGATCGCTTCGTGCCCGCCGCCGCAGCACCGGTCGCGCGCAGCCCCGGGCCAGTGGTGCGCCGGCCCGGGGCTGGGTAGCCGCGCGGGGCGATGTGCTCATCGCCCCGCGGTCCGGCCGGCAAAAGCCGCTGTCGGGAATAGTGATTGTCGCGCGAATGTCAGCGGGCCAACCGATCACTCCCGATTCGCTGCGCCTTGGGCGATGCCAGTTTTCCGTGACGCCGCGCTGGAAGCGACATCTTCCGATTGAGGCATATTCAGATACCGCATGCGTGGGGCGCGGTATCATCCGATCCTTAGAAAGTGATTAAGAAGCTCTACGTTAAGCGGATATTTGTTGCTTCGAGCCGATTCCCAGGCGATAAAAAAATCGAGGCCGTTC
>Ga0302314_10006113_pt1 | contig 21852 bp, 18 predicted proteins | sample III_Palsa_N2_3_FD_200533 | JGI IMG/M metagenome (GOLD analysis project Ga0302314, IMG submission 200533) | Peat permafrost microbial communities from Stordalen Mire near Abisko, Sweden - III_Palsa_N2_3 | ecosystem: Environmental > Terrestrial > Soil > Palsa > Peat permafrost | place: Sweden...
GTCAAGGCGGTCCTGCTCACCGGCCGCGACAAGGGCGCCGGCAGGGCGGAAAAGCTGACCGCGCTGGCCAGCGGCGCCGCTGCCGTCGCCGTCGGCACCCACGCCCTGTTCCAGGACGACGTCGCCTTCCACGCCCTGGCCCTAACCGTGATCGACGAGCAGCACCGCTTCGGGGTCAACGAGCGCGGCCGGCTGCAGGCCAAGGGCGACGCCACCCACCTGGTGGCGATGTCCGCCACCCCGATCCCACGCACCCTGGAACTCACCGTGTTCGGCGACCTGGACGTCTCACGGATCGACCAGAAGCCGCCCGGCCGCCAACCGGTCGCCACCCGCGCCGCGCCGATGCCGAGGGTGGGCGAAGTCGTCGCGCGGCTGAAGACCGCCATCGCCGCCGGCGCCCAGGCGTTCTGGATCTGTCCGCTGGTCTCCGACTCCGAGAACGTCGACCTCGCCGCCGCCGAAGGTCGTGCGGCGGCGCTGCGCCAGGTGTTCGGCGCCAAGGTCGGCTTGGTGCACGGCCGCCTGCCCGGCCCGGAGAAGGACCGGGTGATGAGCGAGTTCGCCGAGGGATCGCTAGCCGTACTGGTCGCGACGACCGTGGTCGAGGTCGGCGTCGATGTGCCGGCGGCGACTATCATGGTGATCGAACAGGCCGAGCGTTTCGGCCTCGCCCAGCTGCACCAGCTGCGCGGCCGGGTCGGGCGCGGCAAGGCCGAAAGTTCCTGCGTGCTGCTCTACGATCCGCCGCTGTCCGACATCGCCAAGACCCGGCTCGATATCCTGCGGCGCAGCGACGACGGGTTTGAGATCGCCGAAAAGGATCTGGAGCTGCGCGGCGGCGGCGATCCGCTCGGCCTGAAGCAGAGCGGCTTCCCCGCCTATCGCCTGGCCGACGCGGCCGCCCACCGCGACCTCATCGCCGTCGCCGCCGACGACGCCCGCCTGATCCTGGCCCGCGATCCGACCCTCGCCTCCGAGCGCGGCCAGGCCGCCCGTATCCTTCAGTCGCTCTTCGACTGGCGGCCGGGCGCCGGCGCCGAGGCCGGGTGAGCGGCGCTCCACACCGCAAACCGCGCCTCCGTGTCGGCCTCGGTATCGGCCCAGAACACGTTGAAGCCGGGCTCCCTGGCCCGCTCGATCCAGTCGCCGGCCGGGCGCAGCAGCGACGACCTCGGCCGGCTCACCCGCAGCATGCCGTCCTGGCATTGGGCGCTGACCTGCCGCACCAAAAAGCCCGGCCGCACGCCCCACTCCAGCCCGGTCGCGGCGGCGGCCCCCAGGTTGAGCCGCTCCGGCGCGTTGTCCTCGCTCGCCGCCCCCAGCAGCGGGTTCACGCACAGTGGACGGCGCTGACCCAGCGGCTGCAGCTGTTCCTGCGGTCCCCACACCATCGCTCGGCTGAGCAGCCGCTCCACGCCGGTGAAGTCACCCTGACGCACCGAGCTCCAGGCCACCAGGCAACCAGCCTCGGCGCGTTTCTGACAGGCGGGCACCGTTGCGCCCGGACCGTACTCGTCGGCCGGAACGACGGTGTCGATCAGATAGGCCCCGACGAGGCGCGCCCGCAGCGCCGGATCGGGCGCGATCACCTCCCGCAACAGCCGCGCGCCCTGCTCGCCCCCCTGCTCCACCCCGGCCAGGATGAACGGCCGGCCGCGATTGTAGCGGGCCAGATAGGCCTCGAACGCGGCCTTCACGTCACCGTAAGCGAACTGCCGCGCCTCGATCGCGTCGTCCCACAGGGTCGACTTGGTGTAGAGGCTCGCCTCCCGATAGCGCGGCGCATAGACGTCGCCGACCGCGTCGAACGGCGAGGCGTAGTTCGGCAGCATCACCTGCGACAGCGCCACCATCGCCGCGTGGTCGTTGATCGGCGCATTCCAGTGCCGCCCGCCGTTGTAGCTGGTGAACGACGCCGGATACGAGGTCGGGTGGATGAAGAAGATGTCCACCGGACCTGGCGCCACGTTCGGATCGGGCAGCAGCGCCCAGGCGCCGCGCTGGGTGTAATCCGGCGCCGGCGGCGGGTGATCCTTGCCGAACGGGACCTTTGGATCGAGCAGCGCCTTGATGATGTCGTCGCCCCAGATCACCGAGGCGGTGACGCCGACCGTCACCAACAGGGCGCTGACCACGACCAGCCAATATCTGATGCCGTGACGGCGTTCGGCCATGCCCGAGGGTTAGCGCAACCCGGGGGGTCGGCGGAAGAGCGAGACGGCGTTTATAGTGCTCGTTACCAAAAGTATTTCACATGAAACGCGCACCGCCGCAAGCATCGCAAACGAACATAAACTATAGGCTCTCGTCGCTGGACCGAGGCCCGACCCCAGATTTCCTGCGAAACTCCGCGCGGACATCGCCGCGAATGTTTCACGTGAAACCACAGATCACCACAAGCTACGGCCCCCCGCCCCCAAAAAGGGCGCACTGCCGCCCCAGATTTCCTAAGAACTCACGATGTCAAAGACCCGGCGCTCCACAGCGCCAACGTCCCAATGACCCATCCCAGTGAATCCCCGTCAACTCCCGTCCCGTCAGCGGCGGGCAGGGGTCGGGGGTGGTGGTATCGGCTGTGCGCCCGCTGACGATCCGCGGCAGTGCGGCGGGCAACACCCAAGGTGAAACACGAAGCTCACGAAGGAAGAGAAGCACACGAAGGGGCGCGCCGCGCCCAGCTAGTCCCCACGACTCTCGACGACTTCCGGCGCGCAAAGCGCGCCTTCGTGTCCTTCGTGTTAGATCCTTCAAACCTAACGCCAGCTCGCCTGTGGCAGGCTCACAAGTTCAAATTTCCTGCTGCCGTCCCGAAGTCGCGACGCCGACCAGCGCCGCAGGGCTAGCGCGCACAATCCCTCCGGTTGCAGGCCCACATCTTCCGACCGGCGGCGTTGCTTGCTGATGTCGATACCCTCGTGATCGGTTATGGTCGCTTGGGGGATCGTACCATGGTGGGACGGCGAGCATGTTGAGACTTGTTGGCATTGGACTGGCGCTTGCCGCCCTCGGCGCAGCGCTGCTTGCTGCGTGGAAGTGGCGCCAGGGCAGCCAGAGCGGGCAACTCTCTTCCTATGGGTCGGCGGCCATTTGCACTGCCGTATGTGTGGTCTTGGCAGCGCTTTCGTCCGTCGCCGTCGCGTTCGCACCCGGCGCGCTCGCGCCCCGCGCCATCCTGGCCTCAGCGCCGATCGCGCCGCCGACGGAAACCGCCCCGGCGCCAAGTCCCAGACCCGCCGGCGGCGCTTTTTCCGCCATGCGCCAAGCCTGCAGCGCCGATTTCCAGAAGTCCTGCCCCGACGCCAAGCCGGGTAACGGCGCCCTGGCGGCATGCATCAAGCAGAACCAGGACAGCTTCTCCGATCCCTGCAAGACGGCCATCGCCCAGATGCGGGCGAACTGGCAGGCGCAAAGCGGCCCTCGCGCCGCCATGCGCCAAGCCTGCTTGGTCGACTTCCAGGCGTTCTGCCCCGACGCCAAGCCGGGTCCTGGCGGCGCCATAGCGGCCTGCATCAAACAGAACCACGACAGCTTCTCCGATCCATGCAAGACGGCCATCGCCCAGATGCGGGCGCAGCGGCAGGAGCAGCCGCAGAACGCCGGCCCTGATCCGGATCCCTGATCCCATCGTGCTCCAGCGCAGGCGGATGTCGACGCCGACCTGGCGTCCAACGCCCGTGCGCGCCGTCGTGAAATCACGCTTCACTGTCCAAACGCCCAGGCCACCATGAGCGCGAGCTCGGCTCGCCAGAACGCGTCGCCGTGCGATCCTTCCCGTTCGGTCATCACGACGTCCGCGCCTGCATCGCGCAGCGCGTCGGCCCACCGGGCCGCGTTTTCGCGAAAGAAGGGCTCCTGCGTTCCGGCGATGAGGTACACGCGCGGAAGCGAGCGCGGCATGACGCCGGGCGGTCGGTAGCCCGCTCCTGGCGAGGCGCAAAACACCGCGCCGTAGATGTCAGGATGCCGAAGCCCGATCGCCAGCGCCAGCTCTCCACCGGCCGAGACGCCGAACACAGCGGTGCGTTCCTTGCGCAGCGCGAGGCCGAAACGCGACTGAGTCCATGCGCTGACGTCCTCTACGAAGAACGTCTCGTGGGCCGCGAACCGCTTCGGATCGAAACCTGGCGTGTACTCATGGAGCCGCGGCGTCTCATCCGCCCGCCGGTGGACGCCGACGATCATCGTGGATGGCCCGCCGGCCGCCGCGACAACCTCTCCCCATTGCGCGATCAGCTGCCCGTCGGCGGCGAACACCACGGCCTCCGGCGGATCCGCCGGAACATACGCCGTGACCTTCCGACCGCCGTCGTACTCGAATGTTTCAGTGACAAGTTCCATGGCGCGCAATGTCGCTGCGGTCTGGCCGAGGGTTCAATCGCGGCGGCCGGCGGCGTTTCAGCAGCTAACCACCCTGACCGGCCCCAAAGCCATCCCGTGCATCAAGCTGGTCCGCAGTTCTAGGTCTGGGAACCCGAGCGTTATGGCGGAGACGGCCAGGTCGGTTGCGCTTCGCGATGAAGCCCCTGTGCCTTCTGGTTGCCATCCGCGACTTCTAAAGCGTATGGGTCGCCTCGGTTAGACAACGCCAACGGCGCGTTTTCGAGTTGGGCAGCACCCACGGCACGCAACTCGTGTTCGCGCCGAGCCACGCAGTGCTCTGAGGGGTCGATGACCGCACCGCAAACACCCAAAATTGGTTTGCAGGCGCAAGAACCCCCATTGGGCGATGGCGACGACGAGATTGGTCCCTCCCGAACGGGTGGGCCGATCGCGGCAATGTGCGCGCGTCTCGGGATAAGAAATCCGCTTTTGACCGTCAGCGTCGCCGCCGCCATCGGCTTGGCGCTCGTCCTGCTGACAGGCGCTGCGTTGAAGGATGGTTCGATCTTCGGGCCGACGGTGGCGAACTGGGTGGAAGCGGTCGGGTCCATCGCCGCGGTGACCGCAGCCGCTCTGATAGCGGGCCATCAGAACCGCCTGCTTCGTAACCGCGAGACACTGCGACTGCGACGGATGCAGGAAGCCAGCGCTCACTTGGCGCTGGAAGCCATCGACATCAGCAAGCAGAGCCTCTGGACGGACGATCTGGGCCTGCAACTGGAGGGACTCTGCACGCTGTTCCAGCTCCTCGCGGAGAAGGCTTTGGACAGTGGCGATATCGCATTGCAGCTGGTTCGTCTCGAGCGCGCGCTCCGAACCTTCGCCTTCACGCTCAAGGGCGTTACGTCAAGCGACGGGGCGTCGATGCCCCCGGAACTTCGCCGCGCCGGAAATCTCGTGCGACGCGCCGCGAGGCCCCTTTGCCTCAATATTCGGGATGCAACAGTCAATCCTTGGGGTTCGAGCCGCAACGGCGCCCTCCCTTCTCTGGCGACAGATCGCGTGTCGTCACCCTTACAAAGTCTGGACCCGCACGGTGCGTTGACTGGGGAAGGAGATCGGGGGCTGACCGTGCTGAAAGGGGAGGCGTAACGCTCCCGAGTTGACTTCGCAGTGATGGCTGTGCCGCAGGCCAAACGGCAACTTCTCCATCTCTGCCGTTCGGAGCGTCCGCTTCCCGGCGCGCCACCACCGCGGGCGGTTCTCGATCGAGCGGCGCCTCGACCCGGAGATCGTCGAGCAATTCATCCCCTTCTCAGTGTCCTCCTGGGCTCCTGCTCGCCGTCCGCGTTCGACCTAACTGCCCGCGCCGCCCTCCGCCCCGCCAGCGAGTCAGCCACCACCCAGGCGACGCCCACCAGGGCGAGATTCAGCGCGTTCTCGGCCCAGTTTGTGTGGCTGAAGGGATCGGCCAGCAGCAGCGGCACGTGCACCAGCGGGGTGAAGCACGCGTACATGACCGTTAGCAGAATCGCGGCGAGGCGCGCCTGCACCCCGGTCAGGATCGCGACGCCCGCGGCGATGTGGGCGACGCCGGTCGCGTAGGCCCAGAACGTCTGCGAGGGCGGCAGCCAATGCGGAACCAGCGGCGCGGTCAGGTTCAGGTAGGCGAAATGCGCGCCGCCAAAAAGCAGCGCGCAGATTCCGAACGCCAGTTGCCCCGCTCGCGTCAGCCGCATCGCCAAGGTCGCATCGATCCTGGCGTCGGCCGCGAACACGATCAGCCCGCCGGCCGCGATCGCGAGCTGCTCGGCCGCACCGCTGTAGGACCCGAACTCGGTCGGATGAGCAAGCGCGACCCGCCCGTACAGCAGGACGACGACGACCAGCGCGTAGTAGGCCGCGAGCGCCGCGGCGGCCCAGGCCCCGATCCGGCGCCACTCCACCGCCGCGCCGGCGATCAGCATGAACGCCGCGACGGCGTAGGCCAGGGCGGCGCGCTCGGGAAACGCCTTCGGCACGGGCTGTCCCGGGTCGAACCCGCCAAACACCAGGCAGACGACGGCCAAAGCCATCACCCCCAGCCCATAGACGCGCCAGCCGAAGGCCATCCGAGGCCCCTTCAATAGCCACCGGGCGATCGTGGCCCCGGCATAACGCCGTTGTATGAGCGACAGCGCCGCAAGGCCAGTGCGCGCCGCAGGCGATCGCGGCGCGCCGGCCCGCTAGATGTGCGGGTCCGCTGCCGCGAGGTAGCCGCGCACGTAGTCGCCGATCCCCTCGTCCAGGCTGGTGATCTGGCCCTCGAAACCGGCGGCGCGGAGGCGTTCGAGCCTGGCTTCGGTGAAGTATTGGTAGCGGTCGCGCAGGGCCAGCGGCATCGGCACATAGTCGATCTGCGGCGGCGCGCCGGCGGCGGTGAACACGGCTTCGGCCATCTGGCGGAACGAGCGGGCCTGGCCCGAGCCGACGTTGAAGACGCCGTTCACGTCCGGCCTGTTCACCAGCCATTCGACCACATCGACCACGTCGCGCACGTAAACGAAATCGCGCAATTGGCCGCCGTCATGGACGTCGGGCCGGTAGGACTTGAACAGCTTGACCGAGCGGCCATGCGAGACGTCTGGCCAGATCTGCGCGGCGACCGACTTCATCGGCCCTTTGTGCTCCTCGTTGGGGCCATAGACGTTGAAGAACTTCAGCCCCGCCCACTGCGGCGGCGCATAGTCCCGCGCCGCCTGGCGCACGGCGAAGATGTCGAACAGCGCCTTCGACCAGCCATAGGCGTTCAGTGGCCGCAGCGCCGCCAGCGCCTCCAGGCCGTTGTCGTCATCGAAGCCGAGCGAGCCATCGCCATAGCTGGCCGCCGACGAGGCGTAGATGAAGCGGCGCTGGAAGTCGGCGCACCAGCGGAACAGGTCGCGCGACAGGCCGAAGTTGGAGTGGATGATCTTGTCGGCGTCCGGCTCGGTGGTCGAGGAGACGGCGCCCATGTGGATCACCACCTCGACGTCCTGCCAGCGCTTGGCCAGCCACTCGAACATCTGCTTGGGCGCGCAGATGTCGCCGATCGGGTGCTTGGCGATGTTGCGCCACTTGCCCTCGTCGACCCCCCCCAGCCAGTCGCAGACCACGACGTCGAGACTCCAGTCCTTGGCCAGCCGCGCCACGATGTTGGAGCCGATGAAGCCGGCCCCGCCGGTGACGAAAGCGATCTTACGGGTCATGCGCGTTTGGCCAGTTTACTGATGGTGGCGGTGGTGGAGTGACCTTGCACGAGGTCGGCCAGGCGCACTTCACCGCCCCAGGCCGCGACCAGGTCGTGGCCGACGACGCCCTCGACGCTGTAGTCCGAACCCTTGACCAGCACGTGCGGGCGGGCCGCCTCGATCAGTCGGACCGGGGTGTCCTCATCGAACGCGACCACAAGGTCGACCGAGCGCAAGCCGGCCAGCACCAGGGCGCGGGATTCGAGGTCGTTAACCGGCCGGCCGTCGCCCTTCAGTGCATGGACCGAGCGGTCGGAGTTGAGACCAACGATCAGCCGGTCGCACCACTCTCGGGCCTGGGCCAAGTAGGCGATGTGGCCGCGGTGCAGGATGTCGAAACAGCCGTTGGTGAAGCCGACCCTGAGGCCCCGCTCGCGCCAGTTGGCGGCTTCGCGGCGCATCCGCTCGACAGTGGCGATCTTGGCCTCGGCTGGAGCGACACGCTCGAGAATCTCCGCCTCGACCACCTCGTCGGGCGAGGCCGTGGCGGTGCCAGCCTTCTGCACCACGACGCCGGCTGCGAGTAGGGCGAACTCGATCGCTTCCGTCAGCGGCACGCCGGAAGCCAACGCCGCGCCGACCGCCGCCAGCACCGTGTCGCCGGCGCCTGAGGTGTCATACACCTCGGGCGGCGGGCGTCTGAAGTGGCGGACCGAGTGTCCGCGCTCGCCCAGCGACATGCCCTTGGCGGCGCGGGTCACCAGCACCGCCTTGCAGTCGCAAAGCGATAGCGCCTTGGCGAGCGCCGCCTCGACTTCCTCGTCGGTCTCGGTCGGCAGGTCGGTGGCGAACGCCAGCTCGGCCGCGTTCGGCTTGACCACGTCTGCCGCGCCGTAGCGGACGAACGAGCGGGCTTTGGAGTCGACGATCAGCGCCGCGCCTTCCGCCTTCGCCGCCGCCAGCGCCGCCTCGATTACGGGCTGAGTGACGACGCCCTTGCCGTAGTCGGACAGCAGGATCGCGCCGGCGCCCCGGGCGGCGGCCTGAATCGCCTCGATCGTCGCCTGTTCGACCGCCGGCGCGAGTGGCCGGGCGGTCTCTTCATCGACCCGTAAGAGCTGTTGGCCGGACGAGACGAAGCGAGTCTTGATCGTGGTCTGGCGCTCGGGATCGACCACCAGCGCGCCCTCGATCCGCGTCTCGGCGCCGACCAGCGCCCTCGCCTCGCCCGCCGCGGCGTCGTTTCCGACCACGCCGACCAGCGTCACGTTCGAGCCCAGCGCCGCGACGTTGCGGGCGACGTTGCCGGCCGCGCCCAGCATCACGATCTCGCGCTGGCGGGTCATCACCGGGATCGGCGCCTCGGGCGAAATGCGCGAGACGTCGCCATAGACGAACCGATCGACCATCAGATCGCCGACCGCCACCACCCGCGCGCCGGCGATGCGCTGAAGCAGCAGCTGCAGGCCGGCAAGGTCCATGGAGACTCCCGAGGCGGAAAAGCCGCCGTTCAATCGGACCCGTGAGCGCAAATGTCCAGGGGCGACGCCGTTAGGTCAGCCTGGCTCCTTGAGCGGCGCTCCCCCAACCATGTCATCCCGGCCGCAGCCGCTAAGCGGCGGAGAGCCGGGATCTACTTAGCGCCGGCCGGTGAAGTAGATCCTGGACGAGTCCGCTGCGCGGCTCTCCGGGATGACATCGATTTTGAAGGCAGCGTCCTTAAAACGGCACGTCCCCCGGCGGGAAGTCCGGCACAACGGGCGCCGAGGTCGGCGCCGGCGCAACCGGCCAGATCGGGCCGCAGATCGCCGCGGCGGCGCCGGAGCCGGGACCGATAGCGTGGTCATCGATGATCTTGTCCCAATTGCACGCCGTCATCAGGCTGATCAGGTGCGAGTAGCGCAGGGACTCCAGCGCCGGGCTGTCCGGCACGATCTGGCCCTGCCAGTTGACGAACCGCAGGTCGCCCACCGGGACGTAGGTCGGGATCAGGGTCGAGAGGATCGTCGATAGGTCGGGGACATTCCTGAACGCGGTGACGAAGCCGAGATCGGGTGGAAGGTGCGGAACGATGTCGTCCTGGTATTCGTAGCGGGTCGAGTGGACCACCGCCTTCGCGTAGCCGTCGGCGAACGCCTGGTCGCCGGCCCGTGCGCCCTCGAAGGTGCAGATGAACGGCGTGAAGCCTGCGACCACCAGCTTCGGCGCGGCGATATTGGCCAGCGCACCGCCCTTGGAGTGGCCGGTGACATAGAGCGGCTTGGTCTTGGTCGGCAGGCCCTTCACCTGGCCCAGCACCCAGGCCCACAGTTCGTCGCATGCATGGCTGAAGCCCTGGTGCACCGAGCCTGGCACGTCGGGCGATTGGATCACCGGATCGTCCAGATCGGTCAGCCAGTCCTGCACCATGCGCTCGTGGTCGAGGCTGTCGAAGGGTTCGGTGCCGCGGTAGGCGACGATGATCTCGGCCGCCGTCTCGCCAACCAGCACGGCGCTGATCCCGTCTTCTCCGGAAACGGAGCATTCGGGCGGTCGAAGCCATCCGATTAGACTCGACGGCGATGGCGCCGGCGTGGTCGGCGAGCTGGGCGCCGGGCCGGAGACGTTGATCTCATAGGTTTGCTGCGCGGCGCAGAGCAGGCGCGTCGTGATCGGATAGGTCATCCATGCCCCCTCGGGTTGCAACGACCTCTGCCACAGCCAAGGCTGGAGCGCCGATCACATGTCAGTGCAGCGGCGGGTCAGTGCAGCGGGTGGCGCTTCGCCAGGGCGTCGAACTCGAGCAGGTCGCGCACCAGCGCCTCGAACTCTTTCAGCGGCACCATGTTCGGCCCGTCGGAGGGCGCGCTGTCGGGGTTCTCGTGCGTCTCGATGAACACCGCCGCCACACCGACCGAGACGGCGGCGCGCGCCAGCACCGGCACGAACCTGCGCTCGCCGCCGGAGCGGTCGCCGGCGCCGCCTGGCTGCTGCACCGAATGGGTGGCGTCGAACACGATCGGGCAGCCGATCTCGGCCATGATCGGCAGGCCGCGCATGTCGGAGACCAGGGTGTTGTAGCCGAACGAGACGCCGCGCTCTGTCGCCATTACGTTCGGATTGCCGGCCGAGAGCGCCTTGGCGACCACGTTTTTCATGTCGCCGGGCGCCAGGAACTGGCCCTTCTTGATGTTGAGCACCTTACCGGTGCGGGCCGCCGCCACGATCAGGTCGGTCTGGCGCGAGAGGAAGGCCGGAATCTGCAGGATGTCGATCACCTCGGCGGCCTGGGCGCACTGGTCGATCTCGTGCACGTCGGTCAGCACCGGCAGGCCGGTCACCTCGCGCACCTCGGCGAAGATCGGCAGCGCCTGGCCGAGCCCGATGCCGCGTTCGGCGCTGGCCGAGGTGCGGTTGGCCTTGTCGAACGAGGTCTTGAAGATCAGCCCGACCTCCAGCCGCGCGGCGATCTCCTTCAGCGCGTGCGCCATCTCCAGCGCATGCTGGCGGCTTTCCAGCGCGCAGGGCCCGGCGATGATCGACAGCCGTTCGGCGTTGCCGATCCTGACGGTGCTGCCGCCGGCAACGTTCACCTCCACGACCGCGTTTGGTTGAACAGACAAGACGGCGAAGCTCCAAATCCGTTTGCGGTCGCGCTGCGTAGACATGGCTTGGGGCGCGGGGCGGCGCAAGTTTTGCGCTTCCAGCCTGGGCTCGCCTTGTCGGAAGACGGTGATAGGCTGTGGGAAAGAGCATTTGGGTGGAGGCGGCGTTGGATGGTGGCATGCCCACCGTCGTCGGGCCTGACGATCCTGAACTGCGCAAGGCGCCGGGCGCCTTCCGCACGGTGCTGAAGGTCGCGGCCGAGAACTGGGAATACGGCCGACTGACCTTCGTGCTGCCGTCAGGCCGCGAAGTGGTAGTGAAGGGCGACAAGCCAGGGCCTGACGCCCGGCTGATCATCAACGACTTCCGCTTCCTCTCCCGCGTGCTGAGCGCCGGCGACATCGGTTTCGGCGAAGGTTTCATGGCCGGCGAGTGGGACACGCCTGATCTCTCGGCCCTGCTGGAGGCGTTCACCGCCAATCTCGACCGGCTCTACAAATTGCTCGAGGGCAACCCAGCGTCGCGCATCGTCAACTTCTTCGCCCACCTGCTCAACCGCAATAGCCGCGCGGGCTCGCGGCGAAACATCCTGGCTCACTACGACCTCGGCAACGCCTTCTATTCGCGCTGGCTCGACCCTTCGATGACCTATTCCTCGGCCCGCTACGAACGGCCCGGTCAGTCGCTCGGCGAGGCCCAGCGCAACAAGTACGCCAGCCTCGCACGGCAGATCGACCTGAGGCCCGACAACCACGTGCTGGAGATCGGCTGCGGCTGGGGCGGGTTCGCCGAGTTCGCCGCCAAGGAAGTCGGCGCCAAGGTCACCGGCATCACCATCTCGCCGGCCCAGTACGAATTCGCCCGCAAGCGGCTGTTCGAACAGGGCCTGGCCGAGCGCGCCGACATCCGCCTGATCGATTACCGTGACGTGGTCGGCCAGTTCGACCGCGTCGCCTCGATCGAGATGTTCGAGGCGGTCGGCGAGGCGTACTGGCCGGCCTACTTCAGCAAGATCAACGACGTGCTGACGCCCGGCGGCCGGGCCGGCCTGCAGATCATCACCATCCGCGACGAACTGTTCGCCCACTATCGATCGCACGCCGACTTCATCCAGAAGTACGTCTTCCCGGGCGGCATGCTGCCCTCGGAGCGGCGTCTGCACGAGGAGACCGCGCGCGCCGGCCTGGAATGGGGCGACATCGTCCGCTTCGGCCAGAACTACGCCGACACCTGCGCCGAATGGGCCCGCCGCTTCGAAAACGCCTGGGAAGAGATCCGCGGCCTCGGCTTCGACGAACGGTTCCGCCGGCTGTGGCGGTTCTACCTCGGCTATTGCGAAGCCGGGTTCCGCACCGAGCGGACCAATGTGGTGCAGTTGAGTTTGGCGAAGAGCTGAGCGCGGCGATGACCGAGGTTGGGGGTGGCGAGGGAAGTCGATCACTTCGCGCCGCGATACGCCGGCCACCGCGCGAACACCGAAATTGGGGTTTCCGCCGACCGGCGCTAAACTGCCGCCAGTCAGCCGGAGCCGCGCCATGCAGGGCCTGCATTTCATCTACTTCGCCGACCCGATGTGCTCGTGGTGCTACGGCTTCTCGCCGGTGGTGCGGAGCCTGCGCCGCCGCTACCGCGACGTGCTGAGCATCCGTCCGGTGATGGGCGGCCTTCGTCCCGGCACGACCGAGCCGATGCCGGAGAAGGCCCGCCGCAGCCTGGTCGGCCATTGGGACGAGATCGCCGCCCTCGCCGGGGTGCCCTTCAGCCCGGCGCTGATCGACCGCGAGGGCTTCGTCTACGACACCGACCCGGCCGCCCGCGCGGTCGTGCTCGCCCGCCGCACCAGCGACGAGGAAGCGCTCGACTATCTGGAGCGCCTGCACCGCGCCTTCTACGCCGAGGGCCGTGACATCACCGATCCGGCCGAACTGACGACGATCGCCGCCGAACAGGGTTTCGACCGCACCGCCTTCGAGGCCGCGCTGAGCGACGAAGGCTTGAAGCAGGAGACCGTGCGCGACTACGCCATTTCCCAGCGCGCCGGCGCCACCGGCTTCCCCACCCTGATCGTCGGCCCTAACGCCGACGGCGCCTATGCCTTGGTCACCCGCGGCTACCAGGACGGTGAGACGGTGTTGGCGGGGGTGGATGGCTGGCTGGCGAACGTCAGGCCGGACCCGGTCTGAACCGGCGCAGCGCTTCCGTCACGCGCCCGATCACCTCGTCCCAGGCCCCCGACGCCTGCTGATGAAATAGCTTGGCCGACGGATACCAGGGGCTGTCCTCACGGCCGTTGAGCCAGCGCCAGTCGCCTTCGTAGCGGGAGAGTATCCACACGGGCTTGGCCAAAGCGCCGGCGAGGTGGGCCACCGCCGTGTCGACGGCAATCACCAGGTCGAGATTGGCGATCAGGGCGGCGGTGTCGGCGAAATCGTGCAAGTCGGTGGTGAGGTCGACCAGATTCAGACCGGGCGGTGGCTGCAGCGCCTGGGCGGCCGGCTCGCCCTTCTGCAGGCTGAAAAAGGTCGCGGCTCCGACGCCGGCCAGCGGCGCGAACTGGGCCAGGCGCAAACTGCGGCGGCGGTCGACCGCGGCGCCGGCCGGGCGGCCCTTGTGCGTATCGCCGGCCCAGACCAGGCCGACCCTCAAGCCATCGTAGTCCGAGAGCCGCTCAGCCCATCTGGCGACGTCCGCCGGCTCGGGAGCGAGGTACGGCGTATCGGCGGGCACGGTCTCCAGCGTCGTGCCGAACAGACGCGGCAGGCACATCACCGGAACGTGGAAATCGAAGACGGCGTCGTCGGCGAGCGTGTCGATCACCTCGATCCCCCGGATCGATCGGAACAACCGCGCGAGCGGCGGCTCGGTTAGCAGTGTCACCCACCCTGCCCCCGCCACCACCAGCGGGGCGTAGCGGACAAATTGCAGGTGGTCGCCGAAGCCCTGCTCGCCGTGGATCAGGATAGACTTTCCGGTCAGGTCTTCCCCCTCCCAAACCGGCCAGTCGAGCCGCGGCGCCAGGGGCCGGAAGCCGCGCGTCCTCCAGCGCCAGCGATATTCTTCGAACCCCGGTTTCAGGTCGCTAAGCGAGAGCAGGCTGGTGGCGCGGTTGAGGTGCGCCTCGGGGAAATCGGGGCGCAGCGACAGGGCGCGGTCGTAACTCAGCAGGGCGTCGTCGAGTCGCCGCAGATCGAACAGCACGATGCCGCGATTGTTGTGCGCTTCCGCATAGTCTGGCTTGAGGGCGATGGCGTGGCCGCAAGCGGTCAGCGCCTCGTCGAGCCGGCGCAGGTCATAGAGCGCCAAGGCGCGGTTGTTGTGCGCTTCGGCGTAGTCCGGTCTGAGCGCGACCGCCTGCTCGGCGCTGGCCAGCGCTTCGTCGGAGCGTTTGAGATCGTTGAGCGCCTTGGCCCGGTTGCTGTGCGCCTCCGCGCTGGTGGGCCGAACAGCGATGGCTGCCTCGAACGCGGCGACCGCCGCCTCAAGCCGATCCAGCCGTTCGAGCACGCCCCCCAGGTTGACGCGGGCCTCAAGGAAGTCGGGCTTCAGTGCGATGGCGCGTTCGTAGCTGGCCAGCGCCGGCTCTAACCGCCCCAGATCCCGCAGAGCGTTGCCGCGATTGTAGTGGCCGGTCGCGAAGGCGGGGCTCACCGCCAGCGCCCGCTCGTAGCTCGCCAGCGCCGCCTCGGCGCGCTCCAGCGCCATCAGCGCATTGCCGAGATTGGTGTGCGCCTCGACGCTGGCGGGCTGCAGCGCAATCGCCCGCTCGCAACTGGCGACGGCTGCTTCGAACCGCTTCAGCGCCGTCAGCGCCACGCCGAGGTTGAGGTGCGCGGCCGCCTCGTTCGGACCCGCCTTAACCGCGCGTTCGAGCAGCGCCGCACCCTGCTCGACCCGGCCCGTCTGAAGGCAGACCACGCCCAGCATGTGCAGGGCGTCGAAGTGATCCGGCTCGGCTTGCAGCGCGCGCTCGTACCAGCCGGCCGCCTCTTCGAGTCTGCCCGCCCGATGCAGCGTCAGGCCCTGGCCGAACAGCGCCTGCGCCGTCGCCATCAGGCCCAGGCGCGGGCGACTGCCCCGGCCGCCATCACGAACTTCACCCGCTCCAGTTCGGTGATCTCGGTCAGCGGATCGCCGGCGACGGCGATGATATCCGCGGACTTGCCGGGTGCGATCGAGCCGGCCAGGTCGCTGATGTCCAGCAGTTCGGCGGCGGTGACGGTCGCCGCCTTGATCGCGTCTGCGTTGGACATGCCGGCCTCGACCATCAGCGCGAACTCGCGGGCGTTCTCGCCGTGCGGGCCCACGCCCATGTCGGTGCCGAAGCTGATCTTGACCCCGGCGCGATAGCTGCGCCCCAAGGCCTGCTTGATCCGCTCGCCCACCACCACGGCCTTTTCGGCCTGGGCCGGCGTCAGCCCAATCCCGCTCTGCGCCATGCCAAGCACGGTGACTCCGGCGATGATGGTCGGGGTGTGGAAGGCGTTGTGCTTGAGGAACAGCCGGATCGATTCGTCGTCGAGGAAGCTGCCGTGCTCGATCGAGTCGACGCCGTTCTCCAACGCTGCATTGATGCCGCCGACGCCGTGGGCGTGGGCCGAGACGCGCCGGCCCAGCATGTGCGCGGTCTCGATGATGGTGCGCAGCTCGTCGGTGGTGAACTGCTGGTCGACGCCGGCGCGGATGTTGGAAAGCACCCCGCCGGTGGCCGCGAACTTGATCGCATCGGCGCCCTGGGCGACCTGGGCGCGCACCGCCTTGCGGCAGCCGTCGACGCCGTCGCACACGCCGATGTTCGACTGCACGCAGGTACAGACGTCCTGGCGAAAGCCGTAGGTCTGGCCGTGGCCGCCGGTCGGCGACAGAATCGCGCCGACACAGAGGATGCGCGGTCCCGGCACCTTGCCCTCAGCGATCGCGTCCCGAAGCGCATAGATGATCTCCGGCTTGCGCGCCCCCAGATCGCGCACGGTAGTGAACCCGGCTTCCAGCGTCAGCCGCGCGCGATGTGCGCCGTCCAGCCCGACCTTGGGATCGGAGTCCTCGACGAAGCGCAGCCGCTGGCCCGGACCTAGCTGGGAGGTCAGGTGGACGTGGCAGTCGATCAGGCCAGGCAGTACGAACTCGTCCTTCAGGTCGATCAGCGCGGCGCCCGGCGGCGGCTGGATGAAGCCGGCGGCCACCTCGACCACCTTGCCGCCGGCGATGCGGAGGCTCTGTTGCGATTTAGGCGGCTGTCCGGGCTCGGCCAGCAGCCGGCCCGCGTGGATCACGATCTCGTCCGAATTCGCCGTCATACCCGCCGTCCTCGCAACCAGCTCACAGACTGCCCCATTTTCCGCCCGGCCAGAAGATGCGAGGCGCGGCTCTGATCCGCGCATGACGCGGCCGCGTAGAGGTGCTTACCCCTACTGGGTTTGTTGAAGGACCGATGTGAAGACGCGACCTCTCAAAGCGCCGTCGCGAGTCGTGGCCGGCGTTTTCGCCGTGCTGGGCCTCGCCGCCGCGCTCGCCGGCTGCTCGGTGACCGGGCTGCTCAACGTGGCGACGTCCACGCCCAGCGTCAGTGTGACGCGCGATGTCGCCTATGCCCCGGGAGACCGGCGCGCGCTCGATATCTACGCGATGCCCGGCGGCGCCGGCCGCCCCGTCGTCGTGTTCATCTATGGCGGCAGCTGGGATAGCGGTTCGAAGAAGGACTATGCCTTCGTCGGCGAGGCGTTGGCGAAGCACGGCTATGTGGTGGTCGTGCCCGACTATCGCCTCTACCCCCAGGTTCGCTGGCCGGACTTCCTGCGGGACAACGCGCTGGCGGTGCGCTGGGCCAAGGACCACGCGGCTCAGTTCGGCGGCGATCCGTCGAAGCTGGTGCTGATGGGACATTCCGCCGGCGCCTACGACGCCGTCGACATCGGCGTAGATACCCGCTGGCTGAGCGCCGTCGGCCTCGATCCGGGCCGGGATGTCACCGCCTTGGTCGGCCTTTCGGGGCCTTACGACTTCCTGCCGCTCCACACCGACGAGCTGAGGACCATTTTCGGGCCCGAGGCCGGCCGCCCGGACACTCAGCCGATCAACCACGTCACCGGCCGCGAGCCGCCCATGCTGCTGGTCACCGGCGACAAGGACACTACGGTCGACCCCGGCAACAGCGACCGCATGGCCGCCAAGGTCACCGCGGCCGGCGGCAAGGTGCAGGTGATCCACTATCCCAGTCTCGACCACGTCCGTACGGTCGGCGCCCTGGCCGATCCGCTGACCTTCCTGGCGCCGGTGCGTCGGGATGTATTTCAGTTCATCGACGCTCAGACCGGCTTCACGCCGGGCCGCTAGGACAGCGCGCAAAATGAGCCGCGGCCAGCTCGCCTTTCCCCTCGCCGCGGCCGCGCTGCTGCTGTCGGGTTGCGGCAAGCCATTGCCGCTGGCCAGCTTCGCCGAGTCGACGCCCAGGCTTACGCCGGAGCAGTTTTTTCTCGGCGATACGACCTCGACCGGCGTCGAGGAGACCGACGCCGGCGCGCCGTCGCAGCGCTTTACTGTGTCGGGCCACGGCTCGGCGCTCGCAAACGGCGCCCTGCGGCTCGCCCAGACCATCAGCTTCGAAGGCTCGCCGCCCCGGATGCGAACCTGGATCATCACCCATCGGAGCGGCCACGCCTACAGCGCCACCCTCACCGATGCCGACGGGACGGTCAGCGCGGAAGCCGAAGGCAATCTCTTCCACCTGACCTACGCCATCCAAGGCGTGCCGATGGGCTCGATGGAGCAGTGGCTCTACCTGCAGCCGGGCGGCTGCACGGTGATGAACGAGGGCGTGGTGCGGGTGGCCGGCTTCGCGGTTCGGCGAATCTCGGAACGCATCTCCCGCGCCGGCGGCGGCTGCTAACCGCGGCCGCGCCCACCCCTTGCGTTCCCCCGCGTCGCGCGCCGACAGTGGCGACAAAGCGAGAGGAAGCGCCATGTACTGCGAAGCGATCACCGAATTCGGCAAGCCGCTGCAGCGGATCGAAGGGCCGACGCCCACGCCGACCGCAACCGAGGTGCTGGTGCGCGTGGAACACTGCGGCGTCTGCCACTCCGACGTTCACATCCACGAGGGCTATTTCGGCATGGGCGGCGCGGCAAAGATGCCGCTGAGTCTGCCTCTGCCCCATACCCTCGGGCACGAGGTCGCGGGAGAGGTGATCGCGGTGGGGCCGGACGCCGACCCGGCGCTGATCGGCCAGCACCGGGCGCTCTACTCCTGGATCGGCTGCGGCAAGTGCGCGGCCTGCGTGCGCGGCGAGGAGAACTATTGCAACGCCCCGCGCAACCTCGGCTGCTCGGCGGGCGTCGGCGGCGGCTACGCCAGCCATGTGATGATCCCGGATCCGAAGTATCTGATCGACTACGGCAAGATCTCGCCGGCGCTGGCGGCGACCTATATGTGCTCCGGCCTCACCGCCTACGGCGCGCTGAAGAAGGTCCCGGCGCTCGGCCCGAAGGACGACGTGCTGGTCGTCGGCGCTGGCGGCCTGGGCATGATGGCGATCCAGTTCGCCAAGCAGATGTTCGGCAAGGGCCCGCTGGTCGCCGACATCGACGCGGGCCGGCTGCAGGCGGCGATGGGCGCCGGCGCCAAGGCGGCCTACAACACCACCGATCCCGACGCCTTGAAGCAGCTGATGGCCGACACGGAGGGCGGCGCCCTGGCGTCGATAGATTTCGTCGGCTCGGAATCGAGCTTTGGCTTCGCCAACCAATCGGTGCGGCGCGGCGGCAGGGTGATCGTGGTCGGCCTGTTCGGCGGCGGCATGTCGATGCCGATCCCGATGTTCCCGTTCCGCGCCATCACCATCGGCGGCTCCTACGTGGGCTCGCTGGCCGAGGCCGAGGCGATGATGGAGCTGGTCCGCGCCGGCGAGATAGACGCCATCCCGGTGAAGGAAGTCCCACTCTCGTCGGCCAATCAGGTGCTGGAGGACCTGAAGGCCGGCAAGATCATCGGCCGGGTGGTGCTGGTTCCGTAAGGCAAGCGCCGCACGTTCCCCCTTGCGCCGACGCGTTCCGCCCGCGATTTAGCGGCCATGATTGCTGGCTCGGTGCTCGATCTCATCGGCGATACGCCGCTCATCCGCCTCAGGGCCGCCAGCGAGGCGACTGGGTGCGAGATTCTCGGCAAGGCGGAGTTCCTCAATCCCGGCCAGTCGGTGAAAGACCGCGCCGCGCTCTGGATCATCCGCGACGCCGAGAAGCGCGGGACGCTGAAGCCGGGCGGCCGGATCGTCGAGGGCACCGCCGGCAACACCGGCATCGGCCTCGCCATGGTCGCCCGCGCGCTGGCCTATCGCGCCACCATCGTCATCCCGCGCACCCAGAGCCAGGAGAAGAAGGACGCCATCCGGCTGATGGGCGCCGAACTGGTCGAGGTAGACGCCGTGCCCTACTCGAACCCCGACAACTACGTCCGCTATTCCGGGCGCCTCGCCGACGAACTGGCGGCGAAGGAGCCGGCCGGGGCGATCTGGGCCAACCAGTTCGACAATGTCGCCAACCGCCAGGCCCACGTCGACGCCACCGGACCTGAGATCTGGGCGCAGACCCATGGCCGCGTCGACGGCTTCATCTGCGCGGTCGGCACCGGCGGCACCCTGGCCGGCATCGCCGAATACCTGCGCAGCCAGAAGAGCGACATCGCCATCGGCCTGGCCGACCCTGGCGGCGCGGCCCTTTACGAATACTACGCCCACGGCGAATTGAAGGCCGAGGGAACCTCGATCAGCGAGGGCATCGGTCAAGGCCGCATCACCGCTAACCTCGAAGGCCTCGTGGTGGACTACCCCTACCGCGTCGCCGACGAAGAAATGATGCGCGCGATCATCGAGATGGGCGATGAAGGGCTGGTCATGGGCGGCTCAACGGGCATCAATGTCGCCGGCGCGGTGCGATTGGCCCGCGAGCTTGGCCCGGGGAAGACGATCGTGACCGTCCTTTGCGACTACGGCTCTCGCTACCAGAGCAAGCTGTTCAATCCGAGTTTTCTGCGCGAGCGTGGCCTGCCGGTTCCGCCGTGGGTGGAAGCATGAGCGGCCCCCTCGTTTCCACCGACTGGCTGGCCGAGCATCTCGGCGATCCGGACCTGATTGTGCTCGACGGCAGCTGGCACATGCCGGCCGACGAGCGCGACGCCAAGGCCGAGTACGGCGCGGCGCACATTCCGGGCGCGGTGTTTTTCGATATCGACGGCATCTCCGACCACGGCAATCCGCTGCCGCACATGCTGCCGACGCCGCCGGCGTTCGCGACCGCCGTGCGGCGGCTGGGCATCGGTGTGAACACGGCCGTCGTGGTGTACGACACCGTCGGCGTGTTCTCCGCGCCGCGGGTGTGGTGGAGCCTCCGGGCGATGGGCCACGCCAAGGTGTTCGTGCTCGACGGGGGGCTGAAGAAGTGGACCGCCGAGGGCCACCCGGTCGAAGCCGGCTGGCATGAGCCGGAGCACGGCGAGTTCAAGGCGCATCCCCAGGCGGCGCTGATTGCCGATCTGGAAACCGTGCGCGCGGCGCTGGCGGACAGCGAGACCCAGGTGGTCGACGCCCGGTCCGCGGCGCGCTTCCGCGGCGAGACGCCCGAGCCGCGCGAGGGCTTGCGCGCCGGCCACATGCCGGGCGCCCGCAACGTGCCGTGGTCGAAGCTGACCGCCGCTGACGGCACGCTGGCGGCGCCGGCGCAGCTGATGGCGGCGTTCGAGGCCGGCGGGGTCGATCCGGCCGCGGCGATCGTCACCACCTGCGGCTCCGGCATCAGCGCCTCGATCCTGGCGCTGGCCCTGGCCCGGCTGGGACGCGAAGACGTAGCGGTCTACGACGGCTCCTGGTCGGAATGGGGCGCCAGAGCCGACACCCCCGTCGCCGTCGGGCCGTGAGCCAGGTGGTTGGCCCCTAGGCGGTTGGCCCGATGAGCGACGAGCCCAGTGAAACCACTCGCCTGATCCGCGCCGGCAAGGCGCCGGCCGATCTGCTGCGCACGGTGGGACCGCCGGTGCAGAAGGGCTCGACCGTGCTGGTGCCCAACGCCGCCGCCCTCTACGACGAGCGCAAGCCCACCTACGGCCGCGCCGGCCTCGCCGCCCACGAAACCCTGATGTCGGCCCTGGCCGAGCTGGAGGGCGCAACCAGCGTCAAGCTGTTCCCCTCCGGCGTCTCGGCGCTGGCGGCGGCGATGCTGGCGGTGCTCACGGCCGGCGACGAGGTGCTGGCGGCCGACTGCGTCTACAAGCCCACCCGCCGGTTCTGCGACCGGGTGCTGCGCCGCTTCGGCGTGCAAGTCCGCTACTTCGCGTCCGACGCCGCGCCGGAGGCGGTGATGGCGATGGCGACGCCGGCGACGCGGCTGATCGTGATGGAGAGCCCCGGCTCGCTGACGTTCGAGATGCAGGATCCGCCCGCCATCGCCCGGCTGGCGAAAGACCGCGGCATCCTTACCCTGCTCGACAACACCTGGGCCGCCGGCCTGCTGTTCAAGCCGCTCGCGCACGGCGTCGATCTCAGCGTGCAGTCGCTGACCAAGTACGTCGGCGGCCACTCCGATGTGTTCATGGGCTCGGTGGCGGCCGCCTCGCCGGCGATGAAGCTGGCGCTGGAGCGGGCGATCGTCGACTTCGGCTGGTCGGTGGCGCCCGACGACGCCTACCAGATCCTGCGCGGCCTGCGCACGCTCCCGGTCAGGATGGCGCGCCACGGGCCCTCAAGCCTCGTGA
>Ga0302314_10006115_pt1 | contig 21848 bp, 21 predicted proteins | sample III_Palsa_N2_3_FD_200533 | JGI IMG/M metagenome (GOLD analysis project Ga0302314, IMG submission 200533) | Peat permafrost microbial communities from Stordalen Mire near Abisko, Sweden - III_Palsa_N2_3 | ecosystem: Environmental > Terrestrial > Soil > Palsa > Peat permafrost | place: Sweden...
CTCCACCGACAAGGTCGACACCGAGATCCCCTCGCCCGCCGCGGGCGTGGTCATCTCGATCAAGGTCGGCGAGGACGAGACGGTGGACGTCGGCGCCGAACTGGCGCTGATCGGCGCCCCGGGCGAGGCAGCCCCGGCCGCCGCCGCGCCCGCCGCCCCGGCTCCGGTCGCTGCTCCGGCCCCCGCTCCGGCCCCGGTCGCCGCGGCGCCCGCCCCGGCCGCCCCCGCCGCGGGTCCGGTCTCCGGCACCCCGGTGCTGCTGCCGGCGCTCGGCGAGTCGGTGACCGAGGGCACCGTCACCCGCTGGCTGAAGTCGGTCGGCGAGACGGTCGAGGCGGACGAGCCGCTGCTCGAGGTCTCCACCGACAAGGTCGACACCGAGATCCCGTCCCCGGTCGCCGGCGTGATCCTGGCGATCAACGTGGGCGAGGACGAGACGGTGGACGTCGGCACCACGCTCGCCGTGATCGGCGCCCCGGGTTCGGCCCCGGCCGCCGCTCCGGCCGCTCCGGCGCCGGCTCCGGTGGCCGCCCCGGCCCCCGCGCCGGTGGCTCCGGCCCCCGCGCCCGCCCCGGTCTACGTCGCTCCGGCTGCTCCGGCTCCGGTCGCCGCTCCGGCGCCCGCCCCCGTGGCACCCGCGCCCGTGGCCCCGGCCGCTCCGGCGCCCGTCGCCACCCCGGCGCACGCCGGACCGGTCAACGACGAGGGTCCCGGCCCGTACGTGACCCCGCTGGTGCGCAAGCTGGCCGCGGAGTCCGGCGTGGACCTGAACAAGGTCAACGGCACCGGCATCGGCGGCCGGATCATCAAGCAGGACGTCATCGAGGCGGCCAAGGCGCTGGTCCCGGTCGTGCCCACGGCCTCCCCGGCGCCCGCGCCCGCGACGCACGCCCCGAGCATCTCCCCGCTGCGCGGCCGCACCGAGAAGCTCTCCCGGCTGCGCGCGGTGATCGCCAAGCGCATGGTGGAGTCGCTGCAGGTCTCGGCGCAGCTGACCACGGTGGTCGAAGTCGACGTGACCGCGGTCGCGCGGCTGCGCGACCGGGCCAAGAAGGAGTTCGAGGCCCGCGAGGGCGTCAAGCTCTCCTTCCTGCCCTTCTTCGCCGCCGCCGCGGTCGAGGCGCTCAAGCAGTACCCGCAGCTGAACGCGTCGATCGACACCGAGGCCGGCACGGTCACGTACCACGCCGCGGAGAACCTCGGCATCGCCGTGGACTCCGAGAAGGGCCTGATGGTCCCGGTGGTCAAGAACGCGGGCGACCTCAACCTGGCCGGCCTTGCGCGCGCCATCGCCGACCTGGCCGACCGCACCCGCAACAACCGCGTCTCCCCGGACGACCTGGCCGGCGGCACCTTCACGCTGACCAACACCGGTTCGCGCGGCGCGCTGTTCGACACCCCGATCATCAACCAGCCGCAGGTCGGCATCCTGGGCACCGGCACGGTCGTCAAGCGGCCCGCCGTGGTCAGCGACCCGCTGCTTGGCGAGGTCATCGCGGTGCGCTCGGTGGTCTACCTGGCCCTGAGCTACGACCACCGGCTGGTGGACGGCGCGGACGCGGCCAGGTTCCTGACCGCGATGAAGGCCCGCCTCGAGGAGGGCAACTTCGAGTCGGAGCTGGGCCTGTAAGAAAACGCGGCGGCGGGGCCGAGATCCGCCCCCGCCGCGACGATGTAACGAGTAGATCCCGCTTTATCACAGACGGCGGGCGCGTCGTGACCCAATCGTGATCGCGATACGTCCGCTGTTTGGCGTCTTCTCAGCCGCCATCAGTATCGTGGTGCGGCGAGCAGTATGTAGGGAGCCGAGGAGAAGCATGGCCACGCAGCAGAACAAGAAGGACGCCGTCCAGCGTCGCGTCGAACTGGCGGCGAAGCAGGCCGCCATGGCGCGCGCCGAGAAGCGGCGCAAGACCGCCTGGGGCGTCGGCGTCGGCGTGCTCGTCCTGGCCCTCGTCGGCGGTCTGACCGTGTTGGCGATAAGCCGGAGCAACACCGACGCGGCGCAGGTCGCGGCCTCCGAATCGGCGAACTCGCAGATCGGCGAGTCCAACCTGCTGGCCCCGACGTGGAGCGGCGTCAAGGGCCAGACGATCGACGGCGTGAGCTCCAACGAGATGGAGGAGCTGGCGTACCACATCCACGCGCACCTGGCGATCTACATCAACGGGACGCAGAAGACGGTGCCCTACGGCATCGGCATCGAGCAGCCGTGGAGCACCGAGGCGGACGGCTCCTCCGAGTTCGTCGACTCCGGCGCGGCCTTCTACTACCTGCACACGCACGACGACACCGGCGTCATCCACATCGAGTCGCCGAACAGCACGGTCTACACCCTTGGCCAGTTCTTCGCCGAGTGGAACCAGCCGCTGTCGAGCACCACGATCGGCCCGTACACCGGCACCGTGACCACGTACATCAACGGCGCCAAGTACACCGGCGACCCGGCGGACATCAAGATGACCGAGCACGAGGTGATACAGCTCGACCTGGGCAAGGTCGTCGGGTTCCAGCCCTACACCTTCGCCTCCGGTCTGTAGTCAGGAATCTGTGGCACTACAGATTTCCCGCTTCGGCGCCTGAGGCCTTTAGCACAGCTCGCTTCGGGTAGGTGGTCCCCGACGGTCGGTCACGATCGTCGGGGACCACCTGCTTTTTCGATCTGGACGCGGTCTTCGGGAGCCTGCATGCGCGCGGATGTGGTAGTCGTCGGGGGCGGGCTCTCCGGCCTTGCGGTCGCCGCGCAACTGACCGAGGCAGGGCTCGAAGTCATCGTCGCGGAGGCGGACGAGCGGCTCGGCGGCCGGGTGCGCGAGCAGCGGGTCGACGGATTCCGGGTCGGCGGCGGGCATCTGGCGCACACCACCTGGCCCGCGCTCGGCGCGCTGGCCGAACTCGAGCCGTCCCGGGCGGCCCGGCTGAATCTGCGCTCCTTCTCCCCCGGCATCCGGGTCTACGCGGACGGCGCGGCGCTGCGGTTCGGCGCCGCGCCGTCCCGTCCCGAGCAGTCAATGGCCACGCTGCTCGCGCCGATCGGCACGATCACCGACAAGACCCAGCTGTCCAAGCAGTTCTACCGGCTCGCCCGCGGCCCGATCGACGCCTCGCTGACCGGCGACGAGAACGCGAGCGCCGAGTCCTTCGCGGTACGCGGCTACTCGCCGATCCTGGTGGACGGCTTCCTGCGCCGCTATCTCACGGCCCTGATCGCGGACGAGGACCTGGCCGCCTCGATCCGCGGCACCGACTGGCTGCTCAGAATGCTGGTACGCGGCCGGTTCGCCGTTCCGGAGGGCGGATTCGAGGCGCTGGTCCGACTGCTGGCGGACCGGCTCGGGCCGCAGCGGATCCTGCTCGGCACCCGGGCGCACGAGGTGCACGCCGACCGGGTGAGCACCGACGCCGGACTGATCCGCACCTCGGCGGTCGTCGTCGCGACCGATCCGATGGGCGCCGTCTCCCTGTTCCCCGGTCTGCACGAGCCGCGCATGCGCCCCCTGACGACGCTGTGGCACGCGGTGGACGCCGAAGCGCTGCCGCCGGGGCCCGACCGGATCCCGACCGTGCTCATCGACGGCGACCCCGCTTCCCCGGTCGCCCGCACCGCCGTGCTCAGCCGGGTCGCCCCGCTGCACGCGCCGGCCGGCCGCGAACTGATCTGCACGGTCGTGGCCGGGCACGACGGCAAGGAGCTCGACGTGCTGGACCGCACGGTCTCGGCGCGGCTCGAGCGGCTGCACGGGGTCTCCGCGAAGGCGCTCGACACGATCGAGGTGCGGCACTGCGAGCGCGCGCTGGCGGCGATGGACGCGCCGTACAACTTCACCCGTCCGGTGCGGCTGATCGGCGGACTGTACGTGTGCGGGGATCACCGCGGGCTGCCGAACATCGAGGGCGCGCTCGCCTCCGCCTCCCGCGCGGCCGACGCGGTGCTCGCCGACCTGCGAAGACGCTCGGGGCACTGAACGCCGCAGACATGTAGAATTTTTTGTACTACACTTATGACATGACAGTGCAGACGATCCCGGTGCGGGAGCTGAACCAGCACACAAGCGCGGTTCTCGCACGCGTGCAGACCGGCGAGGAACTGCTGATCTCGATCAGCGGAAAGCCCGTTGCGCGCCTTTCCCCCCTTGACCCGACGGACGACTACCTTCTCCAACTCGCCCGGGACGGGCGAGCCATCCTGGCCACCGACACGAGCCCGTTCCCGATCCCGCCGGTGTTCGGCGATCCGACGGTGAGTATCGCCGAACTGTACTCGCAGCAGCGTGAGGACGAGGAGCCCTGGTGATCTACCTGGACACCTGTACCGCGCTCAAACTGGCGCGCTTCGAGCCGGAAACCCCGGAGCTGACCGCCTGGCTGGCCGCGCGAAACGGCACCAGGCTGGTCTCGAGCGTGCTTTTGGAGGTCGAGTTGGAGCGCGCGCTGCGCCGCAACGAGCCGCGCGCGCTGCCACTCGTCCCATCAATCCTCAGCCGGATGATCCGACTCGAGATCACCCCGGAGATCCGGAGAACGGCCGCAGCCAATCCCGATCCGCTTTTGCGCAGCCTCGACGCGATCCATCTCGCCACCGGACAACTGGTCGCCGGTCTGCCGGGCGAGGGGCTGAGCGACTTCGTTTCCTATGACAAGCGGCTAATTGCCGCTGCGCGCGCTGTCGGCATCCATGTCGAGCACCCTGGCGCCAGGTACTGATTCCCGGGCGAGCTTCGAGGGCCACCAGATGTGCCGGCCGACGTCGTAGCAGAGCGCGGGGACGAGGACCGTGCGCACCAGCAGCGTGTCGAGTAGCACGCCGAAGGCGACCGCGAAGCCGATCTGCAGGAACTGCGTCAGCGGCAGCGTCGTGAGCACGGCGAAGGTCGCGGCGAGCACGCAGCCGGCGCTCGTGATGACGCCGCCGGTGACGGTCAGGCCGCGCAGGATTCCGGGACGTGTGCCGATCCGCTGAGCCTCCTCGCGGACCCGGGTCATCAGGAAGATGTTGTAATCAATACCTAGAGCAACTAGGAAAATAAAGACGAACAGCGGATAGGAGTTGTCCTCCGTCGGCCGGTTGAACAGCTCCTCGCTCACGAACGCCGCGACGCCCAGGGCCGCGAGGAACGACAGGATCACGCTGCCCAGCAACAGCAGCGGCGCCACGAGCGCTCGCAGCAGCAGCACCAGGATGACGAAGGAGATCGCGAGCACGATCGGGATCACCCAGTCGCGGTCGTGCGCCGCCGAGGCCTCTTCGTCGATGTAGACGGCTGTCGTGCCGCCGACGAGTGCGTCGGCGTTCGGGATCGCGGCGAGTTCGGTGCGCAGCCGATCGACGGTTGCCGTGGCCGCCGCGCTGTCGGCCGGCTCGGCCATGCTGACCTGGTAGTAGACGCGATCGCCGAGCGGGAAGGCTTCGTATCCGCCGGCCGAGCCCGCCGCCAGGCCGCTGTCCCCGTGCAGGATCGAAGAGACCTGTGATGCCGCGGACGACGAGGCGAGCACCTGGACCGGCTGCGTGCCCTTGTCCGGATAGTGCGACTCCAACTGCTGCTGCGCGGTGACCGCGGCCGGCGTGCCGGAGAAGGACTGCGCGGTCGGGATCGCACCGGAGTGCAGGTCGAGCAGCCCGAAGGACAGCACGACGAGCAGCAGCGCGGTCGCCGTCCACACCCGCCGCGGCGCGCGGCCGACCAGCGCGGAGACCCGCCCCCAGAGGCCGACGCTCGCGTGCGCGTCGACTCCGTGGCGCGGCACGGCGGGCCAGAACACCCCGCGCGGCACGATCACGAGCAGCGCCGGGAGCAGCGTCGTCATGGCCAGCAGCGAGCAGGCGACGCCGATCGCGCCGATCTTCCCGAGCCCGACGTTCGAGGCGAGCTGGGAGACGAGCAGGCCGAGCGTGGCCAGCATGACGGTCAGCGCAGAGGCGATGACGGCCGGGCTGCTGCGGCCCAGCGCGACGCGCATGGCCTCGTGCTTGTCCTCGTAGTTGTGCAGTTCCTCGCGATAGCGCGCGACGAGCAGCAGCGCGTAGTCCGTGCCGACGCCGAAGACGAGCACGGTCAGGATGCCGCCGCTCTGCCCGGAGACGACGACGTTCGCGTGCTCGACGAGCTCGTACATGATCGCCTGCGCGAGCTGCAGCGCGAAGACGCTGCTGAGCAGTGGGAACAGCCAGAGGATCGGGGATCGGTAGGTCAGCAGCAGGATCACGATGACGACCGCGCCCGCGAAGAACAGCAGCTTGGAGTCGAGGCCGTTGAACGCGCCGTTGGCCGCGGCGTCGAGGGCGAATCCACCGGCGATGTAGACCTGCAGCGAGCCCTGGTCGACGCTCTTGCCCGGCTCGGCGACCGCCTGGATCGCGTTCATCGCCGGGGTGAAGTCGAAGTTCCCGCTCTCCGGGATGTGCACCGGGACGGTGGCCGCCAGGGCCTTGCCGTCGCTCGCGGGCGCGAGCTCGCCGACCGTTCCGGTCACGCCCGGTACGGTCCGCTGGTAGGCGGCGATGTCGCTCTGCACGCGGGCCCTGTCGGCGGCGCTGATGCCCGCGGCGTCCACGTAGAGCACCGCGGCCACGTCCGTATTCGGCGGCGCGCCCGGAGCGTGCTGCAGGTAGTCGAGAACCTGCGTGGACTGGGCGCTGTGCGGGAGGTAGGCGTCCGCGTTGTTCTGCTCGGCGTTGTAGAGCTTGCTCGCGGTGCCGAAGGCGAAGAAGCCGATGATCAGCCAAATCGCGAGGACGGCCCACTTCCCCCGTCGGCCGCTTGGTATCCGTAGCAGTGACTGCAATGTCCCCATAGCGGACAGACTCTCAGTCACGTGACCGAGATCACAAGGTACTTTAGACCGTGACGCAGTTCGCGGGGCAGCCAACGACGCACCCGCGGCTCTGCCGCCCGCGCGTGTCATATCGTGGAACGGTGGAAGAGCTAAGAATCATCCACGCCGGCTTCGGCGCCGACGGGGTCGAATATCACAGCGCCTGGACGACCCAGCGCGAGATCCACGCCGCGCGCGTGGCGGACGAGGCTCCGGACACGGTGATCCTGCTGGAGCACAATCCCGAGGTGTTCACCGCGGGCCGACGCACCGAGCCGCAGGACCGGCCGTGGGACGGATCCCCGGTGGTCGAGGTGGATCGCGGCGGGAAGATCACCTGGCACGGCCCGGGGCAGCTGGTCGGCTATCCGATCGTGCGGCTGCCCGAGGGCGTGTACGTGGTCGACTTCGTGCGCCGCGTCGAGCAGATGATCATCGAGGTGTGCGCGGAACTGGGACTTGAGACGGATCGGGTCAAGGGCCGCTCGGGCGTGTGGGTGCTCGCGGCGCACGAGGGTGAGCAGGACCGGAAGGTCGCGGCGCTCGGCCTGCGCTTTGCCCAGAACGTGACGATGCACGGCTTCGCGCTCAACTGCGAGAACGACCTCGACTGGACCAGCCGCATCATCCCGTGCGGCATCCCGGACGCGGACGTGACCACGCTGAGCCGGGAGCTCGGCCGCCGGGTCACCGTCGAGGAGGTGGTTCCGATCGTGGAGCGCCACCTGCATCTGCTGACCGAGCCCAAGGGCGCGGCCACCGACCGGGTGCGCAACAAGGTCACGGCGTAGGCTGCGTTTACATTGATCTGCGAGGAGACGGTGTTCCAGTGACGACGGTGAATCCCGAAGGGCGAAAGCTGCTTCGTCTCGAGGTCCGCAACAGCGAGACCCCGATCGAGAAGAAGCCCTCGTGGATCAAGACCAAGGCGAAGATGGGCCCGCAGTACACGGCCCTGCGCCAGTTGGTGAAGGACGAGGGGCTGCACACGGTCTGCCAGGAGGCCGGCTGCCCGAACATCTTCGAGTGCTGGGAAGACCGCGAGGCGACCTTCCTGATCGGCGGCGAGCAGTGCACCCGGCGCTGCGACTTCTGCCAGATCGACACCGGCAAGCCGGCCGAGCTCGACCGGGACGAGCCGCGCCGGGTGGCCGAGTCGGTCGCCTCGATGGGCCTGCGCTACGCGACCATCACCGGCGTGGCCCGGGACGACCTGGCGGACGGCGGAGCCTGGCTCTACGCCGAGACGGTCCGGCAGATCCACGCGGCGGTCCCCGGCACCGGCGTCGAACTGCTGATCCCGGACTTCAACGCGGTGCCCGAGCAGCTGGCCGAGGTCTTCTCCTCGCGGCCCGAGGTGCTCGCGCACAACGTGGAGACCGTGCCGCGGATCTTCAAGCGGATCCGGCCGGCCTTCCGGTACGAGCGTTCGCTCGAGGTCATCCGGCGGGCCCGCGAGGACGGCCTGGTCACCAAGTCCAACCTGATCCTGGGCATGGGCGAGGAGCGCGAGGAGGTCTCGCAGGCACTGCGCGACCTGCACGAGTCCGGCTGCGAGCTGATCACCATCACCCAGTACCTGCGGCCCTCGCCGCGGCACCACCCGGTGGAGCGCTGGGTCAAGCCCGAGGAGTTCGTCGAGCTGAAGGAGGAGGCCGAGCAGATCGGCTTCTCCGGCGTGATGTCCGGACCGCTGGTGCGCTCCTCGTACCGCGCCGGACGGCTTTACCAGCAGGCGATCGAGGCACGCAAGCCCGCTGAGATCAGCTAGCTGATCAGCGGTCCGCACGGGCCAGTCGATCTGCGACAATGGAGAGTAAGTCAGATAATTCCGATCACGCCACAGAGCGGTCGCGTCGATCTTCAGGCGAACAGGCTTAACCCGCCGGTTACCGGATGCGAAACACCCGGTAACCCTCGGTGTTGATGCTGGGCGGTGTCCGGCTAGAATGGGCCGCACCGCCACCGAGCGGAGGACTGGGGGTCCTGCAGACGATGACGACGATGACCACGACAAACGTTCTGCCCTCGACGTCCGGGCGGCGTGCCGCGGTACGCGCGGCGCTCTCGACGGTCGAGAAGCTCATGTTCCGCGGCGACGCCATGGTGGTCGCCCGCGCGAACGCCTGGTCCGCGGTGCAGCACGACCGGGAGCGGGCCAGGCAGCGGGCCGAGGCCTGGGCCGCGCTCGACGACGGCGACCAGGGCTAGTCCGGCGCGTTCGGTGCGCGCCGAGCGCCCGGCGTAGGTCCCGTGCGCCCGGAGGGCGGCCCAGGTTAGGACGGCGCCCGCCCGGGACCGTATCCTTCTCACTATGGCCAACCCGTCCTCTGATGACCTCCTCAACGCGCCACCGCCCACCGGGCGCTTCGCGCAGTTCGGCTACGCGTACAAGCTGACGAAGAAGCTCGACCCGAAGCTCACCGTGGCGATGCTCGGCTGGAGCCTCGGCGTCGCCGTCGTGGTCTTCGCGCTGCTCTACCTGCTGGTCGGCGGGTCGATCTTCGGCCTGGTCATCTCGATCATCCTGGCCCTGATGTTCGGCGTGCTCGCGGCCACCACCACGCTCTCCCGGCGGGTGCAGAAGGCCCAGTACAAGCAGATCGACGGGCAGCCCGGCGCGGCGTACTCGGTGCTCGACTCCGACCGCCGGTTCAAGAAGAACTGGGCGATGACCCCGATGGTGCAGTTCAACCGGCAGCAGGACATGGTGCACCGGCTGATCGGCACCGGCGGCATCATCCTGCTGGCCGAGGGCGACCCGGGCCGCGTCAAGCAGCTGATCGTCAACGAGCGCAAGGCCGTCAGCCGCTACCTCGGCCCGGACGTGCCGGTGGAGGAGATGGTCGTCGGCCCGGACGAGTCGGCCGGCCAGACCCCGCTGCCCAAGCTCGCCCGCACGCTGACCCGGCGCGGCCTCGGCAAGAACAAGCTGACCGCCGGCCAGGCCTCGGAGTACACCAAGCGGCTCGAGGCCATCGCGTCCAAGACCGGACCGATGGCGAACCTGCCCAAGGGTCCGCTGCCCAAGGGCGCCCGGATGCCGCGCGGCGGCATGCGGTAGCCGTCTGGACGACCGCGTACCCGGACTCATCGACGTAGGACGGCCAAAGGCCCCCTGACTCACCGTCAGGGGGCCTTCGCCGTCGTCGTTTTCTCGCTTCGGCTCTAGCGGAGCAGTTCAACCGTCCCGGCGAGCCGGTCGTGCAGCCCGCGGCCGTCCCGGTCCCAGATCACCGCCGGGATCACCAGCATCAGCAGCACGGTGCGCGTGACCACGTTCAGCGGCGTCAGCGGGCCGCCGAGCTTGCCGACGTGCAGCCCGAAGAGCCGCTTCCCGATCGTGTACCCGAGCGTGGAGAGCAGCAGCAGGTGCTCGGCCGCGAAGACCGCCAGCACGCCCCACTGCCCCTGCGCCGAGGTGGGGTGCCAGCCGAAGGCGGAGACGATGAGAAGGGCGATGACCCAGTCCACCAGCAGCGCGCCGAGCCGGCGGCCCTGCCCGGCGAGCGAGCCGGAGCCGGACTCGGGCAGGCCGAGGCGTTCGCCGCGGTACTCGCCGGCCTCGCCGTCGTGCAGGTTCGGGCCCTCCAGCCAGCCGCCGAGCGCGGCGCGGGTCGAGGGAGGTCCGGCCGGAGCGGGGGCCGACTTCGCGGCGCCCTTCGAGCCCTTCGCGGCGGCAGTCTGCTCAGTCATGGCACCACGCTATCGCCCGTTCGGGTCGGCTCACCGAGCGGGGGCCGCTGATCAGCCGCGTAACATGGCAGAAATGGCGCGGATACCTGAGGGAAATCGCCTCACCGTAACTTTTCGGACACGAACTGGAGCGCCGCGTGGCCCCGGATTCCTCCACGCCGGGGCCTGGCTAAGGAGGATGGATGTTCACCAATCCCGATGAGGTCACCAAGTACCTCAAGGACGAGGGCGTCAAGTTCGTCGACGTCCGGTTCTGCGACCTACCCGGTGTGATGCAGCACTTCACCGTGCCGGCCGACACCGTCGATGCGCATTTCTTCACCGAGGGCGTCATGTTCGACGGCTCCTCGATCCGCGGCTTCCAGGCGATCCACGAGTCCGACATGCAGCTGCTGCCGGACGTCACCTCGGCCCGCCTCGACCCCTTCCGCAAGGAGAAGACGCTCAACGTCAACTTCTTCATCCACGACCCGCTGACCGGCGAGCAGTACTCCCGGGACCCGCGGAACGTGGCCAAGAAGGCCGAGGCGTACCTCAAGGGCACGGGCGTGGCCGACACCGTCTACTTCGGCCCCGAGGCCGAGTTCTACGTGTTCGACGACGTGCGCTTCGAGACGAAGGTCAACGGCGGCTTCTACCACATCGACTCCGAGGCGGGCTGGTGGAACACCGGCCGCGAGGAGGAGGGCGGCAACCAGGGTTACAAGGTCCGCTACAAGGGCGGCTACTTCCCGGTGCCCCCGGTGGACCACTACGCCGACCTGCGCGACGAGATGGTGCTGGCGCTCAAGAGCATGGGCCTCACGGTCGAGCGCGCGCACCACGAGGTGGGCACGGCCGGCCAGGCGGAGATCAACTACAAGTTCAACACGCTGCTGGCCGCGGCCGACGACCTGATGCTGTTCAAGTACGTCATCAAGAACGTCGCCTGGGGCCACGGCAAGACCGCGACCTTCATGCCGAAGCCGCTGTTCGGCGACAACGGCTCGGGCATGCACTGCCACCAGAGCCTGTGGAAGGACGGCTCGCCGCTCTTCTACGACGAGATCGGCTACGCCGGCCTGGCCGACATCGCCCGCTACTACATCGGCGGCCTGCTCAAGCACGCCCCGAGCCTGCTGGCGTTCACGAACCCCACCGTAAACTCCTACCACCGCCTCGTCCCCGGCTTCGAGGCCCCGGTGAACCTGGTCTACTCGCAGCGCAACCGCTCGGCCTGCATCCGCATCCCGATCACCGGCTCGAACCCGAAGGCCAAGCGCATCGAGTTCCGGGTGCCCGACCCGTCCTCCAACCCCTACCTGGCCTTCTCCGCGATGCTGATGGCGGGCCTGGACGGGATCAAGAACAAGATCGAGCCGATCGCCCCGGTGGACAAGGACCTCTACGAGCTCCCCCCGGACGAGCACGCCGCCGTCCCCCAGGTCCCCGGCTCCCTCCCCGCCGTCCTCGCGGCCCTCGAGGAGGACCACGACTACCTGACCGCGGGCGGCGTCTTCACCCCGGACCTGATCGAGACCTGGATCGCCTACAAGCAGTCCGCCGAGGTCGACCCGATCCGGCTCCGGCCGCACCCGCACGAGTTCGAGCTTTATTACGATATCTAGGCAACGCTCTAACCTGCGGAAATAGAATATCAGGGCAGGCAATCACCCCAGGCCGGCAGTGCGCTGGCCTGGGGTGATTGCTTTCATGGGTTGCCCACTCACTCCCCACGTGGGCTGCGACTTTAGTTCGAACTCGCACACGCTGCACCATGAAGCGTCGACGGCCAGGTTGGGTGCCGCCGCGCAGCGGGGTCTATCAGATTCGCGGTGCGGTCCAATCTCCTATCAGTGCCACAGCGAGCGTGTGATCAGCACGGGAGAGGCCGCAGGTCGACATTTACTCATTCGACCGCACCGCGAATCTGATGGACCCCGCGAGCTCGCGATCCCACACGCGTTGCAGCACGCTCTCGGATGAATTCGACCAGAGGATCGTCGCTGAAGCCGATTTCTGCCGTGTGGAAGACGTACGGCGCTCCGCTACGTCGAACGAACTCCTCTACCAGCGCGGACTTCCCGATCCGGCGTCGTCCCCGCAGGATCAGACCGCTCCGGGCGTGTCACGGGCGGCGCGCCGGTCCGGTGGAGCCGCGGACGATCAGCTGCGTGGCGAGCTCGACGTGCAGCGTGTCCATGGTGTGCCGGTCCACGAGGCGCATCAGCAGGCTGACTGCCATGCGGCCCATCTCCTCGAGCGGCTGACGCACCGTGGTGAGCATCGGCTGGGTGCTGCGGCCGAGATCGAGGTCGTCGAATCCGGTGATCGAGAGGTCTTCGGGCACGCGCAGGCCGCGCTCGTAGGCGGCGCGCAGGGCCCCGGCGGCGGCCTTGTCGTTGAAGGCGACGATGGCGGTCGGACGTTGCCGTTGCGGCAGATCGAGCAGGTCGCAGGCGGCGGCGTAGCCGTGCTCCGGCGTGGGCTCGATGCTGCGGACTAGCTCGGGCTCGGGCAGCGTGCCGGCCTCGGCGAGCGCCGACGTGTGGCCCACCATGCGCGAGTGGCTGGCCAGCCATTCGCTCGGTCCGTTGATCACGCCGATGCGGCGGTGGCCGAGTCCCGCGAGGTGCGCGGTGACGCTGCGGGACCCGGCGGTGTGCGCGGCCGATACGGCGGCGATGTCCGGGTGCAGCGGGGCCATCGGGTCGATCACCACGAAGGGAAGCCCGCGGGCGCGCAGGCCTTCGAGCTCCGCGCTCGGCTCGGGCGGCAGGATCAGCACCGCGCCCGCGACGGACGGATCGTCGGGCAGGGACGCTAGCGGGATCAAGGGCCGGGAGGCCTGGCCCGCTCCCAGCAGCAGCCGCCTGCCGTGCAGGTCGAGGGTTTCGGCGACCGAGGAGACGATGAGCCCGAAATAGTCGGTGAGCACGTACGGGCAGTGCACGTAGACGGCGCCCTCGGCGGATCCGCGGCGCGCGGGCGCGGGGGCACCGAGCCGTTCGACCGCGCGCCGCACCAACTCGCGCGTCTCCTGGGCGACCGGGACGTGGCCGTTCATCACCCGTGAGACCGTCGCGATCGACACCCCCGCCTCGGCGGCGATCGCGCGTACCGTGACTCGGCCACCCGGCAGTCTAGCCACGTGTTACACCATTCTGTTTCATAGACTACATCATATGCCGAAGTATTGACGGGGTAGTCGGCATCAGCTTAGCTATGCCTGAAATCGTTCCAGAAAACGTTTCATTTTGTTTCACGAAGGAGGGACAGAGTTGTCCCGGAGCAGAAGCAGAATCGCCACCTCGGCGATCGGCGTCACCGCGCTGGCCGGCGCCGCGATCACCGGCGTCGCGCTCGCACCGTCGGCCCAGGCCGCCGGGCCCGCGGTCTCCGTCTGGGAGACCACCACCGACCAGAGCCAACTGCTCGCCCCGCAGAGCGGCACCGAGTTCGCCTCGGGCGGCAGTTCCGCGAGCCAGGCAGTCATCACGGTCGATCCGACGACCACGTATCAGAGCATGACCGGGTTCGGCGCGTCGTTCACCGACTCCTCGGCCTCCCTGGTCGCCGCCTCGCCGCTTCGCAACTCGATCATGACAAAGCTCTTCGACCCGAACCAGGGCATCGGCCTCGACTTCCTGCGCCAGCCGGTCGGCGCCTCGGACTTCTCCACGTCGCTGTTCAGCTACGACGACCTGCCTGCCGGGCAGACCGATCCGAGCCTCGCGGACTTCTCGATCGCGCACGACGACTCGTACATCATCCCGCTGCTGCAGCAGGCCCTCTCGATCAACCCGCAGGTCACGGTCATGGCCACGCCGTGGAGCGCGCCCGGCTGGATGAAGACCAGCGGCTCGATGATCGGCGGCACGCTGCAGTCCTCGGACTACCAGGTCTTCGCGAACTACCTGGTCAAGTTCATCCAGGCCTACCAGGCCGCGGGCGTGCCGATCTCGCTGATCTCCCCGCAGAACGAGCCCGAATATTCGCCCTCGAACTACCCCGGCTCGACGTTCACGGCGACCCAGGAGGCTGATTTCATCGCCGACGACCTGGGGCCGGCGATGAAGGCGGCCGGGCTGAGCACCGGGATCCTGGACTACGACCACAACTGGAACGACCCGAGCTTCCCGGAGGCCGTGCTCGGCGACTCGGCCGCGGCGCAGTACGTGGTCGGCACCGCGTGGCACTGCTACGCCGGAGACCCCAGCGCGCAGAGCACCGTGGAAGCGGAATACCCGTCCTACGGCACGTACTTCACCGAGTGCTCCGGGACTCAGGCCTCGAACCCGTCGGACACCTTCGCCGACACGCTCGACTGGGAGACCGAGAACCTGATCATCGACGCGACCCGCAACTACGCGAAGACGGTCGCGACCTGGAACATGGCGCTGAACCCGAGCGGCGGCCCGAGCATGAACTGCACCACCTGCACCGGCGTTGTCACGGTCGACAACTCGGCCGGCACCGCCACGTACAACGCCGAGTACTACAGCCTCGGCCAGGCCAGCAAGTTCGTGAAGCCCGGCGCGGTGCGGATCGGCTCGAACACCTTCGGTTCCGGCAACATCGAGGACGTGGCGTTCCAGAACCCTGACGGCTCGACCGCGCTGATCGTGCTGAACTCGAACACCTCCAGCGCGAGCACGTTCGGCGTCACCGAGAGCGGATCGTCCTTCAATTACACGCTGCCCGCCGGCGCGGTCGCGACCTTCACCTGGCCCGCGACGAGCACGACCGGCTCGATCAACCCGGCCGACTGGTACGAGGTGAAGAACACCAACAGCGGCCTGTGCGTGCAGCCGACCGGCGGCGCCACCGCCAACGGCACCGTGCTCGATCAGGAGCCGTGCACCGACGCGGCCGACCAGCTCTGGCAGTTCCAGACCGGGTCCAACGGCTACTTCCCGGTGGTGAACCAGAACGCGCCGAGCGAGGTCTGGGACGTGACCGGCGGAGAGGGCGCGACCTCGAACGGCACGGCGATTCAGATCTGGAGCGCCACCGGCGGAACGAACCAGCAATGGAAGCCGACGCTGCAGTCCGACGGCGACTACCAGTTCTCCGCCGAGAACAGCGGGACCGAATGCCTTGACGTCACCGGCGTCTCCACCTCCGCGGGCACCGGGATGCAGCAGTGGACCTGCTCCACCAACAACGACCCCGCGCAATCCTTCCAGCTCCTCCCGGCCTCCTAAGGACTCTGCTTTATGCGCATGAACAAACACCGGGCCCTGTTCGGGACCGTCGGCCTCATCGCCAGCCTCGGCGTGGCCACGGCCGGCACCTCGGCATCAGCGGCCACTGCCAGGAACGCTAGCCAGCGGGCTACTGCGGCGCAGGTCTGGATCAGCACCGCCAACGGAGCGGACAAGCTCAGCGATCTCGGCACCGTCGACTTCTCCACCGCGGCGAGCAGCGCGCCGACCGTCGTGGTCGACCCGACGCAGACCTTTCAGACGATGGTGGGCTTCGGCGCGTCGATCACCGACGCGTCGGCGTCAGTGCTCTACACGCTCCCGGCCGCGCAGCGTGCGCAGACGATGGCCTCGCTCTTCTCCCCCACCACCGGCGACGGCCTGAACTATCTGCGCCAGCCGGTCGGCGGCTCCGACATGGTCGCGACGGCCCCCTACACGTACGACGACCTGCCGACCGGGCAGACCGACTACGCGATGAAAGACTTCAGCATCGCGCACGACCAGGCCCAGATCCTGCCGCTGCTGCGCGAGGCCGAGCAGCTCAATCCGAAGCTGCAGATCATGGCCACGCCGTGGAGCCCGCCCGCATGGATGAAGACCTCTGATTCCCTGATCGACGGCCGGCTCGTCGCCACGCCGCAGATGTACCAGTCGTACGCGCTCTACCTGCTGAAATTCATCGAGGCCTACCGGGCCAACGACGTGCGCGTGGACGCGATCACCATCCAGAACGAACCGCAGAACCGGACCGCGGACACGTATCCGGGCACCGACATGCCCTCGTGGCAGGAGGCCGCGGTCATCGAGGACCTCGGCCCCATGCTCAAAGCCGCGCATCTGAACACCGAGATCTTCGGCTACGACCACAACTGGGCCGAAGACCCGACCAACATCACCGGCACGCCGTCGGACGAGCTGATGGACGTCAACGACTACCCGCAGCAGCTGCTGAACTCCCCGGCGGCGCAGTACATCACCGGCATCGCCGAACACTGCTACTACGGCGACCCGAGCGACATGACCACTCTGCACGACGAGTACCCGGACAAGCCGATCTACGAGACCGAATGCTCCGGCAGCCAGTCCTCTGACCCCGCGAACACGTTCTCCGACACGCTCAAGTGGGACGCGCGCAATCTGGAGATCGGCTCCACCCGCAACTGGTCGAGCACGGTCGTCAACTGGGACCTGGCGCTCAACCCGCAGGGCGGCCCGCACGTCGGCGGCTGCGGCACCTGCACCGGCATCGTGACCGTGGGCCCCGGCGACACTGTCACCAACGACGCAGAGTACTACGCGCTCGGCCAGCTCTCCCGCTTCGTCCAGCCCGGCGCGGTGCGGATCGGCAGCACCTCGTTCGGCACCACGGACTGGAACGGCGAGGTGGAGGACGTGGCGTTCATCAACCCCGACGGCTCCACGGTCCTGGTGGCGCACAACGAGAACGACAACGCGCAGGCCTTCGCCGTGCAGGAAGGCGACCAGAGCTTCACCTACACGCTGCCCGGCGACTCCATCGCCACCTTCGTCTGGCACGGCGACCTCGCCGGCCGGCACCCGCTCCAGCAGGTCACCCCGACCGGCTGGACCGCCACCGCCAGCCCCGCGACCACCGGCTCCGACGCCGTGGCCAACGCGGTCGACGCCGACGCCAGCACCCGCTACTCCACCGACACGGGCCAGGCCCCCGGCCAGTACCTGCAGGTCGACTTCGGCAAGCAGATCCCCGCCCGCCAGATCGTCTTCGACACCGGCGACTACCCGCGCGGCTACACCGTGGAGGTCAGCGCGGACGGCACCGACTGGACCACGACCGTCGCCGCAGGCACCGGAACAGGCCAGCTCACCACCGTCCCCCTCACCGGCGCGCCCATCCGCTACGTCCGCCTGACCCTGACCGCCTCAAGCGGCAGCTGGTGGAGCGTCGCCGACGTCCGCGCGTACGTTGCGGGAGGCCATCACTGAGTACTGCGACGGTACTACGACGTGGCGGCCTGCTCGGGGATGACCGGCAGGCCGCGCTCGTCCAACGGCCAGAAGGGATTGTGCGCGACCTCCCAGAGGTTGCCCTCGGGATCGGCGAAATAGCCGGAGTATCCGCCCCAAGCCGCAGCCTGCCCTATCTTGACCACACGGCCGCCGATCGCGGCGACGTGGGCGAGTGCGGCGTCGACCTCGGCCGGGGACGCGAGGTTGATCGCGAGGGTGTGCCGGGTGCGGAACTCGTTTGCGGTGCGCTCGACCGCCACCATCGCGTCGGCGGCCAGATCGGCCGCGGGGTACAGCGACAGGATCGAGCCCGCCATCCGGAAGAAGCTCACGCCCTCGTCGGCCGGGAACACCTGCGGCCAGCCGAGCGCGGTGTAGAACTCGGTGAGCTTCGCCAGGTTCTCGCAGCCGAGGGTGACGAGGCTGATCCGCGCGGGGACGGCGGGCTGTGGTGAGTGTCGATCTGCCATTTCCTCAGGCTAGACGAGAGGACTGACAGCCAAGTACTCCGGCGCGACGTGTTCGGTGAGCCAGACGCCGTTGGTGCTGCGGAAGAACTCGCGTCCACGCTCATGCATCCGGGCCGCCGCGACGAGGAGCACCACCGGCTTGCCGTGGCGCGAGCCGACCTTGGTGGCCGTCTCGACGTCCACCGAAAGGTGCACGTGGTGGCGGGATCCGGGCAGCAGGCCTTCGCTGAGGATCGAGTCCAGCGAGCGTGTGGCGGTGCCGTGGTAGAGCGTCTCCGGCGGGACGGACGGGGCGTATCCCAGATCGACCGGCACGCTGTGGCCCTGGCTGGCCCGGATCCGCACGCCCGACTCGTCGAACTCGAAGCGCTTCTTGTTGTTGTTCGCGACCACGTAGTCGAGCCGGGGGCGGTCTATCCGGCGGCCACGGCGCTTGAGCGCGGCGAGCAGGACCTCGACGTCCACCCAGCCCGCCGCGTCGAGCTCGATGCCGATCTTGCCGGGGTTGTGGCGCAGGACGCTGGAGAGGAACTTCGAGTCCTGGACGCCCGAGGCACTCAGCGCATCAGGTGCGTTGTAAGTCACTGCCGCTTGCCGCCCCAGCTGCCGTAGTGCACGAGCTCGTCGATCGGGCGACGGCGGGAGCGCAGGTCGCGCTTCTCGGGCTCGGCGTCGTAGCCGATCGCGATGGCGCCGATCGGCTCGTACTCGGGCGGCACGCCGAAGGCCGCGCGGAACGGCTCGAGCTGCTCGGGGATGATGCCGAAGTAGAAGGCGCCGAGGCCCTCGTCCACCGCCGTCAGCAGTTGCAGCATCGCGGCCATGCCGGTGTCGATGTGCCAGAAGGGCACCGGCCAGCGGGCCTCGTCGCGGTCCGTCCAGCCCTTGTCCGACCGCGCGTAGCGGTCCAGGTAGACGTCCTTGCAGGAGAACGGGACCAGCACGAGCGGGGCCGTGGCCGTGGCCGATTCGCCCGCGGCGGCGGCGCCGAACTCCCAGAACCGGGCCAGGTCCTCGCCCTCGAGTACGAGCCAGGCCTGGCCCTGCGAGAAACCGGCCGAGGGGGCGCGGGTGCCCGCGTGCAGGATCTGGTCGAGGGCCTCGCGCGGAACGGGCCGCGCGGGGTCGAAGGTGCGCACCATGCGTCGGTGCTTGATCGTGTCTTTGAGTTCCATCAGCTCTCCCCTACAGCTGCAGTTTGAATCCAAGGTGCGTGGCCTGGAAGCCGAGGCGCTCATAGAAGCGGTGGGCGTCGGTACGCGACTTGTCCGACGTCAGTTGCACGAGGTCGACGCCGAGACTCCGACTCTCCTCGATCGCCCACGTGATCATCGTCGTTCCCAGGCCACTGCCTCGTTCGCCGGAGCCGACGCGTACGGACTCGATGATCGAGCGGGTCGCGGCGCGGCGAGCCAACCCAGGGATCACTGTCAGTTGCAGGCAGCCCACCACGACGCCGTCTCGGTCGGCGACGACGAGTTGCTGATTCGGGTCGGCGTCGATCGCCTTGAACGCGGCCTGGTACGGCGCGAGGTCATCAGGGCTCTCCCGCGTCGCGCCGAGTACGTCGTCGGCGAGCAGGGCGACGATGGCCGGGACGTCCTCGGCGCGGGCGCGGCGGATCTGCGGCATCGGAATCAGGCCTCGAGCTCGTCCATCGAGATCCGGCCGTGCCCGGCCGCGGTGCGCAGCCGGTCGGCAACCCGCTCGCGGTCGGTGTCGGAAGCGCGCATCTCCAGTTCGGCACGGCGCCGGGGCGACGAATCCGCAGTCTCATCCATGGCCATGCGGAGAATCCTAGTCAGCCGATGTGCCAGGCGACCAGGTAGGAATGCACCGCGTTCGCGACCATCTGCACCGCGATCGCGGCCAGCAGCAGACCGGCGATCCGGGTGACGAGCGTGACCCCTGAGTCCTTGATCACCCGGATGACGACCACCGAGTACCGCATCGTCAGCCAGATCACGATGTGGATGGCGACGATCGCGGCGGCCACCGCCAGGAAGTCGCCGACCTTGTGGACCTGCTGCACGAACACGATGACGGCGACGATCGCGCCGGGCCCGGCCAGCAGCGGCGTGCCCAGCGGGACGAGGGCGACGTTGACGTCCGTGGTCTCCGAGGGCTCGTCGGCCCGGCCGGTCAGCAGTTCCAGCGCGACGAGCAGGAGCAGCAGTCCGCCTGAGGCCTCGAGCGCGGGCACGCCGATGCCGAGGTACGACAGGATCTGCTGGCCGAAGGCGGCGAAGCAGGAAACCACCCCGAGGGAGACCGCGGCCGCCTGCAGGGCGAGCGAGCGGCGGTCCTTCTTCGAGCGGCCCGAGGTCAGCGCCAGGAAGATCGGCACGGTCCCGGGCGGGTCCATGATGACCAGCAGGGTGATGAAACTGGTGCCGAACAGGGTCGCGTTGAACATGAGGGCCTTTAATCACGGGGACATTGGGACGCGGGAACGCCCCAGTGTATGAGTGATCACGCGTAGTCGGGCAACAGCGTGGCGAACGCTTCGGGTTCCGTGGTGCACTCGCCGAGGACAACCGTCTTGCGGGCGCCGTGGTAGTCGCTGGAGCCGGTGGCCACCAGGTTCAGGTCGCGGGCCAGGCCGCGCATCCGCTCCCGGGTCGGCTCGTCGTGGTCCGGGTGGTCGGCTTCGAGGCCGTGCAGTCCGGCGTCGGCGAGCATGGCGATCTGCGCCTCGCTGACGATCCGGCCGCGCTTGGCCGCCGCGGGGTGCGCGAAGACCGTCTTGCCGCCCGCGTCGCGCACCAGGCGGATCGCGTGCACCGGGTCGAGCGCGTACTTCTCCACGTACGCGCGACCGCCGTCGGCGAGCCAGAGGCTGGAGAACGCCGCGTCCACGCTCGGCACCACGCCCGCCTCGACCAGCGCGCTGGCCACGTGCGGCCGGCCGATCGCCGCGCCGCCCGCGATCCGGCGCACCTGCTCCCAGGTGATCGGGGCGCCGAGCTCGCGGCAGCGCTCGGTGATCAGCTCGGCCCGGTGCTCCCGGTCGTCGCGCAGCTGGGCCCGTTCCGCGGCGAACTCGGGGGCGCCGCGGTCGAAGTCGTAGGCCAGCAGGTGCACCTGGATGCCGCCCTGCCCGCCGAAGCGGCAGGAGATCTCGGCGCCGGGCACGACGCGCACGCCGTACCGCTCGCCCGCCGAGGCCGCGGCGTCCCAGCCGGCCGTGGTGTCGTGGTCGGTCAGCGCGATCACGTCGAGCCCGGCCGCGGCGGCGTTGGCGAGCAGTTCGGACGGCGTGTCGGTGCCGTCCGAGCAACTGCTGTGCGTGTGCAGGTCGATCCGCATTCGCCCAGGCTACCGGGAGTCGGACGCCCCATCATCTCGAGGCCGCGTCCGCCACTCGGGTGAGGTCGGGGGATAAAGACGTGGATCAGCCGAAGAAGCGCGAGGAGAGCGTGCCGATCGGCAGGTGCGGGATCTCGGCGAGCGCGTCGCGCAGGTCGGTCAGCACCACCTCGTCGTAGAGCATGGCGCCGTCGATCGCGGGCCACAGCACCAGCCACAGCCACATGCCGCGCGCTTCGCCGACGAACACCGCGCGGTCCCCGGTGCCGGGCACGGCCCACATCGGGGTCGGCCGGCCGGCCGCGTAGACCTTGGCGTGCGCCGCGGTGTCCTCGAAGATCGGTCCCGGATCGGGTCCGGGCAGCCCGGCGAAGCGGGC
>Ga0302314_10006117_pt1 | contig 21847 bp, 14 predicted proteins | sample III_Palsa_N2_3_FD_200533 | JGI IMG/M metagenome (GOLD analysis project Ga0302314, IMG submission 200533) | Peat permafrost microbial communities from Stordalen Mire near Abisko, Sweden - III_Palsa_N2_3 | ecosystem: Environmental > Terrestrial > Soil > Palsa > Peat permafrost | place: Sweden...
GATCTGCGCGTTGCCGCGTCGGTTTTGAAACGCGACGGCTATGGCATCAATACCCAAACGGGAGACGACGTGAACGGCAGGGATTTATATTCCACGCGTGTGACGCTCGCCTTCAGGCCCAATGATCGGTTGCTGGCAAGTTTCATGTGGCAGCATTTCAACGAGGACGACAATCGGACCCGCACCCAGGCCAGCTTGTGCAACACAGAAGCGCCGGTGACGTCCGTCGGCGGCGTGGCAGTGACGAATCCGATCGTGCAGGGCTTCCTCAGCCAGGGATGCGCGGACGGATCGCTGTATGGCAGTCAGGCGCATGGGGCGCCGAATTCTCTCTCGACTCTCTTCGGCACCCTTTCGCAGGAATTCGGCCTAACCAATGGCAACTACTATGCCGGCAGGACCCTCAGTTCAAACCTGAACGATGTCGATTCTCTTTTCGAGCCCAAGTATACGGCGAAGGACGATATATTTCAGCTGCCCATCTCGTACGACGTGACCGACCATCTAAAGCTCACGTCGCTGTCCGGATACAGCACCGACTCTGTCAGCGGAATCATCGATTTCGAGGGCTTCGTGCCCACGGGTACATTCAACGTGACACCATTGACGCCCGGCGGCGTATTCGTGGATCCGGTTCTCGGCACCCAAGATCGTGTAAGCATTTGGGAGAATGACGTGCAGAACAGCCATCAGTTCAGCCAGGAGATCAGGTTGGCATCGAATTTTACCGGCCCGACCAACTTCAGCATCGGCGCCAACTATCTGGACTATCGGACTGTCCAGAATACGATCATCGCATCGAATGCTTTCACGGCGGCCGCGGAGGGCATCAACGGAGGCGTGCCTTGCGCGCTCGGAAACCCGAGCTGTATCTACATCGAGTCGTCATCAGCGCCAACCGGATTGGGTCATAATTATTTCTTCAATTCCTCGCCGTACCATCTGACCTCAGACGCAGTATTTGGCGAGATTTATAGGAAACTCACGGATGACCTGAAGCTGACGCTCGGGGCAAGATTTACTCACGATCAGAAAACCCAGACCAATTTGCCGGTACCGACGCTGACGCCGGGCTCGGGCCTGCCGCTCGGTACGCCGCCCTATTTGACCGCGACCTTCAACGAACCCACGTGGCGCGCCGGTATTGATTGGAAGGTCGATACCGGGTTTACCGAGCAGACTCTCCTGTATGCGACCTACTCGCGCGGTTACAAGGCCGGTGGACCCAACACACCGGCGTCGGTCGGCTTCGGGTCGGTGGAAGCCAACTATGCGCCCGAATTCGTCAACGCCTTCGAGATTGGGACAAAAAATACCTTGTTGGGCGGCCGCATGACAGCCAATCTGACTGCGTTCTATTACGATTACACCGGATATCAAATATCGGTCACAGCGAATCGGACGCTGGCAGTCGAAAATGTCGATGCAGATGTCAAAGGACTCGAGTACGAAACCGTATGGGAACCGTTGCGGGGCTTGCAATTCAATGCGTCCCTCGGCGCCCTCGACAGCAAGATTACGGGCGGTTCGAGCGTCGATGCGCTCAATCAGACTGACGGAAATAGTTCGCAGACGCTGGTGAAGACTTCCGCAGGCGAGAATTGCACCGTTCCCACCTCTGCATTAGCGAATCTGTTGGCGATCATTGAGCAGCAACCCGGCGCCCCGACCGTCGCTGGCGTCTCCGGCAATCCGCTGGCCGTGCTCGGCGCATGTTCCGGCACATTCACGGGTCTCGGTGTTATTCCAAGCGCAGGTATTGCAACGCCGCTTGCGGGAAAACAGCTGCCAAATTCACCACACTTCACGCTCAGTCTTGGGGCGCAGTACAGCTGGCAACTATCCAATGGTTGGACCCCGTCCGTGCGTGCGGATTACTACGTGCAGTCTTCGTCCTATGCTCGGATTTACAACGATCCGGCCGACTATCTGCGTGGCTGGGGCGTAGTCAATCTCGGTTCGAGTGTCGTCAGCAAAGAGCACGGCTGGCAATTCGATTTGTTCGTGAAGAACTTGGCCAATGCTCAACCAATCGTCAATTCTTACTTGCTGGATGCCGCCACCGGCCTTGCTCAATCCTCTTTTACCATCGACCCGCGGCTATTTGGCGCCCGCATCACCAAGCGCTTTTGATCGGTGAATTTTATGATGCTTAGGAATGCTGCGCAGGGCGGATTCGCCCGGGGACAAGGCACGGTTGAGACTCTGGCGTCCGAGCTTGGTTGCGCCCGAAGGACATTACGGACGCCACTACGCTCTTCCCGTCCGAGGCTGCGTCCCGGTCCCATATTACCGGCACGGCTCTTCTTGTGGATCGCGAGAAGATAGGCACTTTGAACGTCCAGGATCAGAAAACCTCCGCCGATGACCCGCAGAACGCACGACGAGAGTTCGCATCTCCGGCCACTACCATCGCGGGACTACCGGATCTTTGCCGAGAGGTCCTAACGTTGCGCAAGCTTCACGGTCTGTCGCAGCGGGCGATCGCGGAGCGGCTCGGCGTCTCGGAGCGCACCGTGGAAAAGCACGTGGCGTATGGCGTACGTCTTTGTGCTGACCGCATGTTCGCGCGCGGTGCGGCGAACCGCCTCGCCATCAGCGACGACGAACGTGACGGATCTTCAGGGTGCCGAGGCGGAAAGGCGTGAGCCACGAAACCATTCTCTTCACCATCGAGCGGGGCGTCGCACGGTTGACCCTCAATCGGCCCGAGAAGCTCAACAGCTTCAATACTCAGATGCATGAGGAAGTGCGCGAGGCGCTCGGCAGGGTCGCGGCGGAGAATGCACGCGTGCTGGTACTGACGGGGGCGGGACGCGGCTTTTGCGCCGGGCAGGATTTGGGCGATCGCGCCGTCGCGCCGGGTGGCGATGCGGTCGATTTGGGCGACTCCATAGACCGCTGGTACAAGCCGCTGATATTGACATTGCATCGCCTGCCCATGCCCGTGATCGCGGCGGTGAATGGCGTCGCCGCCGGTGCGGGGGCCAACATTGCGCTCGCCTGCGACATCGTCGTCGCGGCGCGATCGGCGAGTTTCGTGCAGTCGTTCGCCAAGCTGGGACTCCTTCCGGATTCAGGCGGCACCTGGGTGCTGCCGCGCCTGGTCGGCGGCGCGCGCGCCATGGGGCTGGCGTTGTTGGGTAACAAGCTGCCGGCCGAGCAGGCAGCCGCCTGGGGAATGATCTGGCAGTGTGTCGACGATGCGGAATTGCAGTCGAGCGTCGATGCGCTCGCTGAAGGATTTGCGATAGGCCCGACGCGTGGATTTGCCATGACCAAGGCCGCAATTCGCGGCAGCGGTCAGCACACGCTCGAACAGCAACTCGATATCGAGCGCGATGGGATGCGCGAGCTGGGCCGCTCTTCCGATTATCGCGAAGGCGTTGCCGCGTTCATCGCGAAGCGCGTGGCCGTCTTTACGGGCCGCTGAGCGTCCAGGAATCCCCTTGAACAAAGGATCAGTACCATGACCGATGCGTTTATATGCGATGCGATCCGCACGCCGATCGGCCGCTACGGCGGTGCGCTCGCCGCGGTTCGGCCCGATGATCTGGGTGCCGTAGTGCTCAAGGAACTGGTCGAGCGAAACCCAGAAATCGATCCGACAAAGATCGACGATGTGATCCTGGGCTGCGCCAACCAGGCGGGCGAGGATACTCGTAACGTAGCGCGGATGAGTGCACTGCTAGCCGGGCTGCCGGTCGATGTGCCGGGCGTGACCTTGAATCGCTTGCGGTTCGGGCCTCGACGCTGTCGCGAGCGCCGCCCGTATGATCACCTCCGGCGATGCTGAGTTGGTGCTCGCCGGCGGTGTGGAGAGCATGAGCCGGGCGCCCTATGTGATGTCCAAGAGCGCGACGGCGTTTGCGCGCGACGCGCAGATGTTCGATACGACCATCGGCTGGCGTTTCGTGACTCCCGTCCTGAAACAGCAATACGGCATCGATTCGATGCCTGAGACCGGCGAGAACGTCGCGACCGACTTCGACATCAGCCGGGAGGACGAAGATCGCTTTGCCTTGCGCAGCCAACAACGCGCGCTCGCCGCGCAGGCCGCCGGTTGGTTCGCGAGTGAGATCGTTCCCGTGTCGGTCGGCGGAAAACGCGGTGCCGTGACCCGCGTCGATACCGATGAGCACCCGCGGGAGACCAGCCTCGAGGCCTTGGCCAAGCTGCCGACACCGTTTCGCGCGGGCGGTACCGTCACGGCGGGCAACTCCTCCGGTGTGAACGACGGCGCGTGTGCGCTGATTCTGGCGAGCGCTGCGGCAGTCGATCGGTATGGACTCAAGGCTCGCGCCCGGGTCGTCGGTACGGCGGTGGCCGGCGTAGCGCCCCGCATCATGGGCATCGGCCCGATTGCGGCGACAAGGAAGTTGCTGACGCGCCTCGGCCTCGAACTCGGCACCATGGACGTGATCGAGTTGAACGAGGCCTTTGCATCGCAGTCGCTGGCGGTGCTCCGCGCCTTGGGGTTGCCCGACGATGCACCCCACGTCAACGCCCAGGGCGGGGCGATTGCGCTCGGTCATCCGCTCGGCGCGAGCGGCGCACGTCTGGTGACCACGGCCCTCAATCAACTCGAACGCCGCAGCGGCCGGCGCGCCCTGTGCACCATGTGCATCGGGGTGGGCCAGGGCATTGCCATGGTGATCGAGTCGTTCGCTTGATAGACGCGACGCGTCGCGGCGCCGTCATGGTGCTGTCCATCGAGAATCCACCGGTGAATGCGCTGGCGCAGCCGGTGCGGCAGGCGCTGCTTGCGGCCGTCGAGCACGCCGATGCGGACCCCGAGATCGCCGCCATGGTCATCCAGGGGGCGGGCCGTCATTTCGTGGGCGGCGCCGACATTGCGGAATTCGACGCCGCACCGCAGGCACCGTTGTTGAACGATGTGTTACTGCGTATCGAGGCCTGCGGCAAGCCCGTCATCGCCGCCATCCACGGTGCTGCGCTCGGGGGCGGCTGCGAATTGGCGCTGGCCTGCCATTACCGGCTCGCGACGGGCGATGCTAGTTTTGGCTTCCCGGAGATCCGTCTTGGGCTCCTCCCCGGGTCTGGCGGTACGCAGCGGCTGCCGCGCGTGGTCGGCATTCGCGAAGCCTTGAAGTGGATGTTGACCGGCGAGTCCGCGACGGCTCCGACCGCACGCTATCTCGGCATCCTCGATAGACTCGCTGGCCCAGATCTCGTCGCAGCAGCGGTGGCTTACGCCGAAGAGTTGGTGGGCCGCGGCGCAGGGCCGCGCCGACTACGAGATGCCGTCGTGCCGGGGGAGGCGGTCGCCGAGGCGGATGTAGCGGAGTTGCGGGCGGCGGCGGTTCGTCGGCATCCGGGCACGGCATCTCCCAATGCCATCATCGAGTGCGTCATGGCAAGCATGCGGTTGCCCTTCGACGAGGCGTTGGCATTGTCACGCCGCCGCTTCGAGGAATGCCGGATATCCACGGCCTCGCGCGCCCTCCGTCATATGTTCTTCGCTGAACGCGGCGGTCCCTCGGAGGAGCCTGCCCGGCCCGTTCAGCAGGTGGGAGTGTTGGGCGCGGGGACCATGGGTTCCGGAATCGCCATCAGCCTCGCAACGGCCGGATATGACGTCACCCTCGTTGACACCCAAGCCCAGGCGTTGAGTGCAGGACTCGACCGTGTCCGGACTACCCTGGTGGCGGCTGCGCAGAAGGGCCGCATGGACCTCGCGACCGCGGAGGCGGCCATCGGTCGTGTGCAAGGAAAGGATTCTCTCGAGTCGTTTGCGCACGTGGATTTCGTGATCGAAGCGGTCTTTGAGAATCTCGTGGTGAAGCAGGAGGTTTTCGCAACGTTGGGACGAGTTTGCCGCAAGGATGCCGTTCTCGCCTCCAACACCTCGACCCTGGACATCGATGCCATCGCCGCGGCGAGCCAGCGTCCCCACGACGTCATCGGCATGCATTTCTTCAGTCCGGCCAATGTCATGCGGCTGGTCGAAATCGTGCGCGGTCGCGAGACCGCGACGGCCGTGATCGCGACCACGCGCCAGGTCAGCCGGCGCATGAATAAGCTCGGTGTCGTCGTGCGCAATTGCTTCGGCTTCGTCGGCAATCGCATGCTGTACTCCTACGGGCGCGAGAATCAATTCCTGTTGTTGGAGGGAGCGACGCCATCCCAGATCGACGGCGTGCTTGAGAGGTTCGGTATGGCCATGGGGCCGAACGCGGTCGGGGATCTCGCAGGCCTCGACGTGGGTTACCGGGTTCGGCGCCAGCGCAAGGACTTGCCGGATGATCCGCGCTATTACCGTGTCGCCGACGTCCTCGTCGATGCGGGCCGCCTCGGGCAGAAGACAGGCCGGGGATCCTTCCGCTACCTGGAGGGCTCACGCCGGCCGGTTCGCGATCCGGAAGTCGAGGTGATGCTGGCGGCCGAGTCCCAGCGGCTGGGCATCGAACGCCGCGATATCTCGGACACGGAAATCGAGCATCGCTGCCTGTTCTCGCTCATCAACGAAGGCGCGCAGATCCTGGCGGACGGCATCGGCGCAACTCCGTCCGACATCGATGCCGTCTGGTGCAATGGGTATGGATTCCCGCGCTTTCGCGGCGGACCCATGTTCTATGCCGACACGGTCGGCCTGCCAGTGGTGGTCGCGGGCATCCAAGAATTGGCGCGCCGGCATGGACCCCGTTTTTGGACGCCTGCGCGGCTGTTGCTCGATCTCGTCGAGCAGGGGCACACCTTTGAAACCTGGCACAAGAGCCGGACCTCTCCGGCGGAGTAACGTATGAAATTGCAGAGTTATGTGGGCGGTCGATGGCGCAGCGGCGACGGTGAGGGCGTTGTGATGCGTGATGCGTCCAACGGATAGGTCGTTGCGGAGGCGGGTAGTGCGGGATCGATTTCGCGGCGACACTGGCCTACGCCCGCGAACTGGAGAGCCAACCCCGGCTTTGACGTTTGCTTTCGATGGTGGGTATGCTCGTCGCACGAGGAAGGGACCGCTTAGGAATTTCGAGATTCTGACCGGCGCTTGTGAAAAGAACGGCAAAAGTAGGGTTTTCGCCACTGCCTTCAAGGGACGGCAATCGTAACAGCGCGGGTATCTCTGGAGCCGCCGCCGTGCCAAGTTCAAGGAATCCTTCGACCGCCTGCTGTATCTACTGGATCGAGTGCAATACGAGTTGCCGGAGTCAGCGCAAACGGCGAGTATGGTCAGCGGCCACCTATACGACCTTGAAGGTTATCTACGTAAGAATGCGGCGGGGATCATTAATTATCCCGATTGGTGGCATGCAGGACGGCGGATATCAACCAGCGCAGTAGAAGGGACGGTGAATCGGTTGATCGGGCGCCGAATGTGCAAATCCCAGCAGATGTGTTGGACTAAGCGAGGTGCGCATTTGCTGTTACAAGTGCGCTGCGCCGTCTTCAATGGAGATTTACTAGCGGGATTTCAACGTTGGTTCCCTGCCGTCGGCTCGCGACGCATCATGCTGCCGTGGCATTGGTTGCCCCAGCAATAGAAACGCTTCCAAACGACACACGCCCAGTGTGGGAATTTGAACCGCCCCGGTTATAGAGTCTGGCTACCGGTGTGAGGGCGTTCTTCACGAGTTACGCTTCGCATATCGGTTGGAGGCAAAAGACGTACGGGAGGAGGTTTTCCGCCATAGGCCTAATGAAATATTTATTTGAGACGACGGCTGGTCAGGATACCTATAATTGTGCTTAGACTCGTGCATGAATGAAACCGAGCTCAATGCGTGGTTGGCCAAGGAAATCCTTGTGCACGAAAGGGCGCTGCGAGGATATTTGGCGAGATTCTTCAAGAATGAGTCGGACGTTGATGACGTCGTCCAGGAGACCTACGCGCGTCTGTTGGGTTTGAACGAGGCCGCCTCTCGTGCGGTGCGGAATTGGCATGCTTTTTTGTTCACCAGTGCCCGCAACGTTGCCCTGGATCGCCTTCGTAAAAGCCGGGTCGTGTCGCTCGACGCGATGGCGGAGATAGAGACTTTGAACGTCGCGGATCAGCAACCCTCCGCCGATGACGCGCTGAACGCACGGCAGGAGTTAGCATTGTTAGCTGAAACCATTGCCGGGCTACCGGAGCGTTGCCGAGAGGTTCTGACGTTGCGCAAGCTCTATGGACTGTCGCAACGCGCGATCGCAGAGCGTCTCAGTATCTCGGAGAGCACGGTGGAAAAACACGTGGCTTATGGCGTACGTCTTTGCGCCGATCGCATGTTCGCGCAGCGCCGCGAACCGGCGAACAGCCGGCCCGCGGTGTCGGCGATTAGCCGAAAGGAACACTCCGATGAGCGATAATGAGATCGAGATTCGAGCAAGCGAGTGGCTGGCGCGTCTGGACCGCGATGACCCGTCAGCAGCGCTCTTGGCTGAGTTCAACCGCTGGAAGGACGCCGACGTGCGGCATATGGCGGCGTATGCCCGTCTCGCGGCGACATGGCAGGCTCTAGATCGAGCTCAGGCGCTGCATCCAGTGACTAGTGAGCCCGTCCAGAATGATCATCTGATCGGCCGCCGCCGCTCGATGCCAAGTCGCCGTGTCCCTAAGGGCTTATCAGTGGCGGCCGGCCTGATCATTGCCGCGGTGGCAGTATGGATCCTGCGCGCCTCGCCGACTACGGAGGTCTACGGGACCACCAAGGGCGGATTCCAGGTCGTTGTCCTCAAGGATCATTCGGTCGTCGAGCTCAACACTGATACGACGCTACGAGTGGAACTCGGTCCGACAATGAGGAAAATTCAATTGCTTCGCGGCGAGGCGAACTTCAAGGTCGCGCACGATGCGGCCCGTCCATTCGTCGTGTCGACGGGGCAAACCGCTGTGCTGGCCGTAGGCACCCAATTCAACGTTCGAAAGCTCGATAGCGGCGTCGAAATCACCGTCGAGGAGGGTAGAGTCCTCGTCGGAGCGCCCGAGGTTCTCGAACACGCGAAGGATATGAGGCCGCTGGCATCACCGGTACTTGTCGCGGGACAAACCGCTGTCGCCGACACCGGTGGTTTGACTCTCAACACGCTGCCGGAAGCGGCGATCTCACGCAGGGTGGCCTGGCAGAATCAGATGCTTGCCTTCGACGGCGATCGGCTCTCCGACGTCGTGGCGCAGTTCAATCGATACAATGATAGACAACTCATTATCGTAGAGCCGGCGGTGGCGGAATTGAGGATCGGCGGCTTTTTCAAACCGACGAATCTTGATGCGTTTGTGAGTATTCTCGAGTCCGACTTCGGCGTGCGCGCGAAGATGGACGGGAGTGATCGACTGCTGCTTTCATCGGCCGAGTGAAATAAATTCAAAAAAGTTATAGCGGAACGGGATTTCCGGCACGTCTCACTTCCTAACACCGGCACAAAAGATGCCGCTAACAAGGGAAGCTCGCTATGTCTTCACGTACCCGTGGAATTGGTTTCTTGAATTCAGCGCTCACGCTGTGTCTGCTGTTTGCCGGATCACGAGCTGCCATCGCGACTCCCAAGTCGTTTGACATTGGAGCATCCGATGCAGCGCATTCTCTGATCGATTTCGGTCGTCAGGCGTCCGTTCAGATTGTCTTTGCTTCGGAAAAAGTGAAGGGATTCACCACGAATGCCGTACACGGAAGTTACGAGCCGATCCAGGCGATCCGACTGTTGCTGAGCGGTACGGGCTTGTCGGTGAGTGAAAAGGAAAGCGGCGTGTTGGTGGTCGAGCCGACGAAAGAGAAGCGAGCGTCTTCCGGAGTTGGCAGGGAAAGCACCACGTCGGATCGCGATGTGGCGTTGGCCGAGGCGGCGCACCCACAGGCCTTCAACGAATCACCTGCAGGGAAAGCCCCTGATGCAGTTCCTCAGGCTGACACCGATAAGATCTCGGAAATCGTCGTGACGGCACTGAAGCGCTCGGAAACCTTGCAAACGGCACCGCTGGCTATTTCGGCGGTCTCGGGCAACACGCTCGAAGAGATGGGCATTCACAGCTCGCAAGATCTCGCGAGCATCGCGCCGGGGCTGGTGATCACCGAGAACCCGCTTGGCGGGGCGCGGATTACCATTCGAAACATTCGTTCACCCGGCGAGGCGACCGTGGGTCTGTACTACGACGAGACCCCATTAATCAGTGGCCCGGGCGTCGAAAACGACTCTGGCAGCAGCGCGCCGGCGGTCAGTCTGTTCGATGTCGAACGTGTGGAGGTGCTGCGCGGGCCGCAGGGCACTCTGTACGGATCGGGATCCGAGGCCGGCACCGTGCGGCTGATCTTCGAGAAGCCCAAGTTGGGGGTTACCGAAGGCGTCGTCGACGTTCAGGGAACGGGTATCAACGCGGGCGGCGCCGGCGGCCAAGGGCAGTTCATGGTCAACGTGCCCCTGATCGACAACCTGTTGGCGGTACGCGCGACCGGTTTCTACTCCTATGTCGGTGGCTACATCGACAATCCCGACCTACATCTGTCGGACGTGAACACCCAGAGAACTGAAGGCGGGCGCCTGTTGGTGCGCTATCAACCCCTGGATGCGCTGACCATCGATGCCATGGCCGTGTTGCAAAATAAGTCAGGGTGGGTCAACGACTGGTCGCTGAATGCGGGTCCTTATGTGGAGAACTACGCGACTCGCCAGCCCATGACCGATAACCTGCGGCTCTACAGCGGCACACTGAAATGGAACGTGGGTTTTGCGGACCTGACGGTCGTGGGGTCCCATTCGGAGCGCGACCTGGCGTACCAATACGATGTCGCCTATTTCACCTATGTTGCCGGTTTGTTTCCCGCAGGATCGCCGGTGCAGCAGCTGGCTCTGTCGCAAAATCCGGCCAGCGCCTACGCTCCCCAAAGCACCACCGTGAGCACCGAGGAGGCGCGACTGTCCTCCACCTCCGGCGGGCCTTTTCAGTGGACCGTCGGCGTGTTTCATTCGGAACGCATCAGCGACATCAGCAGCAACGTGTACGGTGCGGACGCGAGCGGCGATATTGTCGGGAGCGAGGACTACTACAGCCGATATATCGACGACGATCTGAAGGAAACCGCCGGCTTCGGCGAGCTGACCTATTCGATCACGCCGCAATGGGATGTCACCTGGGGCGGACGCAAATACGACTACGACCGCAGCACGGGTGGCGCCGTTACGGTGGGTAATGTGCTATTGGGATCGCTGGCAAGCCCGGCGTCGACCGCGCAAACGTCCGACAGCGGCTGGCTATTCAAGTACAACACCAGCTATCGCTTCACCTCGGAGATCATGGGGTATGCACAGGCTTCCCAGGGCTATCGGCCGGGCGGCGTGAATCAGGTGGTCGGATTGCCGGCGTCTTTGGGGCCGTACGCTCCCGACAGCCTGTGGGACTACGAAGCGGGCCTGAAAACCGCGTGGTTCGACCGCACGCTGACCGTCGATGCGGACGTCTTTCAGATCAATTGGAGCAACATCCAGGTCGAGGGTGAGACGCTCGCCCAGACCAATGGGGCCACGTTCGCATTCATCTCGAATGCCGGCAATGCGCGCGTTCGAGGTGTGGAGTTCGACACCAACTATCTGCCGCTGCCGGGATTGCAATTGCACCTGTCGGGTTCCTATATGCGGTCCATATTGACCACCGACCAGGTCAGCGCCGTGGTGGTGTCTCCTGGACAAAAGGGCGACGACATCCCCTATGCGCCGACCATGACCCTGCAGGCGGGCCCGCAGTACAGCTGGACACTCGTCGATGGCTGGAAGGGCATGGCGCGTATGGACGTCGATTACAATTCCGAGTCCTGGACGCAGTTCGACCACAACAATGCGTTTCAAGATCGCCTGCCTCGTTATGCCACCGTCAACCTGCGAACCGGCGCATCACAGGCGGGCAACGGTTGGTCGGCCTATCTATTCGCCAACAATCTCCTGAACAAATTAGGCTTGGTCAACAAGAACCAGACCGTACTTTACGGTGGCACTGACGCGGTGCGCGCCATCAGCATTACTCCGCGCACCATCGGCGCTGAAGTATCCAAACGTTTTTGAACTCTTGGAGGCGGTTCTCGTCAACCGGATTATCTATGTTTAAACGGGTTTACTGTGCTCTCGCATACGCGGTAATGGGGCTGCCGATGCTCCTGCCCTCGACGAGCTTCGCGAAGGACATCGTCGTGCATGCCGCCCATCTGATCGATGGGGTGTCGGAGCGAGCGAGGGACAATGTCTCAGTGCTGATCCACGACGATCGAATCGTCGCGGTGCAGGATGGATTCGTGAATCCTGTCGGTGCGGAGATCCTGGAGTTTGCGAACGGTACGGTGCTGCCCGGGCTCGTCGATGTGCACATTCACGTGACGGCCGCCGGCATTCCCGATCCGACCAAGGTGTCCAACGAGGAACTCGCGTATCGCTCGGTGGTCGCGGTACGTCGCACTCTATTGGCGGGCTTTACCGCCATCCGTGACGTGGCCTCGCTGGACGTCACTCTGGTCGTGGCCCTCAAACACGCCATACAACGGGGCGACATCCCGGGGCCGCGAATGTGGGTGTCTGGCCAAGGACTGTCTCCAACCGGTGGGCACATGGATCCGTCGAACGGCCTGCCTCCGGTGTGGCGACGCGACGACGATTGGCGAGCTGGCGTCGTGGATTCTCCCGAAGAAGCCGTCCGTGCGGTGCGCTGGATGCGCCAGCAAGGAGCCGATCTCATTAAAATTGCTCCAAGCGGCGGTGTTGCCAGCGTGGGCGATGACCCCACGTTGCAACTCATGTCGGACGAGGAGATCAAGGCCGTCGTCACGACCGCACACTCACTGGGCATGAAAGTTGCCGCTCATGCGCATGGTAAGGCGGCCATAGACTCCGCGGTGAGGCTCGGTGTGGATTCCATCGAGCATGGAACCTTCGCCGACGCCGCGAGCTACGCCTTGATGAAGGCGCATGGAACCTATCTGGTCGGCACGTTGACCGTAGCCCATGACATCTTGAATATTGCGCGAAACTCACCGGATAAGCTGCCCCCGGGCGTTGCGCAAAAGACCATCGAAGTCACTCCCACCATGGACCACAATGTGACAGCCGCCTACAAGGCGGGGGTCAAGCTGGCGGTGGGCGGTGATATTTTCGGTCTAGAGCCTTGGGGCAGCGAAACGCGGGAGTTCGAGTATATGGTGGAAGCCGGCGTGGCTCCCATGGACGCGATACTGGCGGGTACTCGCGGGGGCGCTGATTTGATCGGAGACAGTGCCGACATTGGTTCTATTCAAGCGGGCCGCTTCGCGGACATCATCGTCGTACCCGGCGATCCGCTCAAGGACATCAAGGTGCTGCAACACGTCGAATTCGTGATGAAGGGCGGAGAGATCTTCAAGCGCGACGGTAAACCCACGGCGATCGAGAACTAATTGAAGAGATCGGTCTGCGGTGAGGCGGTGACTTGGGAGATAGCCAGAAGGAGCTTCGCAAACATGTCGGGAATGGCGCTCCGGGATGTAAACGCTCGACCTTCAGAAGATCGAGCGTTTACTCTGAATCGCCTACGGCCAACCAATCGTCCTTGCTCTAATGGTATTTCGGCGTCGCCGTTGTAGTTCGAGGACTCATGGTTGTCAGGCCGCCTCGCCGTCTTTCTCCACACCGCGACCGCGGCCAGATCTCGTTGTTACGATGTCCGTAAGTAGCTGTGCAAACACCGCAGCGGAGACGAGGTGATATAGCCCTTGTTTGCGCCGCACTGCGCGGTTGACCGCAAGAATTCACGACCGGCTTCGCGACAACGGCGGTTAATGCGAGGCAGCGGGCAGTGGCAGGGCGGTGGTGCGCTTGATCCTCTCTAGCACCACGCTTGAACGCACGTTGGCTATGTCGCCGTGACCGAGCAGTTCCTGGTTGATGAAGGCGGAGAAGCTGCGTAAATCGCGCGCCACGACACGCAGTAAGTAGTCGGCGTCACCCGTGGTTGCACAGCAGTCCACCACTTGATCGAGGGCGGACATTCTATCGTGGAATCCCGTCACGACCTCGGGTGCGTATGAAGCCATGGCGACGGTGACGAAGGCCTCGACTTGAAGACCCAGGCTTTCCTCATCCAGCAGGGCCACATGCTGGCGAATGATGCCGTCCTGCTCCAACTTGGCGATGCGTCGGGACACCTGCGACGACGACAGATGGATGGCGTCGGCCAGCTCGGCATGAGAACGCGATGAATCGGCTTGGAGATGTGCCAGGATGCGCAGGTCAATCTTGTCCATGCGTCAAACATGCGCCATCCGACGACCCTACGCAATAGTGGCGTGTCTTTTCGCGAGAATTCGCCACACCTTGCGCTGATAAAGCGAGGTGCCTCCAGTATCGTGTATTCCGATGCGCCAGGACGCGGCGCGCACCACGGAGTAAAGCTGTGAACAATCACGCCGGTAGCAGGGTCGACCTTTTCGACAATCCCCTAGGCCTCGACGGATTCGAGTTCGTCGAGTTCACAGCGCCCCAACCGGGCGTGCTGGAGCCCGTTTTCGCCGCCATGGGCTTCACGCACATCGCCAATCACCGTTCCAAGCGGGTGCACCTGTGGCGACAGGGGAACATCAACCTTATCGCCAATTACGCGCCTAGCAGTCCAGCCGCTTATTTCGCGGCCGAACACGGCCCGTCGGCTTGCGGCATGGGCTGGCGTGTGCGCGATGCCGCGAAGGCGTATGCGGCGGCGATCGAGCGCGGCGCCGAGCCGGTCGATGTGGAGACCGGGCCGATGGAACTGCGCCTGCCGGCAATTCGCGGCATCGGTGGCTCGATCATCTATCTGGTCGACCGCTATGCTGGTCACGCCGGTGATGCCGATCTGTCGATTTACGACGTCGATTTCGTCTATCTGCCGGGCGTCGACAAGAATCCCGCGGGCGCCGGCCTCAAGATCATCGATCATCTAACCCACAACGTCTATGGCGGGCGCATGGCGCATTGGGCGGACTTCTATGAACGCGTCTTCGGTTTCCGCGAAATCCGCTACTTCGACATCAAGGGCGAATACACGGGCCTGACCAGCAAAGCGATGACCGCACCCGATGGCAAGATCCGCATTCCACTCAACGAGGAAGGCAAGACGGGTGGTGGTCAGATCCAAGAATTCCTGCGCGCCTACAACGGCGAGGGCATCCAGCATATCGCCTTCGCCTGCGACGATCTCATCGCCGGCTGGGACAGGCTGAAGGCCACCGGCGCACCATTCATGGCGCCGCCGCCTGATACCTATTACGAAATGTTGGAAGAACGGCTTCCTGGCCATGGCGAACCGGTAGCCGAGCTGCAGGCGCGCGGCATCCTGTTGGATGGTGCGACCGCAGATGGCGATCCGCGCCTGTTGCTGCAAATCTTTTCCGAAACCCAGATCGGTCCGGTGTTCTTCGAATTCATTCAGAGGAAACGAGACGAGGGCTTCGGCGAGGGCAACTTCACCGCCCTGTTCAAAAGCATAGAAAGCGACCAGATCCGGCGGGGTGCCTTGCTGCGGGAGGGGGCGACACAATGACTGCTCCAGCGCTCCAGCGCATTCATCATGTCGCCTATCGCTGCCGCGACGCAGCCGAGACGGTGGCGTGGTATGAACGGGTTCTGGGCATGACCTACACCACGGCGTTCGCCGAGGACCACGTACCGTCAACTGGGGCTAACGACCCCTACATGCATGTGTTTCTCGATTGCGGCGGAGGCAACGTGCTTGCCTTTTTCGAGTTGCCCAACCAGCCCGAGATGGGCCGCGATCTCAACACGCCCTCCTGGGTGCAGCATCTGGCATTCGAGGTCGCCGATGAGGCCGCGCTGTTGGCAGCCAAGGCGCATGTCGATGCTCAAGGCATCGAGGTATTGGGGCCGACCTATCACGGCATCTTCAAATCGATCTATTTCTTCGACCCCAATGGCCATCGACTCGAAGTAGCCTGCAATATTGGCAAACCCGAACAATATGCCGAGTTGCGAACTTTGGCGCCGCTGATGCTTGAAGAATGGAGCCGGACGAAGCGGGCGCCGCGCCATGCCGACTGGCTACATCGAGAGCCCGGCAAAGCATGACGATCGACCGCACACATGACGCCGAAGCACGAAGCTGGGTGGCGTCGGCTGACGATCATGCCGATTTTCCGGTGCAGAACCTTCCGCTTGGCGTGTATTCGCTGAACGGTGCTGCGCGCCGTATCGGAACGATCATCGGCGATTGGATTCTGGACTCGCACGCGCTGGCTTCAGCCGAAGCGCTGCCCCTAGAGGTGCACGCGGCGTTGCGGCGCGAGACGCTCAATGATTTGTTCGCCCGTCCGTCGGCGGATCGCGTGGCTCTGCGTCATGCGCTGTTCGGCCTGCTGACCTCCGGAGATCGTCGCTCCACGGTGGAACCGCATCTATATCCGGCGACGGGTGTCACGCTGCATCTCCCCTTTGCCATCGGCGACTACACCGATTTCGGCCGTCGTAGGTCAAAATCTTTATCGCCGTGCGCCGCCGATTGCAGAACACGAACAGCCATCCACAAAATGGATCGACCTGAAGCTGCGCCTGGCAGATCCGCGCCAACCCATCGATGCCAGCGCGAAAGTCGATGCTCGCCACCGCCACCAGGATGCGCATCTGCGCGGTGAGTTGGATCACAGGGATGCCGACCAGCCCGACCGGCACAACTGCAGCACCATCTCCGTCGCCGCGCCGGGCGCCATCTCCAGCTGCAGTCTCTGTCCGTTCGCGTTCTGCAACGACAGCCGGCAGCCGCTCGGGCTCACCGGCAAGACGCCCGTCAACTCGATAAACTTCATCGGATCGGGGTTCGACGGCCGCTTCGTCTTGCCGCGTACCGCAGCCATCCCACCGCCACTCATCCCTTTGAGTTTGTTGTACTCCAGGCCCAGCGCCCGCGCCGTCACGTACACCCCGTGCCGCCGAGCCACTCGTCCCGCCGCCGACCACAACTTCGGCGGAAACGCTACCCGCCGCTTGTGGCTACTCCGCCAATCGTCCAACCTCTCCCGCAGGCGCGCCAAGTCTCGCGCTTGCCCTCTCGACCCGCTTGCCGCTCTTGCCATCGCTTGCTCCCATCACCGTGAATCGGTGTGGGCGCCACACTATCAACCCGGCCTACCGTCAGTCATGCACGCTCACCGGAAGGACACCCCTTGCGAGCTATTGCGCCTCGAGAGCGGCCGACAATCACCGTATTCGGGGAGGAGCCGGTGGCTACGCCTACGAGCGTCGCTTTGGCATCGGTGTCGACATCACTAGTTCGTGTCCATTCCGTCAACAATTGATGTCCAAGGCACCCGAATCGTCAACGTAAACGCCGACAATTCATCTGTTTACAGGAAGTATCTGCAAAGGCGGGCCGCGGATTTGGACATGAAATGCTGGCATGTTCAACGCAATAAAAACCAGTCTCTAAAAACACTGCCGTTTGAACGCGACAATAGTGGATACAACTCATGTGCTTATGGCGGCGACGCAAATCGCCCAAAGCCGCGAGCTGAAATCGTTGGTCACAAAATGCTGATGTCGACACTGGGTGCCGCGGCACCACGCCGCGTAAACGGTCCCAAGTACGGCACCGCCTCACCGGCCGAAGCGCCACTCCATTGTCCCGCCATAAAACGTGGCGATATTGTTCGGGAAACCCCGGTAGTGGTCGATGGCGACACCGAGTTCGAGTTTGCGCCAGACCCGATAGGCGGCCGTCAGACCCAACGTGACGCCGCCGCCTTCATGGGTTGCATCGATGCGATCGCCAAACCCGACGGCAGTATCCTTGGTCGCCCAAAAAAAGCCGCCGAGTCGGGGCTCGATCGAGAAGCGCGGGGCGATTTCGAAGTGACCGGTGTAGGACATCGAGAGGATGTTGCCGTAGCTACGCAGTAGCTCCGTGGTGTCCTGCAGTAGCGGTGTGAGGTTGGCGGCGGAGGCAATAGTGCCGTGTAACTGCGCGACCGTGGCATCACGGTAGGTATAGGCAAATTCCAGTCCGGCGTGGGGAGTGAAGTCGTAGCCCAAGAACACGGTACCAGCGGGGCCTGAAGTATCCGCAACCGCGTTGACTCCACCATAACCCAGTGAAGCGAGGCCCTGGTCGAGTTTGGCTGACTCCACGCGCACGGGCATATCGCCGACCCGAATGCCGACATAGAGACTATCGGTCCAATCGACAGGTGTGTCAGCTGCGAATTGATCGGCGCGCGCCGAGCCGCTTCCCGCTGCCGTCATGAGCACAGCCACGCACAGCATCGTGGCCGCGAAAAACCGGCTGGATAGGATCGCCCGCCAGCGCAGCGCCACCAATAGTCCGAGCAGCAGTAGGAGCGACCAGCTAATCGCACCGCCGCCGGACTTGGCACTCACCGTGACCGCCACCAGTGTGGCCGAAAGAACGGCGGTCGCCGATGCGCTTCCGCCGTTGCCTGCGCAGGTCAGAACGTAGCTGTACGTACCGACAACGCCAGGCGTCACGGTCTGGCTACCGGTCGCGGCTTCGGTACCGCTCCAGGCACCACTGGCCGTGCAGGCCGTGGCGTTGGTACTGGACCAGGTGAGCGTGGCCGAGGTACCCGCTGCAATGCTCGCAGGACTTACGGACAGCGACACGGTGGGGGGTGCGGCCGGCCCATAGGACACGGTAAATCCCGTCGATGTTTTGGCAGCTGCGAGCGTGCTGTTGCCCGCAAAGGTCGCGCTCAGCGTGGCACTGCCGGCACCGGAGGGTGTCAGTGTGCAGGTCGCGACCCCGGAAGCGTTGGTCGTTGCCGTGCAACTGGAACTGCCTAACGTCAGGGTGATGGACTGGCCGGCAATCGAGGTCACCGGGTTTGCCGAGACATCCGTTAGTGAGGCCGACGCACTGAAAGCCTGATTCACCGTGCCCCCCGCGGGGCTGGTATTCAAGCTGAGGAAGGTAACGTGTTGGCCGGCGGTCCAGTCAACCTGCGCGAGGTTCGAGGTCAGGGTCGTGGTATTTTCGACGGCCGTCGCGACCACGCTATCCGTTCCGGGCTCCATCCCCGTATAGCTAATGACGGCAGTCCCTTGTGCATTGGTGGTTGCCAGCTTGACCTGACCATTCGCGCCGCTCACGTGGAAAGTGACGGGGACGCCGGATAGCGGAGTTACATTCTTCAAGGTCGCGGTGAAGGTCTGCGAGGCGCCCTGCGCGGCGTTCGGGGTAACCATTGCCGGGGTGAGGTTGATGGACGGCGCGGGGCTGGTGGGTGCCGCGTTACACGTACCGTTGCTGCCCGTGATCTTATAGACGATCCCGTAACCCGAGGCGTACAAGCATCCATCGGGTCCGGTAACGCCGACATTCGGTGAATTCGCGGAGATCAGCACGGTGGCAGTGCTCGGGTTCGTCACGGATATCTCGGACATCGCGCCGCTCGATGCGGTGACGATCAACGACTGAGCGCTGCCATCAGCATTGGTGGCGCCGACGGCAACCGCATACGCAGAAGTAATGCCGGTCACCGGTGTGACTGTTACCGTTGCGGCATTGGTCCCCGAAATCTGCTCAATCGGCGCGTTCGGCGCGATGTAGTAACCGCTAACCGCATACAAGGTTCCGTCGGGAGCGAACGCCATGCCGCCGTTTGGCGTCGCGGGGAGGGTGGCATAAGTCACCACGGAGGTGGGCGCGCCGGCATTGGTGTTCGCTGGATCGATGACACGGAATATTGACGCATTGTCGGTGCCCCCACCGGTGCACTGATCGTCGAAGAAAAGGTCCCCGCTCAATGGATCGACCGAGAGGCCCGCAGGGCAAGTAAGTCCGGAGGCTACAACCCGCACCTGTGCACCGGTGGTGGGATCCACTTGCACGATTTCCGCACCTTGATTGCCGAGGGTGGCGTATACGTTGCCATCCTTGCCATAGACCAGCGGCCCGAGCGCCGGGGTCAGCGTATTGACCAAGTTGGCCGTACTCACGGCTCCGCCGGCCAGGCCAGTTTGGTAAATGCCGCCGTTCAGGAAATCGGAGGCCAATACGGTGCCGGCAGATGTGAAGGCGGGATAATTGCCGCTCGGGCACCCGATATTCGCCCCCGCGTAATAAAAGGTCGCTGCCGATGGAAAGCCGGTGATAAAGGGCGTCACGGTATATCCCGTGCCAGCCACCGGCGCCAAGCCTGCTCCGCAGGCCGTGGTGGCGCTGCCATTGAACGTCACGGTCGCAGAACCGGGAATCGCAAGATCACCGTCGGTCACATCCACCGCGGAGAACGTCACCGATTCGTTGACCTGGTCCGTTACCGAAAACTGAATCTGTCCATTGGCATCGGTCACGCTCGGCGTAGGCCCCGTAACGACGGCATGCGCCCCGCCGTCCGCTAAGGTCACGGTTTTACCGGGCGTGGGACGACTCAAGGAATCGGTGAGAGTGACGATGACGGTAGTCGGCGTTTGTCCATCCGCGGGCACCGTCGGGGGATTCGCGGTAATGCCGCCGCTGGCGGCATTCGGCACGCCGAAGTTCAAGGTGATCGTCGGCAGCACGATCCCATCGGTGGTATCGGTCGCCGTGAACGTCACCGTTTCGGCCGTCAAGTCCGTCACGCTGAACACAACGGAACCGTTGTTCACGTTCGAAACACCGCTCGCCGAGGCGATCACGGCATGGGTCGAATTCGCGGTCAGCGTCACCGTCTTGCCGCTCACGGTATTGCCGTTCGCATCGAACAACGTGACCAAAATGCCGCCTTGCGAAGTGCCGTCGGCGGGAGTGGCAAAGGCGGTATTCGTTCCGCCCGTCAAACCAGCCGGGTTGACAAGGGCATTACCAGGCTGACCGAGGGGTACAACCTCCGACAGCGTAGCGCTTGGAACACCCACGGTCTGATTGCTCAACAATCGCCGGATGGCATTCACATTGGGAGATCCCAGACCCACGTGCGGGAAATCGCTCGCCATCGACGCTGCATTGTTGAACGCGTCCGTGGCGGCGAGCGGATAAAGCACAGGATTCATCGCGCCAAGATTCTTGCCTTGTGCCTGATTCAGGAGCGCTGTGAGCGCCGCCCATTCGGGCGCCGCGATACTGGTGCCACCATTCAGAGTACCGTTGGGACACCCACCATTGTCCGCCTCGCACAGCATCGGCCCATCCGCAGGGTCCGCGACAATCGCGACATCGGGAATGGATCGCATGGAACCGGCATTGAGACCGTTTTGATAGGACGGGCGACTAAAGAACTTGCTGACCCCGAAGCCCCCCTGTCCGGTTGCGGGAACCGACGCCGATCCGTCCCACCAGGTCTCGCCACTGTAGAGCGGGCCGGACCCCGGATTCGCCAAGGAGGTACCACCGACCGCGGTCGCATTAGGCGAATCCGCCGGCACCGAAATGGTGTTCGCACTACCGTCCAGGCAGGTACTGCCGCCATCGCCGCTTGCGTTGAATACGCTGATACCGGAGGCCGCAGCCGTTTGTAGAATACTGTCGATACTCTGCGCTTCGGCGGCGGAAATCTGGTCCTCGCACGAGGCCCAGCTATTGCTGATGATAGTCACTCCGTCATTGATCATTGCATTGAACATCGCGGCGTAACTCGCCGCCTGACCAGTGAAAGGCGCCTCGTAGACGATAACCTTTGCACCCGGCGCGAACGACATGACCGTATCAACGTCGAGTAGGACCTCACTTTCCCCGCTGCCGGGAGTCGTTACACCGCCATTCACGGGCTTTACGGTGAGATTGTCGATAATGCTCGAGGGCGCGTAGAACAGGGCCAAGTAATCGCTCACGTCGCTGGTATAAAATCCGTCGAACTCCAGCAGGCCGATGCTTTGACCGCTGCCATCGGCGGCATTGACTGTTGTCGTGCCTGAACCGTTGGTGTTGGCGGCATTCGGATTTGAATGAAAGCCAAGCGACTTGACTGAATTGCCC
>Ga0302314_10006118_pt1 | contig 21844 bp, 23 predicted proteins | sample III_Palsa_N2_3_FD_200533 | JGI IMG/M metagenome (GOLD analysis project Ga0302314, IMG submission 200533) | Peat permafrost microbial communities from Stordalen Mire near Abisko, Sweden - III_Palsa_N2_3 | ecosystem: Environmental > Terrestrial > Soil > Palsa > Peat permafrost | place: Sweden...
GATCGAGGCGCGCGTCAGGCCGGCCGCGGAATCGTGGTTGCGCAAGTCCTCGCGCTCCACGGCGTCGCGCACCAGCCCAACGATGGTCTTTACGGCGATGCCGCTGGCGACCTCGCCGGCGTTATAACCGCCCATCCCGTCGGCCAGCACCAGCAAGCCGATGTCGCAATCGAAGGCAATCGTATCCTCATTATGGTCCCGGACCCGTCCAGTGTCGGTCAGTCCCACGCAGCGCAGCTTGCCCTTGAGGCTCATGGGACGCCCGGACCACCGCATAACAATGGGCTTCGAAAGAACTTGAACTGCGTCACACTTCGTTCCGTGCCTTTGTTTTCAGCGCCACCCGCCGCCATTGCCCAGCAGACCAGGGCGCGTCGATGCAGTGCATTCCTTAGAGTCTATAACTTAGCATCGCGGCAGGGCCAATGCGCGGCTCGGATCACAATTGCAGGGTGGCGTGCACGATCCCCAGGCGCGCAGCCGATGATTCCGGTATGCGCACCATCAAGCGCAAATCAGCTCAGCGGGAATCAACGCCGTGGCCCGTAGCCAGAGCGTCTTTGTCTGTCGCGCCTGCGGCGCCGAAGCGCTCAAATGGCAGGGACAGTGCGATCATTGCAAGGCTTGGGACTCACTCGAACGCCTCGCGACGGTGCCGGGCGCGCCCGAACGCGTCGAGCCGTCGCTGGCAGCCTCTCTGGAGGCGGCGAATCTGCAGGCCCAGTCATCCCTGCGGCTGCCCTTCGGCCTGGCCGAGCTCGATCGTGTCTTCGGCGGCGGCCTGGTGCCCGGCTCGGTGACGCTGCTGGGCGGGGAGCCGGGCATTGGCAAATCGACCTTGCTGTTGCAGGTGGCCTGCAGCCTCGCGCAGCAGCTGCCGATCCTGTATGCCAGCGGCGAGGAGTCGGTGGCGCAGATTGCGCTGCGGGCGCAGCGCCTGCAGTTGAGCGCCGCGCAACTCGAGCTCATCGCCGACAATGCGCTCGAAGCCATCCTGCAACGGGCCGTGCAGCGCCAGTGCGCACTGCTCGTGATCGACTCGATCCAGTCCATGCGCAGCACTCTGGCCGAGGCAGGTGCGGGCTCGGCGGTGCAATTGCGCGAGTGCACGCTGGCGCTGGTGCGCCATGCGAAGACTCGCGGCAGCGCAGTCATGATCATCGGCCACGTGACCAAGGAGGGCAGTATCGCCGGACCGAAGCTACTCGAGCACCTCGTCGACACGGTGCTGTACTTTACCAGCGATGCCGGTAGCCGCTATCGGATGCTGCGAGCGACCAAGAATCGCTTCGGACCGGTCAATGAGCTGGGCTTCTTTGCCATGAGTGAGCGCGGGCTCAAAGAGGTCCGAAATCCGTCCGCGATTTTGCTCTCGCGCCACGCGCAGCCCGTGCCCGGCAGCGTCGTGATGGTTGCGCGCGATGGCGCACGACCACTGCTCATTGAAGTTCAGGCGCTGGTGGATCGCAGTCGCGCCGTAGCGCCGCGCCGCGTGGCCCAGGGCCTCGACGTGAATCGGCTCTCGATGCTACTAGCCATCCTCAGTCGCCATGCCGAACTGCCGCTGGCGGACTACGATGTGTTCGTCAACCTGGTCGGCGGCATCGAGATCGCTGAGACCGCCACCGACCTGCCCCTGGCACTCGCACTCGCTTCGAGTCTGCGCGCGCGCGCGCTGTCCGCATCGCTGGCCGTATACGGTGAGCTCGGACTGACCGGAGAGGTGCGGCCGGTCGCGCATGGCGAGGAACGGCTGCGCGAGCTGGTCAAGTTCGGCTTCAAGAGCGTGATTCTGCCGCGCGATAACTTGCCGCGCACGGCCTCGCCCGAGCTGCTTTTGCTGGGCGTCTCGAGCATCCAGGAGGCGCTCGCGGCGGCATTTGATACTCAGCTCAGGCCGTAGCCGAGGCGCTCGCGCTCGGCGGTGCCAGATGCACGCGCACGGTGCGGATCGCATTGTCGGCGATCTGCAGGATTTCGAACTCGTAATCGCCGATGCGCAGCGCCGTGCCCGGTGTCGGGATGGTCTCGAGCTTCTCGAGCAGCAGCCCGTTGAGCGTGCGCGGCCCAAGCGCGGGCAACTGCCAGCCGAGCGTGCGATTGAGCACTCGAATGCTTGCGCTGGCATTCACGAGCCAGTTGCCGGCGGCATCGCGGCTGACGTCCTTATGTGTGAGTGCGGCCGGATCGGTCGTGAATTCCCCGACGATCTCCTCGAGTATGTCCTCGAGCGTGACCAGCCCGGCGATGTCGCCGTACTCATCGACCACGAATGCGAGGCGCCGACGGGTGCGCTGGAACTGCGCGAGCTGCTGTGTGAGCGAGGTGCCCTCGGGAACGAAGTAAGGCTCGCGCGAGGCGGCGATCTCGACCAGGCGCTCGCGGCTCAAAGTGCCGCGCGCCAACTCCTGGGCCACGCGCTTCATGTGCAAGATGCCGATCAGATTGCTGAGCGAGCCCTCATAAACGGGCAGGCGCGAGTGCGGCGTCTGGCGCAGCCGCTCGAGGATGTCCTCCCAGTTCATGGCGACGTCTATCGCGGCGATCTCCTGGCGTGGAATCATGATGTCGTTCACGCTGACGCGCTCCAGATCCAGGATCGAGAGCAGCATCTGGCGGTGACGCTGTGGCACCAGCGCGCTGGCCTCGGCGACTACGGTGCGCAGCTCATCGGTCGAGAGCGCCTGATTCGCGTGCGGCGTGCGCCGCGTGACGCCGACGAGGCGCAGGAAACCGCGTGCGACCTGATTGGTTACCCAGACCACCGGCGAGGTGATCCACAGCAGCACCAGATAAATATAAGCCGAATTCAGTGCCACGCTCTCGCTGTACACCGCGGCAAAGATCTTCGGCGAGAGCTCGCAGAAAACGACCACGACGACGGTGAGCACGATCATCATGAGCGGCAGTGCCAGCGGCTGCCCGGTGCGCTGCGCCAGTAGCGTCGCGACGGTCGAGACCGCGACACTGGCCAGCGCGAGCACGACCAGATTGGCGCCGAGCCAGCGATCGGGCCGGGCCAGCAGTTTTTCGAGCAGTAATGCGCGGCGCTCACCGCGACCGGCGCGATGGCGGATGCGGTAGCGGTTCACCGACAGCATGGCCACTTCGGTGCCGGAAGAGAAGCCGATGACGAGCAGCAGCGCGAACAGGATCAGGATCAGGATGATCGACGGCGCGTGGTCCACCGGGTCCTTATAATGGGTCATCCAGGGGCTGTATAGGGCGGCCTGACCGCACTCGCGCACCATGTTCGATAAACTCACCGAGCGCCTCGCCGGCGCCGTGCAACGCCTGCGCGGGCTTGGTCGTGTGACCGAAGATAACGTGGCCGAGACCCTGCGCGACGTGCGCATGGCGCTGCTCGAGGCCGATGTCGCGCTGCCGGTGGTCAAGAGCTTCACTGAGAGCGTCAAGGCGCGCGCACTCGGGGCCGAGGTGGCTACCAGCCTGACGCCCGGTCAGGCCTTCATTGGCATCCTGCATCGCGAGCTGGTCGCGTTGCTCGGCGAGACTCAAGCCGGCTTTGCGCTCAACGTGCAGCCACCACAGGTCGTTCTGCTCGCCGGGCTGCAGGGCGCGGGCAAGACCACCACGGCCGGCAAGCTCGCGCACTGGCTCAAGCAAACGCATCGTCGCCGCGTGCTGCTCGTCAGCACCGACGTGCGCCGTCCAGCGGCCATCCTGCAATTGCAACGACTGGCGCAGGAGGTCGGCGCGGACTTCTTTCCAAGCGCATCGGCGCAGGAGCCCACTGCAATCGCGCAAGCCGCGCTCGAGGCGGCACGTCGTGGCGTCTATGAGACCTTGATCATCGATACGGCAGGCCGGTTGCACGTTGATGCGCAGCTCATGGCGGAAATGCAAGCCATCGATCGTGTCGCCGGCGCGCATCAGCGGCTCTTCGTGGTCGATGCGATGTCCGGGCAGGATGCGCTCAATGCGGCGCGCGCCTTCAGTGCCGCACTCGAGCTCACCGGCATCATCCTGACCAAGGCCGACGGCGATGCGCGTGGTGGTGCAGCCCTGTCGGTGCGCGCCGTGACCGGCAAGCCGATCGTGTTTCTCGGCGTTGGAGAGAAGCTCGAGGCACTGCAGCCGTTTGATCCCGAACGCATGGCCACGCGCATTCTGGGCATGGGCGATGTGCTCTCGCTGGTCGAGGATGTGCAGCGCCAGGTCGATGTCAAACAGGCCGAGAAGCTCGCCCGCAAAGTGGCGGCCGGCAAGAGCTTCAGCCTGCTGGATCTGCGCGAGCAGCTCGAGCAGGTCGCCAAGCTCGGCGGCATGAGCGCCGTCATGGAGAAGTTGCCGGCGCAGCTGGGCGCTCGCACACCGATGCCGGGCGCACAGGCCGACCGCCAGCTCAAGCGTCAGATCGCGATCATCGATTCAATGACGCGCCAGGAGCGCGCACGCTCCGCGATCATCGATGGCTCGCGTCGGCGCCGAATTGCCGCCGGCGCCGGCGTCCAGGTGCAGGACGTGAACCGCTTGCTCAAGCAATTCATGGAGATGCAGAAGCTCATGAAGGGTATGAAGGGCGGCAAGCTCGGCCGGCTGATGGCGGGGCTGCGCGGCGCCATGCCCCCCAACCTGCCGCGGGGGCGCCAAGGCTAGGCCCCCGGGGTCGGCGCCAAGCGCATAAGCCTTTCTTCCAGGAGCGCTTTTGCGTAGAATCCGCGCTCTTTTTTTGCACCCTCGAACACGCACACCATGGTCACGATTCGTTTGACGCGCCGCGGCGCCAAGAACCAGCCCTTCTACCACGTCGTGGTCACGGACAGCCGTGAGCGCCAGGGCGGCTCGAGCCTGGAGCTGGTCGGCTACTTCAATCCGGTTGCACGCGGCAAGGACACCCGATTGAAGCTCGATCTTGAGCGCATCGATCACTGGCTGGCCGTGGGTGCGCAGCAATCCGAGCGGGTGCGGGCTTTGGTCGCCAAGCACCGGCGGGAGGCTGGCGCGCAGGTCCCGGCCGCCTGAACCGCCAAGTCGTACTCGGTCGCATCGTCGCCTCGCATGGTCTGCGCGGCTGGGTGAAGGTGCAGTCGTATACCGATCCGCCCGATGCGTTGCTGCAATACCGTGCCTGGCGCCTGCGAGCTACACGGGCTCCTACCGCTGCAGCGGAACTCACGCTGCAGGTACTGCACTCGCAATGGGATGGCCGCAACATGCGCGTAGCACTGGCCGGGCTCAGTGACCGCGATGCCGCCGAGGCGCTGCGCGACTATGAGATTGTCGTCGAGCGTGCGGCACTGCCGGCCGTGGCCGGGCGCGAATACTACTGCGACGACCTGCTGGGTTTTACGGTGCGTAACGTCGAGGGCGTGCTGCTGGGCAAGCTGGAGCATTTCCTGGCTGCCCCTTCGATGCCGCTGATGCTGGTGCGCGGCGAGCGCGAGTATGCCGTGCCGGCCGGACCACCGCATTTGCGGCGTGTGGATCTGCAGCGACACGAGATCGAGGTGGACTGGCCGGCGGATTTTTGAGGGTCTCGTGCAGATCGAAGTCGTCACATTGTTCCCGACGATGATCGCCGATGCGCTGCGCCACGGGGTGCTCGCGCGCGCGCTCGGCCGGGGCTTGCTGCGCGTGGGCACCGAGGATCCGCGCGCGCATACGATGGACGCGCATCGCAGCGTGGATGATCGGCCCTACGGCGGCGGGCCCGGCATGGTGCTCAAGCCGGAGCCGCTGTGCGCGGCCATCGGCGCGGCACTGCAGCGCGTGCCGCCGGGCAGCGAGCGCGTCTTGCTTTCCACGCAGGGTGCGCGGCTGACGCAGCGGCGCCTCACGGCGCTCGCGCAATTGCCGGGTCTGGTGTTGATTGCGGGTCGCTACGAGGGCATCGATGAGCGCGTGCGCTGCCTCGCGGTCGACCAGGAACTGTCGATCGGCGATTATGTGCTCTCGGGCGGTGAGTTGCCGGCCCTGGTACTGATCGATGCGCTGGCGCGCCTGATACCCGGAGCGCTCGGCGATGAGCGCTCCAGCGCGCAGGACTCTTTCGGCAATGGCCTGCTGGACTGGCCACACTACACGCGGCCCGAAGTGTTCGGGGCCGTGCGCGTTCCGGGCGTATTGTGCTCGGGCGATCACGCGGCCATTGAGCATTGGCGGCGCAAGCAAAGCGTCGGACGCACCTGGCTGCGACGACCGGATTTGATCAGCTCGAGTCCGCTCGATGCGGAGTATCGGGCCTTGCTGGCGGAATTTTTGACTGAGCAGCGCGAGTGCGCGCAATGACGCATTGAGGAAACCCACATGAACGACATCATCCGAACTCTCGAAGCCGAACGCATGACGCGTTCCGTGCCGGAATTCAAGCCCGGCGATACGGTCGTGGTCCAGATCAAAGTGATCGAGGGCGATCGCGAGCGCGTGCAGGCCTACGAGGGCGTCGTGATCGCGCGCAGCAATCGCGGTTTCAACTCCTCTTTCACCGTGCGCAAGGTCTCGCACGGGGAGGGCGTCGAGCGCACCTTCCAGACCTACAGCCCGAGCATCACGGAGATCGCGGTCAAGCGGCGCGGCAGCGTGCGCCGCGCCAAGCTCTACTATCTGCGCGCGCGTACCGGCAAGGCAGCGCGCATCGAGGAAAAGGTCTAGCGCCCCTGGCGCTGCGCGCCGATGCACGCTTTCGCGCGTACTCTTCATGGGGTGTGGCACGGGCTGGATGTGCTGCGCCGGTTTCTGCACCTGTTGCTGCTGCTGGCGCTCTTTGGCGTGCTGATCGGCGCTCTGCGCCAGGTGAACCCCCGACTGCCCGAGAAGGCCGCGCTGGTGGTGCGTCCCTCCGGCGACATCGTCGAGCAGCTCAGCGGCGAGCCGCTCGAGCGCGCGCTCGGCGAAGTGCAAGGCGGGGGCCAGCCGCAGACATTGCTTTGGGATCTGACCACAGCGATTCGTGCCGCGGCGGGCGATGGGCACATCGGCGCACTCGTGATCGAGACCGACGACATGGGCAGCGCTGGTCAGGTCAAGCTCGAGGAGCTCGCCGACGCCATCGGCGAGTTCCGGCGTAGCGGCAAGAAGGTCATCGCTCGGGGCAACTACTTCCTGAAGGAGCAGTACTATCTGGCGGCCCAGGCCGACGAGATTTATCTGGATCCGTTCGGCTTCGTATTACTCGATGGCTACGATCGCTATCGCATGTTCTTTCGCGACGCGCTCGATAAGCTCGGCGTGGATATGCATTTATTTCGCGTCGGCAAGTACAAGAGCGCAGCCGAGAACTTCACGCGCCACGACATGTCGAGCGAGGATCGTGCGGAGAGTGAAGCTTATCTGGGCGCGCTCTGGCGCGGCTACTGCCGCGCGATCGTCACGGCCCGTAAGCTGCAGAGCGAGGCGGTTGCGCAATACGCGGACGGCTACGTAGAGGCGGTCAGCGCGGCCGGCGGGGATACCGCGAAGGTCGCGAAGGATGCCGCGCTGGTGACCGAGCTGAGGACCTCGCAGCAGGTCGATGAGCGCCTCGTAGCTCTGGTCGGGGCCGATAGCAGCGCCAAGTCCTTTCGCCAGATTTCGGTGACCGATTATCTGCGCGCGACGCGGGCCGAAGACAAATTGCGCGGCAAGGGGCAGGCGGTCGGGGTCGTAGCCGCGGTCGGTGAGATACTCGATGGCAAGCAGCCGCCGGGCATGATCGGCGGGGAATCGACCGCGCAACTGCTGCGCCAGGCATTACAGGACAGCGATATTCGCGCCGTCGTGCTGCGCGTGGACAGCCCTGGCGGCAGCGTGCTGGCCTCCGAGCAGATCTATCGCGAAGTGCGCGCGTTGAAGCAGGCCGGCAAGCCGATCGTGGTGTCGATGGGCGATGTGGCTGCCTCGGGCGGCTACTACATCGCCGCCCCCGCCGATGAGATCATTGCCAGTGCCAACACGATCACCGGCTCGATCGGTGTATTCGCCAGCATTCCAACCTTCAGCCGTAGCCTCGCGAAACTGGGCGTCAATGTGGATGGCGTCGGCACTACGCCGTTGTCGGGCGCGCTGCGCCTGGACCGGCCTATGTCAGCCGGTGCCGATAAGCTGGTGCAGTCGACGGTCGATCACAGCTACGAAGAGTTTCTCGCCCACGTGGCCAACGGTCGCGGCAAGAGCCGCGATGCGGTCGACGCGATCGCGCAGGGACGCGTCTGGGCCGGCGTCGATGCGTTGCCCATCGGACTGATCGATCGGCTCGGTGGCTATCAGGACGCACTCAAGGAGGCGGCGCGGCGGGCGGGACTGCGAGGCCCCTACGGCGTGCGGCGCATCGAGTCGGAGCTGAGCTGGACACAGCAATTGCTGTTGCAATTGCGCTCCTTCGAGGAGCAGATGCTCGAGCACATCGGCTGGGCGCACATGGGTGTGAGCGCGCTGGTGCAGCGGATCGAACCGCTCGATCGCGAACTGGCACGCTGGGCACGCCTGAGCGCTCCACATACGATCTACGCCTACTGTTTCTGCTCGGCCGAGTAGACGGCACTGCCCCGGGGCGCACTTTTGCGCTCTTTCAGCGTAACAATGTGACGCGCGTGGCGAGCTCGGGGCGCAGCCCTGCCCAGCTCGCTCGCCGGTCAAACTCGATACAGCACAGCCCGGCGGTGCGCAGCTCGATGGGCGGCTGGCCGCGATGCAGGCGCTGTGCGAGCTCGCTCAGGCCGGGGTTATGCCCGATCATGAGCACGGTGCCGACGCCGGGCGGGCACAGGCGCAATGACTGCAATAGTTCGTCGGGCTTTCCCGGATAGAGCGCGGACTCGATATGCGCAGGCTCGCTGATATTGAGCTCGCCAGCTGCCAGCGTTGCTGTCTGGCGCGCTCGCAGCGCCGGACTTACCACTAGCCACTCGATGCGCAGGCGCGCCGCGGCGATGCATCGGGCTGCATCGAGTGCTTCGTCGCGACCTCTCGGAGTCAAAGCCCGGTCGATGTCGGGCAGGCCAGGCCGCGCCGCTTCGGCCGCCGCATGTCGCAACAGCACGAGCCGCATCATGCCGGCGGCGGCCCTACCAGGTCATACCCGTTTGCAGTCGCGCCGCCTCTGACATCATGGACTGACTCCACGGTGGATCGAAGGTCAGCGTGACTGAGACATTGCCCACCGTGGGAATGGCGGAGAGCTTCTCTTTGACATCCTGAACCAGCACCTCACCCATGCCGCAGCCGGGTGCCGTGAGCGTCATCGTAACGCTGATGTCGCGCGATTGATCCTTGCCAGGCTCGACCGTGCACTCGTAGACCAGACCCAGGTCGACGATGTTGATCGGGATCTCCGGATCAAAGCAGCCGCGCATCTGCTTCCAGGCCAGATCGCGCACATCTTCCTCGGTCGCGTCAGGCGCCAGTTGCGGCGCATGCTCGACCTGCTTGCCAATGGCATCGGCCTGCTCACCGGATAGGCGGTAGAGGTTGCCGTCGATATAGAGTGTGAAGCTGCCGCCCAGCGCCTGGGTGATATAACCGGCAAGGCCCAGCTTGAGGGTAATGGGCTGCCCGCCGGGCACCATGACCGCCTCGACATCACGCTGAATGATCACCGGCTCGTTTTCGTAACCGCGCATGAGCTCACTCCGTCGACACGGGTGCCTGCTGGTGCGCGAGCGCGGCATTCAGGGTGTGCCAGCACAGGCTCGCGCACTTGACGCGCGCCGGAAATTCCGCGACACCGGCCAGCGCCGCGAGCTTGCCCAGATCGCGGCCGCCGGGGCTCTCGCGGCCGGTCAGCAGTGCGTGTACATCGCCAAAGATCTGTTCGATCTCATCGCGTCGCCGACCCTTGACTGCCTCGCTCATCAGCGAGGCCGAAGCCACCGAGATCGCGCAACCCTGCCCCTCGAAGCGCAGGTCGGTCAGGCGATCGCCCTGCATGCGCAGCGTGATGTCGAGCGTGTCGCCGCACAGCGGGTTGTGGCCTGCCGCCGAGCCGTCGGCCGGATCGAGGCGGCCGAAATTGCGCGGACTGCGGTTATGGTCAAGGATGACCTCGCGATACAGCTCCTTCAGATCCATCGGCGCGCCACCTCTCGCATCAGCCGAATACCTCGCGTACCCGCTGCAGACTCTGGACCAGGCGCTCGACATCATGCGCATTGTTGTAGCAGCCAAAGGACGCGCGCGCCGTGGCGGCCAGACCGTAGTATTCCATCAGCGGCATCGCACAGTGATGGCCGGTGCGGATCGCGACGCCCTCGCTGTCGAGAATGGTGCCGATGTCGTGCGGGTGCACGCCCTGCATCGTAAAGGAGAGCACCGCGGCTTTCTGCGCCGCCGTACCCACCAGGCGCAATCCCGGCAAAGCCGCAAGGCGTGCGGTCGCGAGCTCGAGCAGACCGTGCTCGTGCGCCGCGATCGCCTCGCGCCCCAGCGACTCGACATACTCGAGTGCCGCGCCCAGTCCGACGGCTCCGGAAATATTGGGCGTGCCCGCCTCGAATCTCCATGGCAGATCATTGTAGGTGGAGCTCTCAATCTGCACCGAGAGAATCATGTCCCCGCCACCCTGCCAGGGCGGCATGGATGCCAGCAGCGACTCGCGCGCATAGAGCACGCCGATGCCGGTCGGGCCATAGACCTTGTGCCCGGAGAAGGCATAGAAATCGCAATCCAGAGCGCGTACATCGACGCTCGCGTGCGCTACCGCCTGCGCACCATCGAGCAATACCGGGATGTCTCGAGCGTGCGCCAGTCGCACGATCTCGTGCACCGGCAGCACGGTGCCCAGCGCATTGGATATGTGTGCGACCGCGACCAGACGCGTGCGCGCTGTGAGCAGCCGCTCGAAGGCGGCCATATCGAGCTCACCGGCTGCCGTGATCGGCGCAGCCCGCAGCGTCGCACCCGTGGCCGCGCAGATCAGCTGCCAGGGCACGATATTGGAGTGATGCTCGAGCTGCGTGATGAGCACCTCATCACCGGCTTTGAGCTGCGAGCGGCCCCAGCTGTTGGCGACCAGGTTGATCGCCTCGGTCGTGCCGCGCACGAATACGATCTCGCGCGTGGAGCGTGCGTTCAGAAATCGCCGCGCCGTCTCGCGCGCACCCTCGTACGCTTGCGTTGCCGATTGACTCAGGCTGTGCACGCCGCGATGCACATTCGCATGGCAGTGGGTCTCGTAGTGCTCGACGGCGCGCAACACCGCCCAGGGGCGCTGCGAGGAGGCGGCGCTGTCCAGGTACACCAGCGGTTTGCCGTGGATCGTGCGCGCGAGGATCGGAAACTCGGCGCGCACGCGCACGGGATCGAAGAGTGCGAGCGCGACCGCGGGGCGCGCGCTCATGGCAGCGCCACCAGGGCCGGCACGTCCGGTAATTGGCCCGCCGCCAGGCGCTCGGCCTCGGCGCGCAGATCCGGCACATCGATGCTGCGCAGTACATCGCCCAGGAATGCCCACTTGAGCAGTGTGCGCGCCTCCTGGCGCTCGAGCCCGCGCGAGAGCAGGTAGAACAGCAGGTTCTCGTCGAGCCGGCCCGTGGTCGCACCGTGTACGGCGCGCACCTCATGCGTGTTGATTTCCAGCTGCGGGCGCAAATCGATCTCGGCACCCTTGCCCTCGATCAGGCCCTTCAATGACTGGTGCGCCTGCGAGCCCGTCGCGTCCGCGCTGATCTGGATGCGGCCACTGAAGGCCAGGCGCGCACGCTCATCGGCGATGCCGCGAAATGTCTCATCGGTGCGAGTATCCGGTGCGCCATGCTCGACCTTGAGCGCGGTGTCATGTACCTGCTCGCCGCGGCCGGCGGCGATCGCCTGCCAGTCGACGCCCGCGCCGCGTCCCGCCAATTGCACGCGCGCGCTGGTGCGTGCCGTGCCGGCACCGAAAGTCATGCCGCGCACGTTGTATATCGCCTGCTCGGCCAGACGTGCCCACAGCGTATCGGTGAAGGCGATCTGGCGGCCGCACTGCTGCAGCCGATAGTGGCGCAGATTCGCGCCGCGACCCATATCGATCGTGACATTGCAGGCCACGAGGGTCGGGGCCTCTGGGTCACCCAGATGACGCTCGATCAGCTGCATCTGGCTGCCCGCAGCAAGCTGCAGTTGCAGGCGCGGATAGACCGCGGCGCCGGCCGCGGCGGGGCTGGTCAGAAACAGCACCTCGATGGCTGCTGTGCCGTGCACGTACAGTCGTGCAGCGTCGCGGGCGAACATGTCGCACAACAGGCCCAGGCGCAGCTCCGCGGGCCAGTCCCAATCCCAACCATTGGCCTGCGTATCGGACTGCGCCGCGCTGCGCGCACCGGCGACCAATACGCCGTCGAGATAGATCAGGCGCTCGAAGCCTTCAATTGGCGCTGGCAGCGCGCCCTGGCGCTGCAGAGCACTCAGCGTCGCGGCTGACTGCGCGCTCGACACGGTTGCGGGCCGATAGACGCTGCGCTCGAATGCACGCAAATTCGCGTAGCGCCAGTACTCATCGCGCGCCGAGGGCCAGCCGAGGTCGGCGAGCTGGCCGGCCGCGCGCTCGCGCGCGCTGTGCGCGCTGCCGCCTCCGGGCAGACTGTCGGCGACGCCGCGGTAATCGTGCAGGACGCGATCGAGTATCTCGGAGCGTTGCATGCTGGCGGCCACATTCATCGCGGGTACTTCAGGCCGCGGCCGGCTCGCTGAGCCAATCGTAGCCGCGCCGTTCGAGCTCGAGCGCGAGGCTGCGATCGCCACTGCGCAGGATGCGGCCGCCCGCGAGCACGTGCACGAAGTCCGGTACCACGTACTCGAGCAGCCGCTGATAGTGTGTCACCAGCACGATGGAGCGATCGGCGGTGCGCAGGGAATTGATGCCGTTGGCGACGATCTTCATGGCGTCGATATCCAGTCCTGAGTCTGTCTCATCGAGCAGCGCGAGCTTCGGCTCGAGCACGAGCATCTGCAGGATCTCGTTGCGTTTCTTCTCCCCGCCAGAGAAACCCTCATTGACGGCGCGGCCCAGGAAGCTCTCATCGATGTGCATGAGCTGCGTCTTGGCTCGCACCAGTGACAGAAACTCAAAGGCGTCGAGCTCCGGAAGTGCACGCTCGCGTCGCGCGGCGTTCAATGCGGCCTTGAGCAGATACGCGTTGTTGACCCCAGGTATCTCAACCGGGTACTGAAAGCCCAGGAACAGGCCCGCGCGCGCTCGGTCTTCGGGGGCGAGCGCGAGCAGATCACGGCCCTCGAAACTCGCGCTGCCGCCGGTGATCTCATAGCCCGGCCGGCCCGCGAGCACAAAGGCCAGCGTGCTCTTGCCCGAACCGTTGGGTCCCATGAGCGCATGCACCTCACCGGCGCGCACGCTCAGCGAGACTCCCTTGAGCACCGCCTGACCGCCCACCCGCACGTGCAGATCGCGCACCTCGAGCAATGGTGCGCCTGGCGTCGTGTCGCTCACCCGACCGCTCCTTCGAGACTCACGGCCAGAAGGGCCTGAGCTTCTACTGCAAATTCCATTGGTAACTCTTTGAATACTGAGCGACAAAATCCGCTGACGATCATGTTGACGGCGTCCTCGGAGGAGATTCCACGCTGCCGGCAGTAAAACAATTGCTCCTCGCTGATGCGCGAGGTACTGGCCTCATGCTCGACGATCGCGCTCGGGTTGCGCACTTCCAGGTACGGGAAGGTGTGCGCGCCGCAATGCTCGTTCATGAGCAGCGAATCACACTGCGTGAAATTTCGCGCGCCGGTCGCCGAGGGCATGATCTTGACCAGTCCGCGGTAAGCGTTCTGACCGTGGCCGGCTGAAATGCCCTTCGAGATGATCGTGCTGCGCGTGTTGGCGCCGATATGAATCATCTTGGTGCCGGTATCGGCCTGTTGATAGTGGTTGGTCGTGGCCACGGAATAAAACTCGCCGATCGAGTTTTCCCCGCGCAGTATGCAGCTCGGGTATTTCCAGGTGATCGCCGAGCCGGTCTCCACCTGCGTCCAGGAGATGCGGGCATTGCGACCGCGACACTCGCCACGCTTGGTGACGAAATTAAAGATGCCGCCACGACCCTGCTCGTCGCCCGGGTACCAGTTCTGTACGGTCGAGTATTTGATCTGTGCATCGTCGAGCGCGATGAGCTCCACGACCGCCGCGTGCAACTGGTTCTCATCACGCATCGGCGCGGTGCAGCCTTCCAGGTAACTCACGTAGCTGCCCGCATCGGCGATGATCAGCGTGCGCTCGAACTGACCGGTATTGGCCGCGTTGATGCGAAAATAGGTCGACAGCTCCATCGGGCAGCGCACCCCGGGGGGTACATAGACGAATGAGCCGTCGCTGAATACCGCAGAGTTCAGCGTCGCATAGAAATTATCGGTGTAGGGCACGACAGTTCCGAGGTATTGCTCGATCAGTGCCGGTTGGCGCTGCACGGCTTCGGAGAAGGCGCAGAACACGACGCCGGCGGCCGCAAGCTTCTCCTTGAAGGTCGTCGCAACCGAGACGCTGTCGAATACCGCATCGACGGCGACCCCGGCGAGGCGCGCGCGCTCGTGCAACGGCACGCCGAGCCGATCGTAGGTCGCCAGCAGTTTTGGATCGACGTCGGCCAGGCTCTTGGGCGCATCGCCGTTGCGCCTGGGCGCCGAATAATAAGAGATGGCCGCGTAGTCGATGGGTGCGTAGCGCAGCTGCGCCCAATGTGGCTCGCGCATGCCGTACCAGTGGCGCAGCGCCTTGAGGCGCCAGTCGAGCAGGAACTGCGGCTCGCGCTTCTTGCGCGAGATCAGGCGCACGACATCTTCATCCAATCCCGGCGCGACCGTGTCGGCGTCGATGTCGGTGACGAAGCCGTGCTGGTAACTGCGCTTGACCAGCGCGTCGAGATCGACCGTGCTCATACGGGCTCCCGCTTGATGACGCGGCCTGCAATGCGGCCGAAATCCACCGGAATGCCGCGATCGAGCGCCGAGTAGCGGTTGGAAGCTGAGGACAGCCCGGCGAGCTCCAGCAGCGTGATTTCCTGCAGCGAGCGTCGGATCGCGAGATTCACGCGCTGCCAGGCATGGCCGACGCGGCAAGTGCGCTCGATCACGCATTGGCTTGCCGCACTCGCGCATTCAGTGAGCGCGACCGGTCCATCGAGCGCGTCGAGAATTTGCGCCGCGGTGATTTCCGCGGGGGGCCGTGCGAGCAGATATCCGCCAGCCGAGCCGCGCGTAGAGAGCACCAATCCCTGCCGATGCATCAGCTTGAGCAATTTGGAGACCGTGGGGCCGGCCAGGTGCGTTTCTGCGGCGATCTGGCCCGCGGTGAAGCGCCGTGCCGGCTCGGCCGCGAGCCGCGCGAGGATCACAGTAGCGTAGTCGGTCAATTTGCTGATTCGCAGCATAAGTCGCCCCTCAAAGTAGGACTAGTTTAGTGCCATATGGATCAAATGAGAAGTGCGCTCCCCCGCTGCGCAGGCATTCAGGCACGCAGGGGCTTTGCTATATTCCCGGCCCTAACCGCTGGAGGACGCGCTTATGTCTTATGCCGATCTGGAACAGGTCGCTGCCGCCATGGTGGCGCCGAACAAGGGAATTCTGGCTGCTGATGAAAGCACGGGCACCATCACGAAGCGCTTCGACAAGATCGGCGTCGCCTCGAGCGAAGAGAACCGGCGCGCCTATCGCGAGCTATTGTTCGCGGCCCCGGATGTGGCGCAGTGGATCAGCGGCGTGATTCTCTACGATGAGACCATTCATCAAAAAACGAAGGCTGGCGCGCCCTTTCCCGAATACCTGAGCCAGCGCGGCATCATTCCTGGCATCAAGGTCGACATGGGTGCCAAGCCGCTCGCCGGCTTTCCCGAGGAGACCATCACCGAAGGGCTCGACGGGCTGCGCGAGCGCTTCATCGGCTACTACAAGCTCGGAGCACGCTTCGCCAAGTGGCGCGCGGTCATCGACATCGGTGAGGGTATTCCGACGCGCTTCGCGATTGAGGCCAATGCGCATGCGCTCGCGCGCTATGCCGCGCTCGCCCAGGAGCAGAATATTGTGCCGATTGTCGAGCCCGAGGTGCTCATGGATGGCGCGCACACGCTCGAGCGCTGCGAGGAAGTCACGAACGCGGTGCTGGCTGAGGTGTTCGCGCAGCTCGAGGCCCATCGAATCCACCTCGAGGGCATCATTCTGAAACCCAATATGGTCGTCTCGGGCAAGAAATGCCCCAAGCAGGCCAGTGCGCAGCAGGTCGCGGATGCGACCGTGCGCACGCTCAAGCGTCACGTGCCCGCAGCCGTGCCGGGCATCGCATTTCTGTCCGGGGGCCAGAGCCCTACCGACGCCGCGCTGCACCTCTCGCTGATGAATCACGCCGGTGCTGTGCCCTGGTCACTGTCCTTCAGTTATGGCCGCGCGCTGCAGGATGCGGCGCTGGCGGCCTGGAGCGGCAAGGCCGCCAACGTGCCGGCGGCGCAACAGGAGTTTCGCAAGTGGGCCCGGCTCAATAGCCTCGCGCGCACTGGCGCCTTCCAGGCCGGCATGGCGCTACAAGCCGCGTGAGCGAGACTGATCACGCCGAGCTCGATTGGCTCATCGATGTCCAGGACGTCGCCTATAGCATCGCCGAACGCAACATCTTCGCCGACCTGACGATGCGGGTGCGCCGTGGGGCGATCACGGCGATCATGGGGCCCTCCGGTACCGGCAAGACCACGCTGCTGCGGCTCATCATGGGACAGATTCAGCCGCAGCGCGGGCGCATTCATGTGTTCGGCGAGGACGTCGCGGCACTGAATCGCTCGCAGCTTTATGGGCTGCGCCAGCGCGTCGGGATGCTGTTTCAGAACGGTGCCTTGCTCACGGGGTTGTCGGTATTTGAAAACGTAGCCTTCCCGGTGCGCGAGCATGCGCGGCTGCCCGAGTCGGTGCTGCGCGAGCTCGTGCTGATGAAATTGCAGGCTGTGGGCCTGCGCGGCGCGGCGGATCTGATGCCGGCTGAATTGTCCGGGGGCATGGCGCGGCGCGTGGCTCTGGCGCGCGCGATCGTCATGGATCCGGAAGTGCTGATCTACGATGAGCCGCTGGCCGGGCTGGATCCGATTTCCAAAGGCGTGATCGTGCGCCTGATCCAGTCGCTGAATCGCTCGCTGCACATCACCAGCATCGTGGTCTCGCACGATGTGCGGGAGATGAGCCAGATCGCCAACTACAGTTACCTGCTGGTAGACGGGAAAGTGGCCGCGGAGGGCATCCCTACCGATCTGAATGCCTCGGACTCGAAGATCGTGCAGCAGTTCATGAGCGGTGCACCCGACGGACCCGTGGCGTTTAATTACCCTGCGCCCGATTATTTCGAGCAACTGCTCGAGCGGCATTAGGTTGTAAGTAAAGCCATGGCTGGCGGTCTAATGCGTGCTTCACCGATTCGCGCCGGGCTGATCAAGGTCGGCGACGTCACCTGGTTTCTGCTGCGCGTGCTCGGCCAATGCATGCCGGCACTGGCTCGCCCGGCGATGATCGTCGAGCAGATCTACAACGCGGGGGCGCGCTCGCTGATCATCATCATGCTGTGCGCACTGTTCCTCGGCATGGTGCTCGGACTGCAGGGCTACGATCTGCTGGCGCGTTTCGGCTCGGAATCCGCGCTCGGTGTGGCGGCGGCGCTCGGCATGATCAAGGAGCTCGGACCGGTGCTCACGGCATTGCTGTTCGCGGGCCGTGCGGGCACCGCGCTCGCCTCCGAGATCGGCCTCATGGGCGCGACCGATCAGCTTACGGCGATGGAGATGATGGCGGTGGATCCCGTGCGTCACGTGGTCGCGCCGCGCTTCCTGGGCGGGGTCATCGCGATGCCCTTGCTGACCGCGATCTTCGATTGCATCGGCATCTATGGCGCGCAGCTGGTCGGGGTCGCGATGATGCGAATTCCGGCCGGCACTTTCTGGTCGCAAACCGAGAATGCCGTCGGACTCAGTGATATCAATGAAGGGGTGATCAAGAGCCTCGTATTCGGTGTCGCCTGCAGTCTGCTGGCCGTCTACGAGGGGTATCATGCCGAGCCGACTGCGGAAGGCGTGGGCCTCGCGACCACGCGCACGGTCGTGTCCTCCGCGGTGCTGATCCTGATGCTCGACTACGTACTGACGGCAGCGTTTCTTTAAGAGCTTTCATCAAGGGGTACGCGGATGGCACAGGCGAGTTACTCGACCGAGATAGGCACGGGCCTGTTTGTGCTGCTGGGCTTCGCAGCGCTGGCCTTTCTGACCACTCAGCTGCCAGGCAGCGGCCTGCAGCTATCGCGGCCCGCTGAGTCCTACACCGTAATAGCGAAGTTTGACAACATCGGCGGCCTCAAAGTGGGTGCGCCGGTGACCATGGCGGGCGTACGCGTCGGGCGCGTGGCGGCGATCGAGCTGGATTCATCCGACTACAGGGCCGCGGTGAGCCTATCGATCGAACGCAGCTTTGCAAAGATTCCCGACGATAGCGATGCCGAAATTCAGACCGCGGGCCTGCTCGGCGCGAACTACATCGGCCTCACGGCCGGCGGCTCGGATAAGTTTCTGCAGGCCGGCAGTCAGATTCAGTTCACGCAGTCGGCGCTGGTGCTCGAGACGCTGATCAACAAGTTCTTCGCCAATACGACGGCTGATAGTAAATCGGCTGATAGTAATGCGACTGGCGGTAATTCGGCCGCTAAGTCCGGTAGTAATTCGAAGGCCAAGTAAGGAGTCGGCGATGATTGACCGATACACAGCGCGGCAATGCCGCGCGCTGCAGGCATGGCCTGGCGTTCTCGTGCTTGTGGCCGCCGGGCTGCTGCTGGCAACGCCGGCGATGCCACTGGCTGCCGCCACGACCCAGGCGCCGGCAGCCCCGGCAGCGCCCGCGGCCACTGGCGACACGGGCGCCCAGGTCGATGCCAGCACACCCACGACTCTGATTCAGAGCGCCGCCAGCGCCATGCTCAAGGACCTCGACGCGCACCGCGCGGAGTATCGTAAGGACCCCAGCAAGGTACACGTGCTGGTCGATCAGATCCTGCTGCCGCACTTCGATACCGAGTACGCGGCGCGGCTCGTGCTCGCCAGGACCTGGAATACCGCGAGCCCCGAGCAGCGCAAACGCTTCGTCGATGCATTCTACAAATCGTTGCTCGACAATTATGGGAATGCGCTGGTCGATTTCACCGCCGACCGGCTGCGCGTATTTCCGTACAACGGCGATCCGAATGCACAGTTTGCGACCGTGCGCACGCAGGTGCGCAAGAGCGATGGCTCGCAGGTTGCCGTCAACTACAGTCTGCGACACACCGATCAGGGCTGGAAGGCCTGGGATGTGGTCATCGAGGGCATCAGCTACGTCAAGAGCTTTCGTGATGATTTCGGCGCGCAGATCGAGCAGCAAGGCCTCGATGCGGTGATCAAGCGGCTCGAGTCCGGCGAGACGCCCGCAGCCATCAAAGCCAAGACGGGCTAGCGCCTCCAATCATGGTTGCACCAAGCGATGATGCGGGCGTTCGAGGTCTGCATGCTGCCGCTGAAGCCCCGCGCATCGATGCTGAGCGCGCATTCGTCGAAGTATCGAGCGGCCTGTATCGACTCGAGGCGCCGCTGACCTTCGCGACCGTACCATCGCTGCGTCGTGCCGGCCTGTCGCGGATCGCGGCCGCGCACTCCGATCTCAGCTTTGATCTGCAGCAGGTCGCGGTCAGCGACAGCGCCGGGCTGGCGCTTTTGATCGACTGGCTTGCAGAGGCGCGCAAGCGCCAGCGCACCCTGCACTACCAGCATGTGCCCGAGGCCCTGCGCGCGCTGGCACAGCTCAGCGACGTCGAATCATTGATCGGCGCCGCGCAATGAGAGTGGCCGATCGTAGCCGGTAAGCTCCAGGTAACCGCGCCCCACCGGCCGGCCCTGCTCCTGTGCGCGCACCGCTCCTTCCCAATAGAGCGCGCCGCTCGTCGCTCGCGTGTCGTTCTCCTGATCATCGAGTAGCGGTTCGAGCTCGAATTCACGCGTTCCGACCCGCACGGTCCAGCTCACCGGATAGCTCACGTTGCTGCGTGCAGAACGCCAGCTGCGCCGTGGCGTGAAGCTGATGGCGTCGGGCCCGAAGTGGCGCACCTGTCCGGTTGAATCGCGCAGCGTCGCGCCGCTCCAGTAGGCCCGTCCCTGCCGGTCGCGGATACGAAAGGCCATCAGGGCGCTGCCATCATCGAGGTTCAAGCCGATCCAATCCCAGCCCTCGGCCTGCGGATCCAGATACTGGCTGGACCACTCATGATCCAGCCACGCCTCGCCGTGCACCTGATCGATTCGTCCGGCACGCTCGACGCTGCCACTGACCTGCAGATGCGGTTGGCTGTAGTAGTAGCTCGCCGACAGCGCTGCGGGCGCCTTCTGGCTGTAGCCTGCAATACCGTTGAGCAATGGCGGCTGCGTGGGCTCAAGGCTCAGGTTCAAGGCGAAGTCCTGCGCACGCACGCGCGCAAGATAGCTGCCCGCCGCGCGCTCGAGCTGCCAATCGTCGAGCCAGACGCGCGTATCCATGGTCTGTGCCTCGGCCAGGCCCAGGCCGGTACGGCGCACGCGTTGATCGTGCCAGAGTCGACCCAGCGCCGGATCGCTGATCGCGCAGTGCGCGATCAACAGTTGCCGCGGCGCGAAGGCGCTGGGATTGGCTTCGGCGAAGGCCGATCGCGTGCGAAAGAAGGTGACCTGAAAGCCGAGCGTTTCGTGCTTGAGCGTCGTGAGCCAGCCCGTCACATACCACCACTCGATGCGAAATTGCGGATGGCTGCCGTAGTCGCGCGGAAACTCCAGCGTGTAGCCCGGCAGCACCGCTGGGAACTCGTCCGCTTGGCTGGCCGCGTGTGCATTGGGCGCTGGCGGGGCCACGGCGCTCAGTGCGATCGTGACGAGTGCCAGGATCAGGCGAGGCGCCAATGTGCGCGGGGCTTGACTCACCAATCCTCACGCACGGCCCGAATCGGATCCTGACTCATGGCCGCCCGACCGCTCCAGAGCGCCGTGAGCGCGGAGGCCGCGATCAACGCGGCGCCTAGCGCGGCCAGTTCGAGCCATGGCACGGACAGATCAATGCTCCAGTTGAAGGACTGACGATTGATCACGTAGACGAGGATGAGGCTCAGCAGCCCGCCGAGCAACAGTCCGTAGAGCACGGCCAGCGCACTGAGGATCGCACCCTCGCTGGCCAGCATCCAGAGCACCTGGGCGCGCAGCATGCCGATATGACGCAGCATGCCGAACTGCGCGCGACGCGCCAGTGCAGTCGAACTGGCCGCAACGCTCACGCCGAGCAGGCCGATCAGGACTGCGACGGCCTCGAGCGCGTAGGTGATGACAAAGGCGCGATCGAACGCCATCAATGAGCGCTCGCGCAATTCCGGGCTCGAGATGATCTCGAGCGCATCGCCCACACCCAGAGTCGCGCGAATCTGCGCCGCGATCGCTGCCTCGCTGCTGTCTGGTTGTCGCCAGATCGAAGCGTAGTTGGCGCTGGAATCGCCGGTTGCGTGCAGGTAATCCTCGCGTCTGATCACGATGGCGCCGGCGCTGCGCACGTAATCGCGCCAAATGCCGGCGATGAAGAAGCGTACGTTGCGGCCGTCAAGCGGCAGCTCGAGCGACTCGCCAGCTCGAAGGCCGTACAGATCCTGCACGGCTTCGGAGATCCAGGCTGGCGCCAGCGGCTCGAGCGCCGGTAGAGGCGCCTCGCGCAACAAGGGCAGAGCGTCGGCCGCGCGCTGCCCAGCCATGTCGCGCGCGATCAATGTGACGGGCACACGCCCGGCCTGCAGCTGGATCGGGCGCAAGCGGCGAAATTCAACGCGTGCCACGCCGGGCACCGCGGCAATGCGCGCCTGCATCGGCACTGACAGGGCTGCGCTGTCGTCGCCTTCGCCGAGGCGCAGCTGCAGGTCCGCCGGCAG
>Ga0302314_10006120_pt1 | contig 21843 bp, 14 predicted proteins | sample III_Palsa_N2_3_FD_200533 | JGI IMG/M metagenome (GOLD analysis project Ga0302314, IMG submission 200533) | Peat permafrost microbial communities from Stordalen Mire near Abisko, Sweden - III_Palsa_N2_3 | ecosystem: Environmental > Terrestrial > Soil > Palsa > Peat permafrost | place: Sweden...
CTGACGCGCGAACCACCCGGCGTTTACTTCACCTCGGCCACCTGGCCGCGGATCTCGCCGCCCGGGTTGGCCGCGGTATGCACGTTCACATACCACTTGCCGGCTTCCAGATCGGCGATCTGGGCGTCGGTCAGCACCGTGCTGCCCTTGCTGCCGCTGGTGGGGTCCTTGAACGGCACGACGATCGGGGCATTGACCCCGGCCGCCGCCGGGCCGTGGAAATGCTCCATCGTCGCCGGGCCGGTCAGGCCGGAATAGGTGGTCGTGTAGCTCAGCGTCTTGGTCGCGGTGTCGAGCGAGGCCTGCAACTCGCCGGTGCCCTTGCTGGCCTTCGGTGGCACCTCGGTGGCCGCGCTCAGCGTGGCCTGGAACTTGAGGGTTTCAGCCTGCGCCGCGAGCGGGAGCAGGCCTGCCGAGAGTAGCCCGGCGGAGGCGACCGCGAGGGCGAAACGGGAGATGTGCATTCTGTGCTTCCTGGCGGATGTTGAGGGCAACGAACCGAAACCCGAACACGAATGTGGGTGCGATCGTTCCTGTCGCCAGCGGCCGGGCCAGCGGATGCACGGCGGCCCGGCGCAACATCGCGTCATCGCGGCCGGGCCACGCGAACGCGGCCCGGCCGGCGCGGCCTACACCCCGACCAACGCCAGCACGCGCAACGGGCTGCCCGAGCCGCCCTTGATCTTGAGCGGCGGCGCGATCACCAGCGCGCCGGTCGGTGGCAACTGGTCGAGGTTGGTCAGGCACTGCAGCCCGTAGCGGCCCTTGCCGTGCATGAAGAAATGCGCCGGGAAGGGGGGTTGAAAGGCGAACGCCTGGCCGGCATCGGTGCCGATCGTCTCGGTGCCGAAGCCCACGGCGTCGCGTTCCTCCACCAGCCACCGGATGCTGTCCACGTCCGGCCCCGGCGTGTGCGCGCCGTCCGCCTGCACGTTGGCGTAGGCGTCGCCCGACTTCTTCGACCAGTCGGTGCGCAGCAGCACCCAGGCGCCGTCCGGGATGCGGCCGTGCGCCGCTTCCCATGCCTGCAACGCCGGCACCGTTAGCAGATGGTCCGGGTTCTTCGCCACCTCCTTGGAGATGTCGATGACGACCGCCGGTGCGATCAGCTTTTCCGCTGGAATGGTATCGGTAGTGTTGTTCGGCAAATCCTTGCCGCTGACCCAGTGCACCGGCGCGTCGAAATGCGTGCCGGTGTGCTCGTTCATGGAAATGTTGTTCCAGTACCAAGCCGGCCCGCGATCGTCATAGCGCGACACCTCCTCGATGCGGAATGGCGCACACTGGCCGAACTGCGGCGGCAACTGGATGGTCGGGAAATCGGGTGACAGAGTCTGCGTCAGGTCGACGACGCGGATCTTTCCCGCCAGCAGGTCGGCGGCGAAGTCTTGCAGGCTGCTCATCGGTCTCTCTCCCCAATTTTACGTAGCGGCTACAGCGTGGCGACCGTCGCCAGCGCGCCGTTCAGAATCTTTCCGTCCTCGTCCGCCAGTGCCGCGTCGCGCAAACGCCGCACCCAGTCGGCCGCGTCGGCGCGCCCTGCCAGCAGCGGCAGCGCACCGACGATGCGGTCGTATTTGCCCTGCCCGCGCGCGTGCGTGTCGCTGTAGCCCTTGATCAGCCGGCGGCATTTCGTCAGTTCGACGGCCAGGCGATAGTCGGTCGGCACGTGCGCTTCCACCAGCGCGAGCCAATCCGCGAGATGCGCCTGTTCGCGACGATGCCGCAGCAGGCTACGACGAAAGCGTTTCAGGCCGGCGATGGCGTATAGCGGCAGGAAGCCGGAAAGCCGGTCGGTGCGGATGCGCCGCCCGCGCTCGAACAGCTTTCGCAGGAGCCTTGTCAGCGTCGGCGAGTTTTCGATCGCAAGGCCGAGCCGCGCCGGCAGCGTCGCGCAGATCTCTTCGACGCGCGGATGAAAGAATTCCGTCATGCCGACAAGCTGGTCGGGTTGCGCGGCGACTTCCGTGCGGACCCGGGAAAAACGGCTGCCGCGCGTTTTCAGATCGGCGACGCGGATCACGTCGTCGTACGACATCGCCACCGCCACCTGCTTCGCCGCCTCGACCGTCAGGGCTAACTTCTTTTCGGCGTCATCCAGCGCGACGAGCCGCGCGACACGATCGAGGTATTCGTGCGCGTAGGCGACATCCTGGAAGTCGACCAGACGGCGCAGGCCGTGCCGCAACATTTCCTGTGCCGGGGTCGGAAACTCTTCTGCGATCCGCCGCAATGCGCGGGAGACTTCCGCACGCTGCTCCTCGGTGCCGCCGGCGGCAACCGGCGCCGGTGCCCCCGGCATCACCGCATCCGCCGGTGGCCGGTTGCTCGGCGTGCGCACGGCGTCGAACCCGGCGGCGAACGCGCGCAGGCTACCGTCCACGCCGACGCCGGCGCCGCGAATCGTGTCCTCGAACGCCGCGCGCTCGAACGGCAGGGAACCGGAGCCGGCCAGCGCGCCGAACAGCGACGCGGAAATCACGCTGCCGCTGCGCTCGGCCAGCGCCTGCATGTCGGCGGAGAGGAACCGCCGCGCCAACGTTTCCGCCGCCGCCTGCACCGACGCGGAATCGGCGCGTCCGTCGCCCGGATTGGCCTTCTCCAGCACCGAGAGTGCGCGATGCGTCGAGGCGATCAGCGTGGTACGGTCGGGCGAGACGAGGCCGCGCTGGATGGCACGCCCGGCCTCCATCATTTCTGCTGCGATCACCACGTCCACGTCGCCCGGCACCGGCATCAGCGACAGCACGGGATGGCGGCCGGGCGAGGGACGCATCAGTTCGACATAGTAGATCGTGGCGCCGGTGCGCTGCGCCACGCCGGGAACCGAGGTAGATTGCGCGAAGTATCCTTGCGCCTCGGCGAGTAAGACAATCCAGTCGGCGAGCACGCCGCCGCCCTGGCCACCCATCGCCATGATGGCGACGCCGATCGGTTTTTCCGCGCCGGTGAAGGAGCCGTCCATGTCAGGCCAGCGCCAGCCGCCGCGCGTCACGCCGGCGTTGCAGCGCGCCGATGATTTTTGCGCGCAGCCCATCGGCCCAGACTTCGAACCGGGTCGGGTTGTGCACGATGTCGGCCCGGTAGAAACTCGGGCACAGCACGGCGGCTTCCGCCACCTCGCCACAGTTGCCACACCCGACGCAGGAATTGTCGATCGCCGCCACCGGATCTTCCTTCAGCGGATCGCCGGAATCCTTGACGGACAGTGAGGGGCAGCCGGACAGGCGGATGCAGGCGTGATCGCCGGTGCACACGTCTTCGTCCACGCCGAAGCGCGGTTTCACCCGGCGTTCGCCACGCTTCACGGCGGCGTTGAATTGCGGCCGCTCGCGGCGCTGCCGGTTCAGCATGCACTCCGAAGACGCAATCACGATCTTCGGCCCCGGCACCTTGGAGGTCAGCGCGTCACGCAGGATGTCGCGCATCTTGCCGACCGAATAAGTGTGGTCCAGACGCCGCACCCACTTGGCGCCGACGCCGCGCACCGCATTTTCGATCGGGTGGTTGGTACTGCGCGCGCCGTTCTGCGCGCGGGAGGAGGGGATGTCCTGGCCGCCCGTTGCCGCGGAATAGAAGTTGTCGACAACCAGAATGACGCCGTCGTGCTTGTTGAACACGGCGTTGGAGATGCCGGTCGCCAGCCCGTTGTGCCAGAAGCCGCCATCGCCCATGATCGCGATCGGCCGCTTGTCGGCCTTCACCTGCAACGCCGACGCCGACGACGGCCCGAGCCCGTAGCCCATCGTCGTCGCGCCGATGTTGAACGGCGCGTTGATCGAGAACAGATGGCAGCCGATGTCGGCCGCCACATGGTGTTCGCCCAGTTCCCTCTGCACCAGCGTCAGCGCCGAAAAGATCGGCCGTTCCGGGCAGCCCGTGCAAAAACTCGGCGGCCGCGGCGGCACCACGGGCGCGAGCGATTTTGCCGCGTCGCTCTGCAACACCGATGCCGGATCGGGCGGCACGTTTGCCGTGCGCAGCAGACTCGGCATGTGCCTGTCGAGGAACTTTCGTATCCCGTTGACGAGCACGAGGGCAGAATATTCGCCGCCCATCGGCAGCACGTCTTTGCCCGCCAGCGCCGTATCGACGCCGGCGCGCCGCAGGATCGAGTTCAGCGCCTGTTCCAGAAAATCCGGCTGGCCCTCTTCTACCATCAGCACCGCGCGCTTGCCGCGGCAAAAATCGGCAAGGTCTTCGTCGACCAGCGGATAGGTCACGTTCAGCACATGCAGCGGAATGCGCGTGCCGCCCCAGACGTCGGCGAGCCCGAACAGCGCGAGCGCCCGCATCACGCCATTGTACATGCCGCCTTGCAGGACAATGCCGAGTTCCTCGACGTCGCCGGCGAACGTCTCGTTCATGCCGCGCGCGCGGATGAAGGCGCGCGCGGCCGGTAGCCGCTTCGTCACCTTCTCCTGCTCGTGCATGAAACTCGCCGGCGGCAGCACGATGCGCGACGTGTCGCGCCGCGGGCTTTCCAGCGCCTGCCGCAGCGTGAACGGCGGCGGCCGGTTGTCCTTGGCGATGAAGCTGCCGTGCACGTGGCATGCGCGGATGCGCATCTCCAGCATCACCGGCGTGTTGGATGCTTCCGACAAGTCGAACGCGTCCTCGACGGCCCGCACGATGGAAGGCAAATTCGGCCGCGGGTCGAGCAGCCAGATCTGGCTTTTCATCGCAAATGCGTGCGTGCGCTCCTGCATTATCGAGGAGCCTTCGCCGTAGTCCTCGCCGATCACAATCAGTGCGCCGCCCAGCACGCCGCCGGAGGCGAGATTGGAGAGCGCGTCGGACGCGACATTGGTGCCCGCGGTCGATTTCCACGTCACCGCGCCGCGGATCGGATACATCACCGAGGTCGCCAATGTGGAGGCTGCCGCGGCCTCGCTGGCCGAGGTTTCGTAGTGCACGCCAAGCTCGGCCATGATGTCTTGCGCGTCCGCCAGCACGTCCATCAGGTGCGAAATCGGCGCGCCCTGGTAGCCGGCGACGTAGCCGACGCCGGATTGCAGCAGCGCCTTGGTCACGGCGAGGATACCCTCGCCACGGAATTCCTGACCGGCGGTCAGTTTGAGGTCCTGCACCTCGCGCGCAAAGGATCGCTCAGCCATCGGCGTCTCCAGCGGATGCGATTAGTTGAACCTTGAAGGAACGCCATGTCAACGCGCGGCCCACCGCCGGAGTGTAGCCGGCGGAGGGGGTGGCGGCGAGAGTGCCGGCTCAGGGCGCGGCGGGCAACGCGTAGGCGATGACGTAGTCGCCGGGTTTGGTGCCGAACGAGCCATGGCCGCCGTCGGCGGTCACGACGTACTGGCGGCCATCCTGCTCGTAGGTCATCGGCGTCGACTGGCCGCCGGCGGGCAGGCGGGATTGCCAGAGCTGCGCGCCGGTCGTCACCTCATAGGCACGGATGTAGTAGTCGAGCGTCGAGGTCAGGAACGCGACGCCACCTGCGGTGACCAGCGGGCCGCCGAGGCTGGGCACGCCGAGCTTGAACGGCAGCGGCACCGGCGCGCTGTCGCGGATGGTGCCGTTGCGGTGCATCCAGACGATTTTCAGCGTCTTCAGGTCCAGCCCGGCCATGTAGCCCCAGGGCGGCGCCTTGCAGGGCAGGCCGATCGGGGAGAGGAACGCGTGCAGATCGACGCCGTACGGCGTTCCGTACATCGGCTGCACGCCCACCTCGCTGCCGGGCGGGTGCGCGCCGTTCGGCGCCGTCGGGTTGTCGGGCCCGCGCGGGATCAGCCGGGACACGAAGGGGATGGCGATCGGGTTGGCGATGGCGATCTGCCGTAGCGGATCGACGGCGATGCCGCCCCACTCGAACATGCCCAGGTTGCCGGGGAAGATCAGGCTGCCCTGCTCCGAGGGCGGCGTGAACGTGCCCTCGTAGCGCAGCCGCTCGAACATGATGCGGCAGGCAAGCTGGTCGAACATCGTGGCACCCCACATGTCCGCATCGGTCAGCTTCGCTTCGGGGCGAAACGTCAGCTCGGAGAACGGCTGCGTCGGCGACACATGGTCGCCGGGCGCCGCCCCCTGTGGCACCGGCCGCTCCGGCGCCGGCACGATCAGCGTGCCGGTGCGGCGGTCGAGCACGAAGATGTTGCCGGTCTTGGCCGGCGCCAGCAGTGCCGGCACCACGCCGTTGGCGGTCTGCAGATCGATCAGGCTCGGCTGGGCCGGGATGTCCATGTCCCAGAGGTCATGATGCACGGTCTGGTACGACCAGACCCGCTTGCCGGTGGCGATGTCGAGCGCCACGATCGCGCTGGCATAGCGCTCGCCGATCGGCGTGCGGTTGCCGCCCCAGATGTCCGGGGTCTGCACGCCCATCGGCACGTAGATCAGGCCGAGCTTCTCGTCGGCCGAGGAGGTGATCCAGGAGTTCGCCGAGTTCGGCGTGTAGGTCTGCGTGCCTGAGGGCAACGCATTCTCGTCCGGGTTGCCGGCATCCCACGCCCAGATCAGCTTTCCACTTTCGACGTCGAAGCCGCGGATCACGCCGGAGGGTTCCGCGGTCGAATAGTTGTCGATCACCGCGCCGCCGATGATCAGCATGTTCGCGGTCACCACCGGCGGCGAGGTCGGCTCGTAGAAGCCGGCCGTGGTCACGCCCATGCCGGTGTTCAGGCTCAGCATGCCGTGCTCGCCGAAGCTGTCGCATGGCCGGCCGGTCTCGGCGTCGAGGGCGAACATGCGGGCATCGTTGGTCGGCAGAAAGATCCGCCGCGGGCAATCCGCCGGGGCCGCCCCCGGCGGGGCCTCGTGATAGGAAACGCCACGGCATGTCAGATGCTGGAATGTCGGGTTGTCCTTGACCTGCGGGTCGAACTTCCACCGCAGCTTGCCGGTCGCCGCATCGAGCGCGAACAGGATCTGATGCTGCGAGCACAGATAGACGGTGTTCGCGACTTTCAGCGGCGTCACCTCGAACGTCGTTTCCGTCGGATCGTTCGGGCCGACCACGTCGCCGGTGCGGAATGTCCAGGCGACGTCAAGCTGCGCGACGTTTTGCGGCGTGATCTGCTTGAGCGGCGAGAAACGATCGCCGAACTGGGTGCGGCCATAGGCGCGCCAGTCCGCATCGGGCATCGCCGCGGCGTCCGGCGGGATCGGCGGAGTGGCGGCTGCTGCCGGCAGCGCGCCCGCAATGTCCTGCCGGTCCGACGACAGCGCCACGCCGCCGACGATCACCGCGATCAGCACGCTGGCCGCCAGCGGAATTCTCCCGCTCGGGGCACCCGGCCGCAGATGCCGGGTGATCCAGGGCATCAGCAGCCACACCCCGAGCACGAGCAGCACGTCGCCGCGCGGCACGAGGTCCCACCAGTCGAAGCCGATCTCCGCGATCGCCCAGGCCAGCGTGCCGAGCAGCAGCACCGCATAGACCCACAGCGCCCAGCAGCTGCCGGCCAGCAGCAACGCCGCCGTCGCGATCAGCAGCAGGCCGGTGACGAGGTAGTAGGGCGAGCCGCCGAGCCAGACGAGCCATCCGCCGGCGATGGCAAGCCCGGCCCCGATCACGGCGCAAAATATGCCGGTGATGGAAACGACAGCAGACCGCGGCGAGATACTGTCCATGACGTTCCTGTCGCTTTTGCAGCTCGGTTCAGCCGAGGCCAGTCAAAAATGCCAATGCCGGATCGGCGGGCCGTCGTATTGCACAGCTACTGCTATTTTCGGAGGCCTGCGCCGCCCGTCGAGCACACGTTGCCGTGTGCTGCAACGGCTGGGCGCGCGCAACGTCACGCACCCTCGACAGAACCGCGCCGTGCGGCCGATAAGGATGGCACGCTCATTCCCTGCGAGGCCCAGATGGACCCCAGCTTTCTGCCCGCCTGGCGGCTCGCCGAAATGACCCGCGCAGGCGAGATCGGCTGCCTGGAATTGCTGGACCATTTTTGGGCGCGCGTCGAGCGGTTGGACGGGCGGATCAATGCCGTCGTCTTGCGCGATATCGAGCGGGCACGCCAGCGGGCGCGCCAGTTGGACGCCGGCGGGCGGGCGAATGCCGGAAACCTGTTCGGGGTGCCGATGACGGTGAAGGAGAGTTTTGATCTCGCCGGCCACCCGAGCACCTGGGGCTTTCCGGAGCGCAAGGACCATCGAGCCGACGTCGACGCGCTGGCGGTCCAGCGGCTGGAAGCGGCCGGGGCCGTCGTGTTCGGCAAAACCAACGTGCCGGTCGCGCTGGCCGATTGGCAGAGCTACAACCCGGTCTACGGCACGACCAGCAACCCGTGGAACACGGCGCACACGCCGGGCGGCTCCTCCGGCGGCGGGGCGGCGGCCTGCGCGGCCGGCTTCGGCGGGCTCGAACTCGGCAGTGACATCGGCGGCTCGATCCGGGTACCGGCGCATTACTGCGGGCTGTTCGGCCACAAGCCGACCTGGGGCCTGTGCCCGCCGCGCGGCCATTCGCCCGCCAACGGCGCGGCGCCGCCGGACATTGCCGTGATCGGCCCGCTCGCCCGCTCGGCACGTGACCTGCAAATCGCGCTCGACGCCATCGTCGGGCCGGACCCGGCGGAGACGGCGCTCGCGCTGACGCTGCCGCCGCCGCGCACGACGGAGGCGGGCGGCCTGCGCGTCGCCGTGTGGTCCCACGAACCCGGCCAGACGACCGACAGCGAACAGGTCGCGCTGATCGAGAGCGTCGGAAAGCATCTGGCCGCCGCCGGCGCCGAGGTCAGCCTGACCGCCCGCCCGGAATTCAACGTCACCGAGGCGTATCGCCTGTACCTGACGCTGCTCGACGCGGCGCTGAGTGCGCGCATCCCACCGCCGATCCTGGAGCGCAAGCGCGAAGCCAAGGCGGGGCTGCGGCCCGAGGACATGAGTGCCAGCGCGATCATGCTGCGCGCCGTGGATATGCCCCATTCGGACTGGTTGCGCGCCAACGAGCGGCGGCACCAGATCCGCCGCGCCTGGAGCGCCTTCTTCCAGCGCTGGGACGTGCTGCTGTGCCCGGTCGTCGCCACGCCGGCGCTGCCGCACATGCAGCACGGCGAGGTCTGGGAGCGCAGCATCACCGTGGACGGCCGCATTGTGCCGTACGAGGACATGCTGTTCTGGCCCGGCATCACCTGCGCCTACCACCTGCCGGCCAGCGTCGCCCCGATCGGGCTCTCCCGCGCCGGGCTGCCGATCGGCGTGCAGATCGTCGGGCCGCTGTATGGCGATCGCACGACAATTGCGGTGGCCGACCTGCTGGAGCGCGACTGGCGCGGTTTCGTGCCCCCGCCGGGATGTGCCTGATCGGCTGCCGCTTAAGCCTTTGCGCACGCTTTCCTGCAATGACCCGCTGCGTATCACGACGCGAGCGGAGCGATGGTGCCGCCGACCGACGACGTTAAGAACTGGATGACGATGTTTCGCTGGATCGTGAAGTTGATCCGCGACGAGTACGAGGTGGACGAGCAGAAGCTCGTGCGCACCGCCGTGCTCGAATCCGACTGCGGACTGACGATCGAGGACGTCGAAGCGGTCCTGAAGATCGTTGCCGACAGTTTCACCATCCGCTTCCCCCCCGGTACGCTGGACGAGGTGGTGAAACTGGAGGAACTCTGCATGCTCGCGAGCTGGCTGAAGGGGTTCTACAAGCGGCCGGAGTTCATCTCCGACGCGTTCGATGAACGCTGCCGGGGCCTGAACCCCGGTTGCACCTAGCCTCGGCGGTCACGACCGCACAAGTGGCGCGTGCGGCGCCGAGGCGAGGCGCACAAAAATCCGGTCCTCGCGACGGATGAACTGCTCGCGTTGTGCGAACTCGAAATTTTCTCGCCCTTCCGGGTCCTGGCGCAGCCGTACCCGATACGCCTCGTACGCGGCGAGGCTTTCGATGGTATAGAGCGCGTAGGCGGTGGTGGCGGAGCCTTCGTGCGGCGCGAAATAGCCGATCAGGTCGGCGCCGCAGCGCGGGATCGCCTGGCCCCAGGCGCGGGCATAGCGCTCGAACGCGGGCAGCTTGAACGGGTCGATGTCGTAGCGGATGACGCAGGTGATCACGGGTCCGGCCTTCGTTGTTGTGGGCATGCCGGGAACCGTAGTCGCAGGCTGGGCGGCGATGTTTCGGCCGGGATCGAAGCGTGGCCCGTCGCGATGCCGGGCAGGCACGGATACGGGACGACGGACGTCCTCCGCACCCGGGAAGCCGCGCGATTGTTGAAACGGTCAGCCCCCTGGCTTCGACAATTGGGCTTTTGCCAGTTAATCCTGCCGCAGTCCGGCCTCGATGACTTGCGTGTCGCAACGGGAAGCATGGCGTTTCCGCTGTGACGAAATGCCCACCGGGATCCTTCTCGTTTGCGGGTGCAGGTGAGGCGTTCGGGGTTTATTTGGCGGGAGCCCGATAACCCAGAGACTCTCGAAAACGTGAACGAAACGACTGGCCGGCGACGATCAAGCGCCCTCGCTGCCATGTGAAATGGAGTATACCATTGCACATAGTTTGGCGACTAACGACCCGCGTTAGTCCGGTAAAGATTGCGAATATGAATACTTCGACTGAAGTCGAAGGTTTCGTGAAGTTATGCCGACTGCGCCTCCCTATTGCGTAATTTACGCGGGGCGGGGTCCGTTCGTTTAAGGATGCAATGGTCCCCCTACGCGGGTCGGCGGAAGCATGTTATGCTTCGGCACCCGCGCCGCCGCGCATTCTCAGCGGCATGTTGCCTGCGTCGGCAACGCCCCTGGCGGAAATGTGCTGCGAGACCATCGGCGAAACACAACGGAGCGACCAATGCGGGAGATCGACAACATCGCGACGGCCTGCGGGATCAGCGGCTTCCGCTATGTGGCGTTCGCCACTCCGGTCGGCGGCCGCGGGGGTGCGCCGGACCGCGCGCTCGTGGCGGCGCTGGATTGTGCAGAGGCCGATGCAGCAGCGATCTTGCCCGCGTCGCCGCGTGAGGAGGCGGGCCGCGAGTCGCTGCCGGTCCGTGGCCCGCTGCCGGCCGAACTGCCACCGATGGCGGCTGTGACCACGCCAGCGGCTTCGGCTGCCCCGAGCCCGCTGGTCACGCCTGCGCCTGCGGCACCTCAACTCGTCGCTGTACAGCCTAAAGTGCCGCCGCAGGGTCGGACGTTTCCACTGCTGACCGAGTTGATGTCGGCCGCTCCACCGGCACCGCCGCCCGACACACGGCCGGTGCGGAGTGTCGCGGCACGCCGCCGGGCGGGCGCGGCATCTGCCGGGACTGCCAACTGATGCCACTGTTGATCTTCGCCTCGCCCAAGGGAGGCGTCGGCAAAACGACGCTGGCGGCACATGTCGCGGCGCTGCTGGCGCGTCGCGGACTGTCGGTGCTGGCGATCGATCTCGACCCGCAAAATGCCCTGCGGCTGCATCTTGGCATGAATATCCGTGACGACGGCGGCTTCTGCGGCTGGCTGGACCAGGGCATCACCTGGCGCGCCGCGGTGCGCGAGACGCCCTACGGTGTTCGCTTGCTGCCGCATGGCACGATCGAGGCTGGCCGTGTCCTGGCATTGCAAAGTTCCCTGATCGCCACGCCTGAACTGCTGGCCGCACCGATGCGCGACATGCTCAGCGATCCGCGGACCGTCGTGGTGGCGGACACCGCGCCAGGCGTCTCGGCCGCGCTTGTCGCCCTGCAGCCGCTGGCCGACCTGGTGGTGCAGGTGCTGCTGGCCGATGCCGGCAGTGCGGCAATGCTGCCGCCGGTTGTCGCACAGGCGCAGGGCCGCGGCACGCTGGCTGGCCGCATCGCGGAGCGCACGGCATTGGTGCTGAATCAGGTCGACCTGGACGAACCGCTCTGTGTCGCTGTGATGGAGATCGTGGAGCCGGCGCTCGGCAGCCGACTGATCGGTGCCATTTGCCGCGATCCGGCCCTGGTCGAGGCGCTGGCCGAGCGCAGGCTGCTGCTCGACGGTGAGGCGGGGGCCGGAGAGGATCTGACGCTGTTGGCCGACGCCATCGTGGCCCGGCTGCGACTGGACACCGGCGCAGGCGCGGCTGGCGGCCGACAGCGCCGGGCCTTTGCGGCGCTCAGCGACTTGGGGCTGCGCTGATGGCAGGCATGGCGCTGCGGCCGCCCGCGATCGGTGCGCGGGTGCTGCGGGCGGCCTGCATCGTGCTCGGCCTGTGCGGCATCCTGCTGTTCGTGACCTTGCCGTTGGATGGCCCGGGGCAAGCGGTGCTGACCGGCCTGGGCATCGTCTTCTATCTGGTCGTCAATCGCTTCCGCTCACGACGCGCATCGCTGGTGCTGGTCGTCCTCTCGGTCACGGTGACGGCGCGCTACATCTTCTGGCGTGCCGCCGACACGCTCAGCTTCGACCATTTTTTGTCGGCGACCATGGGCCTGGGCCTGCTGGCGGCCGAACTATATGCAGCGTTGCTGCTGGCGCTCGCCTATCTCCAGACCAGCTACCCGCTCGACCGCAAGCCGGTGCCGCTGCCGGCCGATCCGCAAAGCTGGCCGACCATCGATGTCTACGTGCCGAGCTACAACGAATCGCTCGACCTGGTGCGCCCGACGGTGTTCGCGGCAATGGCGATGGACTGGCCGCCGGACAAGATGAATGTCTGGATCCTGGATGACGGGCGTCGGCCGGCGTTCCGCGAATTCGCCGAACAGGTGGGCTGCGGCTACATCATCCGGCCCGACAACAAGGGCGCCAAGGCCGGCAACATCAACCACGCGCTGCGCTACACCAGCGGCGAATACATCGCCATCTTCGACTGCGACCACGCGCCGACCCGCGCCTTCCTGCAACTCACCCTGGGCTGGATGCTGCGCGATTCGCGGATCGCGCTGGTGCAGACGCCGCATCATTTCTATAGCGCCGATCCGTTCGAGCGGAACCTGTCCCGCAAGCGCCACGTGCCGAACGAGGGCCTGCTGTTCTATGGCTTGATCCAGCAGGGCAACGACCTGTGGAACGCCAGCTTCTTCTGCGGCAGTTGCGCGGTGCTCCGTCGTGCCGCCTTGCTGGAGGTCGGCGGCGTCCCGCACGAGACGGTGACCGAGGACTGTCACTGCTCGTTCCGCATGCAGCAAAAGGGCTGGCATACCGCCTATCTGCGGCTGCCGCTGGCGGCGGGGCTGGCGACGGAGCGGCTCGGCCTGCATATCGGCCAGCGGATGCGCTGGGCGCGCGGCATGCTGCAGATCTTCCGGCAGGAAAACACGTTGTTCGCGCCGGGTCTGAAGCTGATCCAGCGGCTGTGCTATTTCACCTCCAGCTTTTCGTTCATGTTCGCGCTGCCGCGGCTGGTGTTCCTGACGGCGCCGACTGCGTTCCTGTTCTTCGGCCAGAACATCATTGCTGCCTCGCCGCTGGCGATCACCGCCTATGCCGGCGCGCACATGTTCCACACCTTCGCGACCACGTCGCGCCTCAACGGTCGCAACCGGCATTCGTTCTGGGGTGAGATCTACGAGGCGACGCTGGCCGTGCCTCTGGTCCCGGTCACGCTGCTGACGCTGTGGAATCCGCGCAAAGGCAAGTTCAACGTCACCGACAAAGGCGGCACGCTCGACAACGGCTATCTCGACCTGCGCGTCGTGTGGCCGATGATGACCCTGCTGGCGATCATGCTGCTGGCGTTCGGCATTGGCCTGTACGGCACGCTGACAACGACTGGGCTGACCTTCCAGGCCTACCTGCTGAACACGATTTGGGCCGGGCTGTGCCTTGTGCCGACCTCGGCCGCGGTCGCGGTTGGACGCGAGCGGGAGCAATCGCGCCTGCGCGCCCGTGTCGAGGCGAAGATACCGGCGGAACTCGTGCTGTCGAACGGCGCCCGCTTCGAGGCGGTCAGCGTCGATATCTCGCTGTCCGGCGCCCGGCTGCATATCGGCCGGCCGCTCGGCGTGGCCGACGGCGACGAGATCACGGTGAACTTCTCCAGTTGCGACGAGGTGATCGTCACCCACGCGACTCTGCTGCACTGGGAAGACGACCAGGCCTTCATCAGCTTCCACACCGACACGCTGGCAGACGAGGCAGCGGTGACGCGGCTGTTCTTCAGCCGGCCGGATGCCTGGCTGTATTGGGACCATTGGCCGGACGACCGCCCGCTGCGCTCGCTCGCCAACGTGGTGATGGCCACCGCGGGCGCGGTCTTCAGCCCCTACCGGTTCAAGCTGTCGAAGGCGCCCTCGCGCGAATCGCAGCCGGCGGTTGCCGCCGCGATTCGCGTCTCCGACGTTGTCACGCCGCGTGGTGCGGCGGTGATGCCGGCGCCCCCGACCATGCCGGCGGCGGCCAAGCCGGTCCGGATCCTGGCTGGGGTGCTGGCGGGCCTGCTGCTGTTCGCCGCACCGGCCCGCGCCCAAGGCATCGCCCCAACCGTGATGCCGCCGACGGCTGCCGTGCCGCCTGTCGCCGCAGCGCCCGTCGCTATGGCACCTGCCGCGGCTGCGGACCTCACGACGCTCCCGCCCGCGCCGCAGGCCGCAACGCCGGCGGCGACGGTTGCCGTGGTGACGCCTCCGGCCGGGTTGCCGCCGCTGCGCCCCGGTGCGCGCGACGTGCTGCGGACATTGCGCGACCTGGGGCTGAGCGGCCCGATGCAGATGCACGGCACCTCCGATCTCCAGGGCGTGCTGTTCGGTTTGCGTGACGACGAGGTGGTGACGGCCGCCGAACTCACGGTCATCGGCGCGTCGTCGCCGGCGCTGATCCCTTCGCTGAGCCAGATCGCCATCACGCTGAACGAGCAGCCCGTCGGCACGCTGCAGCCCGACCCGGCCCGCGGCAGCTTCGGCCCGGCCAAGTTCGCCATCGACCCGCTATTCTTCACCGAGATCAACCGGCTCAATTTCCGCTTCACCGGCCGTTATGCGCCCGATTGCAACGACCCGATGTCGGGGCTGCTGTGGGCCAACGTGTCCGACCTGTCCACCCTCGCGCTGCACATCGAGCGGCTGCCGCCGCAACGCGATCTGGCACGGCTACCTGGGCCGCTGTTCGACCACCATGTCCTGCGCGCCGCGCTGGTGCTGCCGGTCGTACTGCCGGAGGCGACCGGGCCCACCGGATTGCGCGCGGCCGCTATCGCCGCGTCGTATTTTGCGACCGAAGCCGACTACCGCGGCGCCACCTTTCCGGTGCGTCGGGGCCTGCCGCCACAGGGCAACGCGCTGGTGATCGCGGCCGGCACGGCGCTCCCGGAAGGTCTTGCGATGCCGCCGGCGGATGGGCCGATGCTGGCGCTGTTGCCCAACCCCAGCGATCCGTTCGGCACCTTGCTGGTGCTGGCGGGCCGCAACGAGGCGGATGTGGCCGCCGCCGCCCTCACGCTCGCGGCTGCGCGCACGGGCCTGGCTGGCGTCGAGATGCGTGTGCAGGCGCCGCAAATCACCGCGCGCGCGCCGTATGACGCGCCACACTGGCTGCCGCGGGACCGGCCGGCGCAGTTCGGTGCCCTGGTCGATACGGCGAATCTCCAGGCATCCGGCTTTGCGGCCGGGTCCGTTCGCATCCCGATGCGCACCGCGCCCGACCTGTACAACTGGCGCAACTACGGCGTGAAGCTGCGCATCGGCTATCGAGCGCCGCCCGGCCCGGTGATCGATGTGGCGGCATCGCGCCTGGATGTGTCGCTGTCGGGCAGCTATCTCGGCTCGTTTACGTTGGCCGACGCGATCTGGGGGCCGGTGGCCTGGGCGATGGATCGGCTTGGCATCGAGCGCGGCCAGCTTCGCACCGGCAGCCTGAGCCTGCCGACATACCTGTTGCTGGGCCACGACGAGTTGCAGCTCCGGTTCGACATGCGTCCGCTGGGGCGCGGCGAATGCGCGGCGATCCCGGGCGACATCCAGGCTGCCATCGACCCCGGCAGCACGGTCGATATCAGCGGCGCGTGGCACTATGCGCGCTTGCCGAACCTCGGTTATTTCGGTTCGGCCGGGTTTCCGTTCACCCGGCTTGCCGACCTGTCCGGTACCGCCGTGGTGATGCCCGACCGGCCGAGCCTCGAGGAGAGCGAAGCCCTGCTCGATCTCGTTGGCCAGCTCGCCGCCGGGGTGGGGACACCGTCCACCGGGCTGCAGGTGGTGGGGCCGGGCACGCTGGGGGCCGCGAGCGATCGCGATCTGCTGATCATCGGGTCGCTGGGGACGCAATCCGCGCTGGCCACCCTGCTGAAGACCGGCCCGCTGCACCTCGCGGACAACCGGCTGACGCTCGACCTGCCGGATGCGTTGCAGGATGCGCGCTCAGTGTTTCTGGATGTGCCGGACGGGACCGGGCGCACCCGGGCCAGTGCGGCGCTGGCCGCGGCAGGTGACGGATTCGGGATCATTTTGGGGCGGGAGAGTCCCTGGCGCAGCGGCCGTTCGGTCGTCGCGATCAGCGGCTCTACGCCACTCGCAGTGCTCCAGGCGGTGGCGGCGTTGCGCGACCCGGTGGTGGCGCCCGAGATCCGCGGTGATCTGAGCCTTCTGCAGGAAGGCCAGGTGACCTCGTTCAGCACGGTTGCGCTGTATGGCGTGGGCGATCTGCCGTGGTGGCTGCTGCCGCAGATTTGGATCGGTGGGCGGCCGGAGCGGGTGGCGCTGATCGGGTTCGGGGCGGCGCTGCTCATCGGATTCCCGCTGTTCTGGATGGTGCGCCGCCGGGCAGCGACGCGGCTGCGGGCGCGAACGCCGAAATCGTGACCTTCACCCCGCCCTGGCTCGCCGGTGTGCTGGTGCTCGCCGCGATGCCGGCGCTGGCGCAGACCGCGCCAGCGCCGGCGCCGGCATCTGCGCCCGCCGCGCCGGCTGGCGACCAGGGGCCGATCGATGTGCTGGTGCGGCAGGCGGAGCACTGGCTCGCTGTGGGGCGCGTCGATCTGGCGCAGGCCGCATCGGATCGTGCGCTCGCGGCGGCCCCGGACAATCCCCGTGCGCTGGCGATCGCGGCCCGCCTTGCTGCCGCGCGCGGCGATCAGTCTGCGGCGAACGCGCTGATCACCCGGCTGCGGAGCGCAGGTGGCACCGCGGCGGAACGCAGCAGCGCCGAACAGGCCGTCACCGACGCCACGCTCGACAGTTCGGCGCTGGATCAGGCCCGCCAGCTTGCCCGGAGCGGCCACCTCGACGAGGCGGCGCTGCGCTATCGGACGGTCTTCCCGAACGGTCCCACGGACCGCTACGCGCTGGAATTCTACCAGACCCTGGCCAGCACCCAAAGCGGCCGAGCCGCAGGATTGCAAGGGTTGGCACGGCTCGCCGCGGCTCCTGGTGCCGACGATCAGGTGCTGTTGGCGCAGGCTCAGGCACTGACCTACGCGCCCGACACCCGCGCGGAGGGCATCAAGGCGCTGGCGGCGCTGGCGGCCCGGCCAACCAGTGCCGCGGCCGCGCTGCGTGCGTGGCACGATGCCCTTGGTTACTACGGCACCGATCCCGCGGTGGCACCGCTGATCGAGGCGTATCTGCAACGGGACCCGAGCGATGCGGCGCTGCGTCAGCGACTGGTGGCGCTCCAGGCCAGCGCAGCGGTGCAGGCGGCGACGGTGCGCCCCGACCCCGGCGACGCGCTCCGGCGCGAGGGTTTCGCCGATCTCGACCGCAACGCGCTCGACGCCAGCGCCGAACAGTTCAAGGCCGCGATCGCCGCCAACCCCAACGACGGCGACGCGCTCGGCGGCCTTGGCATCGTGCGGCTGCGCCAGAACAAGCCCGACGAGGCCCGGCCGTTGCTGGAGCGCGCAGTTGCCGCCGATCCGGCCCACGCGGCGCAGTGGCAGAAGGCGCTGGACGGCGCGGCCTATGGCGAGGAACTGACGCAGGCCAACACTCTGCTCCGTCAGGGCGACACGTCGGCGGCGCTCGTCGTGCTGCAGCGGGCCGCCACGCGCGATGTCGACGACAAGGCGGATGTGCAGACGCTGCTCGGCCAGTTGCTGCTGAAACAGAGCGATAGCATGGGAGCCGCGGAGCAGTTCCGCGCCGCGCTCGCAAGCCGTCCCGCTTTCGCGCCCGCCGTTCGCGGGCTCGCCGTGGCGTTGCACGGCGGCCAGCCGCCGGTCGCGGTGACCGCAGCACCGGCCGAACGACCGGCCGGCCCCTCTGCCAACCCGCCCCCTGTCGCGCAGAGCGCGGGCGGCCCGGGTGGCGCATTGCGCGACGAGGCGGCGCGCAGCACCGATACGGTGGTGGCGGTGGCGTTGTTGCGCAATGCGATGGCGATGGCGCCCGACGATCCGTGGACCCGCCTTGACCTCGCCCGCGTGCTCCAGCGGCAGGGCCTTACCGCCGAGGCGCGCGCGCTGGTGGAGGATCTCGCCGCCAGCGCCGGTACCCCCGACGCCAACTACGCAGCAGCGTTGCTGGCGCAGGAGGGGGGCCGCGTGGCCGACGCCGACGCCTTCCTGGCGCGCATCCCGTCCGGCCAGCGCAGCCCGGACATGGTTCGTTTGGCCGTGCGCATCCGCACCACCCGCGAGATCTCCGCGGCCGCCATGCAGCTATCGACCAGCAATCCGGAATCCCGGATGCCATTGCTCCAGATCGCCGCCCGGCCGGACCCCAGCGGCACCACTGCCGCGGCGGTGGTCGCCGCCTTCGGCTTGGCCGGCGACCAGCAGGGCGCGATTGAGGCGGCGCGGGCCGGCCAGGCGGCAAACCGCCTGGCCGGGGCGGGCGCCCGCATCGCGATTGCCGGGGCGTTGCTGGGGGCTGGCGCCGATGCCGAGGCACAGGGGATCGCCGACCCGCTGCGGGCCGATCCGCGGCTGACCGGGCAGCAGCGCACGGATCTCGCCAACCTGAGCACCGGCATCGCCATCCGCGCCTCCGACCGGCTGAACGAGGCGGGCGATCAGGCGCAGGCGTTCGAGCGGCTGCGGCCCGCGCTGGCCGCCGACCCGCAGGGCGTCGATGCGCAACTGGCCCTGGCCCGGCTGTATCAGACTGCCAAACGCCCCGCCGAGGCGCAGAAGATCGCCGAGGCCGTTCTGGCCCGTGACCCACGCAATTTCGACGCGCGGCGCGGTGCGGTGGAGGCGGCGATCGCCGCGGGCGACCTCCCCCACGCCCGCGCCCTGATCAGCGACGCGCGGCTCTCGACACCGGACGACAGCCGGGTGCTGCAACTCCAGGCACAGGTGGCGCAGGCCGCCGGCAACGACGACCAGGCCCGGGCGCTGCTGCAGCGCGCCACCGAACTGCGGCGGATCGAACTCGCAGCAACCGGCAACGTGTCGGGTACCACGCTCACGGCACCCGATGCCGGGCTGCGCAATCCGTTCGCCGACGCCGGGACGGTCGCGGCCACGGCTGCCGCCTCGACCGACGCCCAGACCCGCGACATCGCGACCGCGCTGGCGCAGGCCCAGGAAACGACGGCCAGCACTGCCTCCGCCGGGATCGGGCTGCGCACGCGCACCGGAACCGCCGGCCTCGACAAACTGACGGAGCTGTCGGCGCCGATGGATGCCAGCATCTCGGCCGGCTCACTGGGCGGGCGGTTCACCGCCAGCGTGACGCCGGAGCTGATCGATTCCGGCCAGATCAGCAGCGGCGACACCGCGAGCCTCCTGCGGTTCGGCAGCAATGCCGCCAACAACACCACCGCCAACAGCGGCCAGGGCTCCATTGCCGGTCTCGGGCTCGGCGTCAAATACGACCGAGATGATGTGCTGAAGGTCGATGTCGGAACGTCGCCGCTTGGTTTCCGTACCACCAATATCCTGGGCGGTCTGGAATTTGCGCCGCAACTGACCTCCAACCTGAAGCTGCGGATCACCGCCGACCGGCGCTCGGTCACCGACAGCGAGCTGTCCTGGTCCGGCGAGCGCGACCCGGTCTCCGGGACGGTTTGGGGCGGCGTGGTGCGCAGCGGCGGGCGGGCGCAGCTCGAGACGCCGCTCGGACCAGGCTATGCCTATCTCGGTGCCGGCTATCACACCTTCACCGGCATCCATGTCGAGAGCAACAGCAGCGTCGAGGGCGGGGCGGGGGCATCGTACCCGGTGCTGCATGGCCCCGACGGCACGCTGTCAACCGGCGTCGACCTGGTCTATCTCGCCTACGCCAACAATCAGCGCGGCTTCACGGTGGGACAGGGCGGATATTTCTCGCCCCAGAGCTACACTGCGGTGAACGTGCCAATCGATTATCGCGGGAAGATCGGCGACTTCGACTACCACGTCGGCGTGACGGCAGGCTATGCCCGGTTCAATGAGGCGAACAGTCCGTTGTTCCCGCTTGACCCGCAATTGCAAAGCGCTGCCGAAGCTGCGGCGGCACTCAATCCCGATGTACCGACGACCAACCAGGGGCAGAATCAAAGCGGCTTCATCGGCAGCGTGCGACTAGGCCTCGATTATGCGATTACCTCCAACGTCATGCTCAGCAGCGACTTCAGCTTTGACAAAGCGGCCGAATGGCAGGAGACGCGGTTCATCATCAAGTTGCGCGACCGGTTCTGACGGCGAGGGAGGAGGTATTATCCCGATCGGATCGAAGGCCAGTTTGCTCCAACGCTCGCCGCCGCCAGCAGCGTAAAATCGGCGGCCGGCGACGTGCCCGGCTTTGTTCCGAAGTGGCGGAGGGAGTGTCCCGCCGTTTTATACCAACCCGCGCTGAGGCTGACTCTTTGAGGGCTTCCCAGCGACTCGGCGTTCTGATTCGCTCTTCCTCGGCGACGATTGGCCAGCGGGAGGGACGGGATGGGTGCAGCACTGAGCATACGACGGGACGACCAGACGGCAGCAAAGCTTCGTGCCGTGGCCGCCAGATGCGGTGATGGCGCCCAGGTCCGCCGCATTCTGGCAATCGCCCTGGTCCTGGAGGGCGGTTCTCGCACCGAGGCTGCGCGACAGACTGGTATGGATCGGCAGACCTTGCGAGATTGGGTGCGTCGCTACAACGAGGAGGGCATCGACGGCCTGAAATCGCGCAGCGCCCCAGGGCGGGTCGCTGCGCTGAGTGAGCCGCAGATGACCGAACTGAAAGCGCTGGTCATCAACGGGCCTGATCCAGCGGAGCACAAGGTTGTCCGCTGGCGATGCGCTGATCTGCGCGAGGAGATCGCGCGCCGGTTTTCGGTGGAGGTGCATGAAAGCACCGTCGGTAAGTGGTTGCGCCAGCTTGGTCTGACCCGCCTGCAGCCCAGACCATTCCATCCCAAGAAGAATGCCGAAGCGCAGCAGGTTTTTAAAACAGCCTCCCGGATCTGGTGCGAGAAGCGCTGCTCAAATCCACCGCCTGCTCCACCGTCGAGATTTGGTTTCAAGACGAAGCGAGAGTGGGCCAGAAAGGCGGTCACACCCATGTCTGGGCGCCAAAAGGCTCCCGCCCACCCATGGTGCGCGATGTCCGTCATGACTCCGCCTACTTGTTCGGCGCGATCTGCGCTGAGCGTGGTGTTGGTGCTGCGATCATCATGCCGACGGTCAATACCGAAGCAATGAATGAGCACCTCAAGGAAATCAGCGCGCGCGTGTCGGCGTGCGCGCATGCGGTGGTGATCTGCGACGGCGCGGGTTGGCACGAGCCCGGTGGCGCACTGGTTGTCCTCGACAACATCACTCTGCTGCCGCTGCCGCCATATTCGCCAGAATTGAACCCGATGGAGAACGTCTGGGAATACCTGCGCGCCAACAAGCTGTGTTCCCTGGTCTGGGATAGCTACGAGGCCATCGTTCAAGCCTGCAAAACAGCATGGGACTTTCTGATCGAGGACCCGGATCGCATCCGCTCCATCGGAAGCCGAACCTGGGCGTGTGTCAGTCTTTAGCCGGGCTGGTATTATGGCACGACACTAGGGCCTGTTCGCATTTGAATGCTTGTCAGAGCGAGGATTTGATCCAGTCGAGCGTGGCAGCGATGGCGATGCCGGCGGCGTAGGAAAGAGCGGTCTTGTCGT
>Ga0302314_10006121_pt1 | contig 21843 bp, 16 predicted proteins | sample III_Palsa_N2_3_FD_200533 | JGI IMG/M metagenome (GOLD analysis project Ga0302314, IMG submission 200533) | Peat permafrost microbial communities from Stordalen Mire near Abisko, Sweden - III_Palsa_N2_3 | ecosystem: Environmental > Terrestrial > Soil > Palsa > Peat permafrost | place: Sweden...
CGGTAGGGTTGAGGTTTGAGCTTGAGGAAGGGATGCGGCCGGCGAGTGAATTCGCCGGCCGCATTTTTTGTCGCCTGCGCGAAAGCGGCGCTGGCCCAGCGTTGCACCAGGTGCTACACTTCCAGGTATGCCGAACGTGGCTGGGCAGGCAGAGCTGGTTTTCAAGACAGCGTGGTTTTCTAAAGCGGCGAAGAAAGCTCACATTCCGGACATCGAGCTGTGTGCAGCCATTCGGCAGGTGATGCTGGGGCAGGCCGACGATCTGGGCGGCGGAGTATTCAAGAAGCGGCTGGGCAGGAATCTATACCGCTCCATCATCGTTGCCCAAGGGGGTCGCTTCTGGGTCTATGCGTATCTTTTCGCAAAGCAGGATCGGGCCAATATTGATGATCGCCAGCTTGCGGATTTACGAACGGTCGCAGCTGCTTACGCGTCTCTGACGCCAGGCGAGCTTGGCGAACTGCTGCAGGACAGACGTTGGGTTGAGATCTGCGATGGAGGAGAACGATGACACAGAAGCGCAAGTTCAAGAGCGAAATTGATGAGGCGATTCATTCCGCGGCTTCCGACCTCTTCAAGGTGGGCGCGATCGACAAGGAGACGATGCGGAGTTTCGACGCGTCGTGCCTGGTTGCTCCGGCGACTTTAAAACCGCGGCAGATCAAGGCGCTGCGCGAGCGTCATCGCGTCAGTCAGCCTGTCTTTGCGCGCTATCTGAACACCAGCGAGTCCACCGTGGAGAAGTGGGAGACGGGCGCGAAGAAGCCGAGCGGCATGGCGCTGAAGCTGCTTAGCGTCGTCGAGAAACACGGATTGAAGATGCTCGCGTAAACCGGGCATATCCCTACAATGGAAGGGATGCTGAGTGAGGACGAGCGCGGGCGGGTGTGCGTGGTGTTGGTGCGGGCGCGCAACCCAAGCAACATCGGCGCGGTGGCGCGGGCGATGCATGACTTCGGCTTCAGCCGCCTGCGCGTGGTGAATGAGTTTGCGATGCCGTTCGAGGCGGCGAAATCCGCGGTGGACGCGTCGGCGGTGATGGCGAGTGCCGTTACGTTCGCGAGCGTGGCGGAGGCTGTGGCCGACTGCACGCTGGTGGTGGGGACGACGGCGGTAGGCGAGCGTGACCTGCAGCATGAGCTGCTGAGGCTGGCTGAGGCGGCGCCTAGGTTGCGCGCGGAGTTGCAGCGAGACCCCGCTCACGACGATAGAACGGTAGTGAATGGGCCAACCGGTGTGGGTGGGAGCCGCGTGGCGCTGGTGTTCGGGTCGGAGAAGACGGGGCTGAGCAACGACGAACTGAGCCACTGCAACTGGCTGCTGACGGTGCCGATGCAGGATTACGCGGACGTACGGCATCCTTCGATGAACCTGGGGCAGGCGGCGGCGGTTTGTTTGTATGAGTTGGTGCGGGAGTACGCTGACCCCACCGGTGACGATGAAGCCGTCACGCATGGGGCACCCGATGTTGTGCCCAGGCCCAGCGCGGCGCAACTGGAGCGGATTACCGCACTGCTGAATGAGGTGATGGAGAAGACGGAGTACACGCGGCGGCATGCGCACAACAGCGATCCGGCGCATGTGCGGCGGCTGGTGCGGAGGATTGGGGCGAGCGCGGTGGACGCGCCGGTGTGGATCGGGATTTTGAAGCAGGTGTTGTGGAAGCTGGGCGGGAAGGACTAGGCCGGGCCTTCAGCCCTTGCGAACTGTCTCGGCTGGTTCCATAGGACTGCGCGCTGTGCCGGCATAGAACGCGCCTTTGGCGCTGATTGAAGACGAGACGAGCTAGTAGAGTGGCCGACCGCGACTGACAACTGACAACGAGAGTTACTTGGCCTGGCTTTTGAATATCTCTTCGGCGTAAAAGTTTTCGACTTTGGCCTGGTCGCGGAGCATCTCGAAGTAGGCGTCCTTGAGCAGTTGCGAGCGTCCATCGCGAAGCAGTTGGCGGATGTGCTGCAGCACGACGGGGTCGGAGATCTCGCGCTGGCCGGCGGGCTCGCGCTCGATCAATTTGAAGATCGAGTAGCCCACTTGTTTTTTGGTCTGCGGGTCGACGATGGGGAAGATATCGGTCACGTGGCCGGGCGCCAGTTTGAGCAGGGCGGCGCCGATAGTGGGGTCGGCGCGCAACTGGGTTTCGGGCACGAAGCCCATATCGCCGCCGCTGGGGGCGGTGCTGGGGTCTTCAGAGAAGTTGGCCGCGACGGCGCCGAAGTCTTCGCCGGAATCGAGCCGGACCTTGAGCGCCTGGATCTTCTTTTTGGCTTCCGCGTCGGTGGTCGCCTTGCTGCCCTGCAGGTTGCCGGGCTGCGGCGAAGGGATGCTGGTGACGCGGATGACGGCAACATGGAAGGCGGGCTCGACCAGGTTGAACTCGGCCTTGTGCGCATTGAAGTAGCTGGTGACGTCGGCGTCGGTGATGGTGACCTTGGAGTTGATCTCTTCGTTGAGCAGCTTGTTGATGGTGAGCGACTGGCGGATATCGTGCCTCAGATTATCCAGCGTGCCGTAGGCCCGTGTCACATTCGCTGCGAACTGATCCTCGCTGTAGGGGGCTTTCATCTCGGCGACCTTGGCGTCGACCTCGGCGGGCGTGGCCGTCAGGTTCATCTTAGCCGCACGCTGGGCCACAATCTCCTCGTCGATGAGGCTTTTGATGACACTGAGGCGGAGCTGGTCTTCGCTCTCGGGGGTTTGCTGTTGCTGGCCCTGTGCCTGGGCGAGCTGCTGCCGGACCATGCGGTCCATGTCCGGGCGCATGATGGCGTGGCCGTTGACGGTGGCGACGACGTCGACGGAGCGGGTGCGGTTGCATCCGGCCAACAGGAGGAGGGCGATTGGGAGAACGCCTGCCATGGTTTTGCAGCACGCACTTCTTACGTTTCCAACCGTCGTGCTTCCAACCGCTGTAGGGTTGGCCAACCTCGCTGTGCTACTCATGTTTCTCCGTTCCAACTGCCGATTCGATACGGTTGCCTGATTGGTTTGGGTGAAGCTTCACGACTGATCCCATTTTCTGCTAACTCCCTGGCTTGGCGGCCGGCGGGGCTGCGGGCGCGGGCGGCGGAGGCGTCTGTCCGGCTGCGACCAGGGCCCGGTCGATGATGCGGTAGATGGTCTCGAGGGGCACCACGCCTTCCACTTTTTCGCCGTTGATGTAGAGGACTGGAGCCTGGTCGAGGAGCAGCGGAGCGGCTTCGCCCTGGGTGATCGACGCCTTTACTCCGGAGTCGTCCTGCTTGAGCACGCAGGCAACCAGCGCGGGCTGGTCGATCTTCTGGCGCGTTCCCTCATCGAGGGCGATCTTATCCAGGTTCTGGTTGGCCTTTTCGAGCGACTTCTCCGGGCCGGGCATGTCTGCCGAGTGCGCGTGCACGTAGTCGACGAAGTCCCAATAGCCGGTGGTGGAGGCGGAGGCCAGGCAGTTGGCATCGACAGCCGCGTGCTTCGCCCAGGGGTGGAGCTCTTCCAGCGGGAAGTCGCGATAGACGATGCGCACCTGGGATTTATAGCGCTCCAGAATGGCCGGAAACAGCAGGGCGTTCATCTGCGCGCAGTAGGGGCACTCGAGGTCGTCGAAGCCGACGATCACCACGGGGGCATCCGGCGGCCCGCCGCGCGACGGACGGCCCAGCGCGGATACTTTCTCTTTGGGGTCCTGGCTGATATCGAACCTGTTGAACTGCGCCAGCGTCCGGCCGTCGTCGGAGATCAGGAATATCGCGGACTTTAGCGGCTTGCCTTCCATGGCGAACGACACATTGATCTGGTCGTAGCCGGGGATGTCGCTGATGACGGGCTCGCCGACGGTGATGATGTAATCGGGCGGGAGTTCGGCCTTGCTGCGGATCATCAACTCGACGCGGCGGGCCATCTCGGGCGACAGCTTGCTGCCGACTTGAATCGCGTGCGTGCCGGCGGTCTGGACGGCGGTCTGGGCGTGGCAGCCCAGCGCGGCCAGCAGTGCACCCAGCGCAAGCGCGCGCAGCGGTCTGACCCCAATCAACATAGTCTCGATTATCTCATGCGGAGGCCCCCGATTTCAGGGCCGCAAGCGCGGATGGGACGCGGAACAGCCCGGCAGCCGGAGGTTCTAAAACACCTGGTCTGCGCGCCTGACATCGCCGGCGCTGCCGATGTTGACGATGGTGAAGTTGAACCCGTAACCGTCCTTGACGGGGGTGGTTCCCAACTGCTGCTTGCGGTACTCGGCGGTGAAGCCGCAGCAGTTCCAGTTGTAGGAAGCCACGATGGAGGCGTATTGCAAGCTGCCGAGGTCGATGTCGACGCCGGCAGTGGCCGCGACGCTAAAGCCGGCCCGGGAGGGGCTGCCGAAGCCGACGTGGACGCGCATCTGCTGGTAGTCCGCTACGGACGAGAGATCGCCGTTGACGTAGGAGCGCGCGGGCGCGTCCAGCCGGGCGTAGGTGAGGCCGGTGTCGATGTAGCCCTGACGCACGTCCAGGTAGATGTTGTCGGCGGTGAACCTGGGCGTACAGCGGCGCGCGGTGCTGGCGACTACGGTCGAAGTGGAACCTGCGCAGGTGTCGTAGTCGAAGTCCCACTCCACGTCCACCTTCTCTGACGGACGCACGCGCAGGCGGGAGATGAAGGGCGAGATGTTGCGCGGGCCGGTGAGGAAGGAGATGCCGGAGAAGTCGAGCGTGGTTGCGAGGATGTCGCGCGGTCCGTTCTGGACCACGGCTCCGCCGAAGGTGGGATCAAAGAAGTATTTCTGCGCGAGCTGCCAGGTGATCCACTCGCGGTTGCCGCAGACGGGCGCGGCGGCGGTGACGCGGCCGCTGGCCAGGCCGGGCTCCGGGGTGATCTGGTTTTCCACGCCGGTGGAGTTGAGAACGTCGTTGACGTCGGCAACCGCGCCGGCGCGGCAGGGCTTCTTACCGTTGTCCCGGAGGAACAGCCGCTGGGTGACGCCATACTCGAGCTCGTTGCTCCCGCTGGCGATGTCGACATCATCGAAGCGCAGGATATCCGGAAAGTTGTCGATGCCGCCGACATAGCGGTAGACGATCTGAGGCTCGATGGTGTGTTTGAAATCGTGGCGCACCAGGTTCCTGAGGAACCCCGAGTCGAAGGTGCGCTCCAGCAGCGGTGGGCGGATGTCGAGCTGTATATCGACGTCGGCGCGGTTGAGGGCTGCGGTGCTTTCAACCGGCGTGCCGCCGGGGCCGATCGCGCCGACGAGGCGGCTGCGGCTGTAAAAGGTCTCGCGTCCCGCGATGGAGGGCCGCACGCGCCAGCCGTCAAAGCCGAAGGGGTACGCCAGTTCGGGGCGCAGGTCGAGCCGTTCGATCATGCCGCTGGTGGTGAAGTCGGGCTGGGCGCGCTTCAGGGCTGCTACGGAGCTCGAGAAGTTCCACTCCACGCCGGTGTTACCGAGCAGGTGGTCGGCAGCGGTGAACTCCAGCGCGGGCGCATGGATGATGTGCACCTGCTCTTCGCAGTTCGGCGGGCAGGAGGTGCCGGCGACGATGGCGCGCTTTTCACCCTGGTACCGGTCCCCTTCGAGTGAGGCGGCTATGCCCTCGGACTCGCGGGTAAGGTAGATGGTGGAGACCACGTCGGTTGAGACGGACTGGTTGAAGTTGGGGGCGAAGGCCAGGCGATAGGGGAAGGAGCTGAGGTATTCGACGTCGGCGACCGCGCGTTCCTGCACGGGCGCCAGTTTCGCAGCGGCAGTTGGGTCGGTGGAGTCCTGGGTCTCGGCGGGGAGAAGGTCGTGGCGGCCAAAGAAGGTTACGTCGGTGCCGCTCTGGTTGTAGTAGGTGCCTCCCGGTGGAGTATAACCGTGATCCTGCAAGGAGCTGAAATATGTCTGGACCTTGTCCTGGCCGGGGCCGTGGTAACGGAAGCCGCCCTTTTCCTCGTAGCCGCGCGCGGAGTAATACGTGGCGCCTGCGGTGAGGTCCATCGAGCGGTTGATGGCCCAGTAGGCCTGCTCGCCGACGGTGGTGCCGTAGGCTGCGGAGTTGAAACTGATATCGGGGATGTAGATGCCGCTCTGGCGCTCGCTGGTGTCGACCGGATGGGTGACATACGGCAGCCAGAGTACAGGAAAGCCGAGCAAGTGGAAGACGCTGTTGCTGGCGCTGGCTTTCTGGCCGTCCACGCGAAACTCGGCACCGGAAAGCTGCCAGTCCGGATGCGGCAACTCGCAGGAAGTGACGGTGCCGTTGAAGATCCGGTACTGGCGAGGGCCGAGCGAGATCACGGTCTTGCCGGTAAACAGGAAGGGGTTGCCATTGGTGTAGACCGCACGCTGGGTGTTGATGGGCTGGCCCTGGATCGGCATGAGCATGGACTTGGGGGCTTGTTTCTGCCGCGCACCGACGGAGCCGGAGACGTCGTAAAACTGGCCGACCTGCGTGCGCAGGTTGATGGTCCCATGGCTGGCCTCGATGCGCTCGTCGGTTCTGGTGACGACCACGTGGCCGGTCAAAGTGACGTCGCCCGTGGCCTGGTCGTACTCCACGTGGTCGGCCTTCAGCACGCGGTCGCGGTAGGTGATGACCACATTGTCGTCGAGGGTGTAGAGGGTGCCCGCGACTGACTCGGTTCCGTTCAACTCGATATGGGCTTCGTCGCCGGGCGCTGGAATGGCCACCGCGTCGGGGTATTCGACGCTCCCGGGCGCATCGGGAAGAGGCTCCGCAGGGGCGGGATCGGACCGATTTGGGTCGCCTGCGCCCGGCAATTGCGACGTTGCAGCAGGAGGTGCCACAGTCGACACCTGCTGCGCGGCGAGATGCGCGCGATTTGCTCCGGCCAGCATGATACTTATGAAGAAGAAGACGCTCCCGATCCTGCTTGCACGGAACCGATTGCCGCCGCTGCGGCCATTTGCCCCCCGCCAGGCGAATCCCAGGAGCCGGTTTCGGGAGATTGCGAGTCGGGTTTCGGCCGGCGCAGGCGAATCCGCTCTCTGCTGCCTCTCAAGCTGCCGGGACTTCAAGTTTGGCACACGCACCACCCTTTGAGGTTATAGCAATCCCGGCCCGCTGTATCCGGGATCAACGATTGGACGTTTTTCGCGGAAGTGGGATTGAGTTTGAGCAAAATGGGCTCCGCACTGCTAAACACGACAACCGAGCTGGAGTTTGGCGCCAGGGGCGAATCCGCGTTGCCCGCCGGCCGAACCAGGCGAAGGGAAACGCAAAGTACCTATCCTGCTGCGCCGGCCGAAGAGCTGCGGCTGCAGGTTGCCGAACGGCTGGCCGCGCACCGCAACCGCCGCGCAGCGCAGACGCGTCCGCCCGCCAACCCCGCTCCGTTGCCTGCAGAGGCCGCAGCCTCACGCTCCGCACGCATTGCCGCGACCGTGGCGGAGCGTTACGCCAACACGCAGAGCTATCGGGCTTTCCTCGCCGCAGAGGCCGAACGCGCGATCCAGCAGGCGCGCGCGGCAGCCGAGGTCGCCGCGATGAATGCGCAAGCCGTGGCCGCAGCCCAACTGCGCATGCTGGAGGCGTTCGACGAGCACGCAAGCCACGCCGCTTTCGAGGCCGGCTTACTGCCCGATCCACACATCGAATTGTCCGCGCAGCACGATTCCGCCGCCGCGCCGGACCACTACCTCCACGCGGGCGACGCAGCGCGGCAGCCACAGCCCGGCGAGCCGAACCTGTGGCCCGAGCTCGATGCGCCGGATACGCCGGCTCCGGCGAAGCATCTGCGACCGCAGCGGCCTGCTGCCGCACCTCGAACCTCGAACCGCAGCTCGAACCCTGAACTTCGGACCTCAACGCTCACCGTCCGTCTTTACGAGGACGCCGCCAGCGCCGCGCATGTCGACATGGAAGCGCCGCGGCATGCAGCCGCGCACACCCGGCCGTACCCGTATCCGGAGCGGAATGAAGCCGAGGCACGCGCGCTCGACGACGAGATCGCCTTCCGCCAGGCACCCGTCTTCGAGGAGCCGGCCGGGCCGCCCATGCCGCTGCCCGCCAACCTGATTGTGTTTCCGCGCCAGCTCGTCGCCTCGCGCAAGGCCCGCCCGCGCTACGCCGAAGGACCGCTGCGCGAAGAGGCCGAGGCTGCTCCCGGCGACGGCCAGCTCCGCATCTTCGAGGTCGACCCCGCCCAGATCTCGACCAAGCCCGCCGGCGATTCAGACACCGCCGACACGCCGCAGTGGACCTCGATCTGGCTCGACACGCCCGAGGCATCCGAGATGGATGACGACGGTCCGGAGCAAGCGCTGGCCTCCGGCGCGGAGTTCGCTTCCGATTGCAACGTCGCGCCGCTTGCCCGCGCGATCCCTCCGATCGAGGCTGCGCCGATCGCTCGCCGCCTGCTGGCCGGAGCGATCAATGCCGCGATCGTCTTTGCCGGCGTGCTCGCCTTCGCCGCGACGCTGGCGGCTATGTCGGGTTACCGCTTCGCTGCGCAGCCCACCGGGACGCGCCTGCACGCGCTGCTTCAACTCGCCGGACAACTCCCCGCCGAGACCGGCCTCGAGCCTGCCCAGATCGGCGTCATCGCCGCCGCCGCCGCCGCGTTCCTCTGCCTGCTGTACCAGGCGCTCTTCTTCTGCTTCTCGGTGGCGACACCTGGCATGCGGCTGGTCCGGATCGCACTGTGCACCTTCGAGGACGAGAACCCCACGCGGCCCGCTATCCGCCGCCGCGCCGCGGCCACGCTGCTCTCTGCCTGCCCATTCGCGCTCGGCTTCGCCTGGGCCGCGCTGGACGAAGACCGGCTGACGTGGCACGACCGCATGTCGAAGATGTATTTGAGAAGGTACTAGGTTCGAGGTTCAAACGCTCGAGGGATTGGGCGGGTTGGCCTGCGCAGTCCGAAAGGATTACGCATCCCTCAGGGGCTCAAGCCCGATTCACAATAGACCGTTTGTGGCGGGACTAAAGTCCCGCCTATCCAATCGAATCCATGCTCATCTGGGTGACGCCCTACGACTAGAAGGTTGTACTTACGGTCAGCCGGAACGTCTTCCGCGGCTCGCGCAGTTCATAGGACGGCCCGTAGAGTTGCAGCGCCTGCTGGTAGCTGAACAGCCCGGCGCCCGAGTTCGGGAACATGGAGCGGAATACCGAGTTGCTGACTGCCAACTCCTGCGGTTCGTCCCTGAACAGCCGCAGCGGGTTGTACGCGTAGTACAGGCGGAACGGCGCATTGATGATCGGCAGGATCACCTGCAGCTCGGCGCCGTTGGACATGCGCGGCACGAAGTTGGTGTGCGGCACCGTCGCTAGTTGCAGTGGCGAGAACGACGGCACCTCGACGCCGCCATAGCATGCGCCGTTGACGAAGGTGGGGCAGCCATACAGCGGGCTCGCCAGCACCGACGCGCCGGAAACGCTCTGCCGCAGTTGGCTCTTCTCCAGGTCGCCGGTCAATCCGAAGTCGGTGAAGAAGGCGAAAGTCACCTGGTCGATGATCGGGATTCGGTATTCGATGTTCGATGTCAACTGGGTGTCGCCGCCCACCGAGACCAGCCGGTAGATGGGCAGTGGAATCTGGATATTGCCCAGGCTGGGATTGGTGGGATCGCGCGGGACCAGCGTGCCATCGGGGTTGGTCAGGTTGAACAGCACCTTCACCGGGATGAAGGTGTAGGGCGACGCGGCGCGAATATCAAAGCCACGAACGTCGTTCTCGCCGCCGCCATAGATGCGGTTCGTGGGCGGAGCGACTTCGCCGCCGAATCCGTTGACGTGCGCCAGTTGCAGACGCATGCCCAGCACGTTGCGACCTTCGCGGTCGATGCGAATGCCCTTCATTGGGTAGAACTGGCGGAAGCTGGCCACCGGCGAGATGTACTTCACATTGCCGCCCGCGCCGGCAATCTGCACCGAGACGTTGAAGTCGCGCCCGGAGTGCGGCCCGACCGCGCGGTCCAGGCCCGAGTAGCTGAAGCTGGGCGAGATGGTCGACGTGATGATGCCGTTCAACTGGTTCGGCCCGGCCACGCCGGAACGGAATGCCAGTGACTGGAAGACGTTGCGCGTGTTGTCGTTGAACGTCGTCACCGACGCCTTCGACAACGCATACGTCACGCCCAGGCGCGACACGCCACGCGACGACCACAGATGCTTCAGCGGCTCCTGCGCCGATACCGTGAATCCGGTGGTCGACGTGTTGTAGTTGGTCAGCAGGGACGATTGCGCATTGGACACATTCGCGCTGACGCCATTGGCGATCGAGTACGCCTTCGCCGGGTTGTAGTCGAACTTGCGGCTGAACACCTCGGCGCCCACCGAAATCGGCTTGTTGCGCAGGTACGGCTCGTTGAATCCAAAGCTGATGTTGCGCGAGAGGTCGCCGATGTTGGCGTTCGCCGACAGCGTCTCGCCCAGGCCCAGGAAGTTGTTGGTCTGGTAGTTCAGCCCGACGAACGTTCCCGAGAGTCCGCTGATGCCGCCGTTCACGCCGATGGAATTCTTGCCCTTCTCCTTCACCTTCAGCAGCAGGTCGACGGTGCCGTCGTCGGCGTTCTGGCGCGTCTCGGTGTCCTCTTCCGACTTCAGCACGTCAAAGTAGCCGAGCTGGTTCAGCCGCAGGACGGAGACATCCCAGCGCTGGCTGGAGTAGACTTCGCCCTCCTGCAGCAGCAGTTCGCGCCGGATGACCTTGTCGCGCGTAACCGTGTTGCCGCTGAACTCGATGCGCGAGACGTAAAACTGCTTGCCCTCGTCGATGTCGATATTCCAGTAGACGAGCTTCTTGGCGTCGTCGGGGCGGGGGATCGGGCTGGCGACCATATTGATGTAACCCTGGCTGCCGTACGCCTTCTGCAATTCCTTCAAGCCTTTGCCGAAGAGCGTGGCGTTGAACCACTCGCCGTCCTTCTGCGCGAACTGAGCGCGCAGCGCCTTGGTGTTGCTGAAAGCCTTGTTCCCGGTGAAGGTGATGCCGCCCAGCTTATAGCGGTCGCCCTCTTCCACCGGCATCATGATGTCGATGCGCTTGCCGGTCGATGGCCGCAGCGTGAACCAGTTCAGACCGCCCTCGTCGCGCACATGGGTCTGCGCCTCGGCGGTCTCCGCCCTGAAGTAGCCGCGATCGCGGTAGGCCTGGCGAACCCGCTCGGTGTCTTCGTCCAGCTTGCTGGCGTCGAAGGTGCGGGCAAACAGGCTTTCGAGGATGATGGAGTGCGGAATGCCGACGGGCTTGCTGTTTACCATCGCGTTGCGCAGGATGCGGTCGCTGAGGTTGTAGTTGCCGTCGAAGGCGATCTTGCCCACCTTGACGGTCGGGCCTTCCTTGATTTTGAAGGTGATCCCGACCGAGGACGGCGGAATTGTCTTGTAGACCGGCGTGACGATGGCGAACTGGTGGCCGTGCTCGCTGAGCAGGTCCTTCAGCACGGTGACGGCGCGCATGACGCGGGTCTCGTCGAACTGGCTCTCGGGGACCAGGCCGACCTTGGCCTTCTTGAAGCGCTCCTCCACGTCGGAGAGGGTGACGGCGTTCAATCCCTGGTATTCGATGGTAGCGATGTGCGGCTTCTCCGTCACATACACCACCAGTTGCACGCAGGCCGGCGTATCTGCCTTTTCAATCTGCAGCTTCTCGAAGTAGCCGGTGTTCCAGATGGCGTTGAAATCGCGCTCCACGGTGGACGCGTCGTAGGGATCGCCCTGGTGGGAAGACATGCGGGCGAGGATGGAGTCCTTGGGGATGCGGCGCTGGCCGATGACCTGCGGTTCGCACAGCGCCTGGGAGCCGGTGACCGGCGCCTGGGCTCGCAACACAGGGGCGGGAAGCAGCGGCACCACACCCAGAACAGCCACCACGGCAACAGCGCGAGCAATACGGGAGCGCGTGCGCACAGACTTTTGCAGCTTGATGCCCAGGAAACTTCCGCTCACTCGTTTTACGGTAAAGATACGCACACCCTCATTGCTGGCTAAAATCAAACCCCGCTGGCTCCAGTGGGGGAAGTTTGATTATATGGGAGCGATGCCGCTCGACGCGAGTTTGACTCGACGTGGACAGGAAATGTTTGCTGCGATTACCGGCGCGCGGCAATCGCTATCCAGAGCCGCAATCCGTTATCGGACTTGCCGTTTTGCTTCGCCCAGCCGGAGCAGAAAGTCGCTCACAGTCAAAATCTCAATCCCACGGAACTTCTTCATGCGCAGCAGATGCTTGTCGCCGCTGACGATGCAATCCGCTCGGCCTTCCACCGCCGCTTCGAGAATTCGGTTGTCATCGGGGTCCGCACAATCGGTTAGCTCAAAGTCAGGACTTACCATCTCGGCGAGCGCGCTGAGGCGTCTCAGCGTCGAAGCTATAAAGGATGGAGACCAGTCGAGCTTTCTCTTCAGGACGTCTTCCATCTCCAGCAGGATGTCTTCGGATAGAACCAGGGTGAACCGACGTGCAACCGCCATGTCCAGCACGATCTTCGGCGGACCATTTGACTTTATATTCGACCTGAATCCCGAGAAGAAGACATTTGTGTCCAGCACCACGCGCATCAGGAGGCTTTACGTTCCCGCATTTGCTTCTTCGCCTCCGCCCGCTTCTCCGCTCTGTACTCATGAATCACCCGGTCCACGTCTTGCTCGGTCAGGATGCCGGTCGCGACCGCACGCTCTTCGCCATAGGCCTGCGCCTCTTTCAGCCACTCGGACCCCTCATACCGTCGCAAGGCTTCGCGTACCAGCTCACTCATGGTTCGATTCTCTTTCTTCGCCCGCTCCCTGGCTTCTTTCAACATCGCCTCAGGCAGCGTGATCGAGAGCACCTTACTGGTCCGCATCGTTGCCTCCTCGACCGTGCAAAATCCGATCATACCAAGTATTACTTGGTATGACACAGATATTCCGGGCCGTATAACTCCACCCCGGGCACCGAGTCGGATTCGTCAACTTCATGCCGTCCTGGCCCACCGGAGACAGCCTGGCTCAGCCTTCCGCCAGCACGCGGGCAAAGACATCGCTGTCCACGTTGCCGCCGCACAGGACCGTGCCTACGCGGCTGCTGCCGCGACCTTTATCCTGCAGCAGCGCAGCCAGCCCGATGGCGCCGGCGCCCTCCGCCACATTGTGGGTTGCGGCGAAGTAGAGCCGCATCGCCGCCTTCACCGCGTCGTCATCGACTTCGATCAGCCGTTTCACTCCGCCGCGCATCAGGCGCAGCGCGGTGGGGTCCGGCCTGCGGCAGGCTACGCCATCGGCGATCTCCGTCTCGGCCGCGTCCTCGACCACCTTGCCCGCGGCAAACGACAACGCCTGCGCGCGCGCCTTGCTCGAGACGACGGCAACAATCTCGGTGGAGAGGCCAAGCGCGTCGCGCGCCGCCACCATACCCAGCACGCCCGAACCCATGCCCAGCGGGATGTACGCGGTCTCGAGGCCGGGCTGCGCACGCAGGAACTCGAGCGCATAGGTGGCGACGCCGGCCACCAGGTGCGGGTCGTAGGACTTGATGCGATGCCAGCTATGCTCGATCGCCAGCTCCAGGGCGCGATCGCCAGCGCTCTGAAAATCGCCGTCAACCTCAACCAGCTCCGCGCCCAGCGCGCGCATGGCGGCGTTCTTCTCCTTGCTGTTTTCGGACGGCACCACGATCACCACGCGCAGCCCATACATCGCTCCGGCATAGGCCAGCGACTGGCCATGATTGCCGCGGGTGGCCGAGACGATGGTCTTCACCTTGGGGTGCTCGCGGCGCAGCCAGTCCATATACACCAGGCCGCCGCGGATCTTGAACGCGCCCACCGGCGTGTGGTTTTCGTGCTTCACCCACACCTCGCAGCCGGCGTGCTGGTTCAGCAGAGGCCACGAGTACTGCGGCGTCGGCGGCATGCTGCGGTAGACGATCTCGGCAGCAGCTTCAATCTCGTGCAAAGTCGGTAAGCTGCTCACGCGGTGGCCCGCCGGACTTCGACAAGTGTCGAGTAGAAGGTGGCGCCGCCGCCAATGTCGGTCAGCGTCTCGCTGGTCAGCGCGTTCACGTTTGGCCCGCCCTGGCCATTTCCATTGCCAGACAGCTTGTTCCAGTCCAGCCTGGCCGCGACCACTCCCTGCGGCACCAGGCCGCCCACGCGTGCGTGCAACTGGATACTGCCGCGCGCATTGAAGACCTCGACCGCATCGCCGGTCGCCAACCCGCGCGCCGACGCGTCCACGGGATGCATCTCCAGCATGCCTGCGCTGCGCGCCTCCATCTTCTGGTGGCGCGGAATGTTGGCGAACGTCGAGTTCATATAGTTGTCCGCCTTGCGCGGCAGAAACTCGAGTGGATACTCGCCGCTGCGGGCGGCGGCGCCAGTGCGGGATTCGGTGGGCGCGACGAAGACGGGCACCGGGATGAGCTCGCCGCGGCCGCTGGGCGTGCGAAACCAGTCGGCAGTCGAGAAGGGCAGCACCTCGCCCTCGGCGTTCGCAGGCAGGTTCAGCGGGATGTGTCCCTCGCGCTCCAGCCGGGCACGTGTGATGCCTGAAAAGTAGGGGTGGTCCGTGGCCAGCGCCTGATCGATGAGGGCGTCATCGTCGTCGCGGAAACAGGCTTCGGTGAAGCCCATGCGCTGCGCCAGTTCGCCGAACAGGCGCACGTTGGAGCGCGCCTCGCCCAGCGGCGCAATAGCCCGCTCAGACACCTGCGCGTAGAGATGGCCGTACGCGCCCTGCACATCTTTGACTTCGAGGAACGTCGGCGCGGGCAGCACGATATCGGCGTAGTCGGCCGTGTCGGTGAAGAACTGCTCGTGCACGACGGTGAACAGGTCGTCGCGCATCAGGCCGCGCAGGACGGCGTTCTGGTTGGGCGCAACCGCCGCTGGATTGCTGTTGTAGACAAACAGCGCCTTCGCCGGAGGACCGTCGGACGGGTCAGAACCCAGCTCCGTCAGCGCATGCCCCAGACGGCTCATATTAACGGTGCGCGCCTTACGGCCGAGCGGGCTCGCAAGCATCAGCTCCGGCATTTGCAGCGCGTCCGAGTTGAAGGGAAACGCGCCGCTGGTGCTCAACTGCAGGCCGCCGCCCTTCCGCTTCCACGCGCCGGTGATCAGCGGCAGCATTGCGGCGGCGCGCACGGCCGTTCCGCCATTCTCGCTGCGCTGGGTTCCGTAGTTCAGCCGGATCGCCGCAGGTGCGGTGCCATCGCGGCCCGCCAGAGCATACGCCCGCGCCAGCGCGACAATCCGCTCCGCCGCAATTCCCGTCACCGCGGCGGCGCGCTCGGGCGAGTGCTCTGGCAGCAACGCATGCGCGCGCAGTTCAAGCGCGCCGCAGGTGCAGGCAGCCATGTAGGCACGATCTTCCAGACCCTCGGCGAAGATGACGTGCATCATGGCCAGCGCGAGCAGCGTATCGGTGCCGGGGCGGATGGCGAGATGCTCGTCTGCCAGCGCAGCCGTGCGGGTGCGGAAGGGATCGATCACCACCAGCCGCGCGCCCTTGCGTTTGGCCTCCTCGACGAACGGCCACAGATGAATATTGTTGCCGTGGATGTTCGCACCCCACGCGATGATCAGTCCCGCGTGCGCGAAGTCCTGGGGCGGCGTGCCCAGCTTGACGCCGTAGACCTGCTTGAACGCGACGCCGCCTGCCTCCGAACAAATCGTCCGCGCCAACTGCGACGCGCCCAGCCGATGGAAGAACCTGCGATCCATCGAGCCGTAACCGAGCTGGCCGATCGTCCCGGCGTAGCTGTAGGGCAGAATGCTCTCGGGACCGAAGTCGGCGGCAATCGCGGCCAGCTTTTTCGCGATCAGATCGAGCGCTTCGTCCCACGAGATTCGCTCGAACGCATCCGCCTCGCGGCCTTTGACGCCGCCATAGCCGGCTGGACCCTTGGCCACGCCAGGCTTGCGCCGCATGGGGTAGAGCAGCCGGTCCGGCGAGTAGACGCGCTCCAGATATTGGGCAACCTTGCCGCACAGGAAACCCTGCGTCACCGGGTGCGCCGGATCGCCCTCGACCTTCACTGCGCGCTCGTGCAACTTGCCGTCCGCGCGGATCAGCGACTCGACGGTCACCAGCACGCCGCACGAGTCGGGGCAGTCGTGCGAGCACACCGCATGCACCACCCTCGTCTCCGCCCCGTCAACCGCCATAGCCTATTTTAGCGGATGAGGGTTCCCGGTCCGCTTCAAGGCAATCGACGCATTGGTTTAGTGGTGGTGCTTGCGCCACTCCCAATACGTGCTGTGGTCGGAGTCGTTGCGCTGCTCCCATTCCACGTGGTCGCGATGCGTCTCGTGCTCCCACTGGACGTAGTACGTGGATTCGCCCGGCCCCCACGCGTACACCTGCCGATGGGCGGCGCATCCTGTGGCAAAGAGCGGGACGGTCAAGACTGCAGCAAGCAAGAGGCGGTTGAATCTGCCCATTCGGATACTCCTTTTCCATATTTCTGAACGTCAATTGAAGGATGCGACTGGAAGAGGGCGCGTTGTTCCTGCTCTTGAATTAACCGATTCTTCGCCTATACCCGGCTAACCCGCCTTTTGGGGAGTGCGAGGGTCAGGCGCTTAGGGTTTGGCGACGAAGGTGCCGAGGGTGCGATCCTTTTGGGCGCGGTCGGCGGGAAAGACCTGGCCGTGGATGGCGATGTAGACGCCGGGCGGGAGCAGGCGCGCGGCCAGCAGGCTTTCGGTGAGGTTTTGGAGGCCGTCCGAGTGCTCGAAGCCGAGCGGACGCATGGCTCCGGTGAGGATGATGGGCACGGCGAGCGAGGGGAACGCGCGCTGGATATAGACGCCCGTTTCGGCCATGGTGTCGGTGCCATGGGTGATGACGATGGGGTGGGCTGCCGGGAGCAGCGGGGCGAGGTGTGCGACCAGCTCCGCGCGGTCCGCGGAGGTCATCTCGAGCGAGTCCTTGTTCATCACGGGGACCGCCTGGACGTCGGTGTCGGGCAGGCGGAGCAGGTCGAGGTACTGGCCGATCCTGCTGGCGTCATACTGGCCGGTGTTGCCGGCATCGTTGACGACGGTGCCGGCCTGCTCGGAGTACATCTTCTCGATAGTGCCGCCGGTAGTGAGGACGTAGATGGTCTGCATAAGGACAGTTGTCAGCGCTCAGGTGTCAGATACTACCTTACCGAATTGCGGCGGGTGGGTGCGGCGGCGCGGCTGGCTTGCTTGCGGCGAATTTGGCTGGGCTGGCAGCGCATTCGAGCCCATTCCGCATCCAACGACGAGGCCGGGCACAAGTCAGGTGAGTATGGCGCGGCGATTCTGCCCCGGAGGGATTCCAGCATGCGAATTTTTCCTGTCACTTTCTTTGGAATGAGTCTGCGGCACTTGTGCCCCATAGCGGTGTTCTGCTGTCTGGTGTCTGTCTGCGCGACGGCAGAGCCGGTTCCCGTACGCCACGTTGCCGGGACGCTGCACGGCTTCCTCGCGGTACACGCGGTGGACGGACAGGTGATTGCCGAAGGCGACCTTACCCAGACCGTTCACGGCGATCGGGTGACCTTGCACGTGGTCTTCCGCTTCAAGGACGGCTCGCTGGACGACGAGACCACCGTTTACACCCAGCACAAGGTTTTCCAGCTGATCAGCGATCGCCACATCCAGCGCGGGCCTTATTTTCCGCGTCCGATGGACACGGCGATTGACGCGCGCAGTGGCCTGGTAACGGTCCGCGCAACGGGAAAAGATGGCAAGGAGCAGGTCGAAACCGAGCATATGAAGCTGCCAGCCGACCTGGCCAACGGGCTGACCTTTGTGGTCGGGCAGAATGTATTGCCGGATGGGCCGTCGACGACAGTGTCCATGGTGGCGGCGACGCCCAAGCCTCGGCTGGTGAAGCTGGTATACACGCCGCGGGACGAAGATCCATTCTCGATTGCCGGCTTTGGGCGCAAGGCGACGCGCATCGAGATGAAGGTCGACCTGGGCGGCGTGGCTGGAGTAGTGGCTCCGCTGGTGGGCAAGCAGCCGGGCGACTTCAATATGTGGGTGGTGGAGGGCGAGGCTCCGGTTCTGATCAAGGAGACGGGCTATCTATATCAGGATGGGCCGCCGCTGACGTTTAGTTTTGCGAGCCCGGCATGGCCGCAATCGCCGGACGAGAAGATTGTGGGTGCCAAGTAGTCACTGCGTGATGCGTATTGGGCTTCGCGTGGTGGTCGCGACCGTCGCAAGCAGAGTTCCGTACGCTTACCGTATCGCGGCCATGGCGGCACGGAAGAGGAGTTCGAAGTCCTGCGCGGCGGCGGGTTTCTTGGCGAGGGCGGTTTCGATGGCGCGCTGGGCGATGGGGCGGGCGTAGCCGAGGTTGACCATGGCGGAGAGGGCGTCGTCGCCGGCGGGGCCGTAGGTGGCCGCGGCCGTGGCGGGGGCTACGGCGAAGTCGTCGAGCTTGTCCTTGAGCTCGAGGACGACGCGCTCGGCGGTCTTTTTGCCGATACCGGGGATACGGGTGAGGGTGGCGTAATCCGCGGCGCGGATGGCGGTGACCAGGCGATCCGTGTCGATGCCGCTGAGCACCGTGATGGCTAGCTTAGGGCCGATGCCGGAGATGGTAAGTAGCTTTTCGAACAGCTTTTTCTCCTGCGGCTCGGCGAAACCGAAGAGGGCGATCTGGTCTTCGCGGACGTGGGTGTAGATGTGCAGGCGCGCCTCGGCGCCCTCGGCGGGCAGCGAGGTAAACGTGGCGACGGAGATGGTGGCGTCGTAGCCGACGCCGCCGCAGTCGACGATGGCCTGGTTGGGGGTTTTCGAGAGCAGCCGGCCGCGCAGGAAAGCAATCATTCGGATGATTGTAACTAGGTTCGAGATACGAGGTTCGAGGAGGGCGATCCGGCCTCGGCGCAGTCCCCGCTGGCACATGGGACTTGGCGCGCGCGGTACTCGGAGGCATTTGTAACCGGATTGCAACCTTGTATTCATGTGGCGTTGATTCGCCGCTGTTGGAATCGGTGCATACGGTTTATGGGATCAGTGGGCCATTGCGCGGCTTGCCTTATATCGAGGACTGAATTAGTCTGACTTAATTGCGACTGACTTGGTCCTATATTTGTGCGCCATGCTGCGATCTGCTCTTTCTCGCCGCGCTCGATCAACGGGCCTTTTCAGAAGCACGAACCAGCTTTGCCAGGAGGAACCATCAGTATGTCTCTGTTGTCTCAATCACTTGCCCGTCTCGCGCTGACCGTTGCAATGGCTCTGCCGACCGCTGTAATTGTCGCTCCGAGCCCACTTTACGCGCAGTCCAGCGCAGCCATTTCCGGAACCGTGGTTGACCCGCGCGGCGTGGCTCTGCCTGGCGCGGTCGTTTCCGTGAAGAACGAGGCCACCGGCGCGACCCAGAAGGTGAACTCCGACGGCGCCGGAAAGTACGCGTTCGCCGGCCTGGCCGCGGGCAAGTACACGGTCCAGGTGGACGCTCCCGGCTTTGCGACCAGCCAGAAGACCGGCGTGGTGGTTGCGGCCGGCCAGCCTGCCGAGGTCGCCGTACAGCTAGCCATGGGCAATGTCTCCGAGCAGATTACCGTGGAGGCGAGCGAGGCCAACTCGGTTGCCGGCGAACTGGCTCCGATGGACGCGCTGCTGGCTGAAACCTCGGCGCACACCGAGATCACGCAGGCCATGATCAACAACTTCATGTCGCCGGTGGCCGACTACGGCGAGGCGGTGGAGATGGCGCCCAGCACGTTTACGCTGTCGAGCGACGGCGTCGGTCTAGGCCAGTCGAAGACCTACTTCCGCGGCTTTCCGGACGGCGATTACGACATCGACTTCGACGGCATCCCGTTCTACGACACCAACTCGCCGACACATCACTCGTGGGCGTTCTTCCCGGCCATGTGGCTGGGCGGCATCGACTTCGACCGCTCGCCGGGAACGGCTTCCACCATCGGACCCACGCCGTTCGGCGGATCCATCCACCTGCTGTCGAAGGCGTTCGATCCGCTGCAGGACATTCGCGGCGAGTTCTCCTACGGCGCCTTCAACACGCTGCTGTACGACGGGCAGTATGATTCGGGCGGCTTCGGCCCGGGCAAGAAGTTTAACCTGATGGTCGACGTGCACCACCTGCAGTCGGACGGCTACCAGACGTTCAACTACCAGACCTACAACGGCGGCGACATCGAGATGCAGTGGAAGGCGACCGACCACACCACTGTCACCGGCTTCTCCGGCGTGATCTGGGTGGACGCGAACACGCCGAACATCAACGCGACGCGCTGCCAGATGTATGGCGCGCAGACCGGCTACACCTGCACGGGTGCGCTGGCTCCATATGCGGGGTCGGGGCTGAACTTCCTGATGATCAATAATGCCGATCCGGAGAACTACTTCGACTACCAGTACAACTACTACCATGTGCCCACGGACTTCGAGTACGTTGGCGTGCACAGCGAGTGGGGCAAGGGCTGGACGTTCGACATCAAGCCCTACACCTATAACTACGACAACTCGGAGAAGTATTCGAACGCGGTGCCAATCACGGACACCACTTCGCAAATGGGCACTGTCTACGCGCCGATTGGCAACGTGACTGTTACCACGCTGTGCGATCAGCAGGCCACCAAGAAGGGCGTCACCGCCGAGCCTTGCGGCGTGGACAAGTACAACAGCTACCGCAAGTATGGCGAGACTTCGCAGCTCAGCTTTGTCTCCAAGCTCGGCATCCTGCGCACCGGCTTGTGGTACGAGTGGGCCAACACCGATCGCCACCAGTACCCGTCGGACCCGCTGAACCACTGGGCGGACCAGACGCTGCCGAACTTTGCCGAGACTTTCGTCACCAACAGCTACCAGCCGTTTGTCGAGTTTGCCTGGAACGCGCTGCCCAGGCTGCAGGTAACACCGGGCGTAAAGCTGGCGTACTACACCATCGGCACCAAGCAGATGGCCGACGACGGCAAGACCATCGGCTGCCTGGCGGTGGGCTGTAATTACGCGACCAACACCAACATCAACCCCAACCTCTTCGTGGCCAATGCGGGCAGCTACTATGCGACGCTACCTTCGCTGGTGGCGAACTACCGCCTGCGCAACAACTGGTCGATCTTCGGCCAGGCGGCGCAGGGCAGCGTGGTGCCGCCGTCGAGCGTCTTCGACTTCAACCAGAGCAGCAGCGGCACCATTGCTCCGCAGGTCCAGTTGCCCAAGCAGCAGAAGAACACGACGTATGAGGGTGGCACGGTTTTGAAGCTGAAGAATGTCACCTTCGACGCGGACTACTATCACATCCACTTCGACAACAGCTACTCGTGCATTACGACTACATCGAGCGGCGACGACAACTCCTGCTACATCCAGCCCAGCTCCATCACCGAGGGCCTGGAGGGCGAGAGCAACATCAATCTCTCGCACGGCCTGGGTGTCTACTTGAACGCCAGCTACGACAAGGCGTTCTACAAGGGCACGCTGGCGGCGGCCTGCACGGGTTCGACCGCAGCCTGCGCCGCGGCTGGCCCGCTCATCGTCAACGCGCCTTCGAACCTGTGGGTGCAGCAGACACCGTCCGATGTGGAGACCGAGGGCGTCACCTATCAGCACAAGGCGTTCGACCTGGGCTTCTTCAACAAGCGCATCGGCACCTTCTACATCGATAATGGCGCGTATCACAACCAGGCCACCATCGCTCCGTTCGACCTCGCCAACATGTTCTTCAACTACACCATTCGCAGCGGCGGCCGATTCGACCAGACCAAGCTGCGGCTGAGCTTCAACAACCTGTTCAACTCGAGCGCGATCACCGGCGACACCATCGCCGGCACCGCGACGCCGCTGACCCTCTCGGCCAACGGCACCACCTACACCGACCCGTTCAACACCAACGGGGCAACACCGATCAACGGCGGCGACAACGTCACCGTGCTGTCCAGCCGCAGCGTCACCTTCTCCATCATCTTCGGATTCTCGCCGAAGCGGTAAGAGCGAGTTGT
>Ga0302314_10006123_pt1 | contig 21836 bp, 24 predicted proteins | sample III_Palsa_N2_3_FD_200533 | JGI IMG/M metagenome (GOLD analysis project Ga0302314, IMG submission 200533) | Peat permafrost microbial communities from Stordalen Mire near Abisko, Sweden - III_Palsa_N2_3 | ecosystem: Environmental > Terrestrial > Soil > Palsa > Peat permafrost | place: Sweden...
CGACGGCTGCGGCGGCGAGCACCGGAATCTGCCAGGTGTGGCGCAATGCGCCCGTGAGCGGAACCGCGGAGCCGAGGATCGCGCCGATCGCGGCAGGCCCCGCGCCGTTGAGGAAGGCCTGGGCGCGGGCCGAATCGCGGATTCGGTCGAAGTGCGGGCCACCGAGCATTACCGCGACAAACGATGGGGTGAACGCCACCAGCGCGGCGATGCAGGCGCCGGCGAGACCTTTGGCGGCGTAGCCCACGGCCGCGACGGTCGCGACCACAGGACCAGGCGTGATCTGTCCGAGCGCCACCGCGTTCAGGAACTGCGACGAAGACATCCAGTGGTAGGTGGTGACGGCGTCGTGCTGCATCAGCGGGATGATCACGAAGCCTCCGCCGAATGAGAGGGCGCCGACCTTCAGGGACTCCCAGATCAACGCTCCGACTCCGCCGATCGTGATCCCCATTCCGACACTGGCTAGCGCGAGTGCCGGAATGGGGATCACGCCGGCTGCGCTGAGTCGATCGGCCCACGGAAGGCCCGTCCTCCAGACGAGCTCCAGCAAGCCGCAGGCGAGCAGCGCGATCACCAGGTAGGGGCCGAGAGCGATCACGCCGGCGATCCCGACCGCGGCGTAGAGCACCCACCTGGCGGTGCGAGCCTGGCCGCTGACGCTGCGCGCCTTGTGCCAGCTCGGCGTAAGCAGTGACCAACCGGCCGAGGCGGCAACTGCGGCCACAGCTGCGCCGGCGCCGTCACCGGCGCCGCGGATCCAGAGCGGCGGCGCCGACGTCAGGAACAGCAGCGAGAGCAGGATCACGCACACCACCGCCGGCACGATGAACGCCAGTCCACCGACGAGTGCTCCCCTGCGTCCGGCGACGCGATAGGCGCAGAAGATCGCAAGCTGGGTCGAGGCTGGGCCCGGCAGCAGGTTGCAGGCGACGATCGCAGCCTCGAAGTCCTCGGCGCTGAGCCAGCCACGCTGCTCGACCATGAGTTTGCGGAGCAGGGCGATGTGCGCGGGCGGGCCGCCGAAGCCGATCAGCCCGATGCGTCCCCACTCGCGCAGGACCGTGGAGAGCGCGACCGGTGAGCCCTCGCCGCTCGCGCTCGTCTGCATTGGTTCAGCCGTCGGCGCCGGCAGCGACCGCCTGCAGCGTCGCGCCACTAAGGCGGTGGTTGGTCCACTCGTCGAGCACTGTCGCGCCGATCTTGCGGTAGAAGCTGAGTGCCAACTCATTCCAGTCGAGTGCGGTCCAGGTGACACGCGTGTAGCCACGGTCGACCGCCACCTGGGCGACGCTGCTCAGCAACCTGCCGCCAACACCGAAACGGCGGTATTCGGGCAGCACGAACAGGTCCTCGAGCCACAGGCCGGGGCGGCACTCCCAGGTCGAGAACGTTCCGTGGAAGAGGGCGAAGCCGGCCGGTTCCCCGTTGACCTCGCTGATCAGTGCCTCCGCGGCCGGCGCATCACCGAACAACCATTGCCGCAGCGATTCGGGTGTGCCGGTGACATCGTCCGGTGCGCGCTCGTACTCGGCCAGCGCGACGATCAGCGAGTAGATGAGCTCGATATCCGACTCCTCCGCGGGACGGACTTTCACCTGGGCAGTTGCCGTCAACTCTCCACCGGCACCTTCAGCTCACGCTTCAGGATCTTGCCGGTGGGACCCTTCGGCAGCTCGTCCACGATCCAGATCTTTCGTGGGTACTTATAGGCCGCAACCTGGTCCTTGACGAAATCGCGGATGTCGTCGGTCGTCGCCGATGCGCCCTCCTTGAGCGACACGGCAGCGCCGATCTCCTCGCCGTACTCGTCGTGGGGGATGCCGACCACGGCGGCCTCACGTACGGCCGGGTGCTCGTAGAGCACCTCCTCGATCTCCCGCGGGTAGACGTTGAAGCCGTTGCGGATGATCATGTCCTTCTTGCGATCGACGATGAAGAAGTAGCCGTCGGCATCGACCCGCGCGAGGTCGCCGGTGTGGAACCAGCCGCCGCGCATCGCCTCGGTGGTCGCATCCGGCCGACCCCAGTAGCCCTTCATCACGTTGTGACCACGAATGACGATCTCGCCCACCTCGCCGGGCGGCAGCTCGTTGTCGGAGTTGTCGACGACCTTCATCTCGACGCCGGCGATCGGCGTGCCGATCGAGCCCGGCTTGCGCTCGCGGTCGGGATGGTTGAAGGAGGCCACCGGCGAGGTTTCGGAGAGGCCGTAGCCCTCGAGGATCTGGCAGTTGAACGCCTGCTCGAAGCCGCGCATCAACTCGACCGGCATCGCCGCGCCGCCGGACGCGCAGCAGCGCAGCGTGGACGTGTCGTAGCGCTCGTGGTCGGGGACGTTGAGGATCGCCCCATACATGCTCGGGACTCCCTCGAACACCGCGACCTCGTCACGCTCGATGATCTCGAGCGCCTTGACCGGGTCAAAGCGTGGCAGCAGCGTCAGGACGCCTGCCGCGACGACGCAGTTGTTCATCGCGCAGGTCTGGCCGAAGGAGTGGAACAGCGGCAGCGCCCCGAGCACGACGACGCCGGCGCCGAGGTCGAAGAGGTCTCGCGACGCACGGCAGTTGCGCAGCAGGTTGTCGTGGGTGAGCTCGGCGCCCTTGGGCGTGCCGGTCGTCCCCGAGGTGTAGAGCAGGACCGCGGTGTCCGCGGACTGGCGCTCGACGAGCTGCTCGACCGGGTCTGTCGCAAACAGCGTCTGCTCGAACTCGCCGGGCGCGACCGAGATGCACTCACAGCCCACGTCGGCAGCTGCCGGCGCGGCCTCATCCATGAAGTCATGCCAGACGAACAGCAATTTCGCGCCCGAGTCCCGCAGGTAGTACTCGACCTCGCGGCGCTTGTTGAGCACGTTCATCGGGACCACGATTGCGCCGGCGCGCAGGATCCCGTAGTAGGCGACCACGAAGTGGGGCACGTTGGGCAGCATCAGCGCGACGCGATCGCCGGGATCGATGCGGCGCTCGTCGAGCATCCCCGCGATCCGCTTGGCGGCCTGTTCGAGCAGGCCGTAGTTCAGGGCGAAGTCGTCGAGCTTGACGGCCAGCTGCTCGGGATCGCGAGCGGCCGCTTCTCCCAATATCTGCGCAAGGTTCATGAATTCCCTCTCCTCAAACTGCTGGTGAATCTCTCATTTGCCGGTGAACTGCGCCGGGCGCTTTTCTAGGAATGCCCGAACTCCCTCAATGAAATCCCCAGACGAAGCACGTTCCTGCTGTTGTCCGGCTTCCAGGTCGAGCTGCTCCGCAAGGTGCGGGTAGGCCGCCCGGTTCAGTGCGTACTTGGTGGCGGCGTATGACCCCGGTGCTCCTGCGGCCAGGCCCGCCGCGAGCTCGCCCACGGCGGCGCGCAGGTCGGTGTCGGGCACAACCTCGTTGGCCAGGCCCCAGGCGAGCGCCTGTTCGGCGTCGATGCGACGGGCCAGCAGCCCCATCTCCGAGGCGCGGCCATGGCCGGCGCGACCCACGAGCAGAGCGGAGGAGCCGCCGTCCAGCGTCAGTCCCACGTTGGCGAACGCGAGCAGGAAGTAAGCCGAGCGCTGCGCCACGACGAGGTCGGCCGCGAGCGCAAGCGAGCAGCCGAAGCCGACGGCGCCACCGTTGACGGCCGCGATCACCGGCTTCTCGATCGTGCGCAGCCGCATGATCAGCGGATGGAAAACGTCGCGGAGCACGGGTAGCAGATCCGGCTTGCCGTCGGCGCCCCAGAACGCCTCCTGCTTGAGGTCCGCGCCGGAGGAGAAACCACGGCCGGCACCGGTCAGCACCAGGACCCGGGCTGCGCGATCGGCGGCGACATGGTCGATGGCGACGCCCAGCTCGCGCCCCATCTGCGGTGTGAAGGCGTTCAGCGACTCCGGCCGGTTGAGCGTGATCCATGCGACACGCTCGCGCAGGTCCACCTCGACGGTTTCAAACTCGAGTTCCAGCATCACGCCGGACCCATTATCGCGGTCAGCGCGTGACCCACATGTCGGGATCGTCAGCGAGCTTGTCGATCGACTTCGGCAGCTTGCCGCTGGCGACATCGGCGACGGTCACCTCTTCGACGACATGGCGCAGATTCGCGCGTACCGCGATCCAGACACGCAACAGCGCCTCGGACGCGCCGTTGTACTGCGACTCCTCGGGCGGTGCGCCGCGAACGCTCGCGAGCGGCCCCTCGACAGCGCGAATCACGTCGGCGACGCTGATCAGCGAGGCGTCCTTCGCCAGCCGAAACCCACCCTCCGCGCCGCGGTGCGAGCGCACCAGACCGGCGTGGCGCAACTCCCCGAGGATGTTCTCGAGGAAGTTCAGCGGGATGTCCTGGGCGGTCGCGAGACGCTCTGCCTTGACCGGTTTCTCCCCCGCGCTGGCGGCGAGCTCGACCATGGCTCGGACTGCGTAATCGGCTTTGGCTGAAATCCTCATAGGTGCGGGAGTATTACGCGTGCTTCGGCCAAATGCCCTGCGGCTTATGACGGCGAAGCTCTACTAGTGCCCTTGTTTGCGGTAACACCCAATAACTCTTATCACGCAAACGTATTTTGCGGCGCTGTTTACGCTTTGTTCACGGGTAGGGCTGGGTTACGATGCCATATGGCGCCAGCCCGAGGCGCACGTTCTAGGAAGGGGCAGCATCTGAACATGTCGCACACCGTGACCAAACAGGCCGCCAGGACCAATCACGCGGGACTCCGCGCCTGGGTTGAGAAGATCGCCGCGCTCACGCAGCCCGATGAGATCCACTGGTGCGACGGGTCGCAGGAGGAGTACGACCGCCTCGCCCAGGTACTGATCGACACGGGCTCCTTCCAGAAGCTCTCGGAGACAAAGCGCCCGGACTCGTACCTGGCACTGTCTGATCCCGGCGATGTCGCCCGTGTCGAGGACCGCACGTTCATCTGCTCCGACCGCGAAGAGCATGCGGGCCCGACCAACAACTGGGCCGATCCGGAAGCGATGCGCACGACCCTCAATGGCCTGTTCGAGGGCTCGATGCGTGGCCGCACGATGTACGTGGTGCCGTTCAGCATGGGCCCGCTCGGCTCGCCGATTTCGTACATCGGCGTCGAGCTGACCGATTCCGCTTATGTCGCGGTCTCACAGCGGATCATGACCCGCATGGGCCAGGCCGCGCTCGACGCGCTCGGCGACGATGGCGAGTTCGTGCCCTGCGTGCACTCGGTCGGGGCGCCGCTGGTCGACGGTACCCACGACGTGCCGTGGCCTTGCAACGCCGACAACAAGTACATCGTGCACTTCCCTGAGACCCGCGAGATCTGGTCCTACGGCTCAGGCTACGGCGGCAACGCGTTGCTCGGTAAGAAGTGCTTCGCGCTGCGCATCGCCTCGGTCATGGCCCACGACGAGGGTTGGATGGCCGAGCACATGCTGATCCTCAAGCTGACCTCGCCCGAGGGAACGGTCAAGTATGTGGCTGGCGCGTTCCCGAGTGCCTGCGGCAAGACCAACCTGGCGATGCTGATCCCGACGCTTCCCGACTGGAAGGTCGAGACGATCGGCGACGACATCGCCTGGATGAAGTTCGACGGCGACGGCCGGCTGCGCGCCGTCAATCCGGAGTACGGCTTCTTCGGCGTCGCTCCCGGGACCGGTGCGCTCACCAACCCGAACGCGATCGACACGATCGGCCGCAGCACGATCTTCACCAACTGTGCGCTCACAGATGACGGAGATGTCTGGTGGGAGGGACTCACGGGCGAGCCGCCGGCGCATGCGATCGACTGGAAGGGCAACGACTGGACACCGGCGTCGGAGACCCCGGCGGCGCATCCCAATGCGCGCTTCACCACGCCCGCGGCTCAGTGCCCGTCGATCGCTGCTGAGTGGGAGGACCCCGCTGGTGTACCGATCGACGCCTTCCTGTTCGGCGGTCGTCGCGCCACCGTCGTGCCGCTCGTACACGAGGCGCGCGACTGGGAGCACGGGGTCTTCCTCGGTTCGATCATGTCCTCGGAGACGACCGCGGCCGCCAGCGGTGCCGTCGGCACGCTGCGGTTCGACCCGATGGCGATGCTTCCGTTCTGCGGCTACAACATGGGCGACTACTGGCAGCACTGGTTGAACCTTGGCCGATACGATCCCGCCCGCCCCGTCGAGCTGCCGAAGGTGTTTTACGTCAACTGGTTCCGCAAGGGCGCGGACGGCAAGTTCCTGTGGCCCGGCTATGGCGAGAATTCGCGCGTGCTCGAGTGGATCTTCCGCCGCTGCGAGGGCTCGGCCGGAGCAGTCGAGACCGAGATCGGGCTACTGCCACCGGTTGGCGACGGCGGCATCGACATCGACGATCTCGACGTCACCGAGTCTGACCTGCACGAGCTGCTGAGCGTCGATGCGGAGGGGTGGAAGCACCAGATCCCGCAGATCCGCGCCCACTACGCCAAGTTCGGCGCGACGCTCCCGGCGAAGCTGCACGAGCAGCTGCACGAGCTCGAGCAGCGGCTGAGCTGAGGGCGGAGCCCTAGGCCACGCTTGCACTGATTCCATCCGACGCCGGCCTGCTTGCTTTGCAGGCCGGTGTCGTCGCAGCGCCCCGCGGCCTCGATCCGGTCTGGGCGGCGCGGTTGCTCCGCCTCCGCGGACGGGGCTGGGCGCTGATCCCGGTGGCCTCGATCGTGGGGGTGATATTCGCGATCCGGTACGCCTCCGCGACAGCCAACTGGCTCACATACCTGGCGTTGGTGGCGGTCCCGATCCTCGCCGCCGTTGCGCTCGGCTGGGTGGCCCGCGGTGCGCGTCCGTGGCTCGTGCTGGTTGCCGTGGGACTGTTCGTGGTGGCCTGGCGAACCCCCTACAGCCTGTCCGGGGAGGCCGCCGCGGCGCTGCTCTCGGGGCTCAGCTGCGTAACGCTCGGCGCACTGCTCGCGGCCGTCACGCCGAGCCGCTGGCTGAAGCTTGGGATCATCGCGATGGCCTGCGCCGACGTCTGGCTGATCGCATCCGATCAGCTGCAGGCGCCCAACAACGAGCTGGTGGCCGCGAAGCCGGGTGGCGGCCTGCCGCAGCTGCAGAGCGAGCAGTTCGGCAGCATCACAATGGGCTATGGCGATCTGTTCGTCGCTGGGTTGCTCGGAGGAGTGTTCGCGGCGCGCGAGCGGGTGCAGCGCGCTGCGGCCGTGCTCACGCTGGTCGTGGCTGCGCTGTTCGACCTCTTGTTCCTCGTGGCCGACAATCTGCCGGCGACGGTGCCGGTTGCGCTCGCGCTCTTGATCGTGGAGGTAGTGTTGGCGCGTGGACGGTTCAGGGGACCCGTCAGTGTGTGCTGCGACCGGTCGAGGCAGGAGGACGCGATTCCTCCGCCAGCGACGTGATCGCAAGCGTCCCGCGGGCGGCCTCCTCGAGCACCTCGGTGGCCTCCTCGGCGGTGCGGGCGTAGAGCTCGACCAGCAGATGCACGACGATACGGTCGTCGTCGTGCTTGTGGAAGCGCACGTGCGTGAAGAATTCGCGGGTGCCGTGGTCGCCGAAGGCGGCGTAGGACAGCGAGTCGCCGGCGTCTGGCCCGGAGCAGGTCTCGACATCGTCGGCGTCGACCGTCACGGTGCACGATGCGATCCACGGAGTGCCCGTGATCATCCGCTCCCAGCGATCCTCGATCGGCTCGACGCGCCCGTTGTGAAAGCCGAGGTGCGGCTGGTCGTGCATGCACTCGAGACACTGCACCACCGCCTCCTGCATCTCATCGACCACCTCGGTGCGCTCACCGGTCTCTGGGTCGATGCGGTGGATGCCCTCGTAGTGGAGCTGGACCTCGAGATTCTGAGACCAGCAGCGGTAGCAGCGAAGCCAGCTCCGAACCTCGGTTGAGCCCTCCATTGGCTCGATTCTAGTCATGCGATCGACACAGCCAACAAGCCACCCGCCGGTGGGCGTGATCCTGGCCGGCGGACTCGGGACGCGGATCGGAGGCAACAAGGCGAGCGTCGCACTCAACGGCGAGCCCCTGCTGCACCACACGTTGCGGGTGATGCGACAGATACTCACCGACGTGGCGATCATCACCAAGGCGCAGACGGTGCTGCCAAAGCTCGAAGGGGCGATGATCTGGGTCGAGCCCGACGAGCCGGTTCATCCGCTGCTCGGGGTCGGTGAGGCGCTGGCGCTGGCGGGCGGCCGGCCGGTGCTCGTCTGCCCGCTGGACATGCCGTTCATCTCGCCGCGGCTGCTCAGCACGCTGGCGGGTGCTGAGCGCGACGGGCACGCTGCGGTGATGGCCAGTGCTCGGGGGATCGCCCGGCCCCTGGTTGCGTGTTACATGCCGGCGGCCGGGCCGCAGCTCTCGCAGGCGGCCCATAGCGAGCTGCCGCTGGACGAGCTCGTGCACGCGCTCGACCCGAAGCTGGTCGAGGTCGAGGACGAAGTCGAGCTGTTCGATGTCAACACGCCCGATGACCTGCTGCTGGCGGCGGGCATGCTCGACCGCCAGCGTCGTTCCGTGCGGGCCTGAGCGGCCCGCACCACGCCGCGCCTAACCGAACGTGAAGTCGTAGGCCAGGACTCCGTGAGGGATCTGCACGGTGATCGTGAAGCTGGCATCGCCGCGGAGCTTCACGAGTCGGTAGAGGCGTTCGCCTGTGACGGTGAAGTAGCCGCCGGGGCTGATGTCGGCGCCGCGTTCGGATGCTGTGATCGGAGCGCCGTTGATCAACACGCGCCCGCGACGCGGCTTGTTGCCGGTTGAGGTCATCACCAGGTAGACATCGCGCGCCTGGACGTCTCCACTGACCGTTGCTGCGGCGGAGTTCGGCGTGATCGATTCGGAGCTGACACTCCAGCTGCCGCCGAGCGCCCATTGGTCGAGGCCGAGGTTCTTGGGCTTGGCGTAGGAGAGAACGCCGCGCTGGAGCGGTTCGACAAAACCCTCCTGACGCTGTGGGTTCAGGTACGTCTCCGGAGTGCCGAGATGCTTTGACGCGGTCTGCGCATGGGCCGTCATCAGCGGCGGCAGGCTCTTGGCCCCGGCCGCGCGCAGCAGTTCGCGCAGATCCTTCTCGTCGGTCGCGTAGCCACCCTCGCCGGGTTCATAGCGGCGCACCTCGCCGGTGGCGTCGATGTAGTACTCGGCCGGCCAGTACTGGTTGCCGTATGCGTCCCAGGTGCCGTAGCGGTTGTCCTGGACCACCGGGTAGGTGATGCCATCACTGCCGATCGCCTGACGAACGTTGCCGGCCTCCTGCTCGAACGTGAATTCGGGCGTCTCAACGCCGACAACATCCAGCCCATAGCGGTGATAGTGCTTGTACAGGCCCTCGACGAAGGGCAGCGTACGGATGCAGTTGATGCAGGTGTAGGTCCAGAAGTCGACGAGCACGACATGCCCGCGCAGGCCGCTGATCGAGAGCGGGCGGTCGCCCGGCGTGTTGAACCAGTCCTGGGTGTCAGTGAAGTTGGGTGCACGGCCGAGCTTGGGCAGCGATACCGCCACGCCAGTCGTCTTCGCCACGGCCTGCTGGCGCTTGGCGAACTTCGAGGCGGGCCGCAGCGAATCGAGCTTGTTCTGGACGCTGCCGGAATTCTCGATCGCGCGCGTCGGGTCGGTCAGGAAGCCCGGTAGGCTTGCCGTGTTGCGGGCGAGCAGCTCGGTGAAACGAGTGTCCAGATTGAAGATCATCGCCACGCCGGTTGCCAAGAGCACGACGGCGAGTGCACGCTCGACGATCTCACCGCGGGCGGCGCGCTTGATCCGGGCCAGCACAGCCCGGCCGGCGAATGCGTAGACGAGCATCACGGCCGAGAGTCCGACGGCGTAACCGATCGCGATGACCGTGACGCGAACGGTGGGTCCGGTCGACGAGCTCACAAATATCACGGCTCCGAGGATCGGACCCGCGCACGGTGCGCAGACGAAGCCGAGCGCGGCGCCGACACCCATCCCCGTCCAGAAGCCGGTACCGCGCGTCTTGGGGCCAAAGCGCGCGAGCCGCGAGAGCGGCGCCTGTACACGCTGAGCGAGCCCCGGGATCAGCAGGATCACCCCGAAGCCGATCAGCACGATGATCGCGAGCGTGCGCGTGGCGCTGCTGGCCAGGCCGACGCCCTTGACCAGCGATGCGAGCGCCACGATCGCGATCGTGAAGGTCAGCGCCAGCCCGAGCACGATTCCGAGCGGGCGCCGCCGCCCGCCCAGGGCGCTGGCGGACAGCAGTGCCGGGAGCACGGGCAACACGCATGGCGTGATGGCAGTACCAGCCCCGGCGATCAGCGCGACGAGAAGAAGCAGCAGCATCGAACGTCAGGATCATCGCCGACAAATGCTGCGAGAGTATTAACGGCCGATCGTCAGCCGCCGATTGCGGACATCGTCCGCGCCGGTTGGATGAAGCCGGGCTCGCCGATGTGATGCTTGAGCTCCTTGCGCCACACGGCATCGCGGATGATCTGCTCGAGCTCGTGGTTTTCGGCGCCGTCGCGAAGGGGGCCGCGCAGATCTGTCTCGTTGAGCGAGAACAGGCAGGTGCGCAGGCGGCCGTCGGCTGTCAGGCGGATGCGGTTGCAGTCGGCGCAGAACGGCTCCGACACCGAGTTGATGAAGCCGATCCGGCCGCGGCCGTCGGCGAAACGGTACACACGCGCGGTGGAGCTCGGCTCGCGCTCGAGCGGCTCGAGTGGCTGCAGCGCGTTGACCATCGCGTGCAGCTCGGCCCCGCTCAGCACCTGGTCTGAGCTCCATGCGCGATCGGCGTCAAGTGGCATGAACTCGATGAAACGAATCTCGTAGGCGCTGTCGCGCGCGAGCGCGACAAAGGCGGGCACCTCGTCCTCGGTGAAGCCGCGCAACGCCACGGCGTTGACCTTGATCGGGTGCGCCTGCGGATACCGTGCCAACGCGGAGAGCCCCCGCAGCACCTGATCCAGGGCGTCACGACGCGTCATCGCGTAGAAGCGGTCGCGTTGTAGTGAGTCGACTGAGACGTTGAAGCGAATCCTGCCCTCTGATCGCCCGGAGCCAGCACTGGCAGCGACCAGCGCGGCCGCGTCACGCTCGAGCAGGAAACCGTTGGTCGTGATCGCGAGGTCCCGGATCCCGCCGATCGCGGAGAGCATCGCCACGAGCCGTGGGAAGTCGCGCCTCACGAGTGGCTCACCACCGGTCAGGCGCAGGTCGTGGACGCCCATCCCCGCGAACAGCGTGACCAGCCGCTCGATCTCCTCGAAGCGCAGGACGTCTGCGCGCTCGAGCCAGGGCAGGCCCTCGGCTGGCATGCAGTATTGGCAGCGAAAATTGCAGCGGTCCGTGACCGAGACACGGAGATCGGCGATGCGGCGGCCGTGGCCGTCCTGGAGGGGTTCGGACACTGTCATCAGATACCCCGATTCTACGGGCGATTCCTGGCCTGGACCGGATGTGATGACGCCAGTTTGTGACGACATTTCATTCCGTCGCCGCAGCGGTTAGCCTTCAGCCGATGAGCGAAGAGCTGATGCGGAGCGGGGAAGGGCTTTTCAAGCCCGCAAGACGGGGCTATGACCGTGAAGACGTTGACGCCTATGTGGGTCAGCTGCAACGTCAGATCCGTGAGCTGCAGGCGCAACCGCCGCCAACTCCGGACGCGGCCGTCCGTGATGCGCTCGATCGCATGGGCGAAGAGGTCTCTGGCGTTCTGAAGCAGGCCCACGCCTCCGCTGAAGAACTTGTGCGTATCGCTCAGCGTGAGGCCAAGGAGCATCGCGAAGAGGCCGCGCGCGACGCCGCCCACGTCACGTCGGTGGCCGAGCAGCGGGTGCACGAGCTTGATCTGGATACTGATCGGATATGGGGCGAGCGCGAGCGGATCGTCGCCGATGCGCGCGATCTCGCGCGCCAGCTGAACCAGCTGGCCGATCTCGCGGCCGAACGCTTCCCGCAGGACAGCCAACAGCAGAAGAAGGTCAGCCAGGGGTCCGCCGACCAGGGAGGACTCGGCTACGGCGCCGAGGGCGTCTCGGGCTTCGACGAGCTCAATGCGAGCCATTGACACGCTCCATCTGGGGCGGCGTAGGTGGATCTGTTGCTGGCAGGTTGGGGACGTACTCGTCGACCCGGGGCCGACCCTGTCGCTCGAGCACGTGCTCGCAGAGCTTGACGGCTGGCAGCCGCAGGCGATTCTGCTGACGCACATCCATTTCGACCACGCGGGCGGGACCGGGTCGCTGATGCGCCGGTTCCCCGAACTCGAGGTCTACGTGCACGAGCGCGGCGCGCCGCACATGGTCAATCCCGAGCGGCTCTGGGCCAGCGCCTCGCAGCTCTACGGCGAGGAGAACATGCTGGCGATCTGGGGGGAGTTCGTGCCCGTACCCGAGGAGCGGCTGCACACACTGAGCGGCGGAGAGACGCTCCGCATCGGCGGCGACAGCTTCGAGGTCGCATATACGCCTGGCCACGCCAAGCATCACGTCTCGTATCTGCACGAGGGCACCGCGTTCGTCGGTGACGTCGGCGGTGTGCGGATCGACGCCGGCACACCCACGTTGCCGCCGACTCCACCACCGGACATCGATGTCGAGGCCTGGCATGAGTCGCTGAATTTGATCCGCGCCTGGCGTCCGGAGCGCCTCGCGATCACGCACTTTGGCGCCTACGAGCAGCCTGAACGACAGCTCGACGAGCTCTCAGAGCGCCTGGACCGCTGGGCGCAGACGGCCCGCACCCAGGATCAGGACGCGTGGATCGCGTCCGTTCAGGACGACGTACGCGCGACGGTGAGCCCAGAGGAGTTCGACTCGTTCATGGCCGCCGTCCCGGTCGATCAGGCGTACGCAGGGCTCCGACGATACTGGGAAAAGCGCCAGTCTTAGGGCCTTTCGGCGTCCCGCAAGGCTTACTGCGCGCTTTGAGTACGAACAGATTTGACGGTATCCTTGCGCGCGGATGTCGCTGACGGTTGAATCGCCCCGGACGGGAACCCGTCCGCCTGGCAGCGGACTCGGCGGACAGTGGCGTGTGCTGGTGCTCAACGACCACCACAACACCTTTGACCATGTGGCCGAGACCCTCGCCGCTTACCTCCCCAGTGTGACGCTCGCCGAGGGGTACCGGCTTGCTGACCGCATCCACAACAGTGGATGCGCAATCGTCTGGAGTGGTCCCCGCGAGGATGCCGAGAGCTATTGGGTCAGTCTCGACGGGGCCGGCTTGACGATGGCTCCGTTGGAAGAGGGGTAATCCTCGGGCTCGCCGGAGCCAGCGCCTGCCAGCTTGGCCGTCTGGTGCTCGGGGCTGATCCGCACCACGTTCCAGACCAGGCCGAGCTTCTCGAGCAGCGCTATCAGGAGTCCGGTCGGGTCGCTGAGGCGCTCCCAGGAGCGCAGGCCGTGGAAGGCTGAGGTGGGAAACGCGTGGTGATTGTGATGCCACGCCTCGCCCATCGAGAAAGGCGCCAACCAGAAGACATTGCGCGACTCGTCCTCGATCTCGAAACGCCGCCTGCCGAAGAAATGACAGACCGAGTTGATCGACCAGGTCACGTGGTGCAGCAGCAGGACGCGAACCAGGCCCGCCCACAGCAGCGTCGTCAGCGCGATCCCGAGACTGCCGCCGATCAGCCAGCCGAGCGCGAACGGCACTGCCAGGCCGAGCGCGGCCCACAGCGGGAAGAGCTTGTCGATGACGAGGATCATCCGGTCCTTCATCAGGTCCGGCGCGAAGCGCTCGCGCTCGGCCTGGCCGACGGTCTCGAACAGCCAGCCGATGTGGGCGTGCCAGAGGCCACTGATCGCGCCGAGCAGGCCGGGGCCGCTGAGGTGGGGCGAGTGCGGGTCACCCTCCTGGTCGGTGAACGCGTGGTGCTTGCGATGATCGGCGACCCAGGTGATCACCGAGCCCTCGAGCGCCATCGAGCCGAGGATCGCCAGGATCGCGCGCAGCGCGCGTGAGCTGTCGAGCGCGCGGTGCGTGAACATGCGGTGGTAGCCGAGCGTCACGCCGAATGCGGTGAGCACGTAGAGCACCGCCATCACAGCGAGCTCGAGCGGGCCGACAGCGCGATGCCAGAGCAGCACGATCGCAGCCGCCAGAGCGGCTGGAGGGACGCCGACGCCAACTAGGTTCGCGAGCTTGTGCGCGCGGGACACGACATCATCTTAAGTGCCCGGATCGGTGGGTTTCTTCACACCCTCGCACTATCGGGATGCTGAAATTTGTAACCCTGTGATGAATCATGGCTAGTCAGCCCTGGCACGAACTCCCTCCCGCCGTTGCTGCGGTTGTGCGCCCGCTGCTGCCCGAGCTGGTCGACGAGATCATCGCGGCCGTCGGCACCGTCCCCGCCTACCAGCGCCCGCTCGAGGGCGATTTCGGGGTTGGCGTACGGGCCGGCGTCGAGCAGGCGATGAACCATCTGGTGCTCGAGATCGAAGCTGGGGGACCGGTTCCGCGCTCCGATGTCTACCGGCGCCTCGGTAGGGGCGAGATGCGGGCCGGGCGTAGCCTCGACGCCCTGCTCAGCGCCTACCGCGCGGGAGCACGGGTGACGTGGCGGCGAGCGGCCGAGGCCGGAGAGCGGAGCGGACTCGAGCCGTCCACCCTGTACCTGCTGGCCGAGTCGATCTTCGCCTACATCGATGTGCTCTCCGCGGAGTCGGCCGAGGGCTATGCGCTCGAGCAGACGCACATCGCAGGCGAGACCGAGCTGGCCCGGCGTCGGCTCGTGCGGCTGCTGGTGCGTGACCCGCCGGCCGAACCGGAGCTGGTGCAGTCGGCCGCGCGCGAGGCCGCCTGGGAGCTGCCACGCACGCTCGCTGCGGTCGCGATCGCGTCCGAGGGAGCCTCCGCGTACGCCGAAGATCAGGCCCGTCGGCCTCAGGCAGTGCGGCTGCCGGTGGGCACGATCACCGAGAACGTCGGTGAGGTCGTATGCGCGATCGTCCCCGACCCCGACGCGCCCGGCCGCCGCGGGCAACTGGAGCGCGCCGTGCGTCAGGCACGCGTGCGCGGCGGACTGGGCACGACCGTCGCCTGGGGCGATGCGGCGCTCAGCTTCGGGCGAGCGCGAGCGGCGCTTGCGCTCGCAGCAGTCAGCGGCGAGCTGCTGATCAGCGCTGAAGACCACGCCGGCGAATTGCTGCTGCGAGCCGACCCGCTGCTGGCCGCTGAGTTCGCAGCGGCGGAGCTCGCTCCGCTATCAGAGCTTTCAGCCGGATCGCGTGAGCGACTGACCGCGACGCTGGCGGCATGGCTCGACGAGCAGGGACGGCTTGGGCCGGCGGCGCTGCGCCTCGGCATCCATCCGCAGACGGCGCGTTACCGGCTCGCGCGTCTGCGCGAGCTGTTCGGCGATGCGCTCGACGATCCCGACACGCGCTTCTGGCTGGCTCTGGCACTGAGGTTGAGCGGTGAAGCGCGCTGAAAACGAGCGGCTCGTGGTGGTCGTCAGCGCCGCGATCTTCCTGGAGACGCTGTTCTTCGCGGTGATCACCCCTTTACTGCCGCAGCTGAGCCACGAGCTGCACCTCTCGAAGCTCACCGCAGGGTTCATGACCGCGGCATATCCGGTGGGCACTCTGTTCGGCTCGCTGCCGGGCGGGGCGCTGGCTGTGCGGCGCGGGCCGCGGTTCACGCTGATCAGCGGCCTGGTGCTGGTCGTGATTTCGACGGTTGGCTTCGGACTGCTGCGCTCGGTCGTGGGATTGGACCTCGCACGCTTCGTCGAGGGCGTCGGTGGCGCGTTCGCGTGGGCGGGTGGTCTCGCCTGGATCGTGGCGGTGACCGCACCGGAGCGCCGCGGCGCGGTGATGGGCAGCGCACTGGGGACGGCGATTGCGGGATCTCTGTTCGGACCGGCGATTGGAGCGCTGGCGGCTGCGACGGGGCGAGCCGCACTGTTCTGTGCACTTGCCGCTTTCGCGTCGCTGCTGCTGGTACCGATCGCGATGCGACCCGATGCCAGGAGCTCATCCGGACAGCCGGTCTCCGAGGTGTTACGGGTCCTTCACCGTCCGGCACTGGCGAGCGCGATGTGGCTGATGGTGCTTCCGGCGATCGTCTCGGGCTCCTTCAACGTGCTCGGACCGCTGCAACTTCATCGACTTGGCGCGAGCGCCGGCGTGATCGGCGTCACATTCCTGGCCGGCGCTGCGATTGAGTCGCTGATCTCGCCTGTCGTCGGACGCTTTTCCGATCGCCATGGCCGTACGCTGCCGCTGCGCGGAGGCCTGATCGGCGTCGGCATCGGGCTCGCGTGCTTCACGCTGGCATCGAGTTCGCTCGCGCTGGCGCTGCTGCTGATCGGGACCGCGGTGCCGTTGGGCGTGTTCTGGGCGCCGGTGATGGCACTTGTGTCCGATGTCGCCGATGCTCAGGGAATCGACCAGGCGCACGCCGCGGCGTTGATGAACCTCTCGTGGGCCGCCGGTCAGATCGTTGGCTCGGCCGGCAGTGGCGCCGCCGGCAAGGTGTTCGGCAACGGCGTGCCGACGCTGACGGTGACGGTGCTCTGCGTACTGACGCTGCTGGGGCTACGCGCGCGCGGTGCCGGCCGCCTGCAGGCGCCGGTCTAGTGTCGTGCTCAGGCGCCTGCGACGGGAGTCGGCTGCGGCTCGGGATCGAGGTCCGCGGGAACCACCGTCTCCGGAACTGCGCCATCGGCCGCGTACTCGCTGAACCAGACGTAGGTGAGCGGGACCTGGTACTTGCCGGAATAGCGGGCGCGGAACTCGCGCATCTCCGGACCCTCCCAGTAGCGATACCAGTCGTCCTTGGACTCGAACCAGATCTGCTGGGTGATCCTGTAGGCGTCGTCCTGGGAGCGCTGTACGGAGTAGCGCCTGGCGCCGTATTTGAGCGTCGCCGGCGCAGCGAACTCGGACACCGCGTCGACGAACATGTCGCCACGGAACACGGTCGCATACCACTGGACGTGCATCACTCCTCTGGCCATCGACGGTGATCTTACCTGGAGAGGGGCTGCTCGGTCGTCACACGCGGCTCGGTTGCGACGCCCTGGCGTGTCAGGGCTGGGTGAGCTCGCCGTTGCCCGTGCGAGCTCGGCCGGTGAGCGTGAGCAGCTTCATCGACGAGGCGTGTCCGGCGAACCCGACACCGAAGCTGTGATCACTCAATGTCGTCTTCATCTCAGCTGTGGCACCCGAGGGGATCGAAGGACTGGTGCTGACGGCTCTACCGTCGCTGATCATTACGGCCAGGCTGACCGCCTTGCCGGACTGGTTCGTGATGTTGAACTGAACAGGCCCGGGAGTGAGCTTCGTCGGGTCCAGTTGGATCCCACCTGCGCCCACGTAGACGCTCACCTCGATCGGCGAAGCGGGGCGCGAGTGCGGCGCGAAGTCGACGCGCGTCGCGGCGCCGCAGCCGGCGACCAACGGACTGCACAGCACGACTGCTGCACAGGCCCGCCGGCGCACTGGCTCAGCTGCTGGAGACGATCAGCAGACGGCGGCGGCGCTCGATCCGGCGCAGCTCACCCTGCAGTGCGTCCCACGATTCCAGCTCGACCTGCTCGTACTGCTCGCCGGTCAAGTCCTGGATGTTGTCGTAGTACTCATTCCATGCGCGACGCTCGTCTTCGTCGAGTTCACGCAGCTTTTCAGTGTCGGGGGCGATCGTTGCCACGAGCGGCTCCTTCTCCTCATTGACACCGTCGATGGTACGCCGCGCCACGGTCATCGCGGGCTAGCAAACGGTTACGTTTGCTTAATGCCCGGAAGCTGCAGGAATAACGGGGAGCGGTTGTCAGGCTTCTGGGAGTGGAGCCGGGAGCACCGCGGTCCGCGGCGAGGGCTGATCTCGCGGCTGACGACAGTTGCGATGCAACAGCACCAGCATGCCGGTGAAGATGATGCAGTCCCCGATACTGAGCACGTTCGGCAGCGGCCCGGGAATCGGGATGATGTCGCCGAGCCAGAGCAGGTGGGGATGTGAGACCGCGTTTGAGTTGTGGAAGCCACTGCCGAGCGACAGCCCGGCGATGCGCTGTGCGGCCCTCGAGGCCGCCATCACTCCGCCGTTGAGCACGATCACCAGCATGTTGGAGATCGTCCCCACCGCTATGACGCGAGTGCCGGCGATTCGGCGGTTGGCCCAGAGGAATGCGACGATCAGCCCGTAGCTGGCGACGTGAACCCAGCCGAGGACGGTCTGATTGCTGCCGGGGATGATCTCCAGGATGATCACCTGCACCAGCAACGCTGCGGGTGCCGCCCACAACCAGCGGAGCTTCAGTGAGCCAAGGCGGCTCAGCGACCCGCCCGTGAGTGGGACGGTGATCAGACAGGCGATCGCCAGGATGATGAGGATCATGCTGCGCTCCTTGCAGGCGAATCGAGGACGTTGGTGGGGAGAATGAGGGTTGACTCTGCCGCGCTCGTCACGGACGCTTGCTCGGCAAGCAGCCACGGGGTCAGGTCGTCCGCCCTCCGCGGGCGGCTGATGCCGTAACCCTGGGCAGCGTCACATTCGAGCGCGCGCAGCCGCGCCAGCGTGGAGTCGTTCTCCACGCCTTCGGCGACGGCTCGAAGCCCAAGGTGATGCGCGAGGTCGATCGTCGAGCTGACGATCGCCGAGTCCTTGAAGCTGTCGCCCATACGGGCAACGAACGAGCGGTCGATCTTGACCTCCGCGGCGGGCAGTCCTGCCAGATAGGCAAGCGACGAGTAACCGGTTCCAAAGTCATCGATCGAGATCTCGATCCCGAGCTCGCTGAGTTCCAGCAGGATCTCCAGGGCCGTGTTGGGGTCCGCCATCAGCGTGCTCTCGGTGACCTCGAGCTTGAGGCGATCGGGCGTCATCTTGGCGTTCTCCAGAGCGACGACGACCGACGATGTGAAGTTCTTGTCGATCAGGACCGCCGTCGAGATGTTCACCGCCATCGTCATCTGCAGGTCGAGCGCGTCCCAGGCTGAGAGTTGCCTGAGCGCTACCTCCAACACCAGCTGGGTCAGCGGTTTGATCAGGCTGGTTGTCTCGCTCATGCTGATGAACGAATCGGGCGACAGCATGCCGAGGCTCGGATGGGGCCAGCGCACCAGCGCCTCGACGGCGAAGACGTGGCCGGTACGAAGATCGAGCTCCGGCTGATACCAGGCGATGATCTGCCTGTGCTCCAGCGCCGCGCGCAGGTCAGCCGATAGCGCGAGCTTGCTGGGGCTGTGGTCATCGTCGCGCTCGTTGTACAGCACGATGTCGCGGTTCGTTCCCTTGGCGCGATACATGGCGACGTCCGCCTTCTGCAGCAGCGTCTCGACCTCATCGCCGTCGTCCGGGAACATCGCGATCCCGACGCTTGCCTGGACGTCGACGACGACCTGCTCGAGCTGGAATGGCGGCCGTAGCGAAGCAGCGATCTGCTGGCCCACGAACATGGCGTGCTCGCGGCTGCAGCCCGTGATCAGGATCGCGAACTCGTCGCCGCCGAGGCGGGCGATGGGACCGCCGAGTTCCAGTTCGAGGAGGCGCTCGGCGACCTGTTTAAGCAGCAGGTCGCCGTGGTGGTGTCCGAGTGTGTCGTTGACGTCCTTGAACCGATCGAGGTCCATCAGCAGGACGCCGGCGTCCATATCTCTGTCCTTGATCGCATCCTGGATGCCCTCCTGGAATGCGAGGCGGTTCGGCAGGCTGGTGAGGGAGTCGTGGCGGGCTGCGTGGCGGCTGCGTTCGCCGGCCCGCAGCGCCTGATGGATTGCGAGCATCGGCGCCGCGAACAACGGCATCAGCCACGGCGAGTAGGCCGCAGTTGCGATCACGATCGGCGCGAGTAGCAGCAGCACGCCGGCGGTGGCAAGCACGAACAGGAAGTCGCTGCGGAAGTAGCGCATGATCGGGACCTGCTGGAACAGCGCCACCGCGATGCCCACGAGCCCGGTGTTGACGATGAAGAAGACGGCTGCGCTCAGCAGCACGCCGGGAAGCTGCGTGCCGTCAAATGGATGCGAGGTGCCAACGGCGGCTGTCTCGCCCAACACCCTGAGCACCAGGAAGGCTGCGATGACGGACAGCGTGTACTGCCCGAGGTTGAATCGAATCCGCCAGCCCGGGCGGCGGGCGATGAGGTCGGGAACAGCGAGCGCGACACCCTGGGCGAGGATCGCGGGCCCGAGGCCACCGGCCAGCAGCAGGGCCATGACGAACGAACTGGAGAGCGTGATCACCTCGTTCTCGCCGCGGCGAGGGATGCGAACGGGGAGCGTCTCGGCGAGGATGACGCCGGCCGCGAGCAGGCCGAAGGTGACCGGTTGGCGCGCCGCGAAGCCGATGTCCAGCGAGCTGTGCAGCGCCACCAGGGCGGCGATGCTGCCGAGGAAGACCGCGGCGCAGTAGGTACGCACCGTGGACGGCTCAAACAGCGCTAGTACGCGGGAGCCTGCACTTCTCTCGTTGTGCTCGGTGGCCATTGGTTTGGAGGGGCCGGCTGGGGCGCGCCGCGAAGTGCATCCGCGGCGCGCCTACACCGGGTGCTAATGGAACTTGTGTCCTGCGAGGGCCGCGAAAACCAGCGTGACCACTGATGACGCGACGGATCCCGCGGCCAGAGAGCGGTAGATCCGATCTTTGATCATGGGAAACCTCAGAAGAACTTGTTACCTGCACCCGAGGCAACAGCAGTCGCGAAGACCGCTGCAACCGCAGCGCAAAAGCGGTAGACGTTGTAGTTCGTCATCCGGAAAGACCTCCATGTCTTACAACAGTTGAATAGAGGCCGGCGGCTGGGCTGTCTCTCTGGTTACACAAAGTCCCTCCAGTGAGACCCCTGGCTTTGCGTCCCCGCCTCACGACGGGTTTGCCTTTTGCGACGTCCTTGTTATCGGCAGCTGGGGCCGCTGCTTTAAAAGCGGCTGAAACCGCTGGACGTCGCGTGGGACGGGCTGAGTGTCTACCCGGTGAACGGCAGCTCGGACACGACCGCCGTGTGGCCGCCGGGCGTCTGGACGATCGCGCCGGGCGGCGCCTCGCGGCGCACCAGGCTGAGCGCGATCGGGCCAAAGCGCGGAGAGGCCATGGAGCTGGTGATCGTGCCCACCACACGCTCCTCGAGCGTGAGTTCGGTCCCGAGTTCGAGCAGCTCGGCTGACCGCAGGCCGCGGAGCTCACGGTTGGGCTTGCCCTTGTAGAACAAGCGCGCGACGGTCTCCTGCCCGACGTAGCAACCCTTCGTGAACGAAACCGCCCGCTTGTTGAGCTGTGCCTCCTGCGGGATCACCGAGTCATCGAGGTCGATGCCGTAGCGCGGCCGTCCGTGTTCGATCCGCAGGACTTCAGCCACGTCCTCGCTGACCGTCGCGGCGCCCGCCTCGAGCAGTGCTGCTTGGACGGCCTCCGATTGCTCGGCTGCGAACCAGAGGTCGATACCAAGGTCGGTGCGGATTGCGCGCAGCTCGGTGCCGCCGAGGTTGAGCCCGGTGTGTTCGTGCTCCTCAGGCCCGACGGTGGCACCGGCGCGCGTGACGAGCTCGTCGGCCAGCGGGCCGATGAGGGAGAGCAAACCGGACTCCAGCGTGCGCTTGTGCAGCTCGACGTCGTAGCCCAGCGAGTAGCGCCGGATCATGTTGAACAGCGGCTGCAGCGCCACCCGTTCGGTATCCAGCAGCAGCTCCGTGCCAGTGTCGAGTACGCGCAGGTCGCCGAGCATCTTGCCCTTTTGCGTGAGGAAGGCGGCGTAGCGACCGTGACCGGGCGTCAGGCTGGTGATGTCCTGGGTGACCTGGCCTTGGAGGAACTCCTTGGCACCGTTGCCCGTGAGCGCGAGCTTGCCACGCTCGGAGCGGTCGAGCAGGCCGACACCCTCGGTCACGGTCCGGTAGTCGCTGTCGAAGCTCGTCGTTGCGCTCATGTTCAAAGCGTGACAGAAGCGGCTCGTGGGTCGGCTCGCTACTGTTCGCCGCGATGGCGCTGGC
>Ga0302314_10006124_pt1 | contig 21836 bp, 22 predicted proteins | sample III_Palsa_N2_3_FD_200533 | JGI IMG/M metagenome (GOLD analysis project Ga0302314, IMG submission 200533) | Peat permafrost microbial communities from Stordalen Mire near Abisko, Sweden - III_Palsa_N2_3 | ecosystem: Environmental > Terrestrial > Soil > Palsa > Peat permafrost | place: Sweden...
CTCTTCTCCTTCCTTGGCCTGGCGGTGATCGCGGCCGCGCTTCTGCTCCGACGGGGCCGACGCTGGGCGGCGATTGCCGCGATCCTCATTGAGGCCCTGTGGGCGGCGTTGGCCGCTGCGCTCGCGTACAAGACCCTGAAGGACTGGCCACTCGATTTGCAGCTCTTGTGGCAGGTGACTGCGGGGGCCGCGCTGTTCCTTGTCGCGGTTGTCGGGCTGCTGCTTCCGCCAGTCCGCGCCTACGCCGGGCTCGTTCGCCGCTGATTGCCCGCGCTGGCCTGCCCCGCGCGGACCGACTGGACGCCATCAACCGCGACAACTGGCTTGCGCACTAAGACGGCCCAACTCGGGTTCCTGGCGGCGGCGATGAGGCGGCGATCCTCGCCTGGTTCCGTCTGAAGCCGCTCGTGGCCGGCCTGGTGGCGGAGCGGGGCGGCCGGGTCGTGGGCGTGCCCGGGTTGCGGGACGCGAGCCCCGGGCCAGGGGCCGGTGGGCCGACCGGGCGGTGGCTAGAACCTGACTTTTATCAGGCTAGTGCGCACCTGCTGGGTTACTTGATGAGGGCACGGACGGCCTCGGCCACCTCGTCCAGCGGTATGTCCTTGAGCAGGTAGCCGCTGGCGCCCGCCCGGATCGCCTCGAAGAGGTCTTCCTCCTCGTCGCTGACCGTCAGCATCACGATCTTGGCGGACGGGGCGACCTCCTTCACCTGGCGGGCGGCCTCGATGCCGGTGATCTTCGGCATGCGGACGTCCATCAGCACTACGTCTGGGAGCACCTCGCCGGCCATCTGCACCGCCTCGGCGCCATCGGACGCCTGGCCGACGAGTTCGATGCCCGGCTCCTCCTTCAGCACCATCTCCAGGCCACGGCGGAACAGGGCGTGATCGTCCGCGATCAGGACCCGGATCGGATCTGCGCCGGCTCTAGCCCCCTGGGACCCCTCGGTCACGGACGCTCCTTCCGCTGCCCTCGCTCACGCTCAGGATAGGACATGTAACTCTATTTCTCGCGTGGCGCCCCATAGTCCCCTGCGGGAAGGGCGTCCCGGTGACCCGGGCCGCCCAGGCCGAGGTCGAGTTCCATCCGCCCGGCCGCGAGCCACTGCCGGGCGGCGGCCTTCAGTGCCTCAAGCTCGGCGTCATCGTGTGCGGAGCCGATGCGCTCGATCTTCCGCGACCCGCGCCGGAAGGACCACACGATCTGGACCACGGTCGCCCCCGACGAGGTCTTCACTGTGCGGACGTACGGCGATGGCGACCTCTCCGACGCCAGGGATCACGTCCATCACCGCTTCCGCGCCCAGCAGGTCCGCCGTCAGGAACCTGCCGGTGACGGCGGCCAGGGCGGTTCTTGAAACTGCGGGCCGTGGGGGCGAAGACACGGTCCGTTCGGGATGATCTGATGCTGGCCTTTAGTCACCGTAAGACCGCGCGGCGTCGTGGAAGGCGACCCTGGTGGCGAGTGCGGCTAGGGTCGCCTGATCGGTGCTGCTGATGGCTGCGGGGTTGCAGCGGGAGGCGGCTCCGGGTATGCGGTTAGCGGATGGCGCGGCTGTTGAAGCCTGCCGCCTGCAGTTGGCGGGCGGCGGTGAGGATGTTCTCCGGGTCGGGCTCGCTGGGCTCGATGAGGCCGGTAGCGGCGTAGACCTCCAGGCGGAGGGCTTCGCCGGCCAGGTGGGACAGGATGCGCTGGGGCGGGATGGCTCCGTCTAGGTACTGGTCGAAGGTGGTCTGCTGGGAGGTGGCCGCGACGGTCTTGTGGGGCCAGCGGCGCCTGGCGGTGGCGATGGTGCGGCGTTCGGCGTAGGGCTTGGTGACGGCGAGGAAGGTGGCGGGATCGAGGCCGCGGTCGCGGAGCAGTTCGGCCGCGAGCCAGAAGTTCTCGCTGGTGTTGGCGGCGAGGCGTTCCAGGGCGATGGCGTGCTCGGGGACGCCGCGGTTGAGCAGGACGTCGGCGATGGCGTCGGCCTCGGTGGGGGAGTCGCTGCCGTCGTGAACGGGGCGGCAGGGCTGGCGCGAGTGAGGATCTCCCTGGCTGCGTAGGCGTCGTGGGTCTGGAGGACGTCGGCTTCGATCGCGTGGACCAGCTGGAGAGCGTGGCGCTCGCCGGTGAGGTCGAGGATGGCTAGGCCTAGCCGGGTGCGGAACACGACCTGGGGTGGGGTCCGGTCGAGTGCGAGGTAGCTGTCGGCCGTGGCAGCGGCGCGGCGGGGGTTGCCGGTGAGCATTGCCAGGCAGGCGGCCACGGCCTGTTCCCATGGAGCGGTGGCGGGGGCCGTGTTCAGGAGACGTTCGGAGGCCTGATGGTCGCCGGCCGCGTGGTGGGCGATGATCGCGATCTGGCGTCCGTCGAGGAGGCTCTGGCTGATGCCGTGGTAGTCGTGGACATGCTGGAGGGCCTGAGCCCACTTTCCTGCCTGGGCGAGGGCTCGTATGCCGTCTGCGAGGAACACGGTCCATAGCCACTGGAGGATCTCGTGGTGGTCCTTGGTGGTCCGGGTCAGGTCGCTGAAGTCGATGCGGGTGCCGTCAATGATGCCGTGCTGGCGGTGCCGGACGGCGGTGGCGGGCGAGGTTTGGCACGCCGCAGTCGCTGGCGATCAGCGCGCCGAGATTGCAGGCTTCGGCGGCGGTCTTGAGGGTCTCTGCCGGGTTTCCGGCTGCGGTGTCCGCCAGGTCGGCGGCCTGGCGGACGCGTATGTCGAGCGGGTGGCAGGTGGGCTTGGTGCGTGGCACGAGGGGAAAGCGGCGGGCGGTGGCCTCGTGCGGGAGCGGGTTGCCCATGTGGTCACCAGGTGACGGTCAGGATCGTGTGGGGCTTGTCGATGACGACAATGTCGGCGGCCTGAAAAGGCTTGAGGTAGGCGTCGATGCGCGGGGTGGTGTCCCTGTGCTCTTTAGCCCACCTGGTGACCTGGTTCAGGAGCGTCGCGGTGAGGTCATCGCGGGCGGACCCGTGAGCGCAGGTGCCGATCTCGAGGGCGGGCCGGTCGCGGTCCGGTTCAGCGGATGCGGCGGGGCGGACGATGAGATAGGCGAGGGAACCGGTTTCGCCGGTGACCGCGGCGCCGCCCCACCGGAACGCCGGGGTGGCCAGGCCGGTGTCGACGGCCTCCTGGCTGGCGATGATGCGGCAGAATCCGGGAGTGGTGGTGGCCAGCCACAGATCGAGGTCCTGGAACGGCTGGCCGGATCGGACCACCGTGCCTGACCAGGCGCGGGCGGCGGGCTGGGAGAGGGCGGCGGCAAGCGCGGGGGCCGGGGAGGCGGGTCCGCTGGGCAGGAGGCTGACGCCGTCCGCGAGCTCGATGGCCGGTTCGGGCCTGGCGCCGACACCGCGCATGGCGAGGAATCCGCAGGTCGTCATCGACTGGCTTGCCAGGTGGCGGCCTCCGGGATCGTCGCCGGGCCGGACGAAGGCGATAGACCGGGTGGTGCCGGCAGTGATCCGCAGGGGCACCACGAGCCGTCCAGCCGGGGCGAGCTGCTGCCACCAGGCAGGGGGCAGGTCCCACGCGCCAGCGGTGACGATGATCCGGTCGTAGGGGCCGCCGGGCGCGTGCCCCTCGGCCCCGTCGGCGTGCAGGACTTGCGCCTGCCGGTATCCGGCGGCGGCGAGCGCCGCGCTGGCGCCGCTGGCGACGTCCTGGTCGATGTCGATGGTGACGACATGGCCGCCGGGCCCGGCGAGCTCGGTGAGGAGGGCGGCGTTGTAGCCGGTGCCGGCTCCGATCTCCAGGATCCGGTCGCCAGGCTGGACGTCGAGCTGTTCGAGCATGGAGGCGACCACGCCGGGAGCGGACGCGGAGCTGAGCGCGGTACCGGTGCTGTCGCGTTTGGTGACGACGGCGTTATCGGGGGCGTAGGCCGCCTCAAGCGCCACGCCGGGCAGGAAGGGATGCCGGGACACGGCCCGCAGGGCGGCCTCGACCCGGCCTGGCCGGATAGTCCTGCGGGTGAGTAGGAGGTCGATGAGGCCGGCGTGGAGTCGGCCTGTTGCGGCGAGGGCGTCGGTGGTCACCGTGGGAACCTATCGCTGGCCGGGACTGAAACGGGCGAGGGTAGCAGGAGCGCGGCGGTCCACGGGGTGGGCACGTCCGGTACGGGCAGGATGGCCGGGTCGGCCAGGGCCAGGGCGATTCCGGCCGCGCCGGTCAGGAGCCCGGGCTCGTCGGCGAGCACGCCGTGGTCTCGGTGCCGGAAGCAGAACGGGAACTGCGGGTCATGCTGCGCAATCAGGTCGGCGATGGCAGCGTCTGCGGTGGCGCGGCTGCCCGCTGCCCGGGCACACAGCAGGACTCCGGTGCTGCCATGGCAGATGGTCGGCCCCTCGGCGTCCCAGGTTCCCGCGCGGGCGGCGAGTGCATCGATCGCCAAGCGGCCCGCCCGGATCAGGCCCGGGTCTGCGAGTGACTGGCCGACGGCCACGAGAGCGGCTCCGATGCCTGGCGCGCCGTAGCACCAGGCATCGCGGCGGCCTCGTGTGCTGGGGCCGACAGCGGTTCCCGCGACGTCTTCGGCGGTGACCTGCGGCGGCCAGCCGTCGCTGCCCCGCCAGTGCAGGAGCCAGTCGGCGGCGCTGCGGATCGCGCCGGCCTGTGCGGGTGATCCCTGTCCGCCCAGCTGGCAGGCGGCCAGAAACGCCAGTGGCCCGGCGATGCCGTGGGCTAGGCCGGTATTGGCGGCGTCGCGGTTGTGCGGGTCGGCGAGCGCGGCCGGGTTCCGCGGGGCCGCCCTCCACCAGCCTGGCCTGCCGCCGGCAGAAGTTTCGATCATCACGGTGAGGGCGTCGCGGGCGGCAGTGAGGCCCGGTTCAGCGTCGGCGTGCCCTGCGCGGGCGGCTGCCAGGAGGATCCGCCCAGTGCCGGCCAGGCCGTTGATGACGTCGTAGGTCTGCCAGGGAGTTCCCGCCTCGCCGACGTCACGGCGGGCCTGCAGCCAGGCCGCGATGGCGGTGGCCCGTGCGGTCAGCCACCGGGCGGAGCGCCGGACTGATGCCATGTGGGCGGCCGGGTCGGGCAGGTAGGGAGTGCCGAGGACCAGGGACGCGGCGAGCGCGCCGGAGCCGTTGAACACTCCGCCGGCCCGCGGCGGTGTGCGGAGGTTGAGGCGGGCGGCTGTGGACCAGTGGAGGTCGGCTGCCGCCGCGTACCGGGCGTCGTGTGCTGCCAGGCGGGCGTGCAGGAGCGCGGTTCCCGCCAGCCCGCGCGAGAGCGACGTTGCGGCGGGGCCGGCTGCGGTGATGACCGGTCCGGGGTCAAGGAGCCGGTCGGCGATCGCGATGGCCAGGTCTCCTTGCCCCGAAGCGGCCGGGGAAGGTGCGGGCGAGGTGGTGGTCATCGTGCTCCTTCAGGGCGGTGGGCGAGCAGGTCAATGGCCAGTGCCCGGACGAGGTCCTCGCCGGCCGGGACCAGCCGGTTGCAGTGCAGGTGAATGAGGTCAGAGGCGATGCCGTCGGCCCTCTCGCCTGGCAGGACGCTGGCTAGGCCATCGAGCGCGGATGTCCACTCCGGAGGGAACTGATGATCCCGGGCACCCCGGACGGTCGTCCGCAGCGCATCGGCGTGGCGATGGCCGCAGCGATCGAGGTGGCCGCCCCAGACGGTGCCGGCGCTGGCCCGCCTGGCGATCATGGTCGCGGCGACTGCGGCGACCGCGAGGCGGGCATCCTCTTCCCGGGTCTCCGACAAGATGTCGAGCGCGAGGCGGCTGTCGGCGTCGAAGAACTTCTCCGCTGCCGTGAGGGCGGCGGTTCCGCCGTACCGTTCGGTCTCCTGCTCGTAGGGCTCGATGCAGAACCCGGGGCTCAGGCGCTGCCGCCGCAGCTCGGCCGCCCACCGCGTCATGGTCGGCAGGATGCTCCCGTATAGGGCAGCGGGGCTGGCGCGGAACCGGATCCGCAGGTGCTCGCCGTGGCGGGCGTCGGTGTAGCGCAGCCAGAACCACCGGTCCCAGCACTCGGGGATCTCCTCGACGTGCCGGGCCAGCGACGGCAGGATCTGCTCGTGGCAGGAGGCGGGTGCCTGGACGGCAAGTGACAGCCAATGCCCGCCGGGAAGGTGCAGGTCGTCGTCCTGGTGGCGGACGGGCGGCGCGGCCACCGTGAGGCGGGGCGCGGGGGCGGCGCGGTCCAGGCAGACGACCAGCTCCAGATGATGCCCGCCGCCGGGACCGGGCAGCACGGCGGCGGTGGCCTGCGCCCCGCCGGGCGGGGCGGTGATGGCGGTCAGGCCCCGCCGGACGTAACGGCGCAGCAACTCGCGATCGTCGGCCCGCCCCAGGTCGAGCGGCAGCTGCCGGTCCTCGTCATCGGTGACCACGCTGTCGGGAAGCTGCGGGCGGACAGATGCTCGCCAGCTGGCGAGCGCGTCCTCCCATCGGCCTGCGGTCGCGGCGGCCGAGGTCAGGTGCTGCGGCAGCACCCACCGGGCCGCTGCGAGCCATGTGCCCCGGTAGCGGATGGCGGGAGTGAACGGTGCGGTGATGCCCGTCCACGCCCAGCAGTGCCAGGGGCGTTCACCCGCGTGCCCGGCCAGGGCCAGGAACCGTGCGGCCGGCGGCAGCAGCGAGAGCACTACCCGCGAGTACAGGACGGGCCGGACTCTCCGGCCCAGTGCCCGCGACCACACCAGCAGGCGGCGGCCGTCGGAGAACACGATCAGGTCCGCCAGGTCGAGGTCACCGCACCGGGGCGGGACCCCGACCGGGATGCGGCAGCTGGCCAGCCCGGTCTCCGCCGCCACGGACAGCGCCGCGTCAGTGCGGGGCCGCGCCACCACCTCGGCGACCAGGGCCCCCTCGTCGCACTTGTCAATCTGCTGAGCGCCGGAGAGCAAGTGCACGAACCGGCCGGTCGTCGACAGCGCGTCCTGCGACCCTCCGCTTACCGCCAGCACGAGCCTTCGGCCGTCTCCGTCCGTGGCCAGTACCCGGACGTAGATCTCGGCGCTGCGCGGCGCGAGGGCGCGGCTGCGGCTGGCCAGTCGGTCGACGGTCGCCTCGTCGAGCGTGATCTCGGTTGTGTCCCGGGCGATGGCATCGGACACCAGGCCTACCAGGATCTCCTCGCGGCGGCTGTCGGGAGAGCCAGTGCCGATGAGGGTGGCATCGTCAGCGACTGGCCCGAGGCCGGTAACTGGGTCGAGAACGTCCAGGAGAGGCACCGCCCGCGCGGTTCCGTAGCGGGTGATGAACCGCTGGTGGTAGCCGGCGAGCGGGTCGGTGCCCGAGCCGGTCCGCCAGAGCACGCTGGCGGCCTCCGCTGCTTTCCGGGCCACGTCCGCGGGCAGGGACACCGTGGCGTCCGCCACGGTGTCCACGCGCAGGAGGAGTCCTGCCGGAAGGGCGTCCGCACCGGTCGAGAGGGCTTCGGTGAGCAGGGCCAGTCGCTTGGGATCCCCGGGCGGGTGCAGGTCGGCGCCGGCGAGGAGCTCGCGGAGCCGCTCCAGGCATGCGCGATGGGGAAGTCCGGTCGGGATGCGGTCCAGCAGGTGCCCCAGCGGATCGCGGCGCGGGTCCTCGGGAAGCAGGTCGTGCAGCAGGAACCCATGCTCGACCAGTTCGCGCAGAAACCCCGCGCCCGCGCCCGCAGCAGCCTGCGGCCATCGCCTCGCCATCTCGGCCAGCACCCGGGCGGCCGGCCTCCCGTGGCTGCACGCCTCCAGCACGAACGCGGTTACCTCGGTGTTGCGGACGTTTGCCGTCACCGGCCGCCGGGATCCGCGGGCCGTCGCCTCGATCTCACGGCGCTCGCCGCGCGCCACCGACAGGTTACTGGTCGTCAGCGTCACCTGTGGCAGCACGTCCGGGCTGTCCAGGATCGAATGTGCGAGCAGGCAGAGCCACCGTGGGTCCGGGACGGTGTGGGTCCGGTGGCCGGCGCCCAGGCGCAGGCGCTGTTCTCCCGCGAGCGCGGCGGGGGCAACGCCGGTGAACACGCCGTGCGGGGTGGTACGGGCCCGGGACCTGATCGCATAGGCGCGCCAGGTCAGCGCCGCGGACCCGGGGCGAACCGCGTTCCGCGCTGACCTGCTGGCCATGGCGACCGCTTCCGTGAGGAGGGGATCGGTGGTGTCGGCGGCGGCGCCGGGCCCCTGTGTCGGGCGCAGCGGGATTCGCGCCAGTGCCATGGGGCGGGCGGTAAAGACGGGACGGGCCACAGCTTCTCCCTTGGCGAGGGCCGTGGCCCGTTGCCTGGCTGGATGCCGTCAGTGCTGCGGGTCGGGGTAGCGGCAGGCGGGCTGCGTGCCGCAGCCGTTATCGGTGGTGGCGTCGACAGCTAGGAGATCGCCGTCCGCCGTCCTGGTGTCCAGGTCGAACAGGGCCGCCGTGAGCGTGTCGAGGACCGTGCTGTTGTCCTGCATGAGATCACTCCATTTCCGGGCAGCGCTCGATGTGCCTTCCCAGCCTCCTGGCGCGCTGCTGGCCAGGTGGCAGGGAGCTCCGGAACCTCGTGTCCCGGTCACCGCCGTGGCTTACGGCAGGCAGCCGGGGTGGCGGCTGCACTGGGCTCCTACGGCGGCTGTTTCGTAGCTGAGTCTGCGCCGTGCCGGGCGTAGGCTGATAGTAGTTAGCTGTTCACAGCGCGCCGCGGTGAACAGTGAACGGCTGCCGCACACTGAGCCTCCCGATTGGCGTTTCAGCGGATGAGCGACTTCAGTACCGAGCTTGCGCGCCGGATGCGGGCACGCGCGATGGGCGTGCGGGAGTTGAGCCGTCGTTCCGGTTACAGCACCGGGCACATATCCCAGCTCAGTCGCGGCCAGCGGAACCCGTCACCCGGGGCGGCCCGCGATCTTGATGACGTGCTCGGCGCGGGCGGCGTGCTCGCCGCCGCTGTCCCCGCTGCCGGGAACAGGCATGCGGCCGGGCAGGCCAGCCAGGGCAGCGAGGATGTCACCGATGTGCTCGGCCGGATCCAGAAGCTGAGCCGGGCGAGGGCCGATCCGGAGATCATCGCGGCCCTTGGCAACGACCTGCGCGAGACGGTTGCCCGGTACGAGACGCTTGACCATGATCGCCTCGTCCCCGTTCTCATCAGGCAGCGCGCTTGGGCAGAGACGATCCTCGGTGGCTGCGGCCACCCGGGTCAGCGTCGGCAGCTTTTCGAGGCAGCGGCGACCGCGTCGGGCGTCCTGGGGTACGTGGCTGTCGGCCGGGGCGACTTCCCGTTGGCCCGGGCGTACTGCCTGGAAGCGTTCCGCCTGGCCGACTTCGCCGAGGACATCGGGCTCCAGGCCTGGGCGCGCGGCATGCAGAGCTTCTGCGAGTACTACGCCGGGCGCTACGACGACGCGCTGAGCCTGGCAGCAGACGGCCTTGGCTGTGCGCGGGGCGGTCCCCAGAGTGTCCGCCTGGCCATCAATGGCATGGCCCGGGCGCTGGGAAAGCTCGGCGACACTGAGGGCGTGTACCGCGCCGTCGGCGAGGCCATGGACCTCATGGACGCCAGCGACGCGCCGGGCGGTGTCCCGTCCAGCATCACGCTCGGCTGCTATAGCCATGCCCAGACAGCCAGCAACGCCGCGACCGCCTACGTCTCGCTCGGGATGCCGGAACAGGTGCAGCACTACATCGGCCAGGCCATGCCGGAGATCAGCACGTTCGGATCACCGTGGGGCCGGTCCCTGGTGATGATCGATCTCGCCTTTTCGCATATCCGGTCCAGGGACGCCGACCTCGAGCGCGCCAGCGGGCTCGTCCTCGAAGCGCTGAGTATCTCGGCGGACCGTCCTGTCATCTCAGTCCGGCAGCGGGCTGCCGAATTCATCCGCGACGCCACCGCGAAGTGGGGCAGCGACCCTCAGGTCCATGCCGTCCGCGACGCCGCAGCCGCCCTGAGAGAGCGCTGATGGCCGGCAGGGCGAACGAACCGGCGGAGGGGGAACCGGAGCCGTTCGGGAATATCCGCCTGCTCAGGAACCACTGGTCACGCCCTATCGGGCCGCGTGCCTACTACTGGTACCTGACCTTCGCCACTGCGCCCGGGCTGCACGCCCTCACTGCGGAATGCCAGCGGCCGATCGCCTTCCCCTATTACGACCTGATCCCGCCGTCCGGCCTCCACCTCACGCTTGACCGGATCGGGTTCGAAGGCGCCATCACGCCAGCCCAACTGAACGCCATCGAGGCAGCCGCCAGGCACGCCTGCCAGAAGATCTCGCCGTTCACGATCACCGTCGGCACGCTCGGAGGAACGCGCGGCGCGATCGGCTTGAACGTCTTGTCGGCCCAGCCAGTGCGCGAACTGCGCGACGCGCTCCGCGCTGCCACGCTGTCGGCCTGCCCTGCCGCGCCGGTGACGCCGCATGAGGCCGCCCCCCACGTGACGATCGCCTACGCCAACACCGACGACGTGCCAGCAGCGGACGCCATCGCGGCAGTCGGAAAACTGAACGCCTCGACAGTCCGGGCCGCGGTCACCGTCGGGGAAGCGGCCCTAGTCCTGCTGGAGCGACGTGAGCGCTCCTATGCGTGGCAGGCAATCTCGCGAGTACCGCTCACGGGCTGAACAGCGGGCAACAGCCGGGCTAACCGCAGCTCACCCCTGCCGGCGACAACGCCAGCGGCCCGACCGATGGAACAGCAAGATATGCGAATAGTCGACTATGCATGACAAGGATCGTGGCTTATGTGAGCATGTAGGCATGGGCGTTTCCGGTGGATCGGATCGTGGCGGCTTTCATGCTGCGCGTGAGTCCTTGGTGGTGTTCAGTGCGCTGGTGTTCGATGGTGCGCGGTGGATGGAGATCGGCGGGCCGCATCCGGACCCGCGGGCGGCGTGCCTGTGCGTGGTCACCTGGATCGGCCTCATGCGGCCGGGTGTCCCGCTGGCGGATCTTCGGGAGCGCGCCGAGGTCGCGGTGCGCGCGCTGGAGGACGGGGGCGGTGAGCGTCCCCGTGATCGACGACCGGCACCGGGTCGACCGGGTGATGCTGTGCCCGGGGAGACGGCCTGAACCGCTAGGGGATGATCGCGTTGTCCCGGGCCTGCCAGCCTGACGGTAGGCCGCGGTTGCCTGAAGGCCGCAGGCGGCGTTGCGGATGTGCCCGGGGACTAGCTCGCCGGGGTCGATGAGGCTGGTGGCGGCGTCAAGCCGAAGGCGTCCCCTGCTCGAACAGTTGTAGCGCGATCTTCTTTAGGGCCGCCCTGTCGAATTCGCCGTTTATGCCCGGCCCTTTCACCCGCGCTGTCTTCCCGTCGCCGAGGATGGATAGCTCTGCCGTCGGTTTAGGGCCCGTGCCGGGGCGGAACAGCGTTACTGTGCGTGCTGTCTTCTTGTGGAAGGCGTTCGACGGGGCGTTCCTGAGCGTCCACTCGGCCAGGTACTCCGCCGCGAAATCCTGGGTAACCAGGAGGTGGTTGAACTGCAAGCTCAGCGGCTCCGGCGCCGGTTTTCCCTTGTCCTTGCCGGTGGTAAGTGACGGGACTTCGATGACGATGCCGCGAACGGGGGCGGCCGCGTCGCCCACCGCGAACAGGGTGAGCGGAGCCTGCTTCGGCGGGACCGAGGACGTGATGATGAAGGTGGGATTGAGGCGGGCTGCCAGGGCGATGCCGAGCTTGGGGCTGACGGCGTAGTAGGCGAGCGGGTCGTAGCCCTGGCCGGGCGATTGCTCGATGAGGAGCCGGCGTTCGATCATCTGAGTGGTGCGGGCTTCGGTGATCTTGCTCCGGTCCTCGGGCTTGAGCCGGTTCCACGACGTGGCCAGGGGCTCCCAGGACATTGCGCCGAGGATGCACAGGTCTACTCCGGACAGCGTGGTGAGGACCACCGGCTCGTCGGTCCCGCTGGCGAGCGCGGCGAAGAGCGCGCGGGCGTCATCGCTGCGTTCGGCGGCTGCGGTATCGAAGGAGATCGGCATCTAGAACAGGCTCCCTACGGTCGAGTCCCAGGCGGTGCTCGCGGCATGGCCGACGTTGTCGGCTACCCGCACGGCCGCGTGCCCGGTGGCGTCGGCCACCTTGACGATTATGTGACCGCTTGTGTTGATTACGTCGCGGAACGGCGTCCAGTGGTGGTACCAGAAATCTCCGGCCAGGTAGATGCCGGTTGCGGCGATGGCGACCTCGCCGACGCCCGGGATCACGTCCATGACCGCTTCAGCGCCTAGCAGGTCCGCAGTCAGGAACCCGCCGTTGACGGCGGCCGCGCCGCGATCGGCCCAGCCGGCCGCGCCCGCATCCTGCGGGGTGATGAGGGTTCCGGCGTCGGCGAGGAGGCCCAGGCCGCCAAGTGCCCGTCCCGCCCATTCGATCCCGGGGGCCGCCCGCTCCGCTAGTTGGACGCTCGATGGCTCGAATGCCGCCATCGCGTCGCGCTCGGCGCCGGCTCGCTCGATCGCGGCGGCGGTCTTCGCGAACGCTGACGCGGTCTCGTCGAGGGGTGCCCCGTCGGCCATGAGCCGCGCGGCCTCTGCCAGGTTCTGGTCCACTGGTTCCAGGAGTTTCGCGGGGTGCTTGGCGATCTCCGTGAGGATGGAGATCCACCGGTCGGCGGTCAGGATGTCCATCGGGGCCAGGGCTGTCTCAAGCCCCGTCCGGTATGGCTCGGTGGTTTCCCACCAGGCCTTGAGGTCGAACTGGGTCAGGATGCCGGCGGCGGTGGCCAGGTACTCCTGGTGGAGCTGGTCCGCCTGATCGCGGATGGCGGCCAGAGCGGTGGCGGATTCGGCCAGGTCGCTGGTCAGCTGGGGGACCTTGGGAGCCCTGGTGGCCAGGTACTGCTGATTGACCTGCTCGGCGGTGGCCCGGCGTTCGAGGGCGTCGGCTTCGGCCTGGTAGGTGGTCAGGCGGGGGGACCAGCGGGCGGCGGCCCCGCTGAGATTGGTCGTGGTGTCGGCGGCCTGCGCTAGCGCCTGGACCAGGGCGGCCTGCCTGGCGCGTGCGGCGGTGGCCGCCTTGCCTTCCCAGCGGGTGAGGTCGATGCCGGTTACCTGGGTCTGGACCGCCGTGATTTCGGCCGCTATCTCGGCGTAGCGGCGGGCGACGGCGGTGGTCAATCCGACGTCGCCGGGGGTCGGGTCGAAGCCCAGGGCCGGCATGGGGCGGACGTAGCCGGTGATCGCGGCAGTCACTGAGGTGTCTCCGACGCGAGAGTCTGGTCGGTGCTGGTGAGTCCGGCGGTGACGTCGTCGATCCAGGTCGTGAGCCCGGCCAGTCCGGTGCCGAGGCTGCCGAGTGCCGCTGCGAGCGACTGGTCGGCATGGTCCAGCGATTCCGCCAGCGCGTTCGCCCCCGCGACTCTGGTGTCCAGCGCCTGGAGCGCGCGGATGACGGGCGCGAGCTTGTTCGCCGCGGCCCGCAGGCCGACGACGGCACCTGCGGTAGTCGCATCATCGATCCGTAGGTCCGCCATCCCGTCCATCCCGGTGCGCCCGATCCGTACACCTATGGAACGACCACCCGATCCGGCCGGTTCACCCAGTTGCCAATTCCATATATGCGGTCTTCACCCCGTACAGAAGCCGATCGCCTCGACGATGATGGCTGTGCGCTGCGGCATGCCTGCAGCGGATCGTGCCAGATTGTGGTCTGCCTACGGGTTCTGCCGCCCGTCGTGCCGGTCACGCGGCTACCGCTGTCTCACGCTCGCCATGAACGCGCGCCATGTGTCAGCGGTGAACGTCAGTACCGGCCCGTGCTGGTCGGTGGTGTCGCGGATCATGATCTTGTCGCTTGACGAGACCTCTACGCACTGGCCCCCGTCACCTGACGAGTAGGACGACGTGCGCCAGCTGCCCATTGGCTTTCCAGCCTCTCGATAAGTGCCAGCGATTCGCTGGCCCGGTAGCACTCAGCCCGGAGGGTATCGAAGCGCAGCGCCGTTGCGGTAACGGTTTCCGGGTCGGTATAGGTCCCTCCGGTTATCACGTTCTCACTCCACACGGCGTCATCGGCGATGAGGTAGCCGGACGCGACGGAGGCGTGGGCGACCTCGGGCATCACTTGCATGACGACGCTCGGCATGGCGGCTGCTTCACGCAGGCGGCGCAGCTGGGCGGCCATGACTTCGGCGGTGCCCACCTGGCGGTACAGGGCGGACTCGTCGACTAGGAGCGTCACGCTGAGCGGCTTCTCGCGGCCCAGTACGCGGCGCTGCCGTTCCATGCGTGCTGTCAGGCGGGCGGCTGCCGTGTCGCCGGATACTCGCGGGGAGGTGGCGATCAGGGCTGCCGCGTAGTCCTGGACCTGGACGAGCCCGTCAATGATTCCGGGGGTCCACGCGCGGAGCGTCGCTGTCCGGTCCTCGTAATCGGACCACGAGCGGAACGTGACGGGGATCTCCGGCGCGGTGCGGGTTTCCTCTAGCCAGGTCAGGTACCAGCCGCGCCGCTCGGTGAACACGCCGTCCAGTGCGGCGGCTATCCGCGCCGTGGGCGGCCGGTGCCCGTGCTCGATGCGGGACAGGTGGGCGGCATTGAGCTTCGCGCGCCGGGCCAGCTCGGCTACCGTCCAGCCGTGCGCCACCCTGTCGCGCCGCACCTGCCGCCCGAAGTGCCCTGCCACCCCACCAGTACTGCTGCCATTCGTGCCAGCCATGAAGTCATCGTGCCACGGTTCCCTGCAGGGCGTAAAGGACCGTCGACTATTGGCGTTACGTTCTGCTGTCAACGTGAACGGCAGCGAGCTGCTTCAACCGTCAGGGCAAAGGCAGGAAGGGCAAGATCGTGACGCCAATTCCATCCGTCCGGCACCTGCTCGTCGGCTCCATGCTGCGGAGCTACCGCGAAGCCGCCGGCTACAAGCTCGATGATGCGGCCCGCATCCTGGAATGCAACCGTTCGAAGATTTCGCGCGTCGAGACCGGCCAGCGCTGCATCCGGCCCAAAGAGCTGCGCGAGCTGCTCACCGAGTACAACGTGGGTACCGCCGCCCAGGACACCCTGACAGCTCTCGCCCGCCCGCGCGACGCGAACGCCTGGTGGCGGGACTACCGGCGGGTGCTCCCGGAGGCCTACCTCGACTTCGCCGTAGCCGAAGGCGTGGCCTCGCGCATCCTGGTCTACGCACCGCTCCAGGTCCCCGAACTGCTCTGGACCCCAGAGTACGGCCAGGCGGTCGCGGCCGCCGATCCCACCGTCCCCGAAGACGCGGAGGAGATAGCCGTTGAAGCGGCCATCGCGTACCGCGGGGGGACGTTCCTCAAGCGCCAGCCTGACTGCACGGTCATTCTCGGCGAAGCCGCCCTGCACCATCGCGTTTGCAACCTGGATGTTGCACGCGCGCAACTGGCTCGCGTGGCCGAGCTGAGCGGCCCTGATTACCCCTGGCTCACCATCCGGATCTTGCCGTTCTCGGCCGGGATCTGCTCCGGCGCGGGGGAGTACTCGATCCTCCACTTCAGCGAGCTAACGGACATGGGCCTAGCGCATGTCGCCGGTCCCGTGGGCGGCATTTGCCTCAACACGCCGTCGATCGTCGACGCCTACACCAGGACCTTCAGGCGAATGACCTCGTTCTTGCTCGATCCCGGGCAGTCAGCGCTGCGGCTTCGCCGGGCCGCCCGCTGCTGACCCCGATCGATACACGCGGGCGCGCCCCGCATCGGCCTTGAGCTGATGCGCATGGAACGTTCAGGGACGCTCGCCGTCGGCGTCGTCGCCACCGACTCCTCGCCGTATCCCCCGGTCCTGCGCGACGTCTGCGGGACGACGCCGAGAACGGGGCGCGGCCTGCGCATCGTCGCGGCACTGTCGGCCGACCGGAGCCGGATGCGGTGCCGTACGGCATCCTCATGAGGAAGGGATAACCGATGAAAACTCTCAAGGTCACGCGGAGCACACTGACGATGCTCGCCGCGAACAGGCACCTCGTCCGCCCTGGCCCCTTCGAGCCCCGCCGCGTCACCTTCGACGCCTGCCGCGCTCGCCGGCGGGTGCGCGGATGAGCACACGCGTCGAAGGCGGGACGGTACTCGTCACGGTGACCGCCCATGCCACGCTGAGCGCTGGGCCGACGCGCCTGACACTGACCGCCCGCGAGGGCCCGGCACTGGGGACCTGGCGCTACAACCTCAGTGTTGGCACGGATAACCGCGCGCACTCCGGGCGCATCGCAGGGATGACCGGCCACATGGACGTCCTCAGGTACGCAGCCGGCGTCTGCGCAGCGGGCTACCAGCCAGGAACAGTCGAACGAGGACTGCTAGAACAGTTCGCCGCGACCGGCGAGCACCAGCGCTCAGGCCCAGCCGTCAGGGCCTATGCTGCGGTGCCGACACGTCGGGTACCTGGGGACGGAGCGCCGGAAGAGGCCGCTGGTCCCGGCTAGGTTCGTAAGTCCTGTGGGGTGCCGTCCGCAGAGCCGAGGAGCGCCCGCGCCGCGCGAAAGCGGCTTCGATCGGCTCGGCGGAGTCTTCCCTATCAGTGTGAACCGGGGCATTCACGAGGCTGGCGTGCCCGCGTCTGGCGAGCGTGGCCGCCAGCGCGCCCGCGTAGCCGGGCCGGGCTGCAGCGTCCTCGTCTGGCCCGTCCGGACGACCGAACCAGGTAATGCCCGGCGTCTCGGCGATCACGGTGGCGATGGCCGCGCGCTCGGCGTAGGGGAGGGCGACGTAGATATCGGCGGCGACCTGTCCGCGGGCCCGGCCGTCGGTGCTTGTGTAGTCGGCAGCGTCTAGCCCGCTGAGGCGGCGTGCGGCGAGGACGGATTCGGCCGCGTGCCAGTAGGTGTTGTGCCCGGCGTGGCCGGGTTCGGCGTAGGGGCCGAGGACCTGGCGGGGGTCGTCGGCGGTGATGGTGTGCTGGTCGCGGTAGGCGGCGATGATCTCGATGTGCCTGCGCCACTGGCGGGCGCGGTCGGGGGCGGTGGGCTGCTGTCCGAGCAGGCTCATCCATGGTGGCCGGTGCCGGATGGCGGTGTCGGCCAGTTCCGTCACGCGGGCCGCAATGGCGATCGCCGCGTCGTCGATGTACGCGGTGAGCGGCGCGGTCTCGTCCGCTCTTGGGGGCGCGAGGCGGGGACCGGGAACCCACGGGAGCAGCGCTTCGGCACGGGTGAAAGCCGGCTCACGAGAACCGGTCGGGGCAGCCGCGCCAGGATCGGTTGCGGTAGCGGCGGTCGTGACGGCCGGGTGGGCGGCGAGGTGCCGGCTGATCCGCCAGGCGAGTACTTCGCTGATGCTGCGGGCGGTGTGCAGTTCCCGGGCGGTCGCGGTGCGGGTGAGGGCGTCGGCGGGGTCGAAGCCGGCGTTCTCGGCGCGGCGGAGCGCGGCGATCAGGGCCTGCCACGCCACTTCGCGACGTGCGCGGTCTGCGAGCGTGGCACCTAGCGTGGTGACGGCGACGGCGGTCAGCCGGGCGCGAGCGTCGGCGCCGGTCTCGTATGGCTGGCGTGCAGGAGGCATCGGCTCGACTGGCGGTGGAACCGGGTCACCCGCCAGGAATGCGTCGAGTCGCCAGGTGATGACCTCGGCGATGCTGTCGGCGGTGGCCAGTTCCCGCTGGGCGGCGGTGGTGGCGAGCAGCCGTCCGGGGTCCCAGCCGTCGCCTTCGGCGTCGAACAGGCGGCGGACGACCGTACCCCACGCTGGGTCTGATGCCAGGTCGTGGCCGCGCTGTTCGCCGAGGGCATCGACGGCAGCGGAACGGTAGCGGGCGTCTGCGTCCTGGCGGGCGACGTGCAGGTAGCGGGGAACCAGGGTGGCGAGCGAGGCGGACTCGTCCTGCGCGGTGGTGATGGTCTCGGTGGCGGACATTGGGGCTGCTTCGGTGCCGAGGATGTTCAGCAGCACCTCGCGGGCGGCCCAGGCGCGGGGGTCGGTCCGTACCCGGTTAACGCGGGGGTCATCGTCGAAGGGGATGTCATGGGTGGCGACGTAAAGCGTCGTGCGCTCCCGGGCGCGGGTGGCCAGGACGTACAGGGCCTCGCGGCTCATGCCCTCGGTGATCAGGGGGTGGGCGGTATCGACGGTGGTGCCCTGGGCGCGGTGCGCGGTGGTCGCGTACAGCAGCTGGACGTGGTCGTGGACGTAGGGGGCGGGGAGGGTGAGCAGCCCGCGGTGGCCGAGGTGGCGGACCCGCAGCGATCCGTCGTCCAGGCGGCGCACGACGTGCCAGGCGTCGCCGTTCTTGACCCAGTCCCGCCCGGAGAACAGCGACAGCCGGTCGTTGAGCCGCGTGACGATCCAGTCGCCAGTCCCGGCGAGGTTCCCGTCCCGGAGCCGGACCCCGTCGGCTTCGACCTGCCCGGCGGTGACGCGGTCGGCGCGGGCGCGGGCGGACAGTTCCGTGACGTCGGTGGTGTCGGCGGCGGCTATCAGGGTGACCTTCCCGGCGAGCATGTCGTGCTTCCAGCCGGTGTAGGCGGCCTGGGCCATGTTCTCTCGTGACCCGGTGATGATCCGGCCGGTGCGGGCGTACCAGTCGACGGCGTCTGGGTCTCCGGTGCGGACCTGGAGGGTGGCGGCGGCTTCTTCGGGGTCGCGGAACCGGTACAGGATGGTGAGCTGCGGCGTTCCCGGTGCGGTGGCCACCAGGCGCAGGGCGCCGCCGCCCTCGACGGCCGGGAGCTGCCGGTCATCGCCCAGCAGGCGCACGACCGCGCCCCGCGAGGAGGCGATCGTGACGAGCCGGTCGAGCAGGAGAGTGCCCGCCATCCCGGCCTCGTCTACGAGCACGACGTCGCCGGGCCCGAGGCGGAACAGGCGCAGGTCCTGCGGAACGGAGGCGCCCGCACGCAACCGTTCGGCGGCGCGCCCGGCGGTCCATTCGTGCAGGAACTTGTGCAGGTTCTCCGCTCGTGTCCCGAGTTCGCGGCCGAGCACGTCGGCTGATGCGGCGGACGTGGCGAGGGGAACGAGGCGCTGCCCGCCCGCGCGCACGACGTATTCGAGCGCGCGCATCGCGGTGGTCTTGCCGGACCCGGCCGGCCCGATCCCCGCGAGCAGCAGCCGGGAGTCGCAGGCGAACGAGGTCACCAGGTCGCGCTGCCCGGCGTCCAGCGATGTGCGCGTGACGGCCTCGAATCCGTCGAGCGCGGCGGCCGCCGACGGCCCTGATAGGCCTGTCGCGGTGGGTGTCCTGGTGGCGTTGGCCAGGCGCGTTTCGGCGTCAAGGACGGCTTGACTGGTGAACCGGTCTGCGCCGTGCCGGGTGAAGACCGATTCCCCGTCCGCGCGGCGCAGTTGTGGCGGTTCGTCGAGCGGCGACGGGGCCTCGCAGGAGATGCAGAACGCCGGGGAGACGGCGAGCGCGGTCACCGTGTCGGCGGTTGCCCGGTGGCGTTCGGGTGGGAGGGAGGGGATCTCGGTGCGCAGGAGGCGTTCGACTTCGGCCCGGATGTTCCATACGGTCCAGGTGGAGCGGCGGGTGGCCACAGTCGCCACGGTCCGTTCCGCCAGAGCCTGATGATCTGCTGCGGGCGCGAGCGCGGCGGGGGCCTCAGCGGGGGGATCGCGGGGGACGGCTTTCATGACCTGGGCGACTGCGCCGGGGCCGAACCGCTGCTGGAGTTCTTCCCGCCATGTCGCGCGCTTGCTGGCCAGGGAGCGGGGCGGCTTCTTCCCCTGCCGGGTGTCGAGGTTGGCCTGGCGGGCTAGGGCGTAGGCGGCGCGGGTGCCGGGGTCGTGGCCGTGCGCGGCCCGGTAGTCGCGGACCAGGTCGGCGTAGCGGGCTTCGATCGCGGCGCGGCGGCGGGAGAAGAACGCGATCATGGCCGGGGGGATCCCGGTGATCTCGCGCACTGGTTCGCGGCCGGCGGTGGTGCCGGGGCGGGGTGTAGGACGCCGCTGATTTTTGGAGCACGGGATGCTCCTGACCTGGCTGCTCTAAGTTGAATCTGAGGGCTCGCGCGGCTGTCTGGGTGCGTGGTTTTTTAGAGCGGTTCGAGTGAGTTCGGCTGGTGTCTCGTCGTCACGGGGTTGGTGAATCGATGGGTGAGGCTGGTCGGCTGCCTCGGCGGCTGGGGATCGGGGTCGTCCCGGTGCGAGGAGAGTCATTTCCTTCGTGGGTTGACCGGATGGCGGTCCGGATGCGCACAGGCCCGGGCTGGGTCGTTCGTGAGCTGGGAGTGGAACTGCTGCCGGGCGGCTCGGGGCCGAAGCCGCTGAACTACGGCATCTCGATGTCGCCCAGGGACCTGGACGCGGTTCGCTCTGCCACTGGCGTTGCTCCGGAGGCAGTGAGCACAATGCTGTTGTCGGTGTATGACGGCACGGTGCTGGACTTGTCTCCGCTCGGCCGCGGGCCCGCCGCCGGCCCGGGGATGAGGAATGCGTGGGGACTGTTCCGCGGGTCACGGTGCTGTCCGGCGTGCGTAATGGCTGCGGACGGGGCATGGCGGCTGTGGTGGCGGCTGGGCGGGGCCTCGGCCTGCCCGGAGCATCGGGTGCTGCTCCACGGGCGGTGCCCTCGGTGCCGCTTGCCGTTGCGGTGGGGCTGGGGCTGGCTTATGCTCGCCCCTTCCCCGGCAGACGGGTTGTCGGCTTGCATGAACCGGGCCGATGGCAGCCGTAGCGTGTGCGGTTTTCCCCTGGCGGAGCTGCCGGCCCGTCCGGCGCCGGCGGAGGTCCTGGAGATCCAGGACCTGTACCTGCGTGCGGCGGCGGGCCAGGTGCTTCGCCTGGCGGGCAAGGAAGTGGCCCCCGCCGACTGGTTCGCTGAGATGAGGCAGCTGGCCTCGTTCGCGCGCTGGGCGGGCCCGCGGGAACTGCCTGGCCTGGACGCGCTGCCCGGGCATTCCGTCCAGGCCTGGCGCGACGATCATGCCGCCGGGGAAAAGCGGTGGCACTGGCCGTGGCGGGCTTGCCCGCCTTCTCCGGAGCTGATGGCGGCGCTCCTGCACGCGCTGAGCCCGGTGTTCCGGGCAGCCAGCGAGCCGGAGTTCAGGGATGCGGCATCCTGGCTGATCTCAGCGGCATATCGTCGCTCCCTGAAGGGTGCCCACAGTCCTGCGGACCCCGTGCTGGTGCCGCCGTTCACCCGGCGCGCGATCATGACTTCTCAGCATCGCGGGGGCCCGAGGGTGTTTCTCGGGAAGTTCCTGCACCCGGAGCCCCTGCTGGCACGCCAGGGCCTGACGGATGCTCATGTCCCGTGTTACGCGAACCGGGATGATGTCCTGGAGCAGGTCACGCCGCACCTTGCCCCGAAGCGCGGGGCCAAGCCGGGCGGTCGGCCGCAGCGGCGCTTCGCCGCGTTGTGCCTGGTGATGATGGTCAGCGATGTGCCGACCTGGGGTGAGGCCGCTGAGGCGCTGGGGCTGCCGCCGCTGACGGCTAACAGTAACCCGGCGGGGTATCTCCTGATAGCGGACTTGCTGGCGTTCCGGGAGGGGCTCATCGTGCTCGGGAGCCGGCTGGCCGGGCGCGGTCTCATCGATTACCGGGCCCGGCGGACCGCCCTGGCGGGCCTTACGGAGCTGCCCGCCGGGGACTGGGCCGGCAGGCCCGGCGCGTGGAACAAGCCCGAGTGCTATGACCGCGGGCGGGTCTTCGCGGCCGCGTGGATCTGGAGCGAGCTCACCGGCGGCCGCTATGCCGAGTCGCCCGCGTGGGCCGCGCACCCTGAGCTCAGCGTGCCGGCCACGCCGACGGGATCAAGCAGCTTCTATTACAGCTGGCAGCTCAGGATGGGATCTGCCCGGAGGGACTGGCTTCGGTCGTGGGGCGCCCGCTATCTGCAGGAGCATGGCTGAGAGCCTCTTGCTGCGGTGATGCGGCCGGCCTGGTGGCCGGTTCTTCAAGCCCGTGCAGCCCGGCCCTGGCCCCTTCTTGCGCTGGCGGCCGGCGCGCGCCTTTCTGGCTTTCACTTCCCGGATCTCGGCGTATTCGAGGGTGCTCCAGTAGTCCAGGATGACTTCGTCCATGAGTTCCTGGGTGATCTCCTCGCGGC
>Ga0302314_10006126_pt1 | contig 21832 bp, 11 predicted proteins | sample III_Palsa_N2_3_FD_200533 | JGI IMG/M metagenome (GOLD analysis project Ga0302314, IMG submission 200533) | Peat permafrost microbial communities from Stordalen Mire near Abisko, Sweden - III_Palsa_N2_3 | ecosystem: Environmental > Terrestrial > Soil > Palsa > Peat permafrost | place: Sweden...
CCGCGCGCGTGTCGCGCAATAGAGTTTGCAGATAGCGCTCGAGATCACGGCAGCCGCTCGGCCAGTCTACGCTCGTCGGGCCATGTCCGGGCACTGCACGCTTCGCGGCTATCTTCTTCAGCAGTTGTAGCTCCTTCAGCCACCCTTTGAGGCTGCCATCGAGCGACGGCACGCGACGCACGAACAACAGATCCGCTGCGATCAGCGTGCCAGTCTCGCGGTCGAAGGCGCTGAGGTCGCTATCCGTATGGGCGATGCCGTGGGCGGGGAGATCAATGACTCTGCCGCCCAGGTCAATCTGCGCTCGATCGTGCACCAGCATCGTGGGGGTCACCGCCGCACCGACCGTGTCCTTGCCTAGTATTGCCTCGGTGCGCGCGCGGTAGTAGTCCCAACGCAGCGAGAGAGCACGCGGCAGGCCCGCGTGACCCACGTACACCGGCTGATCTGCGCGGAACGCGCCGGCGCCGAAGACATGATCGGGATGGACGTGGGACATCAAAACGTAGCGAATCGGCAGCGGGGTCACCTGGCGGATGCTCGCACGCAGGCGCCTGCCATCATTCAAGCTGCCACCCGAATCCGTCACGGCGACGGCTTCGCGGCCGATGATGAAGCCAATATTGGCAATGGCATCATCGTTCGATGCCGTCGCGTCCTCATCGAGACCGCGGCGGATATGGATGCCGGGTGCGATCTCGTCGGTCGCCCAGGGGTCGGCCGGGCGCGGCGCGGCGCAGGCCCAGGCGGGCAGGCAGCCCGCGGCAAGGCCCATCAGGAGAGTTTGCCGGCGTGACAGCAGAGCGTGCATGCTCACGCGAGCCGATTCCCCGGGATGCGCGTCCGCATGATGTGTGTGTTGAATAGAGGAGGCATGAGATACGATTTTACGCATCTCATGAAGGTGACGGCACGCGAGCGTATTAGAGCGATCGATCCCGCCCTTGCCGCCTCATACCGGACTGATGCCGGCGCCCGCCGATGGAGGGCACCGGCTCACTCGTTTAGTTCTTAAGCTCGTTCGCTTCGGACTTTACGTCCTGGCGCGTCACGGCCGCTTGAGCCTTGGCCGCATCCAAATCCGCCTGCGCCTGGTTCTTGCAATTATTGAAGTCGCCGCCTGCAAGGGTATGACACTTTGCAACCGCCACATCGTAATTGCTCTGCGCCTGTGCGAGCGATACTTTGACTTCGGCGTTCGCCGTCTTCTGCAACGCATTCGCCTGCGCGCTGTCGACCTGAGCGACCGCTTTGTCCTCGGCCTTCGCCACCGCTTCGCTTGCCTTGATTTCGGCGTTGGCGGCGTCGCGCTTGGCATCCATCACGCGCTCGCTGCCCTTGATGGCCGCGGCGTCAGCCTTCCTTTGGGCCTCGGCGGCACTCTGCTGCTGCGAGCAGGCCGCGAGCGCCACGATGCCGATCGCCGCCAGCGCTACACCTTTCCAAATACTCATATCGATCTCCCACGCTCAGTTGAGCTGAATCTATGCAATAAACCCCTGGAGCCGGCGAAGGTTCCCGCGCGGCGGCGGCTCTGCCCCCGCTTATGGTGAATGCCCTCCCAGCACCACCCGCACCCGGTGAGTCGCGCCATCGTCGACCAATGCCAGCCGCGCCTGCCCACCTGCTGCCGGCATCGGTGCGCCATCAAGCTCGACCCCCACGACACCGCGGCTCACGCCGGCCGGGTTTTCGACTGCGATCTCGTAGCGTGCGCTATGGTACTTGAGTACGAGTTCGAAGCCCGGCCAGCGTCGGGGGATACACGGCGCGAGGGTGAGCGTTGCGCCGCGAACCCGCAGTCCCAGGATGGCCTCCACGCCCGCGCGGTAGAGCCATCCCGCCGAGCCCGTATACCAGGTCCAGCCGCCGCGTCCGGCATGCGGCGCGACGGAGTAGATGTCCGCGGCCACGATATACGGCTCGACTTTGTAGCGATGCACCTGCGCACGAGTGCGCGCGTGGTTGATCGGATTCAGCATCGAAAAGAGTTGTCCGGCGCGATCGCCCTGGCCCAAGCCTGCGAGGGCGAACACTGACCAGGTGGCGGCGTGCGTGTACTGACCGCCGTTCTCGCGTATTCCCGGCGGATAACCTTTGATGTAGCCCGGTTCGAGCGGCGTCTTGTCGAACGGCGGTGTAAAGAGGAGCGCGAGCTTCGACGACTCAAGAATGAGCTGCTGTTCGACGGCGGCCATGGCTTGCGTGGCACGTGCCGGGTCCGCAGCTCCCGAGATCACGCCCCACGACTGCGCGATGCAATCGATCCGGCATTCGATGCTGCCGGCGGATCCCAAAGGCGTGCCATCGTCAAAATAGCCGCGCCGGTACCACTGCCCGTCCCACCCCTTATCTTCAAGAGCGGTTTTGAGCGCCGCCGCGTGGTTAACCCAATTTGCGCTGCGGGCGCTGTCCGCACGGGAACTTGCGATCGGAATCCACTCCATGAGCGCTGCGTGCAGAATCCACGCAAGCCATACACTTTCCCCTTTGCCGCCCTCGCCGACACGATTCATGCCGTCGTTCCAGTCGCCCGTGCCCATCAATGGCAATCCATGCTCGCCGACCGCCAGGCTCTGATCGAGCGCGCGCGCACAGTGCTCGTAGAGCGAGGCGCGTTGCTCAGATATATCGGGCAGGAAGTAGGCGTCATGCTCACCCGGCTGCAGATCGCGCCCTTCAAGAAACTGCACCTCCTCCTCGAGCACCGCGACATCGCCGGTAGACTCGATGTAGTGCGCCGCGCAGTGTGCAAGCCAGGTGCGGTCATCGGAAATGCGCGTGCGCACCCCCTGCCCATTTGACGGCAGCCACCAGTGCTGCACGTCGCCGGCGACGAATTGCCGGCCGGCAGCGCGCAGCAGGTGCTCGCGCGCCAGTGCTGGATTTGACAGCGTGAGCGCCATCGAGTCCTGCAGCTGGTCGCGAAAGCCATAGGCGCCGCTTGCCTGATAGAAGGCCGAACGCGCCCACATGCGGCACACGAGGGTCTGATAGAGCATCCAGCGGTTAAGGATGAGGTCCATGTCGCGATCCGGTGTCTTCACCTGCACCGTCGAGAGCGCGCCATCCCAATAGTCGACGACCGAGCGCAGCACCTCGTCAAGATCGATCTGCCGGTAGCGCGTGATGAGCACCTGCGCGTCGGGGGCGCTTGCGGCCTGACCCACGAAGAACACGACCTCAACCACCGCATCCGGCTCTATTTTCTGCGAGCACTGCAGCGCGGCGCAGGGATCAAGTCCCGCGCCTGCGTGTTGCGACAGCGGCTCCTCGGCAAAGAGCGCGGCCGGACGCTCGAGCGTGCCGTGGCGCCCGAGAAATTCGCGCCGGTCCGCGGTCCAGCGGGTCTGTTGACCACCGAGATCGGCGAATGCCACGCGCCCGCGAAACATCGTGTTCCACGGATTCGTGGCGAAGATCGCCTGCGTCTTTTGATCAAGCTCAGTTTCAATAAAGGGCGCGGCTGCGCTGCGCGAGGAACTCAGCACCCATTCTGCGTAGGCGGTGATGCAGAGCCTGCGCGTGCGCTTGGAAACGTTGCGAATCTTCAGACGGCAGATCTTGATGGAGTCATCGAGCGGCACGTACTGCAGGAGCTCGAGCGCGATGCCGTGAGCCTGGCGCTCGAAGCGGCTGTAGCCCTGGCCGTGGCGCACGGTAAATTGGCCGCGCTCGTCGCTGATAGGCGCAGCGGTCGGCGTCCACAGCTCCCCGGTGTCCTCATCCTGCACATAGATGACTTCGCCCGGGCGGTCGGTCGCGGGGTCATTTGACCACGGCGTCAGCTGGTTCTCACGGCTGTTCTGCGCCCAGGTATAACCGCCGCCTTCCACGGCAACGTGAAAGCCGAAGGTGGGATTGGCGATGACGTTGATCCACGGGCACGGTGTCGACTGCGCGCCGGTCAAAATCGTCACGTACTCGCGGCCGTCGGCGCTGAAGCCGCCAAGGCCATTGAAGAACTGAAGATCGCGCGGCACCTGCGGCGTCGCACTGTGGTCCGCGGCGGGCGCGCGCAGGCGCGCGGCCGGCGGTCCACGGGTGGCAGGCTCGACCAGGCGATCGAGCTGTTCACTCAAGGTGCCGCGCGCGCCGGCAAGCACGACGCGGGCCACCGAGGACAGGAGCGCGCGCGTCTCCGCGGCAATGAGATCCGTACGCAGCGCATAGACGGAACCGCGGGCGCCCTCCACGCCGATCTGCGGCCGCGATTGACTCGTGCGCAACAGAGCCTCGAGAGCCATCTGCAGATCCTGGGCGTACGAAGCCGCGCGCTCGTTCAGGATGACGAGATCAACGGCCAGACGCTTCAGGCGCCAGTACTCATGAGCCCGCAGCAGCTGCCGCACGATGCCAAGGTCCGCGGCATCGTCGATCCTCACGAGGACGATGGGCAGGTCGCCGGAGATGCCCTGGGGCCACAGCGCCGCCGGACCGCCGCTACCGCGACGAATGGTCTCGGCGGGTGGACGCAGCGAAGCATTGGCATACAGCACCGGACTTGCCAGGCGCTGAAAGAGTGCCGCTTCCTCCGCATCGATGCCCAGATGGCGCAGCTGCACCTGCGCCTGCGTCCATGCCAGCGTTGCTGCGCGCACGTAGGCATTGCCGTCATGGTGCTTGTCGACCAGGTCGAGCACGGCCGCGCGCGACGGGGCGGCCAGCGTCCAGAAGGCAATGCGCGCGGTCGCGCCCGCGGCAATGCGTACCCGGTAGCGCAATGCAAATACCGGATCGAGCACAGTGCCGACGGTATTTGAGAGGCGGCGTCCGTCCATGACGGCGACCGGGTTGCGCACGCCGCGACCGCGGCCGAGAAAGCGCACGCGGTCGGTTTCGATCTGCGCATCCCCGATGCTCTCGCCCTCGACGACGGCATAGTGAGCCGCCCAGATATCCGGGTCGTGCGCCCCGCGGTGGCGGCGCGTCGCCAGTATCGCGCCGACCTTGGGTACAAATTCTGTCTGCACGAATAATTTGGAAAAGGTCTGGTGGGCCGAATCGGCCGCCGGCGGCGCGAGCACAACCTCGCTGTAGGAGGTCACTTCGATATCGAGCGTGCGGCCTCCGGCATTGATAATGGAAACCCGTCTGACCTCGGCATCATCCTCGGGCGACACGACGACCTCGAGGGTCGTCGTCAGATGGCCGTCGACGCGAATAAACTCCGCACGATCTTCGGTGAACGTGACTTCGTAGCTGTCCGGCTCGACGGCGCTCGGCTGATAGCCTGCCGACCAGACTGCGCCGCTTTCGACATTGCGCAGAAAAATGTAGCTGCCCCAATCATCGCGCGTCACATCCTCGCGCCAGCGCGTCACGGCAAGATCGCGCACCATGCTGTACCCGGAGCCGGCGGCGGTCAGCATCAGCGCATAGCGGCTGTTGGAGAGTAGGTGCACCTGAGGAGTTGCGCCATGCGGGCTGTGCAGGCGGCGCACATCGGGCAGGTCCGCATCTCTCACGCGCGCTGCCGTTTGGACCTCTTCTGCGCGCGGATGCGCCACCGACACATCGCGCGGCGTGCGCTCCTGCAGCAGCAGCTCGGTCGCCTGCACCTGCGGCTCCGCGTGGAAGCGCGCGCGCATCTTGGAATCCATGAGCGTGTTGGCAATCGCAACTACTGTCATGCCCTGATGGTGCGCCATGAAGGCGCGCACGATGACAACATCCGTTCCCTCCGGCAGGCGGCTCGGAGTGTAATCGAGCGCCTCGTAGAAGCCGTAGCGACCGCGCGCGCCGATCGCTGTCAGCCGCGAGAAATTGCGCGCCGCGGCGTGCGGCTCAATCATAGCAGCGAGCGCCGTGGCGTACGGCGCGATCACTGCATTTTCGCTGAGACCGCGCTTGAGGCCCAAGCCCGGCACGCCGAAGTTCGAGTACTGGTACGTGAACTCCAGATCGCGCGCGTTATAGGCCGATTCGGATATTCCCCACGGCACACCGAGAGTCGAGCCGTACTCGATCTGGCGGCGAACGATCAGCCGATTGGTCTGCTCGAGAAGACTTCCCGTGGGCGCCCGCATGACGAGGGACGGCATCAGATACTCAAACATCGAGCCCGCCCAGGAGATGAGCGCGGCGCCGTGACCGACGGGCGTCGCGGCGCGACCCAAGCGAAACCAATGACGCGCGGGGACATCGCTTTTTGCAATCGCGATGAAACTCGCCAGCCGCGCCTCCGACGCCAGAAGGTCATAGCAGCTGCCATCAAGTGTGCCCTCCGCCGCGCGATAGCCGATCGAGAAAAGCCGCCGCTCCGGGTCCATGAGAAAGCCGAACTGCATCGCCTCGGCCATGGCCCGCGCTTGCGACTCGATCGCCGCAAGGCGCTTTTTCAAGGCACTCACCTCCTCCTCCGACAGCGTCAGGTCGTACAGCCAGCTGTCGATTGCACGCTCTGTCGCCTCCGCCCAGAACAGGAGGTCACCATCCGCAGCGCCGCCCAGGTCGAAAGCAATCGTTCGCGCCATATCGACGAGCGTCGCCGTGTGCACCGAAATCTCGCGCAGCCGCTGCGCAATGTCGGCGCCAGTGTCCGAGGTCGCGCGGTCCGCCACGGCATCGGCGAGTTCGTCGAGCGCATCTTCAAGATGATGCCGCGTGATCGTCTGGGTGCGGCGGTTGTCGGGAAGCTCTTCGAGTGCTTCGCGAGTCAAACCCAGCGCGTCGCGGACGCCGAGAAACGAGCGCTCGTGTCCGATGGGTTCCTCGATCCATTCCCGGCAGCTATTGGCAAGCGCAATGAGATGGCCGGCGAGATTGCCGCTGTCGACCGAAGACACGTATCGCGGATCGAGCGGGCGCAGATCGCGCGTGTCGTACCAATTATAGAAATGTCCGCGAAAGCGCTGCAGCCGCTCCATGGTCGCAAGAGCCGCTTCCAGCCGTTGCAGCGTCTCGCCGGTTCCCGCCCATCCGAAGTCGTGCGCGCTCACGGCCGAGAGCAGGTACAGGCCCATATTCGTCGGCGAGGTGCGGTGCGCGAGAACGGGAATGGGATCTTCCTGAAAATTATCCGGCGGGAGCATGTTGTCGTCGGCGGTGACGAAGGTCTCAAAGAAGCGCCAGGTGCGGCGCGCGACGCGTCGCAGTGCATCCGCGTCCTTGGCTGAGATCGATTGGATTCCGGCAACCAATGGCGCGCGGCTGATCCAAAATGCGATGGCCGGGGAGGCGAGCCAAGCGAGGACGAAAGGCATCGCCAGGAACCAAATGTGCCGTGCGAAGAGCGCGCTCGTGAGGGCCGCGACGACGCCGATGGCGACGGCGCCCGCCATGTGCCGATAGAGACCTACGACGGTGAGTTCGGAGTCCCTGCGCGCCTGTGCCGCGGGTACCCATTCCAGCAGATTGCGCTGCGAGACAAAGAGCCGATACAGCGTGCGCAGGATTGCATCCGTCATCAAGGCGGCCTGATGCGCAAGAAACACGATGAGCAGCAGCGTTTGCGAGATCGCAAGTCCCAAGTCCCTGCCGAGCGCGCGCACGTGGCTGCGCAGGGTCACACCGGTATTGCGCGGCACGATCGCGCCCAGCACCGGCAGCAGAGTCGGGATCGCCACGGTGATCACGATGAATGCCGTCCAGACGGCTGCCGCCCGCAGCGGCAAAGTCCACCCGACGAGCAGCGCTGCAACCGCGGCGGGCGCCGACAGCGTGCGACGCAGGTTGTCCACCAGCTTCCACCAGCCGATGACCGAGATCCGGCTGCTCGTAGGGCTGCGTGCCGCCGCGTCCCGGCGCCCAAAGATCCAGGGCAGGAGCTGCCAGTCGCCGCGCGCCCAGCGATGCTGACGGTTGGCAGACACGTCGTAGCGCGATGGAAAATCCTCGACGACTTCGACGTCCGATGCCAGTCCAGCGCGCGCGAATATCCCTTCAAAGAGATCGTGGCTCAGTAATGTGCCGTCGGGCACGCGCCCGGCGAGCGCCGCTTCGAAGGCGTCAATGTCGTAGATGCCCTTGCCGGTGTAGGAACCCTCGCCGAGCAGATCCTGATACACATCCGACACCGCCGCGGCATACGGATCGATGCCGCTCGCGCTCGAGAAGACACGCTGAAAAATTGATCCCTCAGTACCGGTGGGCAATGAGGGCGTGACGCGCGGCTGCAGCACGGCATAGCCTTCGACGACGCGTCCGGCCGCAGGGTCAAAGCGCGCCTGATTGAGCGGGTGAGCGAGCTTGCCCACGAGACGTCGCGCAGTCTCGCGCGGCAGTCGCGTGTCGGCATCCAGCGTGATGACGTAGCGCACGTCCGCGGGCACGGGCGGTGCGCGACCCGCCATGCTGATGAAAGTCGTGTCGGTCGCACCGCGCAACAGACGGTTGAGCTCATGCAACTTGCCGCGCTTTCTCTCCCATCCCATCCACACCTTCTGCCCCGCGCTCCACACGCGGCGCCGATGCAGCAGCAGAAACCGCGCACCCGCCGCGCCGGGTCCGTGTCTCACGTTGAGGCGGGCAATGCCATCGGCGGCGATCTTGAGAAGAACCTCATCTCCTGGCGAGTTCTCCGTCGGGCTGTCCGTCCAATCGGACAGCAGCGCGAAATGGAAGTCGCCTTCCGGCGAGGCGAGATAATGGATCTCCAGCCGCTCGAGCTCCTCCTCGACGGCGTGCTGCGCCGTCAGCAAAGTCGGCACCACGACCATCGTGCGCAGGCTTGCGGGAATCCCCTCGCGCAGCGCCAGCGCGGGCAGGATCGTGGCGTCGATGCGGCGCGTGACGATGCGGTTCAACACCGCCACAGCCATGTCGATCGCCGGAATCACTCCCAGAAGAGCAAAGAGCGGCAACCGCGAACCAAACACGGTGCTGGCATCGAGCGCCACCAAGGCCGCGCCCAGGACCACTGCACTCGTGAACGCGACTCCGCTGATGTAGTCGAGCGCTCCCACGGTGGTATTGAACCGTCCGGCGCGGGTCCAGATCGACGGGCGATATCCGATGACGGCCTCGAAGGCGCGCCGCCCCGCGGCAATCAGGTGATAGCCCGGATCGCGTGCACGCTCCTCGACCCCCGCGTCCTGCTGCCGTGTGGCGGCAATCGCGGCCTGCGCGATCTGCACCTCGGTGAGCGGGGCGCCGCGCGCGAGCTTCTCGATGGCGCCGCGGTAGAGATTGCGGGTGGCAAAATCCAATTGCACAAAATTGCTGCCCGAGCGCAGCACATCGTCCACGAGACTCACGCTTTCGAAGAACTCGGCCCAGTCCACATCCGATATGAGGCGCATGCTCGTGATGATGTTGCGCACGGTGACGTTGGAGGCGCCCTGGCGCTGATGTTCCTCATGCACCACGTCGTCGTAGGTGGTACGCCGGTCGGCGAGATGCTTGTCCAACCACACGAGTGCGGGAGTAACCGTGGGATCCTGCTCGCGCAGACGTTGTGCGAGCTGCACAACGAACGCCGCGGGCACGACGCTTTCATCGCCATGAGCGCGCACCAGCGCGTCAGGGTCGGCTGTTTGGCCATTCACGCCCAGCAGCCGGTCGGCAATCACATCGGCTTCCTGGCGTGCGATGCGGCTGCTGACGATGCGGCGCGCTGCGCGCTGCATGTTTTCCACGAGCACGACGCGCAGCGTGATGGCGACCGCCCAGAGCTCGCCGATGGTGAGCGGCTGCACGCTCTGATAGGCGCTCACGAACCGTCGCAGTGTTTCCGGGTCGAAGCGGCTGTCGGTGTGCGCCACGTACGCCCAGGCGACACTGAACACGCGCGGGTAGCCCGCGAAGTGGCCATCGGCAAACTTCGGCAGCTCCCGATAGAATCCCGGCGGCAGGTCGACGCGAATCTCGCGGACCTGCTCCTCGATGACGTGATAGTTGTCGAGCAGCCACTCGGCGGCGGGCGTAATCGGCCGGCCCGCGTGTACGGCGGCTGCGATGTCGCGGTATGCCGCGAGCAGGACGTTCGCGTTTTCGGCGAGCCGTGCGGTCAGAGATCGACCACGCAAGCGTTTTTCGCTCACCGGCTGGGCCGCGGCGAGACTGCGCCCATGCTGCTCGAGGCGCTCGACGCTGAAGAGCTCTTCGCGCAGCAGCTCTTCGCTATTCCACGGCGATGCCCGTGATGGCCGCCCGAATGCCCAACCCATGAGTTCTTTCAATAGGACCTACGTGACCGAGCGATGGATCTCGCCCGGCTCACTCCGGGGGTGGATCGAGCCCGGAATGCGAAAAAGGATGGCGAGGCTGTATGGATGATGAGTCTATCGCGCTTTGTGCGTTTGCATAAGCTTGCCCAGGGGGGCCGAGCGCATGGCGCGGCACCAGGGCAGCCGCATGGCGATTGAAGCACAACAGCCGAGGCAGTGCCCACGCTGCGCACGGGACTCGCCCAAAAATTAAATGGCGCGTGCCGGTGCGATTGTCTTTCGGGTGGGGACCGCTACCATGAGGTTTCTCAATTGTGGGGTGAGCATTCTCCATGGATGACGTGCGCATGCGCCGCCGCCAACCGCAAACGCGGGCCATCGCCCGCAAGCGCCGCAGCGCGTATGCACCGGCTGCGTACCTGCAGGCCTTCGAGGCATACGCAGGCGCGCGCCCACCCGCGCCGCTTCTGCTCGAGGGAGATGCGCGCGCCGTACTCGCCGCCCTTCCTGCAGCGTCAATTGATTGCGTGATGACCTCGCCGCCCTACTGGGGCAAGCGCGAGTACGCCCAGGGCGGCATTGGACTCGAGAGCGATCCACGCGATTACGTGCGCAGTCTCGCCGCGGTGTTCCTCGAAGTGAAACGCGTGCTCAAGCCGCAGGGCTCCTTGTGGCTCAATATCGGCGATAGCTACGCGCACAAGGGTCTCGTCGGACTCCCATGGCGCCTCGCACTGGAGCTCATCGACGCGCAACGCTGGATACTGCGCAACAGTGTGATCTGGAACAAGGTCAAAAGCGGCATGGACAACAGCGCCGACCGCCTCGGCAACGTCCATGAGCATGTGTTCCACTTCGTACGACAGGCCAAAGGCTATTACTACGAGGCGAACGCGATCCGCTCCAAGGCGCGGCAGGCGCGCGTGGTGAACGGCGCCGTGATTTCCGCCACAGGAGTCTCGGGTGTGCGCTACAAGCGCCAAATCGAGCTCTCGACCGCTCTTGCGCCGCGGGAAAAACTCGCAGCATGCGCTGCGCTCGAGGCGATGCTTGCAGAGCTGGGAACCGGCCGCGTCGCGGATTTTCGCATGATCATCCGCGGCCAGCAGCGCACGACTCATTCGAATAGCGAGAAGCTCTCCGGCCGCGCAAAGGAACTGCGCGACCACGGCTTCTATTTTCTGCGCTACCACCCGAGGGGCGCCAAGCCTACCGACGTCTGGAACATCCTCCCCGAGGATACCCAGAATCGAGCTGCGCACTTCGCTGCCTACCCGGTTGACCTGTGCCTCATTCCCATACTCGCCACCTGTCCCGAGGGCGGGATGGTTCTCGACCCGTTCTGCGGCACCGGCTCGACCTTGATTGCCGCGCGCAGCCTCGGCCGGTCCTGCGTCGGAATTGACATCTCCAGTGCGTATTTGGCGCTGTGCAGGAAGCGCTGCGACAGCTATCGCGCCGCGGCGAGGAGATCCTGAAATTCGGGATGTGCCTGAATGTAGTTGGCGATGAACGAGCAGCGCGGCACGACCTTCAATCCCTGTGTGCGCGCCAGTTCAAGAACTCCGCGCGCAAGCTCTGACCCTATGCCGTGGCCGGATATTTCCGGCGGGACTTCGGCGTGCAGAAGAGTCACGACGCCGGGCGAGCGGCGGTAGGTAATGAAGGTGCGCTTGCCATCGACGTCCATCTCGTAGCGCTGCGCCGCGCTGTTGTCCACTACCGCGTTCACGGTCGCGCCCAATCCAGTGTGCTAGCGCACCTTGCGCTCACGCTCGGCACGGCGTGCGGCCCGGTTCGGCGGCGGCCGACGCTCGACGCGGCTGATCGCGAGGAGCTGACCCTTGACGCGCACTCGCTGCAGGCGTTCCAGCACGGCAGGCGGCATGCCTTCAGGCAGGCGCACGAAGCTGTGGTCGCCGCGAATGTCGATCCCGTTGATCTGCGAGCCATCCAGGCGCGCCTCGTTCGCGATTGCGCCGACGATGTTGCCCGGCTGTACGCCATGCACGCTGCCGACCTGCAGCCGATACAGCTCCTGCGGATCGAAGCGCGAGCCGCGGCCGCGACGTGCGGCCGGGGGCTCACCCGTATGCTTGTGGGCGCGCTCCGGCGAGCGCTCCTCGTCCACCGCTGCGCGCTTGGCGCTCAAGAGGAGCGGCGTCTTGCCTTGCGCGAGCTGCGCCAGGGCCGCCGCGACATCGACGATGTCTGCACCCGTCTCATGCGCGAATTCCTCAACGACCGCGCGGTAGGTGCGCGCCGCCTCATGGGTGAGAGCGGCAGCGATGCGCTCTTTGAACTTCGCGACGCGTTTGGCATTGACGTCATCGATCGTCGGCAACGTCATCGTCTCGATCGGCTGGCGCGTCGCACGCTCGATCGCGTGCAGCATGTTGCGCTCGCGCGGCGCGATGAACAGAATGGCCTCACCGCTCCTGCCGGCCCGACCGGTGCGGCCGATGCGGTGCACGTAGGATTCGGTGTCGTAGGGCACATCGAAGTTCACGACGTGTCCGATGCGCTCGACATCGAGCCCGCGGGCGGCGACGTCGGTCGCGACCAGGATATCGATCTGGCCGGCCTTCAGCTGCGCCACGGTGCGCTCACGCTGCGACTGCTGCAGATCGCCGTTCAGCGCTGCGGCCGCAAACCCGCGGGCCTGCAGTTTCTCCGCGAGCTCGACGGTCGACTGCTTCGTGCGCACGAAGACGAGCATGGCATCGAAGGTCTCTACTTCGAGAATGCGGGTCAGCGCGTCGAGCTTGTGCATGCCGCTCACGACCCAATAGCGCTGCCGAATGTCGGTCGCCGTGGTCGTCTTGCTCTTGATCGTGATCTCCTGCGGGGTGCGCAGGTGTCGCTGTGCGATGCGCTTGATCTGCGGCGCCATCGTCGCGCAGAAGAGCGCAACCTGGCGCTCCTTGGGCGCCTGGCTCAGGATTGATTCGATCGCGTCGACGAATCCCATCTGCAACATTTCATCCGCTTCATCGAGCACGACAAAGCGCACGCCTTTCAAAGACAAAGTCCCGCGGTCGAGGTGGTCCATCACTCGTCCCGGAGTGCCCACGATGACATGCGTGCCTCTCTTCAGAGCGTGCAGCTGCGGGATGTAACTTTGGCCGCCATAAATCGGCATGACATGAAAGCCGCGCAGGTGGGCGGCGTACTTCTGGAAGGCCTCAGCAACCTGGATCGCAAGCTCGCGTGTCGGAACGAGCACGAGCGCCTGCGGCTCCTTCTGCGCAAGATCGAGCTTTGAAAGGATGGGTAACGCAAAGGCGGCGGTTTTGCCGGTTCCGGTCTGCGCTTGGCCGAGGATATCCGCGCCCGACAACAGCACGGGGATCGTAGCCGCCTGAATCGGCGACGGGGACTCGTAACCCACGTCGGCAAGCCCCTTCAGCACGATCTCGGAAAGACCGAGATCCGCGAAAGTGGCTGGCGGTGCAACCGCGTGCACGTTCATTGTCCTAGAACTCCAGGGTAAAAGTGTCGGCGGCGAGTGTATCCGCTTGGTAGCGCCGGGGTGATGTCAATTTCATTTTTGATCCGCCGGTTTTGCGAAATATGCTCATTTCGGCGGCGCCGCGCGCATTAGTTTGACAAGTTCGGGAACTGATCCCCGCCGCCGTAAAATCAAGCGCTGCCCGGCAACGCACGGCAGGTCCTCGCAGGTCGCGCGCGCGCACGCCTAGAGTCAAGCCTGCATCAAGCGCAGCTTTGCGAGCGGCGACTAAAGGCTCGATGGGCGTGCGGCGCGATTGCGCCGCCGTCTAGGAGCGCCCGCCGACCAACAAGAAATCTGAAGCACAGTCGCTCGCCCGCGACAGCCAATTGTATTGTTAAGTTCGGGTCTGTTTGAGGCTTATATTTCTTCGACCTGCTAGACTCGCCCACGACCCCTTTTTGATTTGAGCACGAAATTTCTCGTGCAATGGGGAAAAGCACGGATGGCACTTCGCAGTCTAACGATTGGATCTTTGGCGGTGTTCGTGGCGCTGGCGGCTTCGTCCGCAGATTCCCCGTCGCAATTGACCGGCCCACGCCCGAATTTGATTCCCGGCAATGCGCGCCTCTATGTGGTGGGCAGCCGCAGCGCCGAGCAACGCCGCAGCGCGACCGCGGGCAAAATGGACTCCATGCTTGCCGACCTGTCACGACATGCCCGGCTCGCGCGTCCCGATCACCTGCTCACGGATCTGCATGCCCTAAGTCCCGCCGCGCGCTTCGTCCAGAAAGGGGCGAGTGCAACACCTCTGGTCCTCATCGATGCCACCGCACGCGGCAATCCCCAGGAATTACGGACGGCACTCGAAGGCCTCGGCCTTGAGCGCGCGGCGCTGTACGCCAATGATGTGGGTGGCTGGCTACCGGTCAACCAATTGGAAGCTGCGGCCCGACGTGGCGAGCTCATCTCCATCCGCGCCTCGATGTCGCGCGCGAGCTCGGCGCCCGTCACCTCGCAGGGCGACTTCGCCGAGCGCAGCGACGTCGTGCGTGCTAGTAACGCGAGCCTCACGGGCGCCGGCATCAGCGTCGGCGTGCTGTCGGACAGTTTTAACTGTTACGCCGTCTATGCCGAGCCGAATAGCGGTGTGCCGGTCTCGGGCAATGACGGCTATGCCTATAACGGGTTTACTGCTGATTACGCTACCGACGTATCAACCGACAATCTCCCGGCAAACGTCAACGTTCTGGAAGAGGCCGACTGTCTGAACTACGGCGCACCCACGCAGCTGCCGTTCGGGGATGAGGGTCGTGCAATGCTGCAGATTGTCCACGACGTGGCGCCCGGCGCAGGGCTTTCCTTCTATACCGCGGAGAACAGCGAAGCCGACTTTGCCAGTGGAATCGGCAAGCTGGCCGCTGCGGGTGCCAAAGTCATTACTGATGACGTGGCCTACTTTGATGAGCCGTTCTTCCAGGACGGACTCGTCGCGCAAGCCATAGACAGCGTCGAGGCGCAGGGCGTGGCGTACTTTTCCGCCGCCGGCAACTTTGGGTCACTTGCCTACGAGAACACGGACCCCGCCTTCAGCACGACCTCCAGCAGCGGACCAAATGCGGGCGAGCTACTCCTGAATTTTGACACGTCCGGCAAGACCGACACGGCGGCTCTGCCCTTGACCATTCCGGCTATTCCGCCGGGTGATTTCGTCGCGGTGGTCGTGCAGTGGGACCAGCCGTACATCACAGGCGCAGCCGGCAGCCCCGGGGCCAGCAGCCATATTGACGTCTGCATTACCGGCGCGGCGGGCAGCGACACCATTACGGACGAAGACGGTAATCCGATCAGTTGCACGGGTCCGAACGCCACCGGCGCCGACCCTTATCAGATCATCATCATCGGCAATCCGGCCAATGCCGCCGGTAATTCTCAATCAGAGAATCTGAATGTGGTCGTCGGGCTGGCGGATGCCACAGCAAAGCCTGGCCGTATCCTCGTCGCAATCGAGGACGACGGGTTGGGCAGCACCATCAATTCCTTTGCGACTCACAGTCCTACAGTGCAAGGCCACCGCAGCGCCACGGGAGCCGCAACGGTGGGCGCGGCGTTTTATTTCAAGACTCCGCGGTGCGGCACGAGCCCCGCAGTTCTCGAGACCTTTTCTTCGCAAGGCGGCTTACCGATTCTGTTTGATACGTCTGGCAACCGGCTTGCCACTCCGGTCGTTCGCCAGAAGCCGGATTTCGTCGGCCCCGATGGCGTGAACGATACTTTTCTCGGTTTCACATTGGCCACGGCCGGGATCACCGGAACGGGTGGCTTGCTGACGACCTCGATTAGCGAGTGCCAGAATAATCCGGACTATCCGAATTTTTTCGGCACCTCGGCGGCAACACCGCATGCCGCCGGCATTGCCGCCCTCATGATGCAGGCGATCAGTGCCTCGCCCACGCAGATCTATGCGGCGCTGCGCGACAGTGCTTTGCCGATGAGTGGCACCACGCCGAACTTCAATTCCGGGTACGGTTTCATTCAAGCCGATGCGGCGCTGGCGCGCCTCGCTCCCGGAGCGCCGACGCTCTCGCTGGCTGCAACGTCGGTTGTCGTCGGCAACTCCACGACGCTCACCTGGTCTGACGTGGGTGCGACGAGTTGCACCGCTTCGGGCGCCTGGAGCGGCACGCTGGCGACCAGCGGCACCCAGACCATTTCGCCGACGACGGCGGGTACTTCGGTCTATTCGCTCACATGCGCGAATTCGGCCGGCCCGTCCGCCGCAAGCCAAGCCACTTTGACAGCCACGGCAGCCTCAACGAGCACGACGACATCTACCACCTCAAGCGGAGGTGGAGGCGGAGGAGACTTGGGAGGCTTAACGCTGCTAGGTCTCGCGGCGCTCAGCGTTGCCCGCCTACTGCGTGGGCGGAACAGCCGGCGCGCATCCATTCGCGTCGCGCCGCGCAAAGCCAGGGTCAGAGTTTAACTAAGCCGCATCTGGCGCCCGCCGTCGGCGCGCACCGTAGCCACGCTCGCCCAGTAGCCTGATTTAACTAAATCTGCCGCGCGAATGCGCTCGAGCGCAGCCCTCAGCCGGGCCTTGTAAATGCTAATAAGAATGATTAGCATTTAGAATCACAACCGGGCTCGGGTCGATGGCAACTACAAAGGCGGGGTTTTCGGCACTCGCATTGCTGTCGATAGCGGTAGCGGCGGCTGGCCTGAGCGGTTGCGGCGGTGGCGGCGCGGAGGCTGGCGCTACCACTTCGCCGCCGCCCGGAACGCTCTCCGCCGTCGCCGAATTGGGCGATCAGCTTTTCGGCGACACCAAACTCTCCGCCTCCGGCCGCCAGGCCTGCGCGACCTGCCACGTCCCCTCGAATGCGTATGCGGCAACCGACGCTCTGTCGGTGCCGCTCGGTGGCCCGGACATGACGCTGCCGGGCCTGCGCAACGCGCCTTCGCTCAGATACGCCTCATTCACACCGCCCTTCACCATCGTCGACGGAGGGGCGACGGGAGGCTTCTTTCGCGACGGCCGCGCATCGAGCCTCGCGGCGCAGGCGGCACAGCCCTTCGTCACGTCCTTTGAGATGGCCAATCAGAACGCCGCCGAAGTGATCTCCCGACTGCGCGCCTCGCCCGCGTCGCTCGCGCAATTCGTCACCGTGTACGGTGAGAGTGCGCTGGACGATCCAGACGTCGCGCTCAAGGACATGGCCGCGGCAATCGCAGCTTATGAAACGGAAGACCCGTCGTTTCATCCCTTCAGCAGCAAGTTCGACTTCTGGCTCGCGGGTCAAACGCAGCTCACGAGCCTCGAGCAGCAAGGCCTTGCACTCTTCAATGATCCGACCCGCGGCAATTGCACGGCCTGCCATCCGAGTCAGCGACAGGGCTACAACGAGCATGCGCTGTTCACCGATTTTACCTACGACAACATCGGCGTGCCGCGCAACTGGAAAATCGCCGCCAACCTTGCGCACCCGGTGAGTCCCGTCAACGGCGCGTCTCTGACTTATATTCCGGTTGAGATCAATATTCCCGCCGACTCCGAATACACCTACTACGACTTGGGCCTGTGCGGGCCGCTCGCGCCGGCGCCGAACGATCCGCACCCGCGGCCGGTGTTCTCCGACACGACTACGCTGTGCGGACAGTTCAAGGTGCCGACGCTACGCAATATCGCTCTCACGGCGCCCTACTTTCACAACGGCGTATTCGATACCTTAAAACAGGTGATTGAGTGGTACGTCACTCGCGACATCAACAATAACGTCGGCAACAATCCCAACCCGGTCGCCGCAGGACCCGGCGGCAATCCGTATGGCCCTGCGGGCAGCTTCTATCTGGCCGCCGACGGCAGCCCCGACCTGTTCGAATACAACGACCTGCCGGTCGAATTCGACGCCAACGTCAACGTCGGCGAAGTGCCCTATACACCGCCCACTTTCGCCGGCGGCCAGGCCCCGACGCTCACCGCGGATGACATCAACGCGGTCATCGCCTTCCTGTGCACGCTCACCGACGGCTACGACCCCAATCATCCCGACGCCTATGCCCTGCCGCAGCAGTGCCAGGCAGCCGTTGTCGCATCTCCCCAATCTTTGCGAGCTGAGTAATCATGAAAATTCCAACGCAGCCTTCTTTGCGGGCGCTCTTGGCGCTCACCGTCCTCGCCTGCATCAGCACGGCGCAAGCCGATCCCGTTCCCACCGACGCCGACGCGCGCGAGCAAAGGTTGGAACGCCACGTCGAAGAACTCGCGCAGCAGCTGCAGGCTGTGCAGGCCGAGCTGCAGGCACTGAAAGCGCAAAATCAGGCCGCTGCCTCAGCGCGCAACGCGCCGCCAGCGCCGCCAGCGCCTTCGTTGCAGATGCCGCAGCAAGCGGTGCAGACCGCGGCGGCGGCGCCTGCGCCTGCCCCTTCTGCCGTCCCTGCCGCTCCTGCCTCCTCGCCCTTTCAGAATCTGAGCCTGTGGGGCTACGGCGAGGTTTACTACATGCACCCCCGGGATTCCAAGCGCACGGAGTTTGATTTAGCGCGCGCGGTGTTCGGCATCGGCTATCAGTTCGACGAGCGTACGCTCTTCAATTCTGAATACGAAGTGGAGCACGCCGTGTCCTCCGCCGATGATGTCGGCGAATTCGAGGTCGAGCAGTTCTACATCGATCGGCTGCTGAGCGACCAGGTCGGCGTCAAGGCGGGCCTTATTTTGCTGCCTTTCGGCCTTCTCAACGAATATCACGAGCCAACCAATTTCTACGGCGTGCAGCGCAACTTCGTCGAGACGCTGATTATCCCCAGTACCTGGCGCGAAGGCGGCGCAGCCTTGCACGGGCAGACCGAATTCGGGTTGGCGTGGAACGTGGGCATCACGAGCGACCAGGATCTGTCAAAGTGGGACTTCGCTCCCGAATTCCCGCAGTACACGACCGCACTCGATTTGGAGGACAACGAGGTCGCACCATTGCAGGCCACGCATCAGGAACTCGCCCTCGCGAAGGGACAGCATCTGGCGCAATATCTGGCACTCAACTACAACGGCGTGCCGGGCCTCAAGGTGGGCGCCAGCATCTTCAATGGCAAGCTTGCGACCGTTCCCGCTCCGCCCAACGCCCCCGTGCCGGACGATCAGCACCTCACCTTGTGGGAAGCGCATGCGCGCTGGATGCCCGGCAACTTCGATATCTCAGCGCTGTACGCACATGGAGCCATTACCAATCTTGCTGCGATCAATGCCCAGAATCCTGGCTCGCCCAATCCAATCCCGTCGTCATTCCTGGGATACTATGGCCAGGTCGCCTACACCGCCTGGAGCAGTGGCGGCTATCGGTTCGCGCCCTTCGTGCGCTGGGAACACTACGATATGGGTGCAAGCTATGAAGGCGTGAGCGGGCCGGTGGTACCGACGGGGCTCGTGCCGCTGTCCGCAGCTCCGGGAGACTATGGATATTGGCCACAACGGTATGATCGCGTCTGGACGTTCGGCGCCAACTACTACCTGGGCCCGCACCTGGTATTGAAGGCCGACTACCAGTCCTTCCGGGTCAACACCGACTTCAGCCGCTACGATCTCGGTCTGGGGCTGAATTTTTAGGGTATGAAGAACGCGCGGTTGCTGTTGATCCCGCTCTCACCGTTGGCGCTGGTCACGCCCGCGTACGCGGTAACCTACCTCACGGTGGAACAGGCGCAGACGCTCATGTTCGAGGGTAGCGTGTTGACGCGCGATACTCGTGAACTGACAGCGGCGCAAATACAAGCCATCGAGAGCGATTCCGGAGTCAAAGTCATAAATCCTCAGGTGAATGCCTGGCACGACAGCGCCGGCGGCTGGTTTCTCCTCGATCAGGTCATCGGCAAGCATGAGTTCATCAATTACGCGGTGGCGCTCGATGCCAGCGGCGCTGTGCGGCAGCTCGAGATTCTCGACTATCACGAAAGCTACGGCGGCGAAGTGCATCTGCCGGCGTGGCGGCGGCAGTTCATCGGCAAGCATCATGGCTCAGCGCTGCAGTTGAATGGCGATATCAAGAACATTTCCGGAGCAACGCTGTCATGCGGCCATGTCACCGACGGGGTACGCCGCTTGCTTGCAACCTATGCGCTCGTGCTCGCTTCCGCCGAGCATTGAGCGGGCGCGCCCGCTACTCGGCACCGTAGTCGCGGTACGGGTACGCGCTGCGGCACCGCGCGCCGCCCACCGCGCCATCGATCAGGCGTTTGCGGCAGTCCTCGAGATCCATCGGCTGATGAGCTTCCAGGAGGAAGAAAGCGATGTCAGCCGCTTGAACCGGGCAGCAGCGCATGCCCCCGTGACCGTCCATCCACACACTTTTCGAGTATTGGCATGGGCCGCGCGCATGGCGCAGCTTTCTCAAGGTCTATTTGACGCCAGCATCGGCAGTACGCTCGTCAAATGGGGCATGCTCGCTGCGCCGCGCGCGGCTCCCCTTTGCGGCGGTTCGCGCGCAAGCTTCCGCGATATTGAGTTGCGAAACGGACAACAGGTGTTCTTCAAGCGCCCCCTGTGGATCGATCTCGGCGGTATTGCCAAAGGCTACGCCGTGGATCGCGCCGTCGCGGCGCTGCACGCCTGCGGCGTCACCTCGGCCTGCGTGAATGCAGGTGGCGATCTGCGCACGGCGGGCACGGAGGCTGAGCGGGTCACGATTCGCACTGCGGCGTCACCTCTTGATGTTCTGCCGCTCGTGGAAATTCGCCGCGGCGCATTGGCGACGAGCTGTAGCGCGATCTCTGCCCGATCCCATGCCGGCGAACAGGTCGGCTGCCACGTCAGCGGTCAAACACACCGGGCAGTCAACGCGCGCATCACGGTTTCGGTACTCGCGGCACGCTGTGTTATCGCCGATGCCTTAACCAAGGTCGTGCTGGCCGATGAGGCCGCCGCAGCGCCGCTGCTACGTCGCTTCCATGCGGTTGCCCACGTGCATCATCCTGACCGTCCAGGAACGGGATGGCGCACTATCGGTGGGCTGCAGTGATCAGACATCGGTATCTGGTGTGGCCGATTGTCCTCGGCGTTTGGCTCTCCGGTGCGCTGTGGCTAGTGTTTCACGACTTCCTCGCGCGCTCCGGGGAATTTGGCCTCACGGCACATCCGCTCGAGCAATGGTGGCTGCGAGCCCATGGCGCCTTTGCGTTCGCCTCGCTGTGGCTGCTCGGCTTTTTATCGGTAGCGCATGTGGGAGGCCGCTGGGCGTGGCGGCGTCAGCGTCGCTCGGGCCTCGTGCTGCTCGGCGTCTATATCTGGCTCGTGGTCACCGGCTACCTCCTCTACTATGCCGGCGGTGATGCGTTTCGCGCCGCGGTGTCGCTCGGACACTGGACGGTAGGGCTCGTGGCTCTCGTCTTTCTGCTCCTGCACCGACGCATTCGCCGCGGCGCAGGCGCCCGTCATTAAGAAACACCCATCTCGATCGAGAGCCGCACAAGATCAGCCGTGCGCGTGACGCCGAGTTTGGCCTTGATCTGCGTGCAGATGTTGGCGACGGTCTTGTAGCTGACGCCGATCGCCGCGGCGATCTGCGCGAGGCTGCGTCCTTCACTCAAAAGCCGCAGAATCTCCAAGTCGCGCTCCGTCAGTCGATTCCACGGATCGGCGTCAACCGGACCGTGCACGGCAAGCTCCTGCGCGATCTCACGCTCGACGTACCGTCCGCCCTCAATAACGCGGTTGAGCGCGACCCGCAGCTCCTCGGGGCTGGCATTCTTGCTGACATAGCCGCGCGCGCCTGCCTGCAGCGCG
>Ga0302314_10006129_pt1 | contig 21826 bp, 16 predicted proteins | sample III_Palsa_N2_3_FD_200533 | JGI IMG/M metagenome (GOLD analysis project Ga0302314, IMG submission 200533) | Peat permafrost microbial communities from Stordalen Mire near Abisko, Sweden - III_Palsa_N2_3 | ecosystem: Environmental > Terrestrial > Soil > Palsa > Peat permafrost | place: Sweden...
TTTGTTTTTCGGGGGGGGGGGTGGGTGCGGGGGGGGGCGGGGGCCCCCCGGCCCCCCCCCGCCGCGTTCGTGGTCGGACCGGATCTGCCGGCCGGTCAGCTGCCGTTGGCGCTGTAGAAGTAGCCGAGGATGCTTTCGAGCGAGAGCTCGGCGCCGCTCGGCAGTTCGCCGGATCCGGCGAGCGACCTGGCCAGGCTGGTCAGGCTCGACAGCGACTGCGTGAAGGACCCGGTGCCGACCGAGTTCTCCAGGTTGACGACCGCCGTGGTCAGCCGGCCTGCCGTGGCGCTGGTGATCTGACCGATGCTCAGTTCGTACTGGATCTCCTGGTTGAGCTGGCCGATCGCCTCGTCAGTGGAACTCGGCGCCGGGAGCGGCGGAGAGGTGAGTACGGTCGGGGTCTCGGTCGCCGCTGCGGAGGCAGGGGACGATGACACGGTCGCCGTTCCTGTCGCTGTGGCGGCCCCTGTGCTCGTTCCTGTCGCTGTCGCTGTAGCCACGGTTGTCGGGCTCGAGGACGGAGCCGGGGACTTCGACGCGCTCGCCCCGCCAGCGGCGTTGGCGCCCACATCGGCACCTGCCGCGGTCAGGACCGCCGAGGAGCCGCCGTGGCCGTTGTGCCCGATCGCATAGCCGACGACGAGGCCGACACCCAGGGCAACCACGGCCGCGGCCACGCCGCCGATGGTGGCGAACTTCGCACGCTGGGCCAGTCGATTCAGCTCGCCCTCGCGCTCGGTGCTCAGCACGGCCACGCTCGCGGCCCCGGCCACATCCGCCGTGGCGAGCACCGCCGCCCCGGCACCGACACCGGCACCGACCAGGTTCCCGCTCCCTGATCCACCGCCGTGGCCGCTCGCGACCCCGCTTTCCGCGCCGAGCACACCGGCCTCGGCTCCCGCCGCACCCGCACCAGCACCAGCGCCCGCACTAACACCAGTACCTGCGCCCGCACCAGCGCCTGCACCAGCACCAGCGCCGCTGGATATCGGCGTCGAGGCCGTCTCCGTTCCCGCGAGGATCCCGCCGGCCAGTTCACCGGCCATCAGGCCGGCGCCCGCCCCGAGCACCGCGCCGCTCGCGGCACCGGCCGCAGCTGCGCCGATCTCGGCAGCCTCGGCAGCCGCCGCGATCTCAATGGCCTCTACAGCCCCTACAGCCCCAGTCGCCTCAACAGCCGCGGTGCGGGTCCGGACCATCGGCAGGACAAGCGGTGCCACCCCGGCCAGCCCCGCACCCGCGCCGCGCGCCCGTCCGGCGAACTCGCCCAAGTCGGGGCGCTCCAACGGGTTCTCCGCGAGGCAGGCCAGCACCAGCACGGCGAGCGCCGAGTCGGCCTCGACCAGTTCGGTCAGGTGCACCCTGGCCCGCGCCCGCCAGAGGACCAGCAGTTCGACGGTGGTGACCGCGCCCGCGCCGGCCACCAGGCGCTCGTACTCGGCCAGCAGCTCGGCGTGTCCGATGAGCATCTCGTAGAGCATCCAGCCCAGCCCGAACACGTCCGCCGCCTCGGTGGCCGCCGAGCCGCTGCCCACCGCCGCGCCGGGCTCGCGGGACACGGCGAGGCGCTCCGGGGCGAAGTAGCCGGTGACCTGCTGCTCCATCGAGATCGACGAGCCGTCCGGGTAGGCCAGGCCCGGCGCCAGGTCGAGCAGGCAGCCGCCGCGGCGCACCGGCCAGACCGAACCCGCGTTCAACCAGCCGTGCGAGCCGCCCGTCGGCAACGCCTCGTTCAGCGTGCCGGCGAGCATCGCCGCGACGGCGAGCGCCTCGGCCGGCGGCAGCGCGCGGCGCTGGATCTTGGCCGCGAGCCCGCGGCCGGCGAGGGGCTTGACGACGACGAACTCGATGACGATCTCGGTGTGCGCGGCGTGGCCCGGCTCCCCGCCGCGCAGGGCGGCGAGCGCCCGGGAGTCCACGATCATCCGCAGTTCGCCCGTGTCCAGCACGGTCGGTGCCGCCGGTGGAGTCAGACCACGGACGGCCTCGGCCGCATCGGCCAGCCCCCCGTGGTCGGAGAGCTGGATCCAGACATCCGAGCCCGTCTCCAGATCAACCGCGATCCAGGACGCACCTGTCTCGCGCTCGCCCTGCCGCCGGGTCAACCGGTATCGGTCCGCGAGAACTATGCCTTCTGATATGCCGATCACAAGCGCGCATTCTGCCGGTTGGGAGCCCAGACGCGAAACCGGCGTCTCCCAATCGATACCATTCTGTTTATCACGGTCTTGAATCGTAGGTTGACCTGGATCGTCGCGGGTGTGAACGAGCGGCCGGCCGCGCGCTCCGCGCCGACGGGTGGCAAGCTGGGAGCATGCGGACAATTTTCGAGGCCGCGGGCGGCGATGCCTGTTTCGATCAGGCGCTCGCAGACGTCGGCCTCGCTGACGACGGCCGCCTCAGGCAAGCCCTTCACGACTACTTCGCCTGGGCGACTACGACCACGATGTCCCGCTATCACCAGAGCGCCGACGACGTTCCAGGCGGCCTGCGCATTCCGCGCTGGTCATGGGACGGCCTCGTCGACGGCGACAGGGCCCCAACTGACGGCTCATGAGGCGCCCCGGTTGAGGCCTCGGGCGACAGTTGCTACGCCTCGAACGTCACCGTCACCGGCGCGTGGTCCGACCACCGCGTGGCATGCTCCGAGGCGCGTTCGACCACCGCCGTCTTCGCGTACTTCGCGAGGCCCGGCGTCGCGATCTGGTAGTCGATCCTCCAGCGGATCGCTGCGGTTTTGAGCACGAGGTTGCCCGATTGGTCGCCGTGAGTTCGGCTGTCGACCTAGTCGGTGCACGCAGCCGCCGTGCCCGGTCTTTGTGATGCAGACGGCGGTGCGCTCGTTACCCACCCGCCCCGCGCGGCTCACGTGGTGCTTGAGCCGCGTTGGGGATGTCCGGCAGCATCGCTCGGTTTCGTTCGATAGCGCGGGAAACAGCGCAGGAAGCTGTGGAGACCGGCTTGGCGCCGGAGCGGCACTTCGGCCCGCCGTTCCCGTTCCTCAGCCCGGATGCCCTGGACCTGCCCGCGGAGGGGAATTTGAGATGTTCGGGGGCGTGAAAACCCACCGCTCAAGACCGCGTAAGCCCTGCAAGCACGACGTCAAGGTTTACGCAAGCGCGGTGTCACGGTCTCGAGGAACCACTCTATCGACAGGGAGGGCACGGGGGCGATCAACCACGCAGGTCGTGGCGCGCCGGGCTCTCCCGAATAGCGCGACCGCCGGGCGCCGACGATTGCGGCCTGGCGGTCGCGGAGGGTGGAGATTCAGGGAGATCACCATGTGTCCGCAGGATCGGGGATGGTTCAAGAGCAGCTTCAGCAACGACAGCCCGCCCAACTGCGTGGAGGTGCGCTTCGAGGGCGAGCGCGCGTTGGTGCGTAACGGGACGGTGCCGGACGGGCCGGTGCTCACGTTCGAGCGCGCCGAGTGGGAGGCGTTCGAACTCGGCATGTTCCACGGCGAGTTCACGATGCCACTGCGCTAGCCGCACGCCGTGGCGGCCCGCTCCGGCTTCGGGGCGGGCCGCCGCTACCTGCCCGGATCGCGATTAGAACTCTGATATGCCGGGCAGGGCTTTTGTCGGGAGGGTTCATGGAGCAGGATCGGCGCGTCGAACCGCCGCGCATCGAGCTCGCGTCCGTCTCCTCCACGGTCTCCGGCACTGCCGGCGAGGTTCTCCAGGCCAGGGATATCACTGGCGGGGTGCACTTTCACGCGAGTACGCGCGCCGAGGCCGTGGTGCCGCGCCAACTGCCCGCCGATGTCCGCGGGTTTGTCGGGCGGGGGACGGAACTCGGTCGGCTCGCGGCGGCGCTGGAACCGGGGACCGCCGGGCCGGCTCCGGTGATCGTCTTGGTGGGCACGGCCGGGGTGGGCAAGACCGCGCTGGCCGTGCGCTTGGCCCACGAGGTGCACCGGCGCTTCGACGGCGGGCAGCTGTTCGTCAACCTTCGCGGCTACGACTCCGGCCGTCCGCTCGAACCGGCCTTGGTGCTCGGACGCTTCCTACAGGCGCTCGGCGTCGCTTCGGGCGAGATGCCCGCGGGAGTGGACGAACGGGCCGGGCTCTACCGTTCCCTGCTCGCCGACCGGCGGGTTCTGGTGGTGCTGGACAACGCGGCCACCGTCGGACAGGTGCGCCCGCTGCTGCCCGGCGGACCCGGATGCCTGGTCATCGTCACCAGCCGCAGCCGTCTGTCGGGCCTGGCCGCGCGGGACGGGGCGCTGCGCATCGCCGTGGACCTGCTGCCCGAGCCGGAGGCGATCGAACTGGTGGTGGCGACGACCACGACGTACCGCAGCGGCGATCCGCCGGCTGCGCTGGTGGAGCTCGCTCGGTTGTGCGCTCGGCTGCCGCTGGCGCTGCGGATTGCGGGGGAGCGCGCGGCGGCACGGCCCTTCATGCCGCTCGAGACGCTCATCGGGCAGCTGCGCGGGGAGTCCTCGCTCTGGCAGGCGCTTTCGGCTGAGGATGAGACGGAGGCTGACGCGGTGCGCACGGTGTTCGCTTGGTCCTACCGCGCGCTGCCGGAAGCCGCGGCACGCGCTTTCCGCCTGCTGGGCCTGTTTCCCGGCCCGCACATCGGAGCCGAGTGCGCCGGAGCTCTTCTGGACGTGCCTGCGGACCGGGCTGCCGGGCTGCTCGACGTGTTGGCCGGCGCGCACCTGATCGAACAACGCGGGCCGGCCCGGTACCAGTTCCACGATCTTCTGCGCGCCTTCGCGGCGGACCAGGCCCGCGAGCGGGATGACGAGGCGCAGCGTCGCGAGGCGCTCGCGCGGGCGGTGCGGTGGTACCTGCGCACCGCGCACGTCTCCGGGCAGGCGATCGAGGCCCTGCGTCCCGGTGTGCTGGACGAACCTGTCGAAACTGCAGCGGTCTCGGCGAAGCGCGTCGACCATCGGGCCGCAGTGCTCTGGTACGAAGCCGAACAGGCCAATCTGTCGCCGATCGCGCACGCGGCGAGTGAGATCGGCCTCGACCGGGAGGCCTGGCAACTGGCCGTGACCCTCGGCCCGCTGCACGCCACGGCCGGAGGTTTGGACGAGTGGTTGGAGATCGCGCAGATCGGCCTGGACTCGGCCGAACGCGTCGGCGATCGCGGAGGCCAGGCCCACGTCCAGATGACGCGTGCGACCGCACTGACCCTGACGCGCAGGTCCGGGGAGGCCCTCGAGGCGCTTCAGGCGGCGCGCGAGGTCTTCACCGAGGTGCGCGACCTGCCGCAGATGATCGACGCGGAAAACCGCCTCGGCCTGCTCCACCGTTCCGATCGGGACCTGGAGATGGCAGAGGCCTGCTTCCGCCGCGTCCTGGAATGGGCGGGCGAAGCCGGCCTGCCGGTGTGGCAGGCGCTCGCCCAGGGGAACCTCGCGGATCTCGCGGAGGCCGGCGGGCTGGATGAAGAGGCGGCTACTCGGGCCGACCAGGCGCTCGCCACGCTCGACAGCGCGGGCGCCGATCTGAACATGAGCATAAGCCCGCTGCTCATCTTGGCGCGCGTGCAGCGCAAAGCCGGTCGCCTCGAGTCGTCCGGGCAGTTCGCGAGGCGCGCTGCGGAGGTTCTCGCGGACGGACCCGGCAACCGTTGGCTCGAATACGCCGTGGCCTTCGAGCAAGCAGCCGGTGCCCTCGCCGCTGATCAGGCCGAGCAGGCCCTGGAAGGCTACTGGCGGTGCGCGGGGCTGGCCCGCTCGCTCGGCGATCGCCGACGCGAAGCACACGCGCTCACAGCGATCGGCCGCGTGCTCGTCCACCTCCAGCGCGTCGACGAGGCCGTTGATTTCGCCCGCACCGCGGCCGCGATCTCCCGTGAGCACGCCACAGCGTTCGACACCGCCGGCGCGCTCGCCGTTCTCGTGCGGGCGCTGAATGCCGCAAGCCGGGCAGACAGCGACGCGGCGGAGCGGCGGGCGGAAGCGGTACGACTCTTGGAGACCTACACCGACCCGGCTGCAGCAGACCTTCGTGCCCAGCTTCTCGCTGGCGATTGAAACAAGCTGGGCTCGAGCTCGAGAGTAGAGCTAGGTAGACCCATTCAGATCCATAGGCTCATCAGCTGCCCGTAATGCAGCAGGTGAACGACCGCACTGCCGTACTCGACCCATGCCCCTCGAGTCACGCCGGTCTCAAAGAGCTCGGCGCTCTCAAGGACGATCCATGCCGGCCAGTCGAGCGGCTCGAAGTTGGCCACGATCCCGCAGACTCGGATCTCGCGTGCAAACGGCGCGAGACCGCCACGCGGCATGGCGCTCCACGCGGCCCCGACCGCGCACGCCACGACCATCGCGGCGGCAACCAGGCGTGGTGCCACGCGTATCTCCCGCATCGTCTCTCCACCATGTCCGTATCCACGAGGCCTGAGCCGGTAACGCAGAGCATAGAGCATCGAGTAGGCAGAGACGTACCGAAGGTGCCGAAGGCGTCGGTAGAGGCCGAGGCTGGAACTGATTCACGATTCATTCAGTTTTGACGCGCCCGGAGCGCGTAGAATGGCAGCGGACAAGCCGGACTGGGGTCGACGCATTGACTGCTGCAGACGCGGAGCCGAGCGCGCAGGCACAGGCGCTGGCGGCGGCGTGGGTGGCCGAGCTGCGCGCCGCCCGGATCTCGGCGGGCTGGTCGCAGCAGGATGTCGCCACGGCGCTGGGTGTGCGCAAAGCGACCGTCGTTGAGTGGGAAACCGGTAGGCACCTCGCGGCCTGGCGGAATCTTGTCGCGGCCGGCCGCGAGATAGGGGTGCGCCTCGTGGTGGTCGGCCGGGATGGGCGGGTGCGCGACGAGCTCGTCGAGGCGGTGGCCGGCGAGCCGTGGGCGCGCGGCGAGTTGCGGCGCCTCGGCGCGACGCTACGCGTCGAGAGGGGCGCCGCCGGGCTCACCCGGGCGGCACTGGCCGCCGACATGGGAGTGTCGGAGTGGTCCTTCGCCCATTTTGAGCGCGGTCAGCTCTATCCTCGCCTGGCCGTTCTCGGAGCGTGGGTTGGAGCACTCAAATGCGACATTCGGTGGCAACCGGTAGTTTGACGCCCCACTTCATCGGAAATATGTCTGATATAATTTAGTCGAACCCTGATATGTGCACGGCTGCGTCCGCAATTGCCGTTGCAATGTTGCACGGCTGCCGGTCGTTCAAGAGTGCGAATTTCCGATGGAACGCCGCTTTGCGCGGTCGCGGATCCGGTCGGTTTCGGTGCGGGAGGGAAGCGGGCGGCTGCGGCCCGCGAGGAGGGGTTGTGTTCTTCCGTTTACTCGGCCCTGTCGACGTGTGGACGAACGAGCGCAGCCATTCGGTCGGCCAGGCCAAAGCCCAGACGGTCCTTGCGATCCTGCTGCTCGAGGCGGGCCGCGTCGTACCGGTCCAGACGCTCGCCGAGCGCCTCTGGGACGAGAACATGCCGGGACAGGCGCGCGAGACTCTGCAGGTGTATATATCAAGGCTGCGAGGGCGGCTGCGCGCGGCCGGCGACCAGCTCGGCGTCATCACGAGCACCCCCGGCGGCGGTTATCGGCTGAACGCCGAGCAGCACCAGATCGACGTGCACAGGTTCAGCCAGCTGATCGGCAGCGCTCGGTCAGCCGCGAACGAGCATGACCTGCAGCGCGCTCGCAGTCTACTGCTGCATGCCGAGTCGCTCTGGCGCGGAGAGCCGCTCGAAGGCCTGAGCGGCAGATGGGCCGAGACCACGCGCCACGCCCTGCTCCAGCGCCGACGCGGCGGACTGCTCGCACGCATCGGCCTTGACCTGCGGCTCGAGGCCGACCGCGAGGACGCGATCAGTGCCCTGGTCGAATTCATCCGCTCCGGCCGGATCGACCAGGGCGCCATCGAGATGCTCATGACCGCCCTGGCCTCCGCCGGGCGCCAAGACGAAGCGCTGGAGGTCTACCGCTCCGCGCGCCTCCGGATGCGCGAGGAACTCGGCGTCGAACCCCGGCGCGAGCTCGCCGCCCTGCACCAGACCATCCTGCGCGGCGAGCCGCTGGCCGTGCAGACCGGCGCCCAACGGCCCGCGCGCATAGGGCCCCTCGCCCCGCGAACCCTGGACCGTGACCCGGCGCACCTCATCGGCCGGGACGAGGTCCTGCACGACCTGATGGCCGCAGTCGCCGAGGACCTCGGTACGCCCCAGGGGATCGCGCTGTGCGCGATCGACGGGATGCCCGGGATCGGCAAGACCGCGCTCGCGCTGCGCGCGGCGCATCAACTCGCCTCCCGCTGTCCGGACGGGGCACTGCAAGTCAGCTTCCGTACCCACGATCCGCGCCGCAACCCGCTGGATTCCCGCACGGCCCTGGTGATGCTCCTCGAGGCGCTCGGCACCACCGCCGACGAACTGGGGCGAGCCGCGTCTCACGACGAGCTCGCCGCGCTCTGGCGCCGCCGAACTCACGGCCTGCGTCTGCTGGTCGTCTTCGACGACGTCCGCGACACCGACCAGATCGCGCCCCTGCTCCCGGTCAGCGGCGGCTCGGTGATCCTGGTCACCTCCCGCCAACGGCTCGCGCCGCTGCCCGACGCACGCCACCTGACCCTCGACGCGCTCAACGATCTCGCCGCGACCCGCCTGCTCGCCCGCGTCGCCGAGCGCCAGTTCCCCGGCAAGAGCCGCGAGCTGCGCCGCTTCGCCGCGCGCTGCGGCGGGCTGCCGCTGGCTATCACGGTCGCCGCGGCCCACCTGCGAGCGCACCCGGCGTGGTCGCTGTCCGACCTCGTTCAGCGCCTGGAGAACCCGCCCCCGACCCCGTCAGACCGGATCTCCGCCCCCGTGCACCTGGCCTTCGAACTCTCCTACCAGATCCTCACCCCGCGCCACCGCGCACTCCTGTGGCTCGCCGCCCATCAGCCGACCCCCGACCTCGGCATCCACGCCGCCGCCGCGCTCCTCGACGCCGACACCGCCGGGGCGGACCTGCTGCTCGAGACGCTCGTCGAGCACCACCTGCTCGAGGAGGTCAGCCGTCACCGCTACCGACTGCACGACCTGCTACGCACCTTCGCAGCCCAGCAGCCGCCAGACGGACAGGGCGAGGCGGCGATCGTCACCGCGATCGAGCGCATGACCGCCTTCTACCTCGCCGCGGCTGCACGCGCCGAACACACCCTGCGCCCGAGCCGACGGCTGCCGTCCGGCATCTCCACATGCCCGTTGGCAGCCGAGGTCAGGCTCGAAGACGCCGTCGGCGCGAGCGCGTGGCTCGAGGCGGAATCCGCCAACCTGCTCGCGCTCACCGCCTACACCGACGTCCCGGGATCCCGATACGCGGGACTCCTCGCCGCCGTTCTCGCGCCCTACCTCGACCGGCGCGGCCTATGGTCTCAGGCGGTCGGGATCCTCTCCCGCGCACAGCGAGCCCTGATTCCGGCAGGAGAGGACCGCCCGGACCCCAACCTCGCTCAGCTGCTCGTCCATCTCACCGCCGCTCACGTGCGCACCGGAGCGCTCGAGGACGCGACGGTTTCCGGCACGGCAGCCCTCGACGTCTGGCGCGGCCTGCACGACTACCGTGGACAAGCCGACGCGCTGCTTGAACTCGGCCGCATCCACTGGCGCTCAAGGCACCTCGACGAGGCCATCGCGGCCTACCGGGAAAGCGAAGCCCTCTACAAACGACTGAGCCTTCCACACGGCCGCGTCCTCGCCGACTACCACAGCGCCATCAGTCTGTTCGAGCAGAACCGCTACACCGACGCCGTGAACGCGGCTCTGCACGCTCTCGAGATCGTCGACGACGCCGAAGACCCGGCCCTCAAGTGCGAAGTCCTGATCAACCTAGCCGAGCTGTACCAGCGCACCGGCCAGGACGAGCGCGCCGGCTACTACCTCCAGCACGCCCGCAGGCAGGGACGGGACCGCTCAGACCCGCAGTGGCTCGCCGCTCTCGCCCTCAACACGGGAATCCTCGAATACCGCGCGGGAGACGATGAGGCGGCCTCCCGATCCCTGCACACCGCGCTCGACCTCTACCAAGCCCTCGGCGACCGCGACTACCAATTCGACGCCCTCACCATCCTCGCCGTCGCGCGCGCCTCCGGCGACCGCGCAGCCGCGCGCGCCTACCTCCGGCGCGCCGAACAACTGCTCGCGGACGCCGAAGACCCGCGACAACGCGCACGCATCGAAACCACCGCGGCGGACCTCTCCCTGCGGGAGGGCGAGGTGTCTGAGGCCGTCGACCACCTACGGACAGCGATAGACCTCGCCAGCCACGCCGACGCCCCGCTCGAGGAAGCCCACGCCCGCCGGGCCCTTGGCGGAATACTGGCCGGACGAGGCGACAAGGTCGCAGCCCACCGCCAGCACCGCCGGGCCCAGAACCTCTACCGGCGTCTCGGGCACTCCAATGCCGAAAGGCCGACAGTACACTGATATAGCTGATATGGGTGTCCCCAAGGGGAGTCGAAGGCCGAACCCAACGCCGAGGATGAGAATCAGCGAGGCCGCTGTCGCGGTATCTCGATGCTCACTGACTGGCGGCTGCCAACTGCCCACGGCCGCCGAAACCGGTGCTGGTGTCGGGACTGGCGGAAACCGCGTCAGTGCGGCTCGGCTTTGCAACGACGCTTTGGTGGAGGGATGGAACCAGCGGTCCTTTCGCAGGCAGCCGACGCGGCCGGACTGAGCTGGAGCCGGGGCGGGCCGGTGGGTAACGCACCGACAGCCGACCCACGAAGACCGGGCACAGACCAGCGGGTACCAGGCGAGCCGCAGCGATCAGGCTCCTGGCGGGCGGGAGACCGAACCGCCCGCCAGACCACCACACTGCCTTAAGCCCCGTACGTCACCGTCACCGGCGCGTGGTCCGACCACCGCGTGGCATGCTCCGAGGCGCGTTCGACCACCGCCGTCTTCGCGTACTTCGCGAGCCCCGGCGTCGCGATCTGGTAGTCGATCCTCCAGCCCGCGTCGTTGTCGAAGGCCCGGCCGCGGTAGGACCACCAGGAGTAGGGGCCTACCTCGTCCAGGTGCAGGGAGCGGACGAGGTCGACGTAGCCGGCCTCGTCGAAGACGCGGGTGAGCCAGGCGCGCTCTTCGGGCAGGAAGCCGGCGGTCTTCTGGTTGGACTTCCAGTTCTTCAGGTCCGCCTCGCGGTGGGCGATGTTCCAGTCGCCGCAGACGACCAGTTCGCGGCCCTGGGCCTCCAGCCGCTCTCGGGCCTCCTTGAGGTAGCCGAGGAACTCCTCCATGAAGCGTTCCTTCTCCTCCTGCCTGGGCGTGCCGGTCTCGCCGGACGGGAGGTACAGGCTGGCCACGGTGATGCCGGGCAGCCCGTCCACCGGGGGCAGGTCGATCTCCAGGTAGCGGCCGGACCCGTCGAACTCGGCGGAGCCGAAGCCGACCTGGGACCTGGTCGGCTCGACCCGCGTGTACAGGCCGACGCCCGCCCTGCCCTTGGCCGCCGCCGGGGCGAACAGGGGGCGGGCCCAGCCCTCGGGCTCCCGCAGCGTCGCCGGGACCTGCGCGTGCTCGGCGCGCACCTCCTGCAGGCAGACGACGTCGGCCCCGGTGGCGGCCAGCCACTCCTCGAAGCCCTTGCCGGACGCGGCGCGGATGCCGTTCACGTTGACGGTCGTGATGGTGATCATTTCGCTCCTGTCGACGGCGGCCGGGCGCCCTTGTCTGCCATGACCCCACCCATTGTGCACGCCACCACCGACACCCGTCCGGAGGCGGGCCCTACCCGCACGGAGGTATCGGCGGGCCTCCGTGTGGCGGGCGCGGGCGCGGGCATGAAAGCATGCGTATCCGTATACCTAGTACGAAGATCACCGGCACGTCGCGGCCGGTGCCCTTGAGTCGAGGGGGAGAACCAGATCATGACCGTGCCAGCCGGCCCGGACCAGCCTTCGCGGGGGTACGGGTCCCATCCGCCGCAGGATCCGGGCGCGGGCCAGGGCGGATACCCGGGGCAGCAGCCCGCGCCGCAGCAGCCGGGGTACGGGGCCCCGCAGCAGCCCGGGCAGTATCCGCAGCAGGGCCAGCAGCAGGTCCAGGGCCAGCAGCCCTACCCGGGCCAGCCGTACCCCCAGCAGCCCCCGCAGTACCAGCAGCCGCAGCAGCAGGGCTGGGGCCAGCAGCCTCCGCCCCCGCCGCCCTACCCGGGGCAGTCCGGCGCCTACGGCACCCAGCAGCCGTACTTCCCGCCGCTGCCGCGGCAGACTGTGCATTTCAACCCGGCGATGCTGCTGCCGATCCACCACTGGCTGCGCGACCGCTCGCTGCGCAACTGGATCACGATCCTGTTCGTCGCGCTCGTCGTCGTGCCCTCGATCGCGCTGGTCTACGTCGGCAGCGACACGACCAGGATCTCCAAGTCCACCTGGGCCTTCGCGATCTACTTCGCCTGCGCGTGGCTGCTGGTGCTGTGGATCACGATCCGGCCGCCGATGGTGCGGCCGATGATGCTGCTCGAGGTCGGGGTCATCGGACTGATCTTCGAAGCGCCACTGGCCATTTGGCTGGAGAAGAAGCTCGAGACGCCGAACCAGAACCTGTTCGCGTACATCTTCACCGTCGGGCTGCCCGAGGAGTTCGTGAAGATCCTGCCGGTGGTCGTGCTCGGGCTCGTGCTCAAGAACGTGTGGGGGCCGCTCACGCCGAAGGACTACCTGTTCCTCGGCGCGGTCAGCGGACTGGCGTTCGGCGCGGCCGAGGCGGTGCAGTACATCAACGTCTACATCCCGGAGACGTCCGGCGAGATCGCGGCGCAGGCGGCCCAGGCGGGGGCGGATCCCGCCTCGCTCGGCGCGTACATCGCCAACACCTCGATCCAGTCCGGCTCCTGGCGCTTCGTCACCGACCCGATGAGCCACGCGGTGTGGGCGGGCATCACCGGCTACTTCGTCGGCCTGTCCTTCCAGCACCGCCGCTACTTCTGGCTGGCCCTGGTCGGCCTCGCCCTGACCTCGGTGCTGCACGGCATCAACGACGACGTCGCCGGGCACTGGTTCTGGATCGTCGAGATCGTCGTCAGCGTGCTGCTGTTCATGGCGTACGTGCAGGCCGGCGGCGTGATCGAGCAACAGCTGACGGAGGCTGACGAGGCGCACGCGCGGGCCGCCGGGCATCCCGGGCAACCGGTCGGCGCGTACGCGATGCCGCTGCAGCAGCCGATGGGCGCTCCCGGCTGGGGCGCGCCGACCGCTCCGGTCCCGGCCGGCGGCTGGGCGCCGACCGGCCAGGGCACCGGCGGCTTCCCGGTCGCCCCGTCGTGGAACCCGGCCGCCGGCTGGGGGCAGTCCGGCTTCACGCCGCTGCCGGGCTACCGGCCGCCGCAGACCGGCCACCCGCAGCTTCCGCCCGCACCTCCCGCGTAGCCACGGGGCTCCACGGGGTTAGTTTCAAACCTTAAGAAGGATTTCAGGAACCGGCGAGGCCGTCCCGCACGTCCGTCCCAGTGACGACAAACCGCGCGGGGCGGTCTCTTCGCCTTCCGCGCCAGGTGGCTTGAGAGCCTGGAGGAACCAGGTCCATGGTGGACGGACAGCACGACCCAGCACGCCGCGCCAACCGGCGCAAGGGCAAGCGCTCGCGCCGACCGCTGACCCGCGGGCGACGAATACGGCGCCGGATATTCCGCTCCGTCCTGCTCGTCTTCGTGGTCGTCTTCGGGTACGTCGCCTACACCATCGAGCCCTACCTGACCTACCCCGGCTCGGACACCGTCGCCGCGCGCGTCGCCGAGTGGGGCCGCGACCACCGCCTGAGCTGGGCCGTGACCTGGCTCGAGAACACCACGTACAAGGCGCCTCCGGTCGGCGGCAAGCTCAACGACCAGCAGGTCAAACAGCTCCAGGCCCCGACGATGTCCGCCGCGCAGGCCGCGCAGGACGAACTGCCCGGCGACATCCCGCCGCTCGCCGCCGGAAGCGTCCCGGGCGAGGGCGTCTGGCATCCGGCGGTCGCCGACTCCACCGGCGTGCCGATCGTCGAATGGGCCGGTTTGCGCCCCGACGCCCAGCACACCTCCGAACTCGCCTACGTCGCGTGGATGAACCAGAAGTCCCTCACCTTCCAGCTGCACCCCGGCTCGCAGCAGCCCGGCGGTAGCTTCCCGACGCCCGACGAGCTCGCCCCCGGCAGCCGCACCGGCCTGGTCGCGACGTGGAACGGCGGCTTCAAGGTCAATCCGAACGACTCGCTCAGCGGCTACTACGAGGACGGCGTGACCGTGCACCCGCTCGTGGACGGCAAGGCCTCCGAGGTGTTCTACCGTGACGGCTCGGTCAAGATAGGGCAGTGGGGCCGCGACGTGTCGATGACATCGCAGGTCACCGGCGTGCGGCAGAACCTCAGTCTGCTCGTCGACAACGGCCAGGTGATGTCTGCGGGTGACTCGGGCTCGGGTTCGAAGTGGGGGCTGACGGTCAACAACGCCTTCTTCGTGCCGCGCTCGGGCGTCGGGGTCACCGCGAAGGGCGACGTGATCTACGTCGGCGGCCAGGACCTGTCCGTCGACACGCTCGCCCAACTGCTCAAGCAGGCCGGCGCGGTGGACGCGATGGAGCTCGACATCAACGCCGACTGGACCTCGTTCATGTACTACACCGTGCCGAGCGGGAGCGACGCGGCGAACCCGGTGCCCGCCAAGCTCTGGCAGTTCGCCCAGCCTGCCGACCGCTACTACCAGCCGAGCAGCCGCGACTTCGTGGCCGTATACAAGCGCTGAGACGGCGACCGGGGTTCCGGCGGCAGGGTCTACGCTGGAGGCATGCTGGTAGATCGTTTCGGAAGAACGGCCACCGACCTGCGGGTCTCGGTGACGGACAAGTGCGATCTGCGCTGCACGTACTGCATGCCGGCCGAGGGGCTGCCCTGGCTGCCGCGCGAGGAAGTGCTGACGGACGAGGAGATCATCCGGCTCGTGCGGATCGGCGTAGAGCGGCTGGGGATCCGCGAGGTGCGGCTGACCGGCGGCGAACCGCTGATCCGGCCCGGGCTGCCGGGTCTGGTCGAGCGCCTGGCCGCGCTCCTCCCGCGCCCGCGCCTCTCGCTGACGACCAACGGCGTCGCCCTGGCCCGCCTCGCCGCGCCGCTGGCCGCCGCGGGCCTCGACCGGGTCAACGTCTCCCTCGACACGCTCGACCCCGAGCTCTTCCGCACCCTGACCCGCCGCGACCGGCACGAGCGGGTGGTCGCCGGGATCGACGCCGCGCTGGCCGCCGGGCTCGGCCCGGTGAAGATCAACACGGTTCTGCTGCGCGGCGTCAACGAGCACGAGGCCGCCGCGCTGCTGCGCTGGAGCCTGGAGCGCGGCTGCGAACTGCGCTTCATCGAGCAGATGCCGCTCGACGCCCAGCACGGCTGGGACCGGGAGAAGATGGTCACGGCCGAGGAGATCCTCGAGCACCTCGCGGCCGAGTTCGAGCTCGTACCCGAGGGCGGCGCGGCGCGTGGCACGGCCCCGGCCGAGACCTGGCGGGTGACCGGATTCCGGGCGCCCGACGGGGGACCGGCGCGGGTCGGCGTGATCGCCTCCGTCACCCGGCCCTTCTGCGGGGACTGCGACCGGGTCCGGCTGACCGCCGACGGCCAGATGCGCACCTGCCTGTTCGCCCGCGAGGAATCCGACCTGCGCGCGCCGCTGCGTAACGGCGCGTCCGACGCGGAGATCGCCGAGCGCTGGCGGATCGCGTTCCTGGGCAAGAAGGCCGGGGCCGGGATCGGCGAACCGGACTTCGTCCAGCCGGTCCGGCCGATGTCGGCGATCGGCGGCTGATCAGACCAGGGGGCCGCTGTGAAAAACTTTCCGGGAATAGGTAAGCGGTCGGCACACGGGGGGGATGCCGACCGCTTACGGCAGGCGCGGCTGTCGACGGCGACGCCTGCTGGGCAACGCCCCGACGGGGGAACGGGGCGTGCGTAAGAAGTATGGCACACTCCGCCGGGAGGTGTGAACAACAGACCAATGTGACTTGCCCGGCGGTCGCTTCCGTCCAGAGTATCCGCATACTCGCAGGTCAGCGCTCAGGCGGGGCTTACTCTGGGTGCTCCTGACGCTCCATCACGTCATCGTCCCCTGAGTCAAGATCGACCCACTCTCCGTCCTCGGCACGGCGGGTCGCGGAGATGCTACGGTCCGGCGTCGGCAGCTCCGTCTGATGTGGCGCGCCCGACATCAGATTGGTCGGCTCCGCGTCCTGGCTCGGCCCGCCGTTGGCCCGGATCACCGCCACATACGGGATCACCGTCGCCACCAGACCCAGGATCACCCGCTCCATCACCGACAGGCCGGGCACGAACACCACCACCAGGATCGCGGCGACGCGGAAGAGCATCGTCGCGGCGTACTGCTTCTGCCGCCGGGCGACGTCGTCCAGGTGGCTGCCGTCCGCCGTGGTGATCCCGTACGCCGCTTCGTGCCGGTGGCGCCGGGAGATCGAGGGCCTCACAACCTCAGCCTAGATCCGGCTGAACCCCGCGTTAAGACCGGGGGCCCTCCGGAAACCCGGCGCGCCGCGCCGTGCCGGATCGATCAACACCCGCCGGGATTCTTTGTGCCGGTCCTCCAGCGCGGCCCGCCGTGCCGAGCCGGTACGGTAAAGGCCGGAAGCAGCCCGCGCCGCCCGGCCGGGCCCTCGCGGGCAATCCGCGTAAACCCGCAGTACCCGGAGGAAAGGGCGCAGCCTTGAGCAGGTCAGTTCTCGTCACCGGCGGAAACCGGGGCATCGGCCTCGCGATCGCCGCCGCGTTCGCCGAGCAGGGGGACAAGGTCGCGCTGACCTACCGGTCCGGCGAACCCCCCGAGCTCAAGGCGACGGGTGAGGGCTCGGTCCTCCCGGTCAAGTGCGACATCACCTCCACCGAGGACGTCGAGCGCGCCTTCACCGAGATCGAGGCGGCGCACGGCCCGGTCGAGATCCTGGTGGCCAACGCCGGAATCACCCGCGACACGCTGGTGCTGCGGATGAGCGAGCAGGATTTCACCGACGTCATCGACACCAACCTCACCGGCGCCTTCCGGGTCGCCAAGCGCGCGTCCAAGGGCATGCTGCGCCTGCGGCGCGGCCGGCTGATCTTCATCTCCTCGGTCGTCGGCCTTTCCGGCTCGCCCGGCCAGGTCAACTACGCCGCCTCCAAGGCCGGCCTGGTCGGCATGGCCCGGTCGCTGGCGCACGAGCTCGGCTCGCGTTCGATCACGGCGAACGTGGTCGCGCCCGGCTTCGTGGACACCGCGATGACCGCGGAACTGACCGAGGACCGCAAGAAGCAGATCCTCGACGCCGTCCCGCTCGGCCGCTACGCGCAGCCGGACGAGATCGCCGGAGTGGTTAAATTCCTGGCCTCACCGGAGGCCGCGTACATCACTGGTGCCGTCGTCTCGGTCGACGGCGGTCTCGGAATGGGGCACTGAACAGCATGGGTATTCTCGACGGCAAGCGCGTCCTGGTCACCGGGGTGCTTCTGGAGTCCTCGATCGCCTACCAGGTCGCCAAGCTGGCGCAGGAGGAGGGCGCGGACATCATCCTGACCGCGTTCCCGCGCCCCAGCCTGACCGAGCGCGTCGCCAAGAACCTGCCCAAGCCGGTGAAGGTGCTCGAGCTCGACGTGACGAACCCGGAGCACCTCGACGGGCTCGCCGAGAAGGTGCGCGCGGAACTCGGCGGCCTCGACGGCGTGGTGCACTCGGTCGGCTTCGCCCCGCCGGACGCCCTGGGCGGTACCTTTCTGGACACGCCGTGGGAGTCGGTGGCCACGGCCGTGCACGTCTCGGCGTTCTCGCTCAAGTCGCTGACGATGGCCTGCCTGCCGCTGATGGAGCACGGCGGCTCGGTGGTCGGCCTGACCTTCGACGCCACCGTCGCCTGGCCGCAGTACGACTGGATGGGCCCGGCGAAGGCCGCGCTGGAGTCCACCTCCCGCTACCTCGCGCGCTACCTGGGCAAGCAGTCGGTGCGCTGCAACATGATCTCGGCCGGCCCGATCAGGTCGATGGCGGCGAAGTCCATCCCCGGCTTCGATCTCCTCGCGGACACCTGGAACGACCGGGCCCCGCTGGAGTGGGACGTGACCGACCCCGAGCCCGCCGCGCGCGGCGTGATCGCCCTGCTGTCCGACTGGTTCCCGAAGACCACCGGCGAGCTCGTCCACGTCGACGGCGGCCTGCATGCGATGGGCGCATAACTGACGCGGTGACTTCAGCGGCTCGGGCTACGCACAGCGTGGCCCGAGCCGCTGCTTTTTGCCTGGTCACCGGTCGGTACGTCACGTGGCGCAAGTGTTCGATCGCACAGCGGATCACGCTCGGATTTCTGAATGGCGTCAACTTATGTGACACATCGTCGGGTGAGTGTGTCGCTGAGTGTTTGGTTGCTTGACGGTGAATAAGTTGCGTCACATGGTCACTTCATCCCACGAAGCGATGCATCGCTTCTTCCGAGATAGCCCGCAGACGCTCACCCGGCTGCTGGACACGGCCCAGTTCCCGGGCTTCCCGTCGATCGCGAGCGCCAAGCGGCTGCCCGAGGACCAGACGGAATCCGAGCCGGTCGAGCGCCGGGTGGACACCGTCATGGCCCTGACCGCCACGGACGGACAGCAGTTCGTCCTTGCCTGCGAGGCCCAGGGCGGGCACTCGAAGGTCACGGTGCAGAACAAGCGCCGCAACTGGCCCTACTACCTGGCCCACCTGCACGAGCAGTACAAGCTGCCGGTCGTGCTGGTGGTGCTGTGCCAGGAGAGGATCACCGTCAAGTGGGCCCAGGAACCGATCAACATCGGACTGGATTTCTGGCCCACGATGACCGTGAACCCGCTGGTCCTCGGCCCGCACAACATCCCGATGCCGCGAGCGCCCTTCACGCAGGAGCGCCTCGCGGAGACGGTGTTCGGCGTGATGACGCACGCTAAGGACAAGGCGATCGGTGCCATACTTGGAATCGTCGCCAAGATGCTCAAGCACGCTGATCCGGCCGTTGGAATCGAATACGCAAAGGCGATCTGGTTCGCCCTCGACTCGGGGCCTGCCGAAACCGAATGGATGGTTCTCATGAAGGCGATGAATATGGACAAGGAACTCAAAGCGTCGCTGCGCGAGGGGTCGGTCGGCGAGATCGTCCGCGAGTTCGAGCACGAGGCCGAGGCCAGGGGCGAAGCCAAGAGCATTCTGCGGATCGCGGCCAAGCGGGAGATCGTGATGACGGACGAGGAGCGTGAGCGCATCCTCGGCTGTACGGACCCGGAGACCCTCAACCATTGGCTCGACGCCGTGCTCGATGCTACGAGCGCTGACGAGATCTTCGGCTGATCCTGGTATGGAGGATGAAAATCCTTACGCGTGGCTGCTGACCGGGTCGGTCGGCGAGGTCGTCCGCGAGTTCAAGGACAAGGCCAAGGCTGAGGGCAAGGCGGAGGACGTCTTGTGGGTTGCGGACAAGCGGGGGATTGCGTTGACGACCCAGCAGGGTGAGCGCATCCTCAACTGCACCGACCTTGAGACCGTCAATCGTTGGTTCGACGCGTCTATCGACGCGACCAGCGCCGAAGAGATCTTCGACTAAGCCCCAACACATGGGTGCCCCCGCCGCGCCACCTCGCGCGGCGGGGGCACCCACATGACCAGCCCTAGACCTCCGGCAGCGGCGGCGGAACCAGCGCCGGGGTCCGCTCCAGCGCCTCCAGCGCCAGCCGGACCGCCTCCGCCAACTGCGGGTCGTGGCCCGCGGCGAAGTCGTGCGGGGCGTAGGCGACCTCGATGTCCGGGTCCACGCCGTAGTTCTCCACGCCCCAGCCGGCGTTGTCGAACCAGAACGAGTACTTCGGCTGCGTCACCGGTGTCCCGTCGACGAGCGCGTACCTGCCGTCGATGCCGACCACGCCGCCCCAGGTGCGCTGGCCGACGACCGGGCCGAGGCCGTAGCGCTTGAAGGCGTTGGTGCCGATGTCGCCGTCCGAACCCGCGCACTCGTCGGTCAGCGCCACCATCGGGCCGCGCGGCGCGTCCGTCGGGTAGCGGGTCGGCTCGCTGCGCCGGGCCAGGTCCCAGCCGATGATCTTCCGGTTGAGCTTCTCGATGACCAGCTGGGAGGTGTGGCCGCCGCCGTTCTCCCGCAGGTCGAAGATCAGGCCCTCGCGGTTGAGCTCGACGTTCATGTCGCGGTGGTACTCGGCCCAGCCGCCGGACTGCATGTCGGGCACCTGCAGGTAGCCGAGGCGCCCGCCGGACAGCTCGTGCACCTTCGCCCGGCGCGTCCGGATCAGGTCGTGGTAGCGCAGCGTGTACTCGTTGTCCAGCGGCACGACCACCACCCGCCGGTCCTCCTCACCCTCCCGACGCAGCGTCAGTTCGACCGGTTGGTCGGCCTTTCCGACGAGCAGCGCCGCCGGGCCGTGCGCCGCGTTGACCGGGCGCCCGTCCACGGCCACGATCTCGTCGCCCGCGCGAGCCGCGACGCCCGGAGCCTCGAGCGGGGAGCGGCCCGCGGCCACCGAGGTCTCGCTCGGCAGGATCCGGGCGATCCGCCAGGTGCCGTCCTCGTCCCTGGCCAGGTCCGCGCCGAGGTGGCCCTGCGCGTGGGCGTCCCCGTGCCCGCGCTCGTGGTCCGGGGTGGAGACGTAGGCGTGCGAGGTGTTGAGCTCGGCGCCGACCTCCCAGAGCACGTCGCGCAGGTCGTCGGCCGACCCGGCGCGCAGGGCCGACGGCAGGTAGCGCGCGTGGATCGCGTCCCAGTCCACGCCGTTCATGTCCGCGCGCCAGTAGTTGTCGCGCATCAGCCGCCAGTTCTCGTCGTACATCTGGCGCCACTCGGCGACCGGCTGGACGGTGACCCGGATCCGGTCGAGGTCGACGGTGACCGTGTCTTCCTCGCTCTTCACGTCCGTCGCCTTGACCACGAACGAGCCGTTCTTGCGGAAGCCGATCCGGGTCCCGTCGCCGGAGACCGCGTAGCCGTCCAGCGCCTCGACGAGCGTGCTCTCCTTGCGCTTGGCCAGGTCGTAGCGCACGAGCGCGGCCTTGGGGTGCTCGTCCCCGCCGACCAGGCTCTCGCCGAGCACGCCGGTGCGCGGCACGTCCAGCCACAGCAGCGCCCCGTCGGCCGCGCGCAGCTCGCGGTACTGCCCCGCCTGCACCGGGAACGGCACGACCCGGCCGGCCAGGCCCTCGACGTCCAGGCACACCGGTTCGACGTCTGGCACGTCCGACGAGTCCTCGCCGTCCTCGTCCTTCTTCGAGCCCTTGTCCTTCTCCGCCGACTTGGCCGGGCGGCCGTTGAGCTCGGGGGCGAAGGGGGACGGGGTGTCGGCGGCGAGGGTGACCAGGTACGGCCTTATGCCGGGCAGGAATCCGAGGTCGAACAGCTGCGCGTCGTAGACGGGGTCGAAGGTGCGGTTCGACAGGAACGCCAGGTACTTGCCGTCGAGCGTGAACACCGGCGAGTGGTCGTCGAACCGACGCGGCGTCACGTCCACGACCTCGCCGTCCGCGAGCCGCGCGAGCCGGATGTGCCGGGCCGCGGCCTCGGAGATCCAGCCCTCGGTCCAGGCCAGCAGCGCCGAGTCGGGCGAGAAGGTCAGGCCGGTGACCTCGTCGTTGGCGCTGCGCGAGAGCTCGGTCGCAGCGCCGGACTCGACGTCCACGGTCAGCAGCCGTCCGTCGTCGCTCGCCACGGCCAGGGTCCTGGCATCCGGGGACGCCGCGAGCTCCAGCACCCGGCCCAGCTCGCCGCCGAGGATCCGCCGCGCCTCGGAACCGTCGGCCGGGATGATCTCGAGACCGTCCTCGCCGTCCGCGTCGGAGACGCAGACCACGGTCGAGGTGCCCGGCAGGATCAGCGGGATCCGCGCGCGCACGCCCGGCCGGTCGAGCAGTGCCCTGGCCGGACC